>ERZ839741.27-NODE-27-length-183963-cov-9.466108_pt1 | contig 183963 bp, 143 predicted proteins | sample MGYA00519880_ERZ839741 | MGnify/ENA primary metagenome ERZ839741 (study PRJEB31850, sample SAMEA3708851) | human gut metagenome | biome: human gut; feature: human-associated habitat; material: faeces | place: China | collected 2014 ...
CTGCCGGCAGAGACGATATGAGCAGGACATAAAAACATTGAGAGCCCCTGCTGCATGAAGGACCGCGGATTAGGCCGACAATGGTGAGTGTCTAATTCAGCCGCGGCGGCCACGCCGCATTCATGGAAGGGGCTCCCATGCTCGATACTACCACCTTCGTCGGCCTCGACGTCCACGCCCGCTCGATAAAGGCCGTCTCCCTCGACGTCATGACCGGGGAGGTGCGCGCCGCGACCTTCGGCTACGACGCCGGCGCCGTCGCGGAGTGGGTCCGCTCCGTGGACCCCGGGGCCAGGTGCGTGTACGAGTCCGGGGTCACGGGCTTCGACCTGCAGAAGAGGCTCTCCGGCCTGGGGGTCGACTGCGTGGTCGGCGCCGTCTCGAAGATGATCAAGCCCAGCGCGGACAGGCGCAGGAAGAACGACCGCAACGACGCCGAGTTCCTCGCCCGCATGCTGTCGGTCGGCAACGTGGTCGAGGTGTGGGTCCCCGACGACGAGCGCGAGGCCGCCCGCGACCTGACCAGGGCGCTCGAGGACGCGAGGGACGACCTCTCGCGCTCGAAGCAGCGGCTCTCCAAGTTCCTGCTCAGGCACGGCTTCGTCTTCGACGAGAGGACGCCCACCGGCCGCAGGAAGGGCAACTGGACCCGGGCCCACTGGTCCTGGATCGAGTCGATAAGGTTCGCGGAGGGGGCCGACGAGGAGGTGCTCGCCTACTACGTCGACGCGGTCAGGCGGGCGGCGGAGGAGAAGGCGAGGCTCGAGGGGCTCGTCGAGGGCGAGGCCCGCAAGCCCAGGTGGAGGAGGAGGGTCGACTCCCTGCGCTGCCTCAAGGGCGTCGACACCGCTTCCGCCGCCGACCTCGTGTTCGAGGCCGGCGAGTTCTCGAGGTTCAGGAATGCCCGCTCGTTCGCCGCGTGGGTCGGCCTGACGCCCTCCGAGCACTCCAGCGGGGAGAGCGACCGCAGGGGCGCGATCACCAAGGCCGGCAACAAGCACCTGAGGAAGACGCTGGTCGAGGCCGCGTGGCACTACCTGACGTGCTCCGGGCGGCCGAAGGACCTCGCCAAGGGCCAGGCCCCGGACCGGGGCGCCCGGAGGCATGCCGCCAAGGGCGTGCGGAGGCTGGTCGAGAGGCGGGAGGCGCTGCTCGCGCGCGGGGTCCACGGCAACAAGGCGAACGTGGCCACGGCGCGCGAGCTCGCCTGCTGGGTGTGGGCGGTCGGCCTCATGGCCGAGGAGGCGTAGGGGGGGCGGTCCCCCGCACATAAGCCAATCACCCCGGAAGCGGTTCGATCCGAAGCCGTTGAGGCGAACCTCAGGTCCCTTTTCTGCGAGCGCCCAGGGCGCCACACGCGTGCACAGACTGTCGGTTCGACGTAGAAGCCTCAGCCGTAGCAACGGATTGCCCAGCGAGAGATCGCCACGGGCGGATATTAAACTGCAAAGACGAGCGTCGGTAAGACACGCCGAGGTCGCCGCGGACGGGTTGATATAGGGAGAGGGCCTGACCCCATATCGTTGGGGCCAGGCCCGATTTTGCCTCTTGACAATGTCCTGCTCATATTAAAAGGAACGTCCCTATCTGCCATCTACGCGCTTAGCCATCCAGGCATGGGGCTGGCCTTCATCCTCATAGTCCACCGGGGCAATCTGCGTGTAACCTGCCTTGGCATAGAGTGGCAGCACGTATTCCTGCGCGTGCAGCTTAATGAGCTTGGCGCCGGCATCACGCGCACACGTATCGCTGGCCTCGACAATCTTGCTCGCCAGACCGCGACGGCGCATGCTCGGCAGTACAGCCACGCGCCCCATAATATAGGTCTCCCCCGCCGCGACGTCTTCGTCCAAATCGCACGCCGGCGACACCGGAGCCTCTGCGTCAGCCGCGCGCTCAAGCTCTTCGGGAAACACGCGCGAGCAACCGGCAAGCTCACCGTCTACATAGAGCGTCACATGGATGCAGTTCGGATCCTCGTCGATAGCGTCGAACTCATTCTCGTAGCCCTGCTCGTCCATAAAAACGACGCGGCGCACCAACGCCGCGTCATCAAAGCATCCCGTCTTAAGTTGGATATCCATGGCTGCCCTTTCATTCAACGCGAACGTTAGGGACAGATTTTAGCGAAAATGAGCTCCGCGCACGCTAAACTTCGCGCGAGCCTTCGCCAGGCAGTCGTAATGACCCACATTATGGGCATCGCTCGCGATGAAGCTGTACAGGTTCTGATCGAACAGGCGCTGTGCCGGCTTTTTCTCGCGACCAAAGCGACCGCCGGCAATAAAGTCCGCCGAAGCCTGCAGCTTGCAGCCCATATCGACCAGGCGTTCCGCCACGCTTACATCCTTTTGAACCGCACGATAGCGCTCAGGATGAGCGATGATCACCTGGTAGCCACGGCACTGCAAATCGTAAATCGTGTTCTCGTATTCTCTAAACGCATACGCATCGGCATGCGTCGAAAGCTCGAGCAGGAACTCGTTGGTCCCATCGAAATGCAAGTGCTCCGCGGCATCGATACCAAGTTCAACGAGCTTTCGATGGTTGACCTCGAAGCCCATCTGGAGCGGAAAACCGTCAGCGTTATCGCGCAGCAGCTCAAAGGCATCCCACATCTTGTCGTAATCAAAATAGGGATCACGGCAGTGAGGAGTGCAAACGATTCTGGTTACACCGGCCCGCTTGGCAGCCTCGAGCATCGCCAAGCTCTCATCGAGATCGGCGGCGCCGTCGTCTACACCCGGCAAGATATGGCAATGAATGTCACGCATAGGTCGGCCCTAATCAACTAAACGTTTGCTCGGTTGGTGAAGATGCCCTTTTTGGAAGCGCCCTGACCGTCGGAGCCCTTCTTAACCTTCTTACCGTCCTTGGTGTAGTAAGAATAGTAGTACTCGCTGGTCTCGGTCTCACAGTAATTCATGACGGTACCGATGAGCTTGACCTTCTCGGACTTCTTAAGCTGGGCGATAGCGTTGAGCGCCTCTTCGCGCTTGGTAAAGTCCTCGCGCACCACGAACAGCGTGCCGTCGGTCAGGCTGGCAATCTCGGCAGCATCGATGAAGGTGCCGACCGGAGGAGCATCGAAGATGACGTACTGGAACTTAGCAGACAGTGCCTTGACCAACTTGGAAAAGCGATGGGAGACGATGATGTCGGCAGGATTGGGAATGTGCGGCTCGGCATCGAGGAAGTAGAAGTTCTTCTGACCCGTCTCGACAATTGCCTGGTCAATGGAGATCTGCTCGGAAAGGACCGCATAGAGTCCGCCGCGCGAACGAACGCCGAGCATATCGGAAAGGGACCTGCGGCGCATATCGGCCTCGACCAGGAGCACGGACTTGCCGCTCGTGGCGATTGCCTGAGCAAGGTTAATGGAAACCGTAGACTTGCCCTCGTTGGGAATCGAGGACGTGACGGTAATGGTGCGAATGGGGTCGTCCACGCTCGCAAAGCGGATGTTGGCCAGAAGGGTCTTGGCGGCATTCTGTACAACGAGCTTATCGGTGTTCTTTGCCTTAGCCATGCCTATTTACCACCTTTCATAGCCGGAATTCGGCCAACAACGGGAATGCCCAGGAGCTCTTCTGCCTCTTCGGCACCGCGGATGCGGGTATTGAGCATGTCTGCCAAAACGACATAGGCAACTGCGATAAAGATACCGGCGAGGAACGCGACGGCAATATACAGCGTGCGCTTGGGGCCGCTGGGGGCTTCGGGGGTCTTAGCCTCGTCGATAACGTTGATGCTCTGGGCAGCGCCGACGTTCTGAGCGACCGTACTCACCGAGCTGGCCATGGCCTTTGCGACCTTAGCCGTCTCCTTGGCATCGGTGCCGGTAACCGAAAGCGTAATGACACGCGTGGTGGTCTCGGAGGAAACAGACACCTTGTAGTCATCCAGATCGGTGAGGCCCAGTTCATTGGCTGCACCGCTCTTAACGCTATCGCTATCCAGCAGCGTGGCGATATCGTTGGAAAGCATCTGGCTCGCCGAGAGATCGTTGTAGCTCATCTGACCGCTATCGTCGGTCTTGGCGAGAATGTACATGCTCGTCGTCGCGGTGTAGGTGTTGTCCATCGCAACGAAGGACACGATGCCCATGGCGATCGCGCAGACCACCGGAAGGGTGATGACCAGCTTGAGGTGCTTCTTCAGCAGCTGGAACAGTTCGAGAAGGGTCATGCAGCTTGCCTTTCATTTCCCCAGTTCGGATTGACAAAACTGTCCGTATGTTATCGCATCTTTTTACCGAGACCAAACTCTATACATAAGAAACAGGCTCTCCTGTAAAAATGACGGAAGCGATCGTAAAATTGCACAACAACGCCGCACCCGAAAGTCCGATGCGGCGTCTACATCATTATCTATGTTGTATCGCTATGCGAATGGCTCCTCCTGCTGTATGGGAAACGCCACCGTAATGGTGGTTCCCACGCCCAACTCGCTCGATAGATCGAGCGTGGCATGATGATACAGGGCCGCATGCTTGACAATGGCAAGCCCCAGGCCGGTTCCGCCGCGTGCCTTGGACCTACTCTTGTCCACGCGATAGAACCGCTCAAATACCTTGCCCTGTTCTTCAGGCGCGATACCGATTCCCGTATCGGCGACCGCGAGGAACGGATGGCCTTCGTCGTTGGTGCCGCACTGCAGCGTAACCGTACCGCCGGGTCGATTGTAGCGGATGGCGTTGCTTGCCAGATTATAGATGAGCTCGTCGACCAAGCGCGACACGCCTTCGATGACCACAGGCTTGGTCTCATGACTTATCGTCACATTCGCCTGACGGGCAACCTGTTCAAGACGCTGTTCAACCGCGTAGATCACACGCGAGAGCTCAATAGGCTCCGTGGACCCAATGGGCACTGCCTCGCCTTCAGTTGCACGTTCGGCCTCGTCCAAGTTAGACAGCGTAAGGATGTCGTTGACAAGCGCTGCCAAGCGGCCCGCCTCACGATAGATGCGACCGCCAAAGTTGCGCAGGTCGTCCTCGCCCTCGACCATGCCATTTGCGATGAGCTCGGCATAGCCCGAAATCGCCGTAAGCGGCGTCTTGAGCTCATGGGTGATATTCGCCGTGAACTCGCGGCGCATACGGTCGTTGTCCGCTAGCACCGCCATTTGGCGCTTGAGTTCCTGGCGCTGCGACTCGATACGCTCAAGCATGGGGACCATCTCGGCATAGGCGTGCTCATAGCTACGGCGTGGGTGATCCAAATCCACCTCTTGCAACGGCGCGATGATGGCACGGGACTCACGGCGCGCCATAAAAAACGAGAGTACTGCACCCGCTGCTGCGATAAGCAGCATCGGCGCCAGCATCGACAGCAAAATCGCCGCAACGCCAGGCTGGGCCTGCGCCAAGCGAACGACCTGGCCGTTATCAAGGGTGACGGCGCGATACAGCATAATCTCGTCGAGTGTAGAGCTTGCGCGCTCCGCGGAACCCGAACCACTCTCAAAGGCCTCGATGACCTCGGGGCGATCGCCATGGTTGGGCAGTGTGGAAGGTGACGCCTCGTTGTCGTAGGCAACAGATCCGTCCTTATTGATCAGCGTGATACGAAGATCCTCGCGATCGAGGCTTCGCAAGAACGGAATGGGCTCCTGCTGCTCGTCGAGGGCGGCAGCAATAAGCTCGGTTTCCTGCGCCAGATTGGCACTCGTGGCATCCGCCAAAGTGTTTTGCACAAAGAACGCACCCAGCACCGTAAACGCCACGATAACCGCCATGGCGCAGACAAAGATCGTCACAAAAACGCGGTGCGACAGCGTATGTTTTCCCTGGGGGGCGAAGACCACGGGTTACTCCTCCGATGCGGTGGCCGCGGTGTCGTCGCCTTCGGCACCATCACCGGCAGAAGGCTCGGCCAGGCGATAACCCACGCCGCGCACGGTCTCGATGGCGCTGGCATGCTCGCCCAGTTTTTGGCGAAGCGTCTGCACGTGCACGTCAACGGTGCGCGAACCGCCGTCGAAGTCCCAGCCCCACACGCTCTGCAGCAACGACTCGCGGGTAAAGACCACGCCGGGCTTGCGCATGAGGTACTCGAGCAGGTCGAACTCGCGCAGGGTGAGCTTAAGCGGCTCGCCGGCAACGGTCACCTCGCGATGGCTGGGCGAAAGCACGATGTCGCCCACGCTGAGCACATCGCTCGCCTGCTTGACCATGCCGCCGCGACGCAGCAGTGCGCGGCAGCGGCTCGCAAGCTCCATGAGCGAAAACGGCTTAGTCAGGTAATCGTCGGCACCGCCATCGAGCGCCATCACCTTGTCGAGTTCGGTGTCCTTGGCGGTAAGCATCATGATGGGCACCGTCGCCGTCAGGCGATCGGCACGCAGGCGACGCATAATCGCCAAGCCATCGGTGTCGGGCAGCATGATATCGAGCAGCACAGCATCGGGCACCCGTCGCGCCACGGCAGCTTTAAACTCGCCATCACACGAAAAGCCCTCGGCCTCGATTCCCTGCTTGCGCAGCGCGTAGACTGTCAAATCCCTGATATTGTCATCGTCCTCGACGTAATAGATCATGTTGAACCCCTTTGCGGCCGATATGACCGCATCTTAACCCTAAAGGCACCTGTAAAAGACAGCGTCAGCCAAAACGCCCCGTCAAATAATCCGCGGTGCGCGGATCGGACGGATTTTTGAAGAGTTGTGCGGTAGGCGCGTGCTCCACCAGCTCACCCAGCAAAAAGAACGCAACCGAATCGGAAATACGCGCGGCCTGCTGCATGTTGTGCGTCACGACCACCAGCGTGCAGGTTTCCTTGAGCTCGCAGGCAAGCTGCTCCACCACGAGCGTCGACACGGGGTCGAGCGCCGAGGTCGGCTCGTCCATCAGCAGAATGTCGGGCTGCACGGCAAGTGCGCGGGCGATGCACAGGCGCTGCTGCTGTCCACCCGAAAGACCCAGGCCCGACTCCTTGAGCTTGTCCTTGACCTCGTCCCACAGGGCAGCGCGACGCAGGGAGTCCTCGACCAGCTCATCGAGCACGGCGCGCTCGCGCACACCCATACCGCGAGGACCGTAGGCGACGTTGTCGTAGATGCTCATGGGAAACGGGTTGGGGCGCTGGAACACCATGCCCACGCGCCGGCGCAAACGGCAGATGTCGTAATCGCCCAGGATATCTTGACCATCGAGCGCGATCTTGCCCTCGATGCGGCAATCCTTGATGCCGTCGTTCATGCGGTTAAAGCAGCGCAGCAACGTGGACTTTCCGCAGCCCGAAGGCCCGATGAACGAGGTGATCTGCTTGTCGCGGATCTTGATATTCACGTCCTTGAGCGCATGGTGGTCGCCATAGAACAGGTCGAGGCCCTCGACATCGATGCGCGTCGGCGAGGCGGCAAGATCCTCTGCCGTGGGGCGAGTCGCATCCCCAACCTCGCGCTCATGCGCGGCCTCGGCCTGCGCTTCCATGAGTTCTTCAAGCTCCGTGGGCTCCACAGCCGCAGCAGCCGTCATACCGCATACCTCCATATCGATATCAATTCAGCAGTATCGATAGTAGGAATCGCGGCTCATACGCACGTGAGCACATTGTCAAGTGTTTGTAAGGGCACGCTGGCTATGCGGCGGGCAGCTCGATGGTGAATATCGTGTGTTCGGGCGTCGATTCACATGCAACGGTACCGCCGTGTGCCGCGATGATCTCCTTGGCAATAGCAAGGCCCAGACCGGCGCCACCGCGATTGGTTGCACGCGCCGCATCCAGGCGATAGAACTTCTCAAAGATCACCTTGAGCTTTGCCGCAGGGATCGGATCGCCCTGGTTTATAAATCGTACGCGCACGCCGCCATCGTCTTGGCGCCTGGCCTCAATCGTGATCATCGAGCCTTCATAGCTATAGGCAACGGCGTTTTTCATGATGTTGTTGAATACGCGAGCCATCTTGTCGCCGTCCACGAGCACCGTCAGATCCTCGCAGATATCAACCTGGGCTTCTTTATGCTGTTCGTTGAGAATGGGATAGAACTCGTCGGCCACCTGTGCCAGTAAGAGCCCTAAATCGACGTAGCTGCGGGTGAGCACGATATCGTGGAAATCAAAGCGCGTGATGTCGAAGAACTCCTCGATGAGCGCATCGAGCCGGTGGGCCTTGTCGAGTGCCACGCCCGTAAAACGTGCGCGCTGCTCAAGCGGCAAATCGGGGGCCTCCTGCAAGAGCGAAAGGTAGCCCACCACGCTGGCGAGCGGCGTGCGCAGGTCGTGCGCCAGGTACGTCACCAGGTCATCTTTGCGGTGGGATTCGTCACGCAGGGCTTGTTGAACCCTACGCTCGCAATCGCGCACCCGGTTGAGCGCGCCCTCGACCTCGAGGAAGTCGCCGTCAATGTTGTCCCATGTGTCGGGGTTATCGATCAGACGGTCCTGAATGCGGGCGGCGATCACGCGGTCGGCATGCTGCTCGCCCTGCTCATAACCCTGGTAGTACAGGGCACGCCCGCAAAAGAACAGGACGCACACGGCAAGTGCCAGCACAAAGCCAAGCATGTTGAACACAAAGCCGGCATCAAAGAACACGGGCTCGCGAATACCGCCAAGCGCCAGGGCCCCGATCGCCAGCGCAAGGGTCCACGCGGCACCGCCGATTACCACGCAGCGGCGAACGATTTCGAATCGATCGATCAGCAAAAAGCCAATGAGCAGCACCGCCAGGATGCCAACGATATTGTCGATGCCGATGAGCAGCAGACTCAGCATAAAGAGCAGTACCGTCGCCAACGCACGGTTGTCAACGACCGCCCTTACGTATTCAAAGAGTCGATCGGGCACCTCGAATACCCGCCTATCGTCTTTTGTCATATCCACTTCCCCACCATCAAAGGCGTTATTCGATTATGTAGCCGACGCCCCAGACGTTTTTGATAAAGCGCGGCTTTTGAGCGTCGTCGCCGATCTTTTCGCGCAGGTGGCGAATGTGCACCATCACCGTATTGTTGGAGCCGGGCATAAAATCCTCGTTCCACACCGCGCGGAACAGGTCCTCCACGGCCACCACGCTGCCGCGATGCTCGACCAGATACAGCAAGATGGAATACTCGATGGGCGTGAGGCGAACCGGTGAACCGTCCACTGTCACGGAACGAGCATCGCGGTTGATCTCAAGGCCGTCGAGCTGGATGGTCGGCGACTCGGCCGCCTGCGCGCGGCTACCGTAGCTGGTGTAGCGACGAAGCTGAGCGTGCACGCGTGCGATGAGCTCAAGCGGACGGAACGGCTTGACCACATAATCGTCCGCGCCAAGCGAAAGGCCCTCGATCTTGTCTTGCTGGGCATCGCGCGCCGTCAGCATGATCACGGGATAGGTATGGCTGGAACGGATCGTACGTAGCAGCTCAAAGCCATCGATATCGGGCAGCATGACATCCAGCAGCGCCAGATCGAACTCCTGCTCCAAGATTGCCTTGGCAGCATCGGCCCCGCTATAGGCGACCTGTACGTCAAAGCCTTCTTTTGTAAGGTAGATACCAACCAAGTCGGCGATGGCCTTTTCGTCATCAACTACCAAAATGCGCTCGTTCATGCGTGCTCCTCTCGCGCTCCATTATGCCCGAGGGGGCGCATGCCACACACAACAAGCGTGGGTGATTAAGTCGGCCTTAAGCACCCTTGTGCCCGTTCGGGCGCGGATGTGGGCCACGCACGCACGCGATGATCGCCGACACCGGCAAACGATATACTCTAGTTCCAGAAGAGACCATCCCGTCGAAAGCGAAATCTGTGAAGTCCCTCATCTCTTTTGCAAAGCGCTCAGCCCAGCTTGCCGCCGGCTTTGTCTGCGCTATCGCCCTTGCCGCTGGCGTGCCCACCGTCGCCGGCGCCCAAGTGCTCACGACCGACAATGTTTGCGGCAAAACCGCCGATGCGCGCGGCATCACGGCCGAAAACCTGCCCGATATCGATGCGACCAATGCCCTCGTCATGGGCAAAGACGGCACCGTCTACTATGCCCGCGGTGCCGATGAGCAGGTCAAGATTGCCTCGATCACCAAGGTCATGACCGCAATCCTAACCGTCGAGAATTGCAAGATGGACGAGAAGGTCACGGTGAGCAACGCCGCAGCCACCGTGGGCAATTCAACAGCCGGCCTACTCGAAGGCGACGAGCTCACCGTGAAGCAGGCACTGCGCGGCCTGATGATTCCCTCGGGCAACGACGCCGCCATCGTGCTCGCCGAATATGTGGGCAAGAAGATCGACCCTAAGACCAAAGACGCCGAGGCAACATTTGTGAAAGCCATGAACGAGCGCGCTAAGAAGCTCGGCTGCACCGGTACGCTTTTTGAAAACCCGCATGGTCTGGACTTTGATGAGTGGGCTGGCGATATGCACTCAACCGCACACGACGTAGCGCTGATGATGCAGGAGGCCATGAAAAACGACACGATCCGCGAGGTCGTAGCGAGCGAGGATTCCTGGATCGAGGTCACGGGCGCCGACGGCACCGACCATTCGCATTCCATGGACACGCACAACGTTTTGCTCGGTCAGGACGGAAACATTGGCGGCAAGACCGGCACCACCGACGACGCGGGCTACTGCTTTACGAGCGCCTACAACCGCGACGGCGACGAGATCTACACTGTTATTTTGAACTCCACCACCACCGACCAGCGCTTTACCGATACCGCCAGCCTTGCCAACTGGTACTACGGCCACAAGGTGACGGTCGCAATCGCCAACACGCAGGAAAAGACCGCCAACGGCAACCCGCTTATGGCGCGTATTGGCCAAACCGACTGGACGGATAAGACGATCGACGCCACACTCGCCGATCCTACGGCGCAAGCGACCGTGTTTTCCCTTGCCGGCGAGGTGACCGAAAAGGTTAGCTACGACGATCTTTCGGGCACGGTGCATGTGGGCGATAAGGTGGGTAGCGTTACGCTCAAGCAGGACGGCACCAAGATCGCCGTCATGGACCTGGTTGCCGACGAAGAAGGCGCTGGGCCGAATCCCATTGAATGGCTCCTTGTGAAGCTCGACCGTCTGGGCCGTCGCATCGACAACCGCCCGCTCACGGCAGAAAGCGAGACCGTCGCCAAGGCGCCCGAGGTGTAGTGCGCAAGAATAATAAGCCCACTGAAAGGAGGCGTCCGAAAGGATGCCTCTTTTTTTGAGGGTTCGAATCCCCAGATGCCCTTTCTCGATAATAAAAAAGGGCCCCAAATGGAACCCTTCTTTCAAGTCATACTGGCGGAGAGCTGGGGATGTCCGGGCATGCTACGCATGCCCTCCGGCTTCAAAGCCTGACGGCTTTTCGCCCACGGGCTACAAACGCTTTCGCGTTTGCTTAACGCCCGTGCCCTCTCGGGTTCGAATCCCCAGCCTCCTTTCTCCGCACAAAAAAGGGCCCCAAATGGGACCCTTCTTTCAAGTCATACTGGCGGAGAGCTGGGGATTCGAACCCCAGATGCCCTTTTGGGGCATACTCGCTTAGCAGGCGAGCACCTTCGGCCTCTCGGTCAGCTCTCCGTAACAGCCGTTCTATAGTAACCAAACAGCCAAGGATGAGCAAGAGGAAATTTTCTAATTGCCTAGCAGCCTTTCCTTCTTGAAAGCTTCGCCTACCCCAGCGAGCGGTTGAGGGAGCCGAGCTCGTCGTTGCCCATGGTGCGCCACATTTGGAAGATACAACCGCGCGCCAGGAAAAAGAAACCGTTGTCGACCAGTTGCACAGCGGCATCTGCCAGCTGATTCGTCACGGCGGACACTGGCGGCAGCTCTAGTCCAGCCTTGTGGATGGTCTCGACCGCTTCCTCGAACGTCGGAGGCTCGCTGACGCCCATCTCGTTCATAAGGCCCTGCATTTCTTCCAGCGCGCTGCTGCCCGACTCCTCGCCGCGCGGCACCAGACGGTAACAAGCCAGCGCCAGGTCGAGCTGATCGCAATTCCAATAGGCAAACGCCAAGCGATAGAACAGGTAGCCGATTGCAGAACGATCGCTGGCAATACGTAGGCCGTGGCGCGCCACCTCGATAATCTCGTCAAAGCGCTCCAGACGCGCAAGCACGTTGATGAGCGCAAAGTGCGACTGCATGGACGAGCGCGCCAGATCGTAAAGATGGCGCACCTCGGGCAGTGCTCGTTCAAAGTCCTCTTGCTCGGCGTAAAAGCTGCAGATCTCGTGCTGGGCAAAGTACAGCGCATCGGGCGCACGAAGGATTCGCACAGAGCGGTCTTCTTCCAACACCGGTAGCACCATGCGCACCAGCTGGTTATCGCAAAACTGCGTTTGAACCGGACCTGTCGCCAAAAGCTCGGCGACGGCGCACTTAGCCTCCAACTCCTCAACAAGACGGGAAAAGCCTTCAAAAGCACCTGTACGGTCGACTTTTGCCTGCTCGCGCAATTCAACAACACGGGCCACGTATGGGTCGTCGTCCTCTTCCATGACCTCCAGCTCGTCAGCCGTATCGGCAAGCAGCAGATCGCGCAGCGCCGGCGGCAGCATGCGATGGTCATCACGCGGACGAGCATGAACCTCCGCAGGTTCAATCGTCTCCGGAGCGGTTGACTCATATGCCTCAAGCACACGCTTGCACGGCATATCGTCCATGTCCATGCTCTCAAGATCCTTGGCGACAGGCACGCAATCGGCCAGATAGGCCGCGCGCCCAAAGAAATACGTTGCAACAACGCGCTCGCCCTGCTCACTGTCGGGAGCAGCAATCTGCACATAGCAGCGCGTGATGCAGGTGCCCGCGGCAAAACACGCTGCCGCAAGCGTGAGTGCCACGCGCGCATCGTGCTCCGCGGCCCAGATCGCACGCGCGTCCTCGTCCAACTCGCGCCAGGCGTCATCTTGAGCGTCGTATTCACGTTGCGGCATGGCATCAACGACAGACTGCCCAAACCGAACGAGCATGATCCCTTCGGCAACGTTGGCCCGATAGGTATAGTCGAGCCGCGTGACCACGTTAAGTGCCTCGACAATACGCGCGAAGCGGGTACGCACATCCCACTCACCGCCCGGCTGGCAAGCCACCGTACCCGGTTTGCCCCACGGGTTATCGCTCGAGGCCGTATCAAGCAGTCGGGGAACATCGTTGGTCGTCTTGGCGATATGCCACGCATCAAAGAGCGCGCAGCCCTCAAGGCTCGGCGAGGATGCCGCAGGGACCAATCCGGCCCCGATGTGCTCAAGGATGCCGGAGAGACGGTTAAGACGGCACTCGATGGCAAGCAGCATGTCAATCTCGTCCCGGTCCAGCAGGCTGCGATCAAAATTGAGATAGAAAAGCTTTGAGCGATCGATGCGAGCCAGGCTCATCTCGGACTTAGCGGCGATGGTGCGCAAGCGAGGCAAGTCAATTTCACTCATAAGGGCGGCGGCATAGCGCTCGATACCGCTCGGATTCTCGGCATGGTCAACGCGGTAGAGCAGCGTCTCGATAGCGTCAGGTAGCGGTGTCGTGTTAAAGCCCAAAAACACCTCGACCGGCTCGGGCAACTTTACGAGCTTGATCTTGTCGACAACGTTTTGCATACCCTCGTCGAGTCCGTCGGCGTCCGCCGTGCTCGCAATGGTATTTTCGGAGTCAGCGAATATCACGTAGCGCAGGAACATCGATGCCATGAACTCACCGTAAGGAAGGGAGCGGGTCGAATTCCATGTCTCGTGATCGGACTGTTCGCGCATGGGACCTTCGGGAGAGCCGACGGTTCGCGCGCACGCGCGCATCGTGCCGTTTGCTCCCCTCACCATAATCTCACCAATACCGGAGTCCGACTCGTCAAGGACCAGTTCCATGTCGGGATCGTTGGGCAGCGGAGCCTCGCTGACGGGGCGGTCCACCTTGCACACCTCACCCGAAACGCTTACGTAGCCCAAAAGCGACACATGGCTTTTGCCAACGAATTCGACGACATAACAAGATTCATGCTGATCCTCGCCAAAGAGTTTCCAGACCACGCCATATGAGCGTCCCGCAGGCTGCTCGGGCATCGCCGGAAAGCGCTTCTTGGGATCGAGAAACCTGAGCTTGTATGTCGGACGCTCTGCCACGGAATATCACCCTGATCGGTCGCTTGAAGAAGGAGTGGTCGCGAATAAGTCGCGACATCTACTCGGAATCTTACACGAGTCGACAGGAAATCGTCCCTTTGGACGAAAGCACTCAAGCTGGCGCAAAAGAAAAGCCCCCGTTGCCGGGAGCTTTAATCTCAAATGGTGCGGCGTATAGGATTCCGCGCATCCGCTGCGCGGATCCGCACCGGCTTCGCCCGCCTGCCGGCGGACTCGCCCGCTCGCTAAAAACGCTCCGCGTTTTCTTGACGCTCGCGCCTCGACCGAGGTTCGAATCCATGCGGTGGCGGCATAAAAGAAAAGCCCCCGTTGCCGGAGGCTTTCAATTTCAATTGGTGCGGCGTATAGGATTCGAACCTATGACGTTCTGATTCGTAGTCAGACCCTCTATCCAGCTGAGGTAACGCCGCAGCGCAAGACATATAAAACCACTTTAGCTTATTGGAGTCAAGCACAATTTCAAACTTTTTTGTGGAACGCAGTCTTGTCATGCTGCTCCGCATATACCGCCATTCCCCGTACGATCGATTGGCTTTTCGATCACGTCAAACTTAGCATCAAGTTCCCTCAGGAGCGATCTCACCCGCTGGGCACAATCATAATCGGCAAACGAGATGCTCAACATGCGAGCAACCTGATTAGATGTCTGGACCCCATAGAAATGCTCTAGGGCCACAAGCCCCTCGTGCGCCACAAACGTCTCAACCACATGAGGCGACTCCTCGTAGCACCATTGCGTCAACGGCCCCTCGCTCGTCTGTCGAACCACCAGGCCACCCATGCCAGACGGCTCACACGTCACAAGCAGGTACTCCCCGCCCTCGTCGCTCTCAAACAAAACCACCCGATCATCAAACAGCTCCATCGCGTCCCCTTTCTCTCGCTCTTATTTAGCAAAAGCATAGCAGGTAGATGGCTGTATACAGAACAGTTGTTCGTGTGTTTTCTATTGAGCTGTCCGCACAGCATGGTATGGCCGCACACAAAAAGGGCACCCCAAAAAGGAGTGCCCTAGCAAATCGCTTATGCAGCCAATCTACGCGACCGGCTCGATCTTCTCGAGGCCGCCCATGTAGGGACGCAGAACCTCGGGGATCGTGATGGTGCCGTCAGCGTTCTGGTAGTTCTCCAGAATGGCTGCCATGGTACGGCCAGCCGGCAGACCGGAACCGTTGAGGGTGTGCAGATAGCGCGAACCCTTGAAGTTCTCGGGGTCGCGATACTTGATGTTGGCGCGACGGGCCTGGAAGTCACCGCAGTTGGAGCAGGAGCTGATCTCCTTGTAGGCGTTGTAGCTCGGCAGCCAGACCTCGACGTCGTAGGTCTGACGGGCAGAGAAGCCCAGGTCGCCGGTGCACAGGCTAATCACGCGATACGGAAGACCCAGCTGCTGCAGCAGGAACTCGGCCTCGGCGGTCATGCTCTCGAGCTCCTTGTCGGACTCCTCCGGCTTGGCAAACTTGACCATCTCGACCTTGTCGAACTCGTGCTGGCGAATGATGCCGCGGGTATCGCGACCAGCGGAGCCGGCCTCCTCGCGGAAGCAGGGGGTGAAGGCGGTGTAGCGGCGCGGCAGGGTATCGGCGTCGAGGACCTCACCGGCGTGCAGGTTGGTGAGCACGACCTCGGCGGTGGGGATCAGGAAGTTGTCGCCCGAGACGTGATAGGCGTCGTCCTCGAACTTGGGCAGCTGGCCCGTGCCGAACATGGTCTGACGCTTGACGACGATGGGCGGCCACCACTCCTTAAAACCACGGCTGGTGTGCGTATCGAGGAAGAAGTTGATGAGGGCGCGCTCAAGACGGGCGCCGGCGCCACCGAGAACGGTGAAGCGGCTGCCGGAGAGCTTGTTGCCGCGCTCGAAGTCAAGGATGTCGAGGTCGGTGCCCAGATCCCAGTGCGGCTTAAAGTCGAAGTCGAACTCGCGCGGGGTGCCCCAACGACGGCGCTCGATGTTCTCGTCCTCGTCCTTGCCGTACGGGGTAGCCTCGCACGGAATGTTGGGCAAGTGAGCCATGAAGTCGTACTGCTCCTGCTCGAGGGCGGTACGGCGCTCGGCCAGACCGTCAATCTTCTCGTTGACGGCACGCACGGCTTCCTTGGCGGCCTCGGCCTCGTCCTTCTTGCCCTCCTTCATCAGGGCGCCGATCTTCTTGGACTCGGCATTACGCGTGGCCTGGAGCTCCTCGACCTCGGTGATGACGGCACGACGCTCATCGTCGAGCTCAAAGAACTTCTCGCGATCCCAAGACGTCTGGCGATTAGCCATGGCGGTATCGATGGCATCGGGGTTCTCGCGAACAAACTTGATATCAAGCATTAGATCCTCCGGCGATATACATTCCATTTAGGTTGCAACCTTGTACATGTATGGGCAAGTATATACTTATGAGCGTTTACGACCCAACTCAACTACGCAAGAAGGCACCCAATGGACGCAGTTTTTTCCTTTTTGTTTGGCACCCGCACCGGTTTTGCCATCCTTTTCGCCGGCGGCATCCTGCTGTTTGCGATTATTGCCTTTGTAATGGAGAAGCGCACCCATAAGATGTATGTCGACCGCGGCCCCAAGTCCGAGGACGAAGAAGACAGCTTCTGGGACTAACCTGCCAAAAAAGGACAGGTTTATTTTGGTCGGTTTTATCTGGGCAAACGCAAGTGCCCCGCAACTGGAATTGAGCCAGTTGCGGGGCACTTTTCGCTAAAAGGACAAAACCGCAGGAAAAACCTGCCAAAATAAACTGTCCCTTTTTTGGTCGGTTTTACTGGAGGGTTGCGTCGATTGCCTTGACCAGGGCGCTGCGCATGCCGGCGTCCTCGAGCGCAACGACGCCCTTGATGGTGGCACCACCGGGCGAGCATACGGCATCCTTCATCGCCGCAGGATGCTGGCCAGTTGCAAGCTGCAGCTTTGCCGTACCCAGCACCATCTGGCTCACAATGCGATAAGCATCCGCACGCGGGATACCGTGCTTGACCGCCGCATCGCCCAGGGCCTCGATTGCCATGGCGACAAACGCCGGAGCGCAACCACCCACCGTGCCGCCCACAAACAGCAGGCTTGTGTCGAGCTCGACGACAGCGCCAAGCTTACCGAGCAGGTCGAGCACCACAGCACGCTGCTCGTCGTTAAGCGTCGAAGCCTTCTCGCAGGCGATGACGCCCTCGCCCACCGAAACCGGCGTGTTGGGCACCGTCGAGATATGCGCGACGCCCGGCAGGACCTGCTCCCACTTGGCACTGTCCCAGGTCCAGGCAACCGACAGAACGACCTTTTTGGCAAGAGCATCCTTGAGCGGGGCGAATACCTTCTCGATCATGTACGGTTTGACCGCAGCAACCACGATATCGGATGCGGCGACAACCTCGGCGGCATCGTGGCAAGCGACCGTCCCGCGCGCCTCACAGCGCTCAACCAGTGCGTCGTAGCGACCCGCACAGGCGCACATGTCGCTCGCAGCTACACCGGCAGCGATCCAGCCATCGGCCATAGCGCTCGCCATATTGCCAAAACCGACAAATCCAATCTTCATATCACATAGTCCTTTCAGACACATTCCTCAAAACGAAAGGTATTGTCCCACGCCATTGTTTCGTATTGCCGACCTATTTGTGATACGGCTCGCCACGGCTAATCTTGCAGGCACGGTAAATCTGCTCTAGCAGCACCACGCGCGCCAGGTTATGCGGCAGGGTAATGCGTCCAAAACTGAGCATCTCGTCGGCGCGTGCGCGCACGTCATCGCTCGCGCCGTCCGAACCGCCGATTACAAAGGCAATGTCGCTGCTGCCTCGCAGCATAAGATCGTCGAGCCGCGCCGAAAACTCCTCGCTCGAGCGCTCCTTGCCCTCGATAGCCAGCAGGATCACATGCGCTCGAGATGGCAAAGCGGCAAGAATCGCCGCCCCCTCCTTGTCACGCGCAGCATCCACACCGCCCGCCTTAGCCGGGTCGATATCGGCCACCTCGCGGATATCCACCTTGGCATAGGCACCCAGGCGCTTGGTGTACTCAGCGCACGCGTCCTTCCAAAAGCGCTCCTTGAGCTTGCCAACACAAACGACGGTGTATTTCACGCGCGCCTACTCCTTCGAATCGTTTTGAACTTTGCCGGCAGCCAGCATCTGCTCGAACATAGAGGCCGACTGCGAGAAGTCGCTCGGCAGCACGACCGTCGAGTTTTTGCCCGTACGTGCGAACTCCGTCATCATCTCGGTCCACTGCGTAAACATGAACAGCTGGTTGGCCTCATCGTTGCCAACGCCTGTCTCCTGGATAATCTCAAGCGAATCCTTGATGCCCAGCGCGATGGCCTTGCGCTGGTTGGCGATGCCTTCGCCTGCCTTTTCCATCGCCTCGGCCTCGGCGGTCGCCTCGGTGACGCGCTTGATGCGGTCGGCCTCGGCGAGCTCCTGCGCGGCAGCGCGCTTGCGCTGGGCGGCGTTGATGTCGTTCATGGAGTTCTCGACCTCGGTCGGCAGTGCGATTTTGGTGATGAGCGTCGACACGAGGGTGAAGCCGTAGGCGGCCATCTGCTCGGAAACGGTAGCGTTGACATCCTTGGCGATGTCATCCTTCTTGGCAAAGACCTCATCGAGTGTGTAGACGGGGATGGAGGAGCGCAGGGCGTCGGTGATGAAGTCGCGCATCTGGTCGACGGGCTCCTGCAGCATGTAGTAGCTCTTGTAGATGCCCGAATCTGCCGGGCCGGCGCCCATGTCGTAGCTCACGTGGTACTGAGCGGAGACCTCAAGGCCGATGGTCACGTTGTCCTGGGTCTTAACGTCGATGCCAAAACCGTTTTTCATGGTGCGCAGGCTCACCGTGGCGGCCTTGCGGTCGATCACGGGCACCTTCACGTGGAAGCCCGCGTTGACGATACGATTGAACTTACCCAAGCGCTCGATGATCACAGCGTGCTGCTGTTCAACGACATAGCAGGCGTTGGGGAGCAGGAGCAACAAAATGATGATGGGAAACAAGAGGCTCGTAAGGGCAGCGATGATACCGGAAAACAGCATGGTCTCTCCTCTGATAGGCACACGTTGGCATTAGGATACCCGTCCAAGGAGATCGTGCATAACAAAAAAAGCTCCCATTGCTGGGAGCTCTTTCATTTAATGGTGCGGGCGAAAGGACGTCCGCGTATCCGCTTCGCGGATCCGCACCGGCATCGGCCGCCTGCCGGCGTCCTCGCCAGCTCGCTAAAAACGCTCCGCGTTTTCTTTACGCTCGCTCCTTCGCAAGTTCAAGTCCCTGCGATGGGCCCGTAACAAAAAAGCTCCCATTGGTGGGAGCTCTTTCATTTAATGGTGCGGGCGAAAGGACTTGAACCTTCATGGGGTTGCCCCCATACGGACCTGAACCGTACGCGTCTGCCAATTCCGCCACGCCCGCGTGCAGGAATTAGAATAACGGAGCGCCACCGCGAACGCAAGAACTATTTTTGAAAAAGTTTGCAGGCATTTTCCCAAGCGGCATGCGCGATTGTTTCGGCGTCCTCACCAGTGCGATCGACACGGTCGTTAACCAGCGCGTTTGCCGTAATGGAGATCATTGCGGGCTCGCATTCAAGACCGCGGATGGGCTCCGGAGCCATATACGGGCAATCCGTCTCGAACAAAATTCGATCGAGTGGGGTTGCCGCAAATGCCTCGCGCACGTCGTCGTTGCGCTTAAAGGTAGCCGCACCACCATAGGCGATATAGCAGCCCAGCTCCACAAAGCGCTCCATCGTGGCGCGGTCCTCGCCAAAACAGTGCAGCACACAACCGGCCTGGGGCACGCCCACCTCACGAAGCACGTTGTACGCATCCATATGCGAGGTGCGCTCCCCATCCGAGTCCTCGTGCCGCAGGTGCAACTCCACCGGCACATTGCAGCGCACGGCGACTTCGAGCTGACGTGCCATGCAATCAATCTGCACGCTGTGGGGCGCCGGCGTGATGTCGTCGTCGTAATCCATGTGGTAGTCCAGACCGATTTCGCCAATACCGGCGCACAAAGGGTCATCAAGCGCAGCAACAACCTGCGCGTGAATGTCGTCGGTATAGTCCGGCGCGCCATACGGATGCACGCCGGCAAGATACTTGATCTGCGGGATATCCTGCATCGGCAGAATTTCGCGCGTCAGCCAGTCGCTATAGTCCGTCACGCTGCGCTTGTCGGCGATGGGGTCGAAGACCGTCACCAACAGGTCGATGCCTGCCGCCTTGGCACGCACGAGTGTCTCGGGCACATCCTTGCCCCAGAACGAAAGCAGATGCGCATGTGTGTCGGCAAGCGGTGCCAAGGGCACGGGACAAGCAACCGTCTTCTTTTTCTTGGTAAACGTCACGCGTTCGGCATTAAGCGTCATGGGAAAGCTCCCGAGCCAGGCACACAAAGTCGGCGACGCCGAGCGTCTCGGCGCGCGTGGTGGGTGCGATACCGCAAGCCTCAAAGGCGGCATCGAGCACGTCCTTGGCAAAGCCGTTGGCGCTCATGGAATTGCGGATGGTCTTGCGACGCTGAGCAAATGCAGCATCAATCACGCGGGCTACAAATTCGCGATCGAGTCCTTCGGGCACCACACCGTCAACACGGTCGATACGCACGACGGCCGAGTCCACGTGTGGCGCCGGCATAAAGCAACGCGGCGGCACCTCAAAGCGACCCGTTACCTGCGCATACAGGCCAAGCTTTGCCGTATAGCCGCCATAGGTCTTGTTGCCCGGCACTGCGGCAATGCGATCGGCAACCTCCTTTTGCACCATGACGACGGCACGCTTGAGCGCCGGCATCGTCTGGAAAAATTGCAAAATGATCGTCGCCGCCACGTTATAGGGCAAGTTCGCGACAAATACCGTCGGCTCACCGCCCGCAGCCTGCTCAATCTGCTCCGGGCCCACCTTAAGCGCGTCGCCCATGATAAAGCGGAAGTTGGCATAGTCGGCGGCGTGGGCGTCGAGCACCGGTTCGAGCTCAGGATCGGCCTCAATGGACGTAACGCACGCCGCTTCCTGCAGCAACGCAAGTGTCAAAGTACCGCAACCCGGACCCACCTCGAGTACGCGCTCGTCACCTGCAAGCTCGGCAAGCTCGCAGATACGCTCGATCACATGATTGTCGATTAGAAAGTTCTGGCCCAGGCGATGCTTGGTCGCAAGGCCAAACTCCTCCAGCAGCTCCCTTGTTGCCGTGGGGTTTGCCAAAGGCGAAGTTGTCATAGTTGCCTCCTTAGCATGATGGCGGCGTCTTGAAACGAAAGGGCATGGACCGTTGCGGCCATGCCCTTACATCTAAACAGCAAATTGCCGATATGGCGCTCGCGCGGTCTCTACGCCAGACGCGGGAACAGCGGATCGCCCTTCTCGACGGGCTGACCACCAGCAAGCAGGCCCCAAGCGCAAATGCCCTTGAGGTCGTCGGTCGCGGCCTCGTTCTCGCAGGACAGGCGGCGCAGGGCCTCGGCAGAGGTCTGAGGCATGAGCGGCATCAGCAGGTGAGCGGCAATGCGGATGGCCTCGAGCAGGTTGTAGATCACAAACGCCAGCTCGTCAGCCTTGGCCTCGTCCTTGGCAAGTGCCCAGGGCTCGGAGTCCTCGATGTAGTGGTTGGCGGCGTGGATGAGCTCCATGACCTCATCCTTGGCTCCGCCGTAATCGAGCACGTCCATCTTGACCATGTAGCGGTCGACCAGGCCATCGGCGATCTTTGCCAGCGGGTTGTCGAACGCATCGAACGATGCGGGCTTGGCGGGCGCGCAACCGTCAAAGTACTTGCCGCTCATGTTGAGCGAACGCGAGATAAGGTTGCCCCAGCTGTTGGCCAGGTCGGCGTTGTAGACCTGCTCCATGCGATCGAAGCTGATGGCGCCGTCGGTACCGGGAACGACATCGGTCATAAAGTAGTAGCGATAGCCCTCGACGCCCAGCATGTCGATAACGTCCTGCGGAGCGATGGCGTTACCGCGGCTCTTGGACATCTTCTCGGCCTTGCCGGTCTCGGCATTGCGCACGGTCAGGAAGCCGTGGGCAAAGACGTGCTCGGGCAGGGCCTCGCCGATGGCCATGAGCATGGCGGGCCAAATGACGCAGTGGAAGCGGATGATGTCCTTACCCACGATGTGGAACTGCGCGGGCCAGCGATAGGCCAGCTCGGCACGCGCCTCGTCGGTGTCGACACCGTAGCCGACGGCCGTCATATAGTTGAGCAGCGCGTCAAACCATACATAGGTCACATGGCCCTCGTCAAACGGAACCTGGATGCCCCAGTCAAAGCTCGTGCGACTCACGGAAAGGTCGTTGAGGCCGCCCTCGACAAAGCTGCGAACCTCGTTCATGCGGAACGCAGGCTCGACAAAGTCGGGGTGCTCGTCATAGAGCTTGAGAAGCTTGTCCTGGAAGGCGGAAAGCTTAAAGAAGTAGGACTCCTCCTGGACGCGCTCAAGCGGACGGTGGCAGTCGGGGCATAGATGCTGGCCGACGCTGCCGTACTCCTCGTCGCCCTTCTGGACCTGCGTATCAGTGAAGTAGGTCTCGTCAGGCACGCAATACCAACCGTCGTAGCTGCCCTTATACAGGTAACCGGACTCCTTCATGCGCTCCCACAGGTACTGCACGGCATGATGCTGGCGCGGCTCGGTGGTGCGGATGAAGTCGTCGTTGGAAATCTCGAGCTTGCTCCAAAGCTCCTTGAAGTGCGGGGCCTGGCTATCGGTCCACTCCTGCGGCGTCATGCCATGCTTGGCTGCGGCCTCGGCGACCTTCTCGCCGTGCTCGTCCATGCCGGTCAGGAACTTGACGTTATAGCCGGCGGAACGGCGATAGCGAGCCTGAACGTCGGCGATGATGGTGGAATAAGCCGTGCCCAGGTGCGGATCGGCGTTGACGTAGTAGATGGGCGTCGTGATAAAGAACGAAGGCTTGCTTTGATCCATGGGGTTTGTCCTCCAGAAAAACGTTGCATACAGAGGATGATTCTAGCGCAAGGGCTGGATATCCTCCATCTATTGCATATCGAGCACCATGGCATAGACATCGCGCTTGCGGCGCGAATACTTCTGAGACAGGCGCTTGGCCACCGCAGACGCGGGCTCCCCCTCCTCGAGCGCGGCGCGGATATCCTCGCGCAGGGCCTCGTCGGGATCCGCTGCCGCAGCGCCGACCGGCACGATACCGGCCTCCTCATCCTCGCTCGGCGGCGCGATGACCAGCGCGATCTCGCCCTTTACCTCGCCGCGAGCACGCAGCTCCTCGGCAAGCTGGGCAGCGGGCCCGCGCAAGACCTCCTCGTGCAGCTTGGTGAGTTCGCGGCAGACGGCAACCTCACGCTGGGGAAAGACCTCCGTCACGGCCTCGAGCGTCGCCACGATGCGATGTGGAGACTCGTAGAAGATGAGTGCGCCGGGCACCACGGCAAGGCGCTGCAAACGGCGCACGCGGTCGCCGTGCTTTCGGCCCAAAAAGCCCTCGAAGAAAAAATGCTCGCAAGGAATACCGGACGAAACGAGCGCCGTGACGCAAGCAGAGGGCCCGGGAATAACTTCGACGGGCACATCGGCCTCACGCGCCGCCTCGACCAGCGCCTGGCCGGGATCGGACACGCTCGGCATGCCGGCGTCCGAGGCAAAAGCGAGGGTCTCCCCCGCCAGCAGACGGTCGACCAGGCCGGCGGCGCGGCTGGCGATCACATTCTCGTCGCAACGGACAAGCGGCTTGGAAATGCCCAGGTGCATCAGTAGCTTTGACGTCACACGCGTGTCTTCGCAGCAGATGGCATCAGCAGCGGCAAAGGCCTCACCAACGCGCGGGGACAGGTCGCCCAGGTTGCCGATGGGCGTGCCGACCACATAGAGTTTGCCCGTATGGGCGCTGTTTTGCGTCATATCAACCTATTCAATCATGCCGCGCTCGAGCGTACCGAGCGCCGCGCGGGCGTCCCATGCTGCAATGCGCTTCTCGGTCTTCCACGTTTGGAAGAACCAACCGGCAGCCGGCGCAAACGAAGCCAGCTGGTTGGCGATAAACACGCGCTCGTAGGCATTGCGGCCCTCGGGCGTAACCGACGAGTTGGCAAAGATCGCCGCGCCCGACCATTCGCCCACCAGCACGGGGAACCCAGTCGAAATCGCTTCTTTAAGCTCGCGCTTGTTACGCGAAATCGCCGTCGTCAGCCCGCGAGGGCTCGTGATGTCGAGCGCATACTCGTCGCGGTAATGGTACAGGTGAAGATCCATGTAGACGTTCTTGTACTTGGCGCCGCGCATAAAATGCTTCCACTCGCTGGGATGCCCCGACGACGAGAAGACGACGATCTTATCCTCGGGCATATACGAACGGACGAGCTCGTAGGCATCGCGATAGAAATTGCGCAGGTAGTGAGCAGGAATGCCATCCGTCATGGTGAAGAGGCTCTTGCGAACGCTCATCTGCGGCGTGTCCAGCAGCTCAATGCCCAGCAGGCTCTCGGCCTCGCCATAGCGATCGGCCAAGCGCTCGAGCACGTCGAGTGCGACATGACGGCCGTTGGTGGACGAATGCCACTCGGCAACAGCCTCCGGCGTGGTGGGCGAATCGTTGGAATCGCCCTGGCCACCGGGCACGGTTGCCAGATCGAGCAGCACGCGGATGTCGTACTTGGCAGCCCACTCAATTGCGCGGTCGATGTAATCGACAACCGATATGTAGGAGGCATCGGACTCCTGTGAGCCAAAGGCATACCAGGGCACCGGCAGACGCACGGCATTGAGACCGATCTGCGCCATGCGGCGAAAATCGTCCTCGCTCACAAACGTCTCGTAATGGCGGCGCATGCGCTCGTTATAGGCGGCGGTACCCATGGCCTCCTGTAGCTCAGCCGCGTTGGATGCACCGGTCGCCGCGTACAGCGACGGGGTCACCCAAGGCTCGGGAATAAACCAGCCAGAGAGATTAACGCCGAGTATCCTCTCCATCACTGCCCCCTTCGGATCATGCAGGTCGAACCCGCATCGTATTGCATAGGATAAGTATTGTTTTGAGTATACCCGCGTGTGCGGACAGGCGACCGAACGGTCTGTAAAGTGACGCGAAAGTGGGAGGAATGTCTGGGGCGGGCGGGCTCGGAATGGTGCGACGAGGTGTGTACGCGCGCCGGAGGCAGGCACCGGAAAGTGTGTCCCGTTCTGAGCCCTTATTCTGGGACGCAGTTTCCGCAGAACCCTACATAAAAGAAAAGGACCCCTTTGCAGAGGTCCTAGTCAATTCAAGGTGGCGGGGAAGGGAATCGAACCCCTGACACGAGGATTTTCAGTCCTCTGCTCTACCAACTGAGCTACCCAGCCATTTGAGGTGTGCCTTGTTTCAAGGCTTGATTAGTATAACCAAGGACGCGTTCCGGTCAACCGAGAATTTTAAAAAAGTTTTTGAGCACAGCCTCGGTTCTATAAATCGGCACGTCAGAGACATCAGCCGGCAGCAAGAAGTTTTTCGCTCAGAGCCGCACGGGCAAACTCACTTGGCGTCATCCCCTCGGCAGCCGCCCGTCGACGAATGGCCTCCTTCATTCCCAGAGGAATCTTGACTGACAGCGTTGCCGTCCCCTCACCTGAGAGTGGGGGCCGTCCATGCACGATCCCACCAACGGTGTGTTCGCCATCCGGAAACTCTCCGCGCTCGTACGACTCGCACCACGCGTCAATCATTTCATCCGTTACAACCTGACCATTAGCGGCCGTATACGTCTTGCCCATCATCGACCCCTTTGCCGAGCCCGTTCAATCTCCTGCCAAAATTTCTTCTGGACTGGAGACAAGGCATGAATGATAAGCCACCCACGGAGAAGCTCGACCGCGACAAGCTCCACGCTTCGTCCGTCTGGGAGCCATCCAATCGCAAGCCATCTCGGCGGCTCGTCCTTCGACTCGCGACGAATGCACTCAGTAACCGCAAGCCAAGCGCTAAGCACCTGCTGTTCTGTCAGGTGCTTTTTAGCGTTGGGATGGATCTCAACATCCATGCATCTTCTCCTCCATCTTACCCAATTTCGTATGACGAAAGTCCGCTGTCGCCAATTCTTAAGCCGGCACGCGTTGGAGAGCAGGGGTCGAAACAATGATTGAAGGACGCTCTAGTACGGCCCAGGCGCCGGGGCAGGAGCACATACGCCAGGGACGTACGTTTTCGTAGCATACGAGGACATAGCCACGTGCATCGATAAAGGCGATATCGATGGGATAGGCCATAAAACACGTATGGACCGAAGAGCAGCGTGGAAACGCCATGACGAGCGGCAAGCCGTTGGCGGCAACCGGATGCCGTCCCAGCATGCCGCGCAGGCGCACGACAAACGACTCCGCCACCACAAACTCCGCCGGCGTCCAACCCAGCCTATTGAGTGCCCGTGCGTAGGCGATGTAGGACGAGACCGCGGTCACATGACCACCCCCGGACGCCATGGATCGACCGTCACCGCGCGCTCGTGCGACAACGTTGTCGGCGCCCCCAGCGGAACGCCAGCGATGCTGAGAGAAGTCGGCCACGGCTCATAGCGCATGGTGCAGGTGTAGGTCCTAAACGTACCGGATAGGGAGAGCAGGCCACCATCCGATGCCTCCGCGCCTTGCTCGCTCGACACTTCAATCTGCAAGTCATAACCTTCCATGGCATTCAGAATTTGAGTCTGAACCGTCGCCGAGGCATCGGCAGAGCTTTCGTCGCCCTCCCCCTCCGACGCCACGGCGTGCGCCAACACGATGTCGGGCACCACGCGGTCGAAGCGCGCGACAGCGCTGGCAAAGATCATGACGTTGTACACGATGAGTGCCAGCACCAGCAAAACGGGCGCAACCACTGCCATCTCCACCGTCGCTTGGGCGCGCTCCTCGCGCAGACGCATGCGGATACTCATTACGACCCACCGCCCAGAGCGCCAACCAGCGTGGCGACATCGACGGTGAGTGGGATGGAGCCACCGCCGGGCAGAGGAATCTCCGCAAGCGTGAACACCGTACCGCTAATGGTGCGTTCGACTTGATATTCCAACGCCTCGCAAAGCGCCTTGGGATCGATCACGCCCAACGGAATACTTCGCAGCTTGTCTTGCGCTTGAAAGAGACCAGCAATGTCAGACCCCGGACTCTTAATGACGTTGGCGGAATCGGTCAGCACTGGCTTTCGCAGGCACAAGTCGCACGGTTCCAGACCCAACGCCGCCACGGACGCCGAAACGGTATCGCCGAGCCACGATGCAATGGAGCCCAACGCGCCGCTGCCCCCTCCTAGGCCTTTAATCATCTCGTCCATAAGTTCGTCGGCCGAACCTTGGATGTCTCCGTATCCCACAAGCAGCCGTCCCCAGACATCCATGACGCCATCGAGTACGCCGGCAACGCCACCCGAGCGTTCCTTCAATGTCGAGAAAAATCGCGAAAGCACGTTGTTTTGCGCCGTCGCCTCATCGGGCGCCAGCACCGCGGCAGAGATGGCACCGCGATCGCCAAGCCTGACTGCCGTGTTAAACGAAGAGTTGAGCTCATCGGGGCTCGAGATGGCACCCGAAACCGCAAAGGCAACCACGCCGTTGCGACCGGGCGGAGCGATACGCGGACGCTCGCCCGAAAGCGCTTTAATGGCCTGGTCAAACGCATTGCTCGCACGGTCGGCCTCATCCTCGGTCTGACGCATGAGCTCAAGCTCTTTGTTCCGACATTTGACGTATTCCTCCAAGGCCTTTTTGAACTCGTCGAAGTGATATTCGAAGCCGTTTTCGATAGAGGTTGAAGGCGCCGCAACAGCACCAAGCGACGAAACGCCAAAATGGCATTTGCTGCATTTATCCTGTCCATCGTAATCGGCAACCGAAGCAAATCCGCTCGGCGTCCCTTTCTTATAGTTAGGGCAGGTCGTCCCGTAATGCAGATACGCCTTGTCATCGTTCACGCTCGTCGGCCACACCGCATCGGTATAGAGCTCCGTCGCCCGAACCTCATCAGAGTTGCGCGGCAGCAGCGGAATATAGGAGGAAACCCTGTCTCCGTTCTCGGTTATATGTGCCCGATCGACCTCCGCGCTCGCATAGGTATAAAACGCCTTACGCGCCGCAGACTCTGCCTTCATCTCGACACTCGAGCCGTGGGGCTTCTCATTTGTCAGACGCCAATGGTAGTAGTCCTTCGCGCGATCAAGGGCAACTTGGGGCTCCCACGTAACGCTCGATGAGTAATGCGGATTTTGAACACCGGAGAGATCCGTTAGGCTTTTCGCGCGCTCCCACATGCAAGAACAGCTGCCGACCGAGCCCTTGTCAGACCCACCACAATCCGCCAGCCAAGCACGCTCTTTAGCCTTCGCCGTGTCCTCAGAAGCCTTCCGCAGCTCCTCGGCCGCACGCTCTAAATCATCTGATGTGTCTTTAATGGTATCGGTCGAGATCTCTGACCCTTTGAGCGCAGCGAAGTCCGACTCGGATGTCCTGGGCACGGCAAGCGCCGTACCGGTATAGGTCACACTATCGGTATCCTGCGCCGACACCGCCTGCGTGGCACGCGCGGCGATCAGATACGGCAGAGCCGTCTCGATTTTCTGTAAGCCTTCCGATGCGCTTTTGGCAAACTTGTTGCGCGTTTTAATGATCTCGATCCCGGTGTCGACCATATTGCCGGCAACCGGCTCGGCACCCGGGATGAGGATGGCGACCAGGCCCGTCCCGATCGTGGCAAACCCCGCCAGCCCCAGACTCAAGATACTCGCATCAACCACCGTGGCAGCCGTGTGATAGGACGACACCACGTTGGCACCCGCCAGCGCGCCGCTATCAGCCGCCACCTGGGTGTCCCCGGCACGCGACATGCTCCATATCGCCGCGGTCGACGAAAACAACAATGTGAGCACCACTAGGATGACCACCGCAGAGGAGAGCGTGGTATAGGCACCGTCTTCGATAAACAGATCGACACCGGCTCGACCCATAAAGCCACCTCGCTTGCAATGGCAACTCGGACGGCGCGTCAAAACGCGTCTAGACCAGAAACGCTTAATCCCATGTAGCAATCCACGAATCATAATCTCCCTCCAGCCATTCGGGACGCGATTGATACGAGACATCGACCTTGAGCTCAACGTAGCCGCCCTCGGCGGCACCACCCATAGCCTGCGCAAACGCACCGATCACGGGCAACGGCTTGACCTCGCCGGAAACGGACACGGACGAGACGCCACCCGCACCGGCCCGGCCAAGCTCGATATCCCACGACAGCGGCCCGCCGGCATGAAAGATCGAAACGTTGGGCACTGCGGCAAGCCGGCGGCGGGTGAACTCCTTAAGATCGTCGTCCTCCGCCGTCGTCGTGGTCATGAGCCGCGCGGTCTCGGCGGCGGCAGACTCCATGACCGCGCGCGTATAGAGCAGGCACACCGGTTGCAGTGCGAGAAGGATGAGCGTCAGAAACGTCGGCAGCAAAAAAGCGGCCTCGACCGTAGACTGCGCCCGGTCCTCGCACGCGATATCAATACAACGCGATGTCCTTAGCGCCCGCAGCGGCGTCGATAACCGACATCGAGGCAACGCCATGGGATGCCGCCCGCTCGACCAGCGCCGCCAAGCGCCCATCGGTGCCAGCACGCCAAAGTCCCGCAATCGCCAGCACGATCGATAACAGCGCCACCGTGACGATGGCGTATTCCACAGTCGCTTGGGCAACCTCTTCACGCAGAACGCCATGCATTTCACGATCCCTCCTTTGAGTTTATTGTTTGCGGGACCAGGCGCACGGCGCGCAGACGACACGAAGCATCGCCAGTATCCGCGGCAACCGTCACCATATCGACCCAGCCGCGTCCGTCGCGCACGATAGCGCCCCACACGTTGCCCTTGATATCGAGATAGCCGCTCAGAGCAAGTTGTGCCGTGGGTACCTCGTGATAGGCACGCAGCATATCCGCTGCCGCTTCGGTCATCGGTCGGTCCTCGGACCATGCAAGCCGGACCGCAATCGCGTTGCCCCCAGGCGAATCCGTCGCAGTGCCAGACCGCTTGTCGAGCGTCCGCAGAAAGGTTTGCGCCGTGACAGCGACATCCGAATCGTCCGCATCTCGCATCTCATCTTTTTGAGACGCCACCGCCGAATCTGAGCCCAAATCGGAGGCGGTCCCAGGACGCTGCTGCCGCGCGGCGTTAAGCCCCCAAAGCACCGCCGCTATCGCCACGGTCAGGCAAGCAAACACCAGCAGCACCCCGACGGGGCGCTCGCCCTCTACAGGCTGTTGATGCCCTCGCTGATAGCGTTCCATAGATCTTGGACCTTGCCCTTAAATGCGACGATGGCGATAATCGCGATCACCACGAGCACGCCGACCAAGATGGCATACTCGGTGGTACCCTGCGCACTCTCCTCCTGCAATAGTTCCTTGGCGCGCTGACGAACATGTGCCGCCCGGCAAAACGCCCAGCCCTGCACCTTGCCAGCGGTGTCAGTCATCGTGTTCATGTATTCCTCCCTACATCATCCCGCCTGCTCCCAGCAGCGGGCCCAATATGGACAGAAGCAACGCCGGCAAGATGAGCGTGCCGGTGGGAATCAGCAGCTTGACGGGCGCACGCTCGATCTCGCGCTCGACCGCGGCGCGATGAGCCGCACGGATCTCGCGACTTTGAGCGGCCAGCGTCTCGGCAAGTGGGGCACCCAGGGCGAGCGCCTGCCCCACCGTGATGGCAAAGGTCTCGAGCGCTCGCACGTCCAGGTCGCGCGCGGCGGCCAACAACTCGTCCTCACGCGTGCCCACGCCCACCTGCCACGCCATGCAGGCGCGCTCAAGGCGAAGAGCCAGCACTGACCGGCGGTTGGCGCAGAAAATCTCAAGCGCCGCATCAAACGAAAGACCGGCCGAAAGACCCAAGCGCACAACATCGATCATCTCGGAAACTTCGCCGAGCGACACTCGCGCCGGGCCGCCCGCTCCAACCGCGCCCTTCACTCGCGCGGTCAGAGCATCGACCACCGAGCGACCCGCGGCAGCGACCAGCACCGCCTCGCGCTTGCAGGCCCCTGCGATCTTGCGTGCATCCGCCCGATCCAAACCCGTCGCGACAAATACACTCAGGGCGCACAGGCAAGCCGCAACTGCAACCGGGGCGCTCATAGCTCCACCCGCATAATGCGCCGGATAACCACCAGGGCAACGGCGTTGAGGGCAAGACCCAACACCACAGCGCCCGCGCCGGCGGGCGTCGCAAGACCGCGACGAAAATCTGCCGAAAGCAGCGCCAACACCGCGCACATGCCCGCCGGCATCGCCGCGACCATATGCGCAGACATGCGAGCCTGCGACGTCTTAACATCCAGGCGGCGCTTGAGCTCGATGCGCTCCCCCACCATGCTCGACGCCTCGGACAGTAAGTCGGCAAGCGGAGCGCCGGTGCGCTGAGACACCTTAAGCGCCAAGGTCACAAGCGAAAGACCGGGGGCGTCGATACGCACGAGCAAGTCATCGAGCGCGTCGGTCGCCGAGATGCCGCAATCGATCGCCGCCGCCACCCGCAAAAACTCGGTATGCACTGGCTCTTGCGCATGAGCGCCCACAAAGCGCATGCCCTGGGCCAGCGAATGTCCCGAGGCAAGCGACATGGAAAGTGCGGTAAACGCCTCGGGCATTGCCTCTTCTGCATCGTGTTGCTCGCGCCGGCTCTCAAAGCCATCCCAAGCAGCACCAACGGCAAACGGAGCAACAAGTCCCGAGGCAAATCCGAGGGGCGATAACGACACCATCGTTAGTAAAACGCAGCAGACACCGCTCGATAGCAGCAGAAACGCCAAACGTCCCGAAGCATCTTCGATCACGAGGCCAAGGCGATGCGCCGGAGCCAGCGATGCCCACGAACGGGCGATCTTTTTCAGCAGATCGTTTTCCACCAGCTCACGCGGCAGCTTCTCTGCCACCGTCTCGAGCGCCTGACGTGCCAGCTCCGCCGGCGGTACCTGCGGCACACGAGGTTCCACTCCGCACGCCGTCGCGACAGAAAGCCCTGCCAAGCCCCCTACGACGAGGGGCACAGTGATCTCCATTCGTCCACCTCCTCTTGTGTGAGCGTCCCCGACCGCAGGCCTTCTGCGATAAACGGCGGCTCGCGGTCAAGCGTCCAGGTGCGCTCGGCGGCATCGAACGTCACATAGCGCTCGAGCTCTACGCCACCCGATGCGGCGCGTCGCACCCCCGAATACGAGGAGACGAAACGCCTGCCATCGGCGTGGCGCTCGGACATCACGATGCCGTCGAGCGCCATGGCAATCTGCTCCTCGATGAGCTCGCTCGGCAGATCGATGCCATAACGTGCAAGCAACGTCAGACGCACCACGGTCTCCTGTTCTGAACCCGCATGAAGTGTGGTGAGCGACCCGTCGTGGCCCGTGTTCATGGCCTGCAACATGTCGCAGCACTCGGCACCGCGCACCTCGCCCACCACGATGCGGTCGGGGCGCATGCGTAGGGCATTAGTTACCAGGTCGCGGATCGTCACCGCGCCCTCGCCCTCAATTGAAGCCTCGCGCGCCTCTAAGCGCACCACGTGCGGATGATGCGCAAACTTGAGCTCGGCAGAGTCCTCGATCGTCACGATGCGCTCGCCGGTGGAAATCTCACATGACAACGCGTTGAGCAGGGTGGTCTTACCAGATCCCGTGCCTCCCGCAACCGCCAGGTCCTGTCGCAGCGACACCGCACACGACAGCAGCTGCGCATACCAAAGCGGCAGCGATCCCAACCCCACGAGCTCGTCCAGCGAGCAGATACGGTCCGAGAACTTTCGGATGGTGAGAATCGGTCCGTCAATCGCCACAGGCGGAATCACCGCGTTGACGCGATAGCCCGTTTTGAGGCGGGCGTTGACGATGGGGCTGCGCTCGTCGATACGGCGGCCAAGTGGCGAGATAATGCGGTCGATAAGCACACGGATCTGCTCATCATCCTCAAACGCATGCTCGATGGGGTACAAGACGCCGCCGCGTTCAAAGAAAGCCGAGCGGCAGCCGTTGATCATGATCTCGGTAACGGTGTCGTCCTCGATGAGCGGCTGCAACGGCCCCAAGCCCACCACGTCATCCAAGATCTCGTCGATGATGGTCTCGCGCTCGGGCGTCGCGAGATCGGTCGACTCCTCAACATTGAGCGCCGCCTCCACCGCAGGACGCAATTCCGAGCGGGCAAGTGCCGGGTCGATATAGGCGCTGATACGCGCCACTTCGTCGTAACCCATGCGGTCCATCACGGCGCGCTTGGTGCGTCGTTTCACCGCGCGGCGACGCCCCGCATCTACAGGCGCTGCCGCCGCTGCAGCGCCGGCAGCCTTAATCCTCGTTTGCAGGCTCATCGCTGATCACCCTCGCGCGACCAGGGAAGGCGGATACGCGGGCGTTCGGTACGCGTTGCACGGTCGGCGACCATATCGCTCCAAGGGCCGACGGCGCACCCCAGTTCCACGAGCATCTCGCGCGTGGCCTCGCGCATGCTAGTCGCAAAAGCGCTGGTCTGCCCCACCGCCTCGTCAGCGCGCCCAAACGCCATGAGCGCGGCGAGATCCTGCCCGCCATCGGCGATACGAATCTTGGAGCTCAACGCACAGGCAATCTCAAAGCGCATGGCGACGTCCTCGTCTGCCCCGCGCGCACCGAACCGGTTGAACACGGCGCTCATGCGCGTGCGCGGCACACCTACTCGACTTGCCAGTTCGATGACGCGCGACGCCGATGTCGCGGACGACACCGCCGCATCGCCAACGACCAGGCAACGGTCGCTCGCCGCCACCGCAGCCGCCACGGCGTCGCCCCAAAAGACCGAGGTATCGATAAAGACCACGTCGGATTCGCGACGCAGAACATCAAGCAGTAGCTCCACCGGACGCGCCATGAGCTCGGCTTGCTCGGGCGCCGCGACGGGACCCCAGAGCGTAACGCCCGGCGCCACGCGCATCGATGTGGCTACGATATCCGGCTCGGTGAGCGTGCCCGCCGCCGACGGCTCGATAAGTGCCGCCATATCGCGCGGAGCATCGACGCCTAACAAGTCGTAAAGGTTTCCAAACATCAGGTCCAGGTCGAGCACGGCGGCACGCAAGCCCAACAGCGACGATGTGTGTGCCATGGCGGCAACGATCGTCGACTTGCCGCAACCGCCCGAACCCGAAATAGCGCAGATGACCGGAGCTCGATGCGGCGGAGCGGCAGCGTCTGCCGGCGGCATCGGAGGCGGCGGGGCGGGCGTCGGTGGCAGCGCACCCGTCTCCCCCGCCGCAACCACACGCTGCGTCCAAGCCGGCATGGCAGCTTGTTCGGTCTGCGAGGCAGGCTCGTTCTGTACAATCTGCTCATGCTGCATCAGCGACAACTCGCCGCACCCGGCAAAGCCCTCAACTTCGTCGAGTTCATCCGCCAGATTCACGCCGTGCACGTATCCCATATCTACAGCCGGGGAGTCGCCAGCATGCTGCGCCGGCCCTCCAGCGTCATCGTCTACAAGGGGGTTCCGGGGGCGCCGACCATGCTCGGCTTCCGCTTTTCCATAATCATCAACACGCGGGCCTCTTGTAGCGCGAGGCGCCCCGGGTTCCCTATCAACAAAAGCATCGGGCTCAATCGTCATGCGCCGATCGGAATCAACCGCTCCCTCGCCCGCACGCCCGTTGCCGCATATACTGTGTGCAGCGATGACCTCGGTCGCCCCCGCGCGAAACAGCCCCTCGATATCCGACGGATCGAGCGCTTCTATCAACACGACCACGCGACTCACGCGGCCTTCGGCCGTCAGGCGCGCAACAGTCTTGCGCACATCTTCAGTATCAAACAGAGACGCCGCGATGATGGCAGCCCCGCGGCGCGACGGAAACGCCCGCGCCATGGAAACCAGCCCGTCCAGGTCACCCACGCGAAGCACCTGTGCACCCACATCACGTCCCTCGACTTCCCGCTGCAACAGCCCGTAATCGCCGCACGCGCAGCACGCAAGCCAGATCGCCTTCATCACTCGTCGCCTCCGCTCTTTTTGCCGCGCGCCGTGGCGGGAATCGTCAAGCTGACCGTTCCCTTGCCCGAGGCTCCCAGCAGTTCCTTGACGTCTTCGGGGTCAGCCGCCAGCGTCACCCATTCGATCTTGCCCTCGCGCGTGGAACCGGAATCCTCACTGGTATCGATCACGTACGCACCGCACAGCCGATCGGTTACGCCGTCTTTTTGCACGTACACGTCCACGTAGCTGCCCACGCCCGCAGCACCGCCGACCGAGTGCTCGGCATCGACCGCCACCGAAACGGCGACCTTGCCCTTAGGCACCTCGAGCATGTGGCTCTCGGCCTTGGTGTAGACATTGCAGATCACGGCGTTTTTGGGAATACGCGAAGTCGTCACGTCGCCGCGCACCTGGCGTAGCTCGGTCGCCGCGTCACGCGGCAGCAGACTCGTCAACCACTCCTGGGTTATGACATTGGTCTCATCGAGGGTCTCGCCCACATCGATATCGCGCGCCGCGACGCATACCTCGACGCGATCGCCACCGTACTTGGCCAAGGTCTCAGCCTGGACCTGTTCGGCTTGCGAGCGGATCGACGAGCCGTAAACCATGCAGAGCAGAGCAGCGAGCACGCCCGCGACCAGACTGATGGCGATGCGCTTGCTCTTGTTCACGGCCGCTCCTCTCATGGCAGTGCCGGGCGAATGCCCGTACCACCATTGTCTGGGCGGCCAGAGTGCAAAGCGGCGCAATCGCAATCTTGGTTTTCGATGTCAAACCAATCGCTGACCAAAAGCTGAACAGCCCGTCAAGCTCGTGACAAGGTTTTGGTCAGCACGTCAGCAAACTGCATGTTTCGAGGCTTTTCCGCAGCAAAAAAGCCGTCTCCCGAACAGTTGGGAGACGGCTGTCATAGATAAATTCAATTACAGATGGACATCGGGATCGAGCATTTGAGCGCTCACGCGCATGGATGACGCCAAGTTTTGGAACGTTTCCAGACGCAGGCCGTCGATCTGCCCGGCGTCCTCGGCCTCGCGAACGGCGCAACCCGGTTCGTGGGTATGCGTGCAGTCGCCAAACCGGCACGCACGCGATGCCTCGACAATCTCGGGGAAGGCGCATGCCAGACCCCGCTCGTGACCCACGAGCGGCAAACTGCGCAGACCCGGGGCATCGGCGATCACGCCGGCGTCGCCCGGCAGCGCCACCATCACGCGCGCGACGGTAGTGTGACGACCTTGGTCGTCGCGTTCGCGCACACCGCCGGTCGCCAACGTATCGTGGCCCAGCAGTGCATTGAGCAGCGTCGACTTGCCGGCACCCGACTCGCCCAGAATCATGGCGCAGCTCCCGGCAGGCACGCAGGCACGGACCTCGTCCAGACCGCGGCCCTCGGCAGAAGACGTCACGATCACGCGCACGTCCGGACCCACCAGACGACGCACGCGGTCCAGATCGCGCTCGAGCTCATCGGCCTCGCAGCGGTCGGCCTTGGTGAGCACCACCACCGGCTCGGCATCGCAATCGAGCGCCAATACCAGTGAGCGCGCCACGCGATCGAGCAGCACCTCGCCGGCGCCGAGCGCCTGCACGATCAGCACGCTGTCAACGTTGGAGCAGAGCACCTGGCGCTCACCGCGGGCACGGCCACGCCAACGCTCAAAGCTCGTACGGCGCGGCAGCACGCACTCAATCACGCCCATATCGTGCCCGGGAGCGCGGCGCACCGCCACACGGTCGCCCACGGCAGGCAGCAGGACCTCGTCCTCGCCGCGCGACTTGGCAAACCCCACGGCATGCTCGGCACGAAACGTGTCATCGGCAGTCGCCACCAGCGGAAACCCGCGGTCCAGGCGCACCACGGCGCCAAGCTGCATCTGCTCGGGCTCCTCGGCATGTGCGCAGAAATCATCAAAGGCAGTCTGCTGAGCTTCATCGACCGGCAGGTCATCAAACGCCGGAACATCCTGCAGCGCGTCAAGCCCCGGTACACTCGCCAGCAATTCCTCAGCAGATGCAGGGGCTTCGGTCGCGAGCTTCCGACGACGATCGCGCTTAGCCCGCGCCCCCGTCGTCTTTTTCTTCGCCTTAGCCTTAGCCTTGCCCACAAGCGCCTCCCAGCACCATAAATCACAACTGAGCAGGTATTTTCCCACAAAAAAGAGTCGGTCGAGCAAATGCTCGACCGACCCACACACTTTCCCTCAGCCTTTATCATCCACACGGGAGAAAAGTCAGCAACGTCACCGCAGGGCCCGCCCGCCGAGAGGGGTTTCCAAAGGGCACATCCTTTATTCAAAACGAGCGGCCGAGCAATTGCTCGGCCGCTCACCTTCTTTCCCTCAGCCCTTTTTCATCCGCGCGGGAGAAAAGCCAGTAAGGATACCGTAGGGCCCACCCCGGGAGTGTTTTCTTCTGAGCGATCCCGCAGCGCGAAGCGCGAGGATCAGCGAAGAAGAAAACACGCAGGGGCGGGCCCGGACAGGTTAACTTACTCCTTCTCGACCGCGCGCATGATCGCCTTGTAGATCTCCATCAGCGGGATGATCAGGAAGGCCAGGCCCAGGGCAGCGACAACGCCCTTGAGCTCAAGCGTCACGGGGCCAAAGAACATCTCGGCAAGCGTCGGCTGCACGGTTACGATCACCGTCAGCACCAGCGCCAGCGCGGCGGAAGCCCACAGCCACTTGTTCTGCTTCTTCATGGTGAACAGCGACGCACGACGGCTGCGCATATTGAAGCAGTGGAAAATCTCGACCATGTTGAGCGTGATGAACGCCATCATCACGCCTTCCTCGTCGGCATTGCCGGCGATCATATCGGCGATGTGGATGTAGCCCATGTCAAAGTACACGCCCACAAAGAAGCTCGCCAGCACCAGCACGGTGATGATAAGGCCCTGGACCACACAGTCCAGGCCCATATGTCCGGCAAAGACACCGTCCTTGGCGTTGCGCGGCTTGCGCTTCATGATGTCGCCCTCGGCGTCCTCCATGCCCAACGCGAGCGCGGGGAAGCAGTCGGTGACCAGGTTCACCCACAGCAGCTGCACCGGCTGGAAGATGGTAAAGCCGATGAGCGTGGCGATAAACACCGAGAAGACCTCGGCAAGGTTAGCCGAAAGCAGGAACTGGATGACCTTGCGGATGTTGTCGTAGATGCGACGACCTTCTTCGCAGGCGCCGATGATGGTAGCGAAGTTGTCATCGGCAAGTACCATGTCGGCGACGTTCTTGGTGACGTCGGTACCGGTGATGCCCATGCCAACGCCAATGTCGGCGCGCTTGATGGACGGGGCGTCGTTGACGCCATCGCCCGTCATGGCCACGATCTGGTCGCGCGACTTCCAAGCCTCGACGATGCGTGTCTTGTGCTCGGGCTGGACGCGGGCGTACACGCCGTAGTCCTCGATGTGTGCGTCGAGCTCCTCGTCGCTCATGCGATCGAGGTCGGCACCGGTGATGGCATGGCTGCGATCGGTGACGATTCCCAGCTGCTTGGCAATGGCCACGGCAGTGTCGATGTGGTCGCCCGTGATCATGACGGTGCGGATACCGGCGTCGTGCGCCTCGCGGATGGCGTCGGCGACCTCGGAGCGGACCGGGTCGATCATGCCGGACAGGCCGCAGAAGACCAGGTCATGCTCGAGCGCGGCGGGGCTGCAGTCGGCCGGGACCTCGGTGTAGGTGCGGCTTGCCAGCGCCAGCACGCGCAGGGCCTCGTCGGCCATGGCCTTGTTGGCGGCCACGAGCTCGGCGCGACGCTCCTCGGTCAGGGGGACAACCTTATCGCCCTCGTAGATATGGGTACACAGGCCGATCACCACGTCGGGCGCGCCCTTGGTGTACTGCTCGTACTCGCCGTCCAGGGTCTCGACGACCACGGACATCATCTTGCGGCCGGAGTCGAACGGGGCCTCGCCCACACGCGGGTGCTCGGCGGTCAGGCCAGTAAGACCAGCCTTGCCGGCATCGTTGACGAGCGCGCACTCGGTCGGCTCGCCCACGGCCTCGCCCAGCTCCTCGTCCCACTGAGCATCGGAGCACAGCGCCATACCTGCCAGGAACTTCTCCTTAGGCGCAGCGAGCTCGTGCTTGACGACGGTCATCTTGTTCTGGGTGAGGGTACCGGTCTTGTCGGAGCAGATGGTCTGTGTGCAGCCAAGGGTCTCGACGGCGGAAAGCTTACGGATAATCGCTTGGCGCTTGGCCATTTTGGTCACGCCGAGCGAAAGCACGATGGTCACGACGGCAACCAGGCCCTCGGGGATGGCGGCGACGGCAAGCGAGACAGCGACCATAAAGGTGTCGAGCAGCGCGGTCGGATCGGTGAGAACGTTGCCCACGCCGTGGCGGATGATGTCGACGCCAAAAATGACGACGCAGATGACGATAACCATGATGGTGAGGATGCGGCTGAGCTCGGCAAGCTTCACCTGCAGCGGCGTGAGCTCTTCCTTGGCCTCGGCCAGGGCGCCGGCGATCTTACCCATCTCGGTGTTCATGCCGGTGCCGACCACGACGGCGCGGCCGCGGCCGTATACCACGGTGGAACCCATGTAGCACATGTTCTTGCGGTCGCCGAGCGGCACGTCGTCGGTACCGGCGGCGAGCTCGATCACGTTGGCATGCTTCTCGACGGGCACGGACTCGCCGGTAAGGGCGGCCTCCTCGATCTTCATCGTGGCGCTCTCGAGCACGCGGCAGTCGGCCGGGACGGAGTCGCCCGCCTCGAGCATGATCACGTCACCGGGCACGAGCTCGGCGCTCGGCAGGTGCACGAGCTTGCCGTCGCGCAGCACCTTGGACTGCGCCGCGCTCATCTCCTGCAGGGCCTCGAGAGCCTCCTCGCTTTTAGCCTCCTGGACCACGCCCAGCACCGAGTTGACGATAACGACGAACATGATGATGGCGACATCGGCAAAGTCCGCCTCGCCCTTGACCATGCCCGTGAGCGCACTGATGACGGCGGCAACGATCAGCATGATGACCATGGGGTCGGCCATCTGCTCAAAGAAGCGCTTCCACAACGGGGTCTTCTCGGCTTCCTCGAGCTTGTTAGGGCCTGTCTTGGCGAGGCGCGACGACGCCTCGTCGTTGCTCAGGCCGAGGTTCTCATCGACGCCCTGGTCGCTGAGCACCTCCGCCGCGGCGGACAGGTATTCCTTTTGCATATAGAGTCCCCTCCTGGGATTCGGGCCACTCAGCAGATTGATGCCCGATCATAATTCCCAGGAGAAGGGCAAGGGCTCATCAAGGCTGCCGTGCTGAGCGGCAGTTGATAGTGGAGCTATGGTACCCCAAAGCAGCGCGTCTAGCCAAAACAATCGGTTTGGAAATATGGTCCGCACGCAACGGTGCAGACCGTGTGATGCTCAACATTGGTAAAACGTTTTTTCTTCGGCACATCGCCAAACTGACATATCGCCCAGATAGCAGCGGTTGGAGTGGTTGGTAAAGATTTTTCATATACCGTTTTTCCCGCAAAAAATGAACTTCCATTTCGGCATACGGTCGATTTTTTGGGGTATTCGGTCGGCATTTCGTTATAATCATCTCGGTTTTATTTCTTATGGTTTATCTATCAGCGCAAGACGATGTCAGATGGAGGTCTGAATGTACAAGCGCACTAAGATTGTATGCACCATGGGTCCCGCCTGCGATAGCGACGAGACCATCCGCGAGATGATCAAGGCGGGCATGAACGTCGCCCGTTTTAACTTCTCGCACGGCTCCTACGACGAGCACCACGGTCGCATCGAGCGCGTCCGCCGTATTTCCAAGGAGCTCGGTCTGCCTGTCGGCATCCTGCTCGACACCAAGGGCCCCGAGGTCCGCACCGGCCTTCTGGTCGACGGCAAGAAGGTTGCCGTCAAGACCGGCGATAAGATCGTCGTCACCGCTCAGCCTACGTCCGAGGATTTCCACGGCACCGCTGAGCACATCTCCCTCGACTACCTGGCTCTGCCCTCCGAGGTCGAGAAGGGCTCCCTCATCCTGATCGATGACGGCCTGGTTGCCCTCGAGGTCGAGTCCGTCGACGGCCAGGACATGACCTGCGTCGTCAAGAATGACGGCCTGATCGGCGAGCGCAAGGGCGTCAACATGCCCAACGTCAACATCTCGCTGCCCGCTATCACCGAGCGCGATCGTCAGGACATCCTCTTTGGCCTGACCGAGAACATCGACTACATCGCCGCTTCCTTCATCCGTGATGGCGAGTCCGTCCGCGGCATCCGCAAGCTTTGCCGCGAGAACGGTGGCGAGCACGTGACGATCTTCCCGAAGATCGAGTGTGCCCTGGGCGTCGAGAACTTCGACGAGATCCTCGAGGCTTCCGACGGCATCATGGTCGCCCGTGGCGACCTGGGCATCGAGATCAAGCCCGAGCTTGTTCCGCACATCCAGAAGGAGATCATCGCCAAGTGCAACGCGGCCTACAAGCCCGTTATCACCGCTACGCAGATGCTCGACTCCATGCAGCAGAACCCGCGCCCGACGCGCGCCGAGGTTGCCGACGTTGCTAACGCCATCTACGACGGCACCGACGCCGTTATGCTCTCTGGCGAGTCCGCTGCCGGTAAGTACCCGGTCGAGGCCGTTAAGATGCAGGCCAGCATTGCTCTCGAGACCGAGAAGTACCTCCCGGCCCACGCTCCGCTCGAGGTTCCGGCCGATGCTCACGGCACCCGCGTTGTCAACAACGTTGTGGGTATGTCCGCTGTGAACATGGCCACCACCGTTGGCGCCAAGTGCATCACCGTGCCGACGACCACCGGTCGTACCGCTCGCCTGATCTCGCACTTCCGCCCCAACATGCCGATCTGCGCGTTCTCCCGCCACGAGTGGGCCGTCCAGCAGATGATCATGTACTGGGGCGTTATCCCGCACCAGGCCGAGATTACCCAGGGCACCGTCAACGGCACGATCGTCAAGGCGATCGAGACCGCTAAGGAGCTCGGCTACGTCGAGGCCGGCGATCTGACCGTCGCTACCGCCGGCGATCCCCGCATGAGCGTTCAGCTCGAGGACAAGGTCTCCTCGACCAACGTCGCTTACGTCGCTCAGGTGCGCTAAAACGCACTTGCAAGCACGCTTGCATTGCAAAAGGGCCCGGAAGGCTTTGCCTTCCGGGCCCTTTTTTGTACCAATGCCAGCACACAGCAAAACACGCACTCATTTCTTTACCAAAAGCGCAAAATCCACCCTTCGAGGCCAAAAAATAAAGCCTCAGGCGCTAAAAGTGTTCACCCGGTGGCAAACCCACACCTTATCCGATGCTGCTGAATCGTTTTAGCAAGAGCCGGATCGACCGCGTTTTCGGAAGTGCGGGGAAAATTGCTTACCCCCGAGCACAAGCCCTTTTATTTCAACAAAACCCCTGATAAAGTTGGCTTAAATACCGCTTGTGTCTGACCTATTTGTCTTTTTCCCCGCACTTCCGAAACGAATAGCTTTTCTAGCCCAATCAACGCTCAAACGATCGGATCGCCATGTCATTTCTTGCCTGCGGACCCACGGCTTTTCAGTACTATCGCATCCCGCCCCAGATACTCGGACTCTATCCGGCAATCCTGCCGCCCGACCATGACCATCGCTTGGTGCATTACTCAAAACAGCCAGTATTTAAAGACTTGCTCGGCACACCAGTTTGGAGATTCGTGGGCGAAAGAAAACAACGCGCGAACGGAAAGCTATTTCACAGCCGTCTGCTAACCCAAGAGCCGCCTCCTGGGTCGTTTAGGCAGACTGAGCATGGGTTTGATGTCACGTCACCGGAATTCACACTGCTCAACCTTGCTACGCAGGTCTCACGTAACCAGTTACTCATGGCTTGCTACGAGATGTGCGGTTCCTTTGCAGTGTTTACGCCCTGTAAGCGTACGCAACAGCAACTTGATGAGGCAATGTCACTTAAGCTCATTCCGCCCGACTGTGGTTGGAAGCGTGTTGTCGACACCAAGGGCAATGACACCAACTTGTGGAAGCGCGCGCCGCTCCTCAGCGCGGGGGAGATCGCCGCGTTCGCCAAGCAGGCCGCAGGTCTGCGCGGCGTTAAGCAGCTCCGCTGGGCCGCCGAACATATGACGGGACAGACCGCCTCGCCCTTCGAAGTCCAGACGTCCATACTCATCTCGCTCCCCCGCGACGAGGGCGGCTTGGGCATCGACATCACCAATAACGCGCGCATCCCGCTCAGCGAAGCCGCGCGCTCACTGTATGACAAAACCTGCTGCTACGCCGATATCCTCATCGAGAGCAACACCGACAGCATGGGCGTCATTCTGGAATGTCAAGGCCGCTCAGCCCACGACAGCGAAGCCGCAAGTCTCTCCGATGCCGAGCGCACCACCGCCCTCACAAGCATGGGCTATGACGTTATCCAGATAACCTATGAGCAAATCAAAGACACGAAGAGCTTTAACAACATCGCCGAACTCATCCATAAAAAGGCGGGGCTCCCCTACATCCCAAAGACCGATCAGGAACGCACCACCGAAGATGCCCTGCGACGGGAGCTGTTGGTCAATTGGGATGAACTGTTCACCGTTAAGCCGGCCGGCTAGCAGCTAGCGATCAGGGGGACTGCGGGAACGTCAGAAGCAGCAACGCGAACCGCAAATCCCGCCTCGGTTAGCTCGATGACCTCGGTAAACGTTGCATCGAAAAACTCCTCGGTTAGCAGGCGATACGGCGGATGATCGGGCTCGCCGGGGTTTTCGCGTACAATCTCGTGCATGACGCCGATAGTCTTGAGCACATATTCTTTATGGATGGGATACTGCCCAAAACGCGTCGCAGCGGTATAGAGGCGATCGGTCGCACGCGGAATCGAAACAATGCCGAGTGTCTTGCCAAACCAGTCAAAGTCACCTTGCTTTTTAATGCGGAATTCCTCGCACGGCTTGCCGCCGTGCGCCTCCAGGTACTGATTCACGCGCGTATTCCATACGGTATCGGCCACCAGATGCGACCAGACACCCAGTGTCAAATCGAGCAACGACTGCGCCACGTCCTCGGACGCAAGCGAAAACTCACAGGCGCCTGGACCGACAACCGGCTCGGCATCCCTGTAGCGCTGGGGATAGTGCACGCGGTTCAGTCGCTCGCGCTCCTCGACAATCGAGGTAGCCTCGGCGGGTTCGCCCGCGGGTGCGCCTTTAAGCAGCGGCGCCACATAGGTATCCCAGAACTCGTGTTCGCGCGGCTTAGGGATAGGCTCGGGCTTTGCAAAGTGCGTAATGCGATACGGAATGGGATCAGCGATACCGGGAACCATATAGCCCACAAAAATGTCCGGAACCACGCAGCCAAACAAGAAGACATTGCGGTCACGAACGCTATCGGCAAGCACGCCAGCACGCGCCAGCAAGCGCTCCGTTTGAGCGATATGAATGTTCCAACTTGGCATAGCCACCCCCATAAAACCTGGTTAACTATACCATCACGGCAGAGTCGCACAGGCGGCCATACATACCCTACGCAGCAACTATTCCGCAGCACCGCTTTCGGTTCCATACGACGGCACGGGCGCCTCGACCACATGGTGATATCGATCGATATAGATTGCACGGGCCCCCAGGCGGCGCACCAAGTCCTGGTGATGCGTACTCATCAAAACCGTCTTACCGGCAGCAACGTAGGCCAACAAAAAGTTGACCACAATGTCGCACGAGTCCTCATCGAGCCCGTTGGTGGGCTCATCGAGCACCAGGATATCGGGGTTCATCGACACGACTGCCGCCAGCGCCACACGCTTCTTTTGCCCGCCCGAAAGCTGATAGGGCGAGGCGTCGACCAGGTCAGCAACCTGAAACAGCTCCATGGCATCGCGCACGCGGTGCTCGAGCTCATCTGCCGGCAGCCCCATCTGCGCGGGACCAAAAGCGACTTCCTCGCCCACCGTAGCGCAGAACAGCTGAGCATCGGCATTTTGAAACACAAAACCTACGCGCTGATGAAAACGCTGAGCGGCTGCAGAATCCTTTAGAAACGCCGCATCGATCACGTGCCCGTCAAACAGGTATGCCCCTGCGTCCGCAAGTTCAAGGCCGTTGATAAGGCGCATAATCGTCGTCTTACCGCAGCCGTTGGGACCGAGCAGGGCAACGAGTTCACCACGATCGACCTGCAGCGACACGCCATCGACAACCGTATGCCCCGCATAGGAAAACACTACGTCGCGAAACTCGATGAGCGGCGTGGCCTCGGCGCTTGCAGCACCGCTCGCGCCTATCGCGCCATTTGTATCATTTGCCAAAACGTCGCCCTTCCCTATTCATATCGACGGTTCGACCGCCCGCGTTACAGCACCGCGCACAACACGGCAAGCAGAACCACAACGGCCGCGTAAACGACATCGCGCCAGCCAAAGCCGATCCGTGCAGGCACCGGATACACGCCGGCAAAGCCGCGGCACAGCATGGCCTCGTCCATCGCGCGACTGCATTCCATCGCCTTGATAAAGGTCATGCCCATGATACCCGCGATCGAATCGGTACGCGAAAATCCCTCAGGCGCACGGCCAACACTGCGCAGCATGACCGATTCGCACAAATCGTGCGCCGTGCGTCCCAGCACCTCGATATGCTTGAGCGCCATATCAAACGTAAAGATAACTTCGTCGGGCAGGTGCAGCATTTTGAGCGCCGCCGACATGCGGCTCCAGGTAAGCGTCCACGAAACGCCCAGCACCAGCGACACATTAATAAACGTCTTGAGCGCGATCTTGAGCATGGCGCCCGCGGCAGACGCGCCCAGCAACAGGGCAGGCAGTGCCAGAACCACTGCAAGCCCCGTGGCGCCGAGCGCCGGTACAAAGGTCGCGCGCAGCCCGCGTACGGGGCGCACCGAGACCAGCACCAGCGCGATCGCCGCCATCAACATCATGTACAGCGGGCTTTGCGTCAGACACACGCACAGGACGCAAACGAACATCCCCACCAGGCGCACCGGAGCCGAAACGCAAGAAAGGGCGCGGTCGACCATCGACCCGCCCTCGTGCGCGCCTCCACCCAGGCGAACCCGCTCAAGCAGGCTCGCCAGGTGCAGGACGTTCTTTTGCATCACGTGATGACGAGCGCCCGTGGGCTCGTATCGCTCCTCGGCCGCAAGCCAGCTAGGCAGCTCGACCGTCGCCATGGGCTCCGCTTTCCTTGACCGTCAGCGAGATCAGGCGGAATACGATGGTGAGCACCGCCACGCCAATCACGCCGGACAGGATATACATGGCAGCCTGGCCGGCAAAGCCAAGACCCTGTTCCTCGGAATAGGCCTGCAGATAATCGCCCGTGGGCAGGGCGTCGGCAAAGGTCGGGGTGTCGAGGCCGACCGAAGCCTGCAGGCTGTCGTCGCCAGCCTCCTGAACGGCGGTCGCGGCGCCCTCGGCGTCCCACTCACCCCAGGCGTCACCGGTGGCGAGCAAGCCGAGCGGCGTAGCCACGACAAGCACGGCGACCAGAATGATCGTGGGAACCAGGGAAGTCTTCTTGGCGGTTGCGCCCTCGGCGTTCAGCATGCCGTCGGAAGCCTCGGGACCGACGATAACGCTCGGCGCCGTCTTCTTAATGAAACCGTAGATGGCGGCCGTCGCCACGCCCTCGATCACGCCGGCAACCAGCATATGCGGGATCAACATAGCCGGAATAGCCACGGACAGCGGGAAGGGGCAGTACAGCGGCGCGCCCGAAGCGTTGGTAAAGAGCATCGGCTGAATGCCAAACTCGATCGCCGCGCACAGGGCCGCCAGACACAGACCGACCCAACCGCTCACGATGGCAGAAACCGAGGTGCCCCAGCTCTTGTCGTGCAGACGGCTGTTGAGCGCACGGAACACGATAGCAGCGACAAACGGCAGCACGAAGGCCATGTTAAAGCAGTTGGCGCCAAAGGACAGAACGCCGCCGTCGCCAAACAGCAGCGCCTGCAGCGCCAATGCGACCGAAACCGCGATGGTCGCGGCCTCCGGACCCAGCAGCAGCGCGATGAGCGCGCCGCCGACGGCGTGACCCGTGGTGCCGCCGGGCAGCGGCACGTTGAACATCATGAGCAAGAAGGAGAATGCGGCGCAGATGCCCAGGAACGCCATGTGCTCACGATCGAGCGTGGCGCGCACCTTCTTGATGCAGTGGACCCAAACGGGCACCATCGCCACCGCCATGACGGCATCGGTCTGCGGGGATAGATAATTATCTGGAATATGCATGAGCCCTCTCAATCAGAACGTTGCGTGTTACGTTTCCAACAATCCGTAACACCGACTCTGCATACTAACAAAAAGGCGCACCGCCCACAACGCAGCACGCCCTTGCAATACGTACGTTATTAGCCCAGGTCCACGCACCGCCCAATAAAGGGCCCATGCACTCCCAACTTTCCGGTCACCCGGAAGAAGGTGCGGTCCGCTCGCAACAAGGTGAACGCAGGAACCCGCCCCCGAGAGGGGTTTTCTAAGGCAACATCCCGCAGCCGCGAAGTGGCGAGGACGTTGCCGTGAAAACCCCGCAGGGGGCGGGTTCCGAACAGCAAAGATTACGAGCGGACTTCGCCGTTTACGCCCTTGCACACCTTGGTGACAATCTTCTGGTGCGCTTTCTCGACCTCTTCGCTGGTAAGCGTGTGGTCGTCGGAGCGATACGTAAGCGCAAAGGCCATGGACTTTTTGCCCGCTCCGATGCGGATGGGATCGCGGTAGACGTCGAACAGGCGCACGCCCTCGAGCAACCTACCGCCGGCGCTCGTAATGCGGCGCTCAAGATCCTCACAAGTCACGGCGTTGTCGACCACAATGGCAAGGTCGTGCTCAACAGCCGGGTACTGCGAGAACTCGCGATAGTTCTCCTGGTTGCGGGCGCCCTTGATCAGCTTGTCCAGATCGAGCTCAAAGGCAACGACGACCTCATCGATGCCCATCGCCTCGCGCGCCTCGGGGTGAATCTCGCCGACCCAGCCCAGCACGGTACCGCCGGACAGAACCTCGGCGGCACGACCCGGCTGCAAGAAAGCGTAGCCCTCGCCCTCGACGGGACGGAAGCGAACCTTCTCGATGCGCAGTTGGGCGAGCAGCTCCTCGACAATGCCCTTGCCAAAGAAAAAGCGCAGCTTGCGGTACTTCATGTTCCAAGACTGCTCGCTCCACTGGCCCGAAAGCACGCCCGCGACGGACTTGGTCTCCTTGGGCAGGCTGGCGTTTTCGCGGCCATGGAACAGGCTGCCGACCTCGTACAGGTGCACGTTGGGCGTACCGTGCGCCTCGTTGTAGGCCACGGATTGCAGCAGGCCCGGCAGCAGCGAGCGGCGCATCTCGGTCTGCTCGGCCACCAGCGGGTTCATGAGCACCACGGGGCAGCCGCGACCCTCGGCGGGCATGCCGATCTTCTCCAGGTCGCCCGGGGCGGCAAAGCCAAAGGTCGTGGTCTCGTTGAGGCCGCAGGCGCGCAGGATCTCGCCGACCTTGCGGGTAAGCTTCTGCTCGCGCGTCAGGCCGCCGATGTGGTTCTTGGCAGCCGGAATGGTCGCCGTGACGCGACCCATGCCCCACAGGCGCAGGACCTCCTCGATCAGGTCGATCTCACGCGGCAGGTCGGGACGGAAGCTCGGCGGCGTGACCATAAAGTCCTCGCCGTCGCGCTCGACGGTGCAGCCCAGGCGGGTGAGCGAGCGCTCGATAAAGTCGGGCTCGATGTCGGCACCGCAGATGGCGTGCACACGGGCCAGGCGCAGCTTAATGCTGTCGATGGTCTTGGGCGCGGGGAAAACGTCGACATAGCCGGGAGCAACCTCGCCGCCGGCGATCTCTTCGATGAGCGCGCAGGTAACGTTGGCGACATCCACGCAGCCGGTCTCGTCAACCTGGCGCTCAAAGCGAATGGAGGCGTCGGAGATCAGCGACAGGTCACGGCTGGTGTGCGAGGTGCGGCCGGCGTTGAAGCAGGCGCTCTCGACCATCACGTCGACGGTATCGTCCTCAATCTCGGAATCCATGCCACCCATAACGCCGGCCAGCGCCACGGGACGCTCGCCGTCGGTGATAAGGCCCATGCCGGCGTCGAGCACGCGCTCCTCGCCATCGAGGGTCGTGAACTTCTCGTCCTGCTGGGCGGCACGAACCACCACGCGACGGTGGCCATCGCGCTCGGCAAAGGTAGACAGGTCAAAGGCGTGCAGCGGCTGACCGGTGAGCATCATCACATAGTTGGTGATGTCGACGATATTGTTGTGCGGGCGCACGCCCAGGGCGTTAAGGCGCTTGACCATCCAGTCGGGCGAGGGGCCGACCTTCACGTTACGTACGATGCGGGCGACGTAGCGGTCGCACAGGCCCTCGTCGGCAATCTCGACGGAAAGCTCGTCGTCGGTCGCGCGGCCGGTCTCGGCCTTGATGGCGGGCAGCTCAACGTGGAAATCGCGGTCGAAGATGGCGCCGGTCTCGCGGGCCATGCCGATCATGGACAGGCAGTCGGGGCGGTTGGGCGTGATCTCGCAGTCGAGCACAGTGTCGCTCGAACCCACGTACTCGGCAAACGGCATGCCGCAGGGCGTATCCTCGGGCAGGATCATAATGCCGGAGTGGTCACCGCCCAGGCCGAGCTCGCGTGCGGAGCAGTTCATGCCCATGGACACGACGCCGCGGAGCTTGCTCTTCTTGATTTTGACGTCGCCGGGAAGCACGGCGCCGATCATGGCCGTGACGATGTGGTCGCCGGCCTCGAAGTTCTGCGCGCCGCAGACGATCTGCAGCGGAGCGGGGTTGCCGTCGGCGTCGAGATTCTTGTCACCCACGTCGACCGAGCACACATACATATGGTCGCTATCGGGGTGCGGGGTCTTGGTGAGCACCTTGGCAGTCACCACGTGGTCGAAGGACTCGCCCACGGTGTCGATCGCCTCGACCTCGGTGCCGGTACGGATATATTCGTCCGAAAGGGTCTTGGGATCCTCCGGAATATCGATCATGGTCTTGAGCCAGTCGTAAGAAACACGCATCTAGCTCTCCTTTCATACTGAAAGCCTGCGAAGAGATGCAGGTGGAAACTTCAACTTTGTGAACATTCCTTACAAAGCGAGGGTTGTCCAAGTGCGGCAGATCGGCCCGAAAGAGGAGTGCCGCGTACTTTGGTACGCAAGCGACGAATGAGCGCCGAGGTGCCGTGCTTGGGCAAGCCGCAGCCTAGAACTGATTCAAGAAACGCATATCGCCTGTCATGAGCGTTCTGAGGTCCGGCAGGTCGTAGCGCAGGGCCGCGACGCGCTCGGCGCCAATGCCAAAGGCGAAGCCGGTGTACTTCTCGGGATCGATGCCGCAGTTGATCAGGACGTTGGGGTCGACCATGCCGCAGCCCAAGATCTCGATCCAGCCGCTGTGCTTGCAGAAGTTGCAGCCCTTGCCGCCGCACACGTGGCAGCTCACGTCCACCTCGCAGCTGGGCTCGGTGAAGGGGAAGAAGTGCGGGCGGTAACGCGTCTTGCGATCCTCGCCAAACATGCACTTAACAAAGTAGTCGAGCGTGCCCTTCAGGTCGCCAAAGGTGATGCCCTCGTCGACGACCAGGCCCTCGATCTGGTTGAACTGCGGCAGGTGGCAGGCATCGGCCGTGTCGGGACGGTAGACGGTGCCCGGGCAGATCATGTAGATGGGCGGCTTCTGCGACTCCATAGTGTGGATCTGCACGCCCGAAGTCTGGGTGCGCAGCAGCACGTCGGACTCGCCGTGGGCGTGAGCCTCGGGGTGCGCGACGCTGCCGGGGTTGTTGTCGACCACGTAGAAGGTATCGCGGGCCGAGCGGCTCGGGTGATCCATGGGAGCGTTGAGCGCGGTGAAGTTGTAGTAAGAGGTGTCGACCATGGGGCCGGACTCGACGGTGTAGCCGATGCCGCAGAAGATGTCCTCGGCCTCCTCGATAATCTGCTTGATCAGATGCTGGTGACCGATCTGCGGACGGATGCCCGGCAGCGTGATGTCGACGGCATCATGCTCGAGCGCGTGTTTGAGAGCGGCGGCCTTCATCTCGGTGGTGCGCTCGTCGAGCATGCCCTCGATCAGCTGGCGCATCTCGTTGGCGCGCTTGCCCATGACGGGGCGATCCTCGGGGGCGAGCTTGCCCATCATGCGCATCAGGCCGGTGATGCGGCCCTTGCGGCCGAGCAGCGCAACGCGCGCAGCCTCGAGCTTCTCGGCGTCGTCGGCGCCTGCGACGAGCTCCTTGGCCTCTTCCTCGAGTTTGACCAGATCATCAATCAGACTCATGTCTTCCCTTTCGTCTCTCGCGTATCCGCTTGCCGGGACGGCTGGCACCGCCCGACGCTTACGGATGTGCGGCCCGGTTCGGTAACAAAAAACCGTCCTCGGGCATGTGCATTGCCCAAGGACGGTTGAATTCCGCGGTACCACCTTGTTTGACCCGGCGGATGTCTGGCCCGCCGCGCCCACTCTTTGCCCCTTTTCGCGAGGCTCACGGCTTCCCTACTGGAGACATCGCCGCCGCGTGGCCGCGCGCCCGTTGAGGTCGCTGCTCGGGAGTGAACGCTTGGCCCTTGCCACCGCAGGAAGGCTTGCAGCCCATGACCTTCCCTCTCTTGCCGGCGACGCGACGGGCAAAACCCTCTCCGTCAACGCATTGGGCTATAGGATAGCACATCCTGCGTGTGCATCGCCGCGTTCCGTTTTGTTCGCGCTGGGTACAAGGCAGATAACTGTGCAAACTGGCCGCGCACCCGCCTGCGGCGCTCGGCCTGCGAGATTAAGGATACGGTATGGGAAAGAAACTCGATAAGAAGGCCAAGGCCGCCGTGGCAAAGGCTGCCAAGGGCGTCAAGGCTGCTAAAGTCGACAAGGCCGTCAAAAAGTTCCGCAAACTCGAGGGCAAGCTGTGGACTCGCGAGTACCTGCTCAAGATTGCCGAGTTCGATGGAGCGACGATTGCTCCTGCCAACGGCGCTGCCGCCCGTGTCGACGCCATGGGCACGCTTGCCGGCGAGCATCACAAGCTGCTGACCAGCGAGAAGTCCGTTGAGCTCGTACGCTCGTTAGCGCGCGAGACGGTCGCAGGCGGACATGTAGACGACCCGCAGTTGCTCGACGAGATCCGCGTGCTCAGCCGCGACCAGTGCGAGGCCAGCGCCATCCCCACCGAGGAGGCCGAGGCCTGGACCAGGCTCACCTGCGAGGCAGACGCCGTGTGGCACAAGGCCAAGACGGCCAATGACTGGGCGAGCTTTGAGCCCTATGTGGATAGAATCGTCGCCCAACTTAAGCATCAGGCCGAGCTCATGGACCCCACGCGCGACCCATACGACGTTTGGCTCGACCAGTACGAGCGCGGCCTTTCCGCCAAGAGCTTCGATGCGTTTTGCGATGAGGTCAAGGCGACGGTCGTGCCGCTCGTGCACGCCATCGGCGAGCGCGGTCAGCAGCCCGATGCCGACTTTTTGCACGCCCGCGTACCCGAGGCCGCCCAGCGCGCCATGAGCTTCGACCTCATGAAGCTCGTCGGCCTGAACCTGGACGACACCACACTTGCCTTTACCGAGCACCCGTTTAGCGAGGGCTTTGCCGTGGGCGACGCGCGCATCGCGACGCACATCTACGAGGACGACTGTATCTCCAACGTCTACAGCATCATCCACGAGGCGGGACACGCCATGTACGAGCTGGGCGTCAATCCTGCCTATGCGCGCACCTGCCTGGAGGGCGGCACTTCCATGGGCATCCACGAGAGCCAGAGCCGCTTCGTTGAGAACACCGTGGGCCGCAGCCGTGCCTTTATGGGACCGCTGCTTGAGGTGCTGCGCCGTCACGCGCCCGAGGTCTACGGCGACGTCGACGAGGACACGCTCTACCACGCCGTGAACATCGCGCAGCCTTCGCTGATCCGCACCGAGGCCGACGAGCTCACCTATCCGCTGCACGTTATGGTGCGCTACGAGATCGAGCGCATGCTGTTTGCCGGCGAGGCCACAGCCAAGGATATCCCCGCGCTTTGGAATCGCTTCATGGATGAGTACCTGGGCATTCCCGTTCCCGACGACACGCGCGGCTGCCTGCAGGATACGCACTGGAGCGGCGGTTCGTTTGGATACTTCCCCACCTATGCGCTGGGCAGCGCCTACGACGCCATGTTTGTGCCGGCCATGTGCCGCGACGGTGTCGACCTCAACGGCGCCTGCGCGAGCGGCGACCTGACACCTGTCCGCGCCTGGCTGGGCGAGCACATTTGGCAGTGGGGCCGCGCCAAGGACGCGCCGGAGCTCATCAAGGGCGCCTGCGGCATGGCGTTCGATGCCCGCTACTACTGCAGCTACCTGCAGGACAAGTTCACCACGCTGTACGAGCTGTAAGGCATAACCGACGCGCCAACGCAAAGGGGACGCCGCAGAACCAATCCGCAGCGTCCCCTTTTTTCACCCAATAACTAGGTACCCAATGACTAGTTCGTTGACGCTAATGTCTTGGCAACGTCAGCGAAAACGACCCTAAGCGAGCAAGGTGACGTGAAATGAAAGGGCCCTGACCTTCTGGTCGCGCCCTTGAAATTGAACGTCAGATTGCCGCTTGGGGTCGTTTGCAGCGTCGAGCAGTTACGCGGTTTGGTAAAACCGCGTAACTACAGAGCCTCGAGCGCGTTGGCGATGCGCTTCATGGCGGCGTCGGCGGCGGCTTGGTCGGGGGCTTCGGCCAAAACGCGGATCACCGACTCGGTTCCGCTCTTGCGCACGAGCACGCGGCCCTCGCCTGCCAGCGCAGTCTCGGCCTCGGCGATGGCGTTCTGCACGCCCATGTTCTCGAGCGCGGCGTCCTTATCCGCTACGCGCACGGCAACCTGCGCCTGCGGCAGCAGCTTGCACGGAGCCGTGAGCTGCGAGAGCGTCTCGCGCTCGGCACGAATCACTTCCATCACGCGCAGCGAGGTCATAATGCCGTCGCCCGTGCGCTCGATATCGCCAAAGATCGTATGGCCCGTCTGCTCGCCGCCCAGGCTGTAGCCGCCCTCGCGCATCTTGGCATACACGTGACGGTCGCCCACGCCGCTGGTCACGGCGCTCAGTCCGGCAAGCTCCAGCGACTTGACCAGACCAAAGTTGCTGGCGATCGTCGGCACCACGGTACCGCCCGAAAGGCGACCGTGCTTGTTCAGATACACGCCACACACGTACAGGATCTGGTCGCCGTCTACCACGCGACCGCGCTCGTCAACGGCCAAGCAGCGATCGGCATCGCCGTCATAGGCAAAGCCCACGTCCAGGCCCTGCTCCACCACGTGGCGCTGCAGGCGCTCCATATGCGTGGAGCCGCAGTCGACGTTGATGTTAAAGCCATCGGGCGCGGCGTTGATCACGCGCACGTCGGCACCGAGCGCGTCAAACACCGGCTTGGCCACCGAGGAAGCCGAGCCGTTGGCGCAGTCGATACCGATCTTGACGCCCTGCAACGAAAAGTTCGCGCTGGCGATGAGCGAAGCGATGTAGCGGTTGCGGCCCTGCATATAGTCCACCGTGGCGCCGATGTGGTTGCCCGTGGCCAGCGGTACCTCGCTCTTGCCATCGATGTAGTCTTCGATGAGCTCCAGTACGTCCTCGTCCATCTTAAAACCGTCGCTATTGACGAGCTTAATGCCGTTATCGCAAAACGGGTTGTGGCTCGCGCTGATCATGATGCCGCAATCGAAGCAGCCCTCCACGGTCTGATGCGCCACGCCCGGCGTGGGGATCACGTGCAGCATATAGGCGTCCGCACCGCTCGCGACCAGGCCGCTCACCAGCGCCGCCTCGAACATATAGCTCGAGCGACGGGTGTCCTTGCCCACGATGACGCGCGCCTTGCGCTCGCGGTTGGCGCCGTAATACCAGCCCACAAAACGGCCAATCTTATAAGCGTGCTCTACCGTCAGCCCAACGTTGGCCTCACCGCGAAAGCCGTCGGTGCCAAAGTACTTCATATCTTACTTATCCTGTTCGAACGTTTGAGCGGTCGGCGTGGTACGAACCTTAAGCTCCTTGTGCCCAGAGTCCTTCGAAGTCGTGACCGTGTACTCAACCTTTATGTCTTGTCCAAGAAGCATGTGGACACCGCCCCATGCAACCTTCAAGCCATCGTGCGTCGCTTCGTTCATCTCGATAGAACCGGAGCCCGAAGTCTTAATGTCCGAAATGCTGCCTCCCGCAGGAGCATAGAGATAAAGCCTCAGTACCTCATCATCAATATCCTGGCTAATGCCGTTATGGCCCTGGAAATAACCAGGCATCTCGGCCTTCTCCTGGGGGGTCATCGTGTTCTTGAGCGAGGTGGTCACTCGATACGTCGTCGAGCCATCGGCATTTTCAACCGAAGAATCGATGGTGACTCGCTTATCGAGGAACCAATCCATCTTTGAATAACTGTAGTTGTTCACATAGACGCCCAAGATCGGAGCCTCCGACGTATCGGCTTGGAGGGCGCCCGATATTCCAAGGGCCTTCGCGGCCTTTTCCTCGTCATCGTTTCTCGAATACATGAGGATGCGACCCTCGGAAGCACCCTTTTCGATGGCTCCAGCAATCTTAGCAATATCGCTGGAGCCCAGTTCGTCCACGATCTTGTTAAAAGCCGATCCGGCAACCGCCGCAAAAATGGCGTCCTGTTCCTCTACCGGGTAATTCCAATAAATATCGTGCAGCAGCACCTTTGCAGCGTTGCTTCCATCAACGACGGTACCGTCAGGAAGCTGTGTGCCGCCTACAATGCCGAGCATATACTGCAAAAATACCGGATCGACTGCAAATACGCCGTCGATGTCATCTCCGACAATGGCCTTCTGCATATCGCTGGCAAGCTGAGCCGCACGCGGATAATCGGGCGTCATCGTAACGTCACCCATCGTGTATCCGAGCGTGTTGAATCCGGTCAGGCCCCATCCGGTCGTGAACAAGTTTGCTTCTTCATCGGTGATGGGAAGCGGGCTCAAAGGCTCTTTCATCATGTCGACTTTGACAAAATCGCCCAGTTCGAGCTTACCATCAGTCACCGACATCACGCCGCGAGAACCGGGAAAACCGCCACAGGCGCGGATCTCGACATTGCTCATCGCGAGCACAAGATAATGACGCGTCTGGCCGTTGGCGCCGAGCATCTGGGGAAGGACGGGGGCGACTTTCTCCGCCGCGTCAACCGCGCCGTTGAGGGTGGCAAAGCCGTCCTTGGCCTTATCGACAAGCTCGGTCACCTGGGAAATATGAGTATCGCCAATGCCCTGGATCTTCTCGTTGGCGCTCTTGAACACCTTCGAGCTGCTGGAAAGCGAATCGGCGACCGCCTGCAGCGCGGACACGTTAATCATGCCGTCCTGAAACAGCTTGCCGGGCGTGGCCTGCGAAAGGTTATCGGCCATGGGAACCAGCGCGTTGCTCGAGACATCGGACAGGGCATCAATCATGGTGCGGGCCGCATTGATGTCGCTGCCATACACCGGGATAAACGAAGCCGCCGTCCACAGCGGGCTCGAGGTCTCCGCCTTCATGCTGTCGCAAAGCTCATCAATCTTCTTCGCGTCGTCAGGCAGCGTCGAAAAATCGCCCGACGTGACCTTGTCCTTAAGGCCACCGACAATCTCGACGGCCTCCTTCGCTTCACTCTTTACGGTCTTTGCCGAGTTAAGCAGCATAAAGCCGCTTGCGCCAAGCGCAACGAGAAGCACCGCGACTACAGCGGCAATAATGGCGCCGGTGTGACGCTTTTTGCGTTCGCCCTTGCGATGGCGATGACGGACCAGACCGTCAGAGGTCGAACTCGACGAAGCGTCGCTACCATACTTCAAGCCAAAATCGTAATAATCTTCCTTGGAACCCGAGCCCGCAAACTCGGCACCGCTATCATCCAGGCGGGCGAACGTGCCAGTCTCGGAGGCGCCGGTGTAAATCGTGCCAAGGTTACCCGTAAGCCCCGCGCCACCGGCAGAGGGAGTATTGTTGGCGGCCTTGCCGGCATTAACGTTGCCGGCGGTATTCGCGGCGTTGGCAGCACCTGCGTTGTTCGCAGGTATCGAAGGGGCCCCGCTCGGCTGCGACGTGGAGGTTGCACCGCCCGCAAAGACATTCCCTCTTGCACGGCCGGTCTTTTTTGCCTTTTGAGACTGCTCGTACAGAGCGGTAAACATCGCCGTCTCGCCCGGGGACACGCGCTTACCGGAACCGCCCTGCCCAGCGCCGCCCGGCGTGCCGGCCTTACCAGCCCCGTTCGGACGCGGCGGAACTGCAGGACGGCCGCTATCGCCGCCCTTAAAGTGATTACCAGCCATAAAGAAATCCTCGCAATTGAGTCGCAATGAAAAAGTCCATAACGTTACTAGTTTATGGCATTTTGAGCATCGACAGCTAAACTCCAGACACGGACATCAATTGGCGAAAATGTGGCACAACGCCTTTTCCGTCTTGGCGCCAGCTACACCGTCAAAAACACCATCGCGATAATCATGGCAAAGCCCGCCAGGTCGGTGGGCAAAAACACCGTTCCCAGCATAAGGGCGCTGGTGATGGTGGCCGAAACCGGCTCCATGGTTCCAAGGAGGCTCGCGCGCACCGAGCCAATCTCCTTAACGCCCTGCATGTAGAACATATAGGCGAAGAACGACCCCACCACAATAAATATCGCGAGCGCGCCGACACCCGAGGGGCCGAGCGCCGGCATATGCGCCCACGGCCGGGTAAAGATACTCATCACGATTCCCGCCGAAAGCATGGCCGAGCCCGTGACGACCGGGCTACCGTATTTGTTGAGGATTCCGGCAGGGATGATTGCTATGCAGGCACCGCCCACTGCGCACAAAAGGCCCGAGAGCAGGCCCATCGGCGAGATGTTGAGCGTACTGGGGTCGCCGCCCGTGGCGATCAAAAACGTTCCGCCCAATGCGAGCAAAATGCCAAGAGCCTCGCGCGTGCGCGGCAGTCGATGCGCGGTGACGCAGGCATACCCCATGACGACCACCAGCTGCAGGCACTGGAAGACAGTCGCGGTGCCCGCGTTGGTCAGGCGCACGGCTGACAGATAGCAAAGCTGGTTGAACAGCAGGCCAAAGATCGTAAACAGAATAAGCTGCTTGCGATCGGCGGGGGTAGTCCACAGCTCGATCAAGCGGTCGCGGTCTTTTCTGAGCACAACGAACATAAAGAGCAGGCCAGCGATAACTTGGCGCACGCTCATCAGCCAAAACGTCTCGATATGGCACACGTCAAAGAGGTAGCTGGCGCTGGTGCCAGAAAAACCCCAAAACGTACCGCCGGCAAACGCGGCGAGCGTACCCAGGGCCATCTTGCGCGCCTGGGCGTCGTTGAGGCGGTCGCGCCATGCGCGGCGGGTGCTGCGGCTCAGCTCGTCAGTCCCCTCGGGCACGATAAAATCAGACGCCGCCGTCATCGGTACCGAAGCCCTTTCACGTGCACACTGCGCCGAGCGCTTCTGTTCCATCCCACTCCCCAGAAATCAATTGGCAACAAAGCGCTCAAACTGTAGCACGAATATTGATACGGAAATGCGGGCGATTCGGAACATCTACGAGCATCCAAATTGCAGGGACGAAAGGCACCGAAGAGCTATGCCGAGCGGTTGGAATCGCCTGGGGCGCCGGGATCGGCTTCCGCACTTTCATCGGTATGGCCACCGTCGGCATCGCCCTCGTCACCGGCGTCGCCCTGCTCCTCCTGCTCGCGACGGCGCTTTTCGCGAATCTGCTCCACGGCTGCGCGCAGGGCGGCCTCGTCCTCGGCGCGTGCCACCTCTTGCGTTGTCTTGACCATATGGCGAATCTCGAGCACCAGCAGCACGATCAGCGGCACCACGATAAGCGGAAAGAACAGCAGCGGATTGGTGAGCAACGAGACCACCACGCCCAGCCCCGCCGAGACAAAGACCACGCGGCCCACCACGTCGGCGGCGGGCACGGGCGCGGCGTCCTCGACCGGATTGGCATCGCCCTTGGTGCGGTAGACCGGCGTGCCGTCGGCCGCGGCCTCCACGGCAACGATGCGGTGCGTGTTGAGTGAACCCTCCAGCGCGTCATCGGACGAATGGAAGGTGATGATGTCACCCACCTGGTAGGCCTGACTGTTGTCGGTATCGACGACGATAAACGAGTGCACGGGAATCGCCGGCTCCATAGAGCCGGTCAGCGTGCGCATAAAGCCATAGCCCATGATGGTGGGGATCTCGCCGGCGGGCGTGAACACCGTGCGCAGCAGCACCACAAAGGCGACCAGGATCACCACGGTCGCCAGCACGTTGATCACGCGGAGCACGTGCTTCATCACTTGTCGGCGTCCTTTGCGGAAGGCTCGACGTCAGTGGCGTCAGATGCCGAAACGTCGGTCTCATCTCCCTCAACGGTCGTGGCGACATCGCCCTCGGCGGCCTCTCCGCGCAAGCGAGCCAGCAGATAGCGCGACAGGCTGTTGCCCTCGGCACGGCGCTCGGCGCGGGCGCGATCGCGCTCGGCCTGTTCCAGCTCGTGCGCCAACGAGGCCAAGCGCTGCTGCATCTCCGCGCGGGCGGCCTCGAGCTCGCGCTCGTGCGCGGCCTTTGCGGCGGCGAGCTCCTGCTCAATACGCTCCCCCGCCTCGAGCTCAGCTGCAGCGATACGCGCGTCGGCGTCGGCACGAGCCTCCTCGGCGGCACGCGCGGCGGCATCGCGCTCGGCAGCGGCAGCGGCGACCTTCTCGCTGGCATCCACCGTAGCCTGCTCAACGGCAGAATCGGCGGCAGCACGGGCGGCGTCGATCGCAGCATCGGCGGCCTGCTGGGCGGCAGCAACCTTCTCCTCGGCCGCGGCAACGGTGTCGGCGAGCTTCTGCTCCGCCTCGGCCGCGGCGACGTCGGCAGTCTCCTGCGCGGCACGGGCATCGCGCTCGGCCGCCAGCCGCACTTCCTCAATCTGCAACTTGGCGGCATCCAGCTTGGCATGCACCTCGGCGAGCTCCTTGGCAGACGCCTCGCGCACGCCGGCAAGCTCGGCTGCGGCGGCGTCCTTGGCGGCCTGCAGCTCGGCAGCGTCGGCAGCCGTCTTGGCAGCCAAGGCTGCGGCAGACTCACTCTTGACCCGCGCGACTTGCTCGGCAGCAGTCTGCTCGGCAGCCGCGACCCTAGCATCTGCGTCGGCGCGGGCGACTGAGACCTCGGCATCGGCCTCGGCGCGCATCCGCTCAAGCTGAGCCGCCGCGGTCTCACGTGCTTCTGCAGCGGCATCCTCGGCAGCCTTTTTACCGGCCTCGACATCCTCCAGCGAGGCGCGCAGTTCCTCGACATCGGCCTCGGCAATCTGTGCGCGCTGCGTCAACGCCAGCTCGCGTGTCTTGGCCTCGTCCAGTTCATCTACCAGATCGTCGCGCTTATCGGTCAGCGCGTGCGCCTGCACTTTCCAGGACTTCAGCTGCCCCTGGAGCTCCTCAATCTGCTCGCGGGCCTCGGCCAGCGCCTGCTCGGCATCGAGCTGGGCCTGCGTGACCTCCTCCACAAACACACGACGAACCTCAACATCGGGCAGGTCGGGGCTATCGACCTGCACCTCCTTGATCTCTTTAATAAACTTGGGCGCCACCGGCGCGTGTTGCACGCTCTCAAGCTCCTGCAGGTTGCGCTCGTCGTCGGTCAGGCTCTTAAAGACGGTGTAGTTGTTGATGAGGTTGGTGTACATCTGCACCATGTACTCGTCGTCGAACGCCAGCGCCTGCTGCTGCACGTCGATGTTGTAACCCACCTTGTCGTAGCGCTCCATAAACTGCCACAGCTGGTAGCACTTGCGGTAGTTGGGGTCTTTCATGATGAGGTTGGTGCGCTGAATGGGGCTGCGAACCGCACTGCAGCCGTTCATGATCTGGCAGAACGACGCGCCGCGCAGCGCCATGACCAGGCGGCGCACGCGGTCGATGCGCATAAAGACGTCCATGTTGTCGGCGTCGTTCTCGGCAAAGCTCTGACGGTTTTTGACCGTCATCTCCACGCTGTACTCGATCTGCTCGTACGCGTCGTCGATCTTACTGTGCATCTTAAAGCGGTTGCGGATCTCGTTGCCCGTCGACCAAAAGATCACGTCGGTACGCTTATCCACAAACGTCAGCAAGCGCTGAATCAGATGGTAGATAAAGCGGTTCTCGTACAGGTCGTACGTCTCGACGGTATTGACGTTGAGGATGCGCGTAGGGTGAACGCCACCGTCCTCACTCGGCGCCAAAAACTGCGTGTTCTGGCTCAGATGACGGACGCTGTCGGCGCTGATCTTTTTAGCGAGCGAGACCGGCACCACCTCTTCCTCGGTGGTGATAAAGCGGCGCGGCTTTTCGATGATGGTGTTGATGGCGTCGAGCGAGTCCTCGATCATGCTGATCCATTCCTCGTCCACCACCTTGACGAGCTCCTCGCGCTGCTGTTCGATCGTGGTGCCCGAGGCCTGCGCCATCTCAAACAGATAGCGGAAGTAGCGGCTGTCCTCCTGGATGGGCTCCATCTGCTCGGAGAAGCTGGTATAGAGGTCCTGAATGGTCTCGGACATGGGTTACTCCATAGATTGGATCGATCGGAAAGGGGCGGGGCGACATCACGTCGCCCCGCGCTTACGACATTAGTAGAAATTCTGGATCCGCTGCAGGTACATGACGGAATCGGGCAGACCGCCCTCGCCAAAGGTCTTCTCAATGTACTCGATCAGGCCCTTCATCTCGTCGCGCACAAAGCTCACGTTCATGGACTCAAATTTCTTGAGCACCTTGCGGGCGATGATGTAGTCCATGCCGCCCAGCTCGGTGCCGCCGCACGCCACGTACACGGGGATAAAGTCGTACATCTGCTTGATGATACGGTTGCCAAACGCCAGCTTAAAGCGGGTCTGCAGGTATTGGTCCAGCTTGTGCATCTTCTGGAGCAGTTCCTCGTCGATCACGTACTCGACCTTGGCCTTCTGGAACAGATACTGCAGATGCTCGGCCGTCACGTGCACGCGCTCGTGCGGCTCGCACTCAAACGCATCGGCGCGCTCGTTGAGCTCGATGGGAATCGCGCGGTCGTACACCTTGTCCGTGATGGTAAAGGTGGAGTCGTCGTTGTTGGCCGTGCCGATAAACCACAGGCTGTCGGGAATGGTGAGCTTGCCGTCGTGCAGGCCCTTGGGGTCGGCGGCCCACTGGGTAGGCACCAGATCGAGCACCCACTCGTCGTGGCTGGGCATCTCGAGCACCGACAGGATCTCGGCAAAGTAGTACTCCACGCGGGCGAGGTTCATCTCATCGAGCACGATCATGGACGGGTCTTGGCGAAGGCCCGCCTCGTACACGGCGCGGAGGAACTCGGTCTCGTTAAAGCGCTTGGAAAACTCGTTAAAGTAGCCCAGTACCTCGGTGCGATCGCGAAAACTCGGCTGCACCGACACGATGGTCGCGGGGTTATCCAGATAGCGGCTAAAGCTGTAGGGCAGCGACGTCTTACCGGTACCCGAGATGCCCTCCAGGATCAGCAGCTTGGAGGCGGCCATGCCGGCCACAAAGCGGCGGATGACCTCAGGCGTGTAGTAGAGCTTCATCTGGCTGCAGGCGAACGCGCGGAAGCTGTCGACAAAGTCCTCCAGCGAGATGGCATCGTCGTAGGCCGGCGATTCCCAGTCGCGGTACTTAAGGTCCACAAGGGACAGCTTGGGGAAGCGGTTGGCCTGGGCGATCTCTTTTTCCTCGGCAAGGGTCTTGGCCTCAACGGTGGCCTTGGCCATGGCGGCTGCGGCGTCCTTGACGCCCGCGCCATCGAGCGCGAGCGACGCGTTGCCCGACACCACGGCAGCCGTGGCGCCCTCGCCCGCAGGCGCGCCCGCGGCGGCGCCCACCACGTTGCCCACCGTGGGCAGGTGGTCGTCGGCCAGGGCCGAGGCGCCCACGTACGGAATCTGCTTGGTGCCGCCCATGGCATTGACCTTGAGCGCCAGCAGCTTGTTCTTCTCGTCCATGAGGTCGAGCACCTGCTTGTTCAGGCGGCCGATCTCGCGATAGAGCGCCTTGTTGGACGTGTCGTCGCGATGCAGGCGGCGGTTGATGCGGTAGCGGTGCACCAGAATGACCACGATCAGCACGGGGACCGCGATGAGCATGGCAAACAGGATGACCGCGCCGATCTTGCCCACCAGGTCAAACGTGGTGAAGTAGGTCATAAAGATGTTGAAGTACTCAACCCAGCCAAACACCAGCAGGTTAAGGATGGAGCTCACAACGGCAACGACGTTGTAGACAACCTTTGCCAGCAGCTCCCAGGCAAATCCCAGAAACTCACTCACCGTCGGTACCCTCCTGCTTGGTCGCGTTCATCGCCGCCTCGGCCTCGGCCTTCAGACGACGGGCTTCCTCGAGCTTGGCCTCGGCCTGGGCAAGCTGCTCGGCGGCGTTATCGGCCGTGACGGTAGTGTCACCCTTGCCCTCGGCGTCCACGATGGCAGCCGCGGCGGCCAGGCGGTCCTCCTCGGCCATAGCGCGCTTGAGGTTCATGCCCACCACGATGAGGTGATACACCTGGTAGATAAAGAACAGCAGCATGGGCAGCACGATCACAATGAGGAAGCCCATGGAGCTGGACAGGAAGTCCATGACCTTGCCCATCTGCGGCAACGCAAACACGTACTTGCCCACGATGTCGCCGTCGCTGATGATGTGCGTATCGGCCACGTCGTTGTTATCTCCCTTGGTGGTAAAGCTGCGCATGCCGTTGACCTCGTCGATGGCGGCGATGCGGTGCGTGTTGAGCGCGTACTCGTTGTCGATGATGGTATGGAACGTCACGATGTCGCCCACCTCGAGCTTGGAGGTGTCGCACTTTTTGATGAAGATGAGGTCGCCCTTGTTAAACGTGGGAGCCATGGAGTCGGACTGCACGGCGAGCGGGGTGAAGCCGGCGATGTCAGAGACGCTGCCGTCCTCGCGCGTGGCGAGCGTGGTAAACGCATACAGGGCCGCCACCAGGATGATGATCCACATGACAACGCTCAGCGCGATGGATGCGACTTTTTTAACAGATTGCATAATGTCCCTTACTACCGTGTCTGTCTAGGTCGTGCGCGGCCCGGTGGCCGCCGTGCATATCTACTGTTCCTCGATGCCCTCGAAGCGCATCGAAACCGAATAGTTAGCTCCCTTTAGCATATTAGTGCAATTTGGGTCCGTTCCCTCGAGCCATATGCGAACGGTTACCGGCTTGTCCGTTTCTGTCATCAGGTCGAACATGTCGCTGGCCGCGGTCGCCTCGCCCGAGTCGAGCCCAAAGACGGTGGCCGAGCCAGATGAACCGCCGCCCCCGTTAGGGCTGTAGACCCACGTTCGACCATCGGCGGTAAAGCTCATACGCATGGCACTGGCCATGCCCTGTGTATCGGAGCTAAACCGCGTGCCGGACACGCCGCCGTCGCCATCCTGCCCGGTCAGGCGAACGCGTAGGTCCGTACTGCTCATAAAGTGCAGCGTAAACTCCAGGTAGGCGCCGGTGGCGGGATCGGCGGTGGAGCCGTCCTCGAAGGTGAAGGTCTGGTAGTCGCTCGTGGTGACGGGCTTGAGCCTGGACGCGTCGATGTCCACGCCCTTTTCACTGGCGATGCGCGCCGAGATCTGGTCGAAGCCCAGGCTGTGCACGTACTCTTCGAAGGTGGCGTGCTCGTCCAGGTCAAAGCGCAGCGAACCGTCGGCGTTGGCGTCGATCATGAGCATGCGGGTCTTGGCGCTATCGGCGATGGAGAACCAGGCGAACGTTGCCATGGCTATCGCCACCAGCGCAAACAGCACCAGCACCACGGTGGTAGTGAGCTTGCGGCGCAGGTCGATATCGGTGGGCGCGGCAACCGGAGCGCCGGTGGTCGGGCGGCGGTTGTCGGGCGCGACGTGTGCCATTGTTACTCACCGTCCAAGGTCGCAAAGAGCGCCAGGTGCAAGGTGCCCGGATCTTGATAGAGATAGTCGGCGCTATCGGGATCGGTGCCCTCGATGTAGTAATAGATATCCAAACGATAGGTCTGGTCAAGCCCCAGCGCGGCAAGCGTGTTTTGCGGACGCGCGGCCGTCTCGCTCGTGTCCAGCGTAAAGGTGGCCGGGTCCTGCGTCACGTTGGCGCCGCAGGTGAGCTGACCGCTTTGCCAGCCCAGGAGCATGCCCTCGGTGTAGCCCGCCAGGCCTGCAGGGGCAGTCGCCGGGTGCTCGGCGCGGTGACCACTATCGGAGCCGTCGAGTTCAAAGATGTTGGTGGCAAGCACCTGGTTGCCGCTCGAGATCTTTATGCCCACGCGGGCCGCGCGCAGCAGCTCGGCATCGGCGCCCTGCGGGACCAGCGATTCGGCCAGATACAAGCTGACCTTACCCTTTACTTTGCTGGCGCCCGTTCCGGTAATGGTGGGGCGCAGATTGATCCAGCCGTGGTAGAACGCGGAACCGTTGTCTTTTGCCTGCTCAAACACCGTGGCATCGCCGGCGGAGTTGTTTTGCGCGCAGGCAGCAAAGCCGTTGAGATCGAAGGTCGAGACCGGATAGAGCGTCACGGCGCCAGTCGCATTGGAAGTCAGGGAAACATCGCCCTGCTGCGACCAGCTGCCGCGATCGGCGTCGCCCAGCTCCAGCACCAGCTTGGAGGTGTCGCTGTGCACGCTCACCGAATTGGTGTTGACCTTCATGTTGTTGGTAAACCAGGCGTAGGTCGCGGCGCCCAAGGTGACGGCGAGCGCCACCATAACGAGCGCGATGTAGGCACGCGCGTGGCGAGCGTGGCGGCGGGCGGCGGCGCCCTCGAGGACCTGGCACTCGGCGGCTACGCTGGAGGGAACCGCGGGGCTCTCGCTCTGGGTTTTGGCCTCGCAGCTATCTGCTGGCATGCGCTTCTGATCTTTCACTTCGCTCGCCCCCTTACGCCTTGGCCGCAGCAAAGGCAAGCTGCAGCACCACATCGCGGGCCTGGGCCTCGTCGATGCAATTGGCGTCGCAGCCTTCCATGTATACAACGTAGCGAACGCTTGCCACCTCGTTGGCGGCCAGCGTGCAGATGGGCGTGGCGCCCGCGCGCGGCGTGGGCGTGTCACCGGTGCCTTCCATGCTGTAAGAGCTAATAGCGCGGGCCGGGTCGGCGGTGTAGCTCCAGCCCGAGGCGGCACCCGCTACGACCGCGCCGTCCTGCGCCGTGGTGCGCCTGTTGGTGGCGCCTGCGGTATTGCCCAAGTCGTCACAGGTAAAGATATGCGTTTGCGTGCCCGACGCAGTCGTGATCACCAAGCCCAGGCGCAGTGCGGCCAGCAGCTGCGGGTCGCTCGTCATGCCCATCTGGCCCTGGTACAGGTACACGTTGAGCGCACTGTCGCTGCCCTTAAGGTACAGCGTGCCCGAAAGGGCGTAGTCATCCAGCTGCGCGGTGCAGTCGGCGTAGTCGATCGTGATACCCGCGGCGTTTTGGAACGTGCCGCGCCAAAAGCGGGAAAGGTCTGACGTCGAGATGGGATAGAGCGTCTTGTCGGCGGCGGCAAGTGTGGCCGTTGTGTCCCAGGGCCCGTTGGCCGAAAGGCCAATCTGCAGGTCGGAGCTCTCGTCGCTTACCGTGTGCGCCACGGGCGTCACGTTGGTGTAGCGCGAGTTGCTAAACCAGGCATAGGTAGCCGCACTCAGGGCGGCTACCAGCACCAACATCCATACGGCCGCGGCAACCATGCGACGGCGCGAGCCTAGGATGTCTTTGATGTTCGATGCACTCATGCCCAGCCCCCCTACGAACGCTTACCGGCAAAGCGCAGCGCCAGCGATTGCAGGCTGGTGGCGGCCAGGTTGTTGGTACAGTCGGGGTCGCAGCCCTCCAGCCACACGTACACGTCCACGCGCACGGGCGTGCTGCGGCTGGCGCCCTTGGCGGCAGCGGGTAGGCTGCAAATCTTGGTCGTGGCCTCCTTGAGACTCACAATGCCGGTGTCTTCGTTGTAGTCGCAGAAGTTTGCGCTGGTCAGCTGGTCAAAATGGACCGTGGCACCGTCGGAGCGGCTGCTGTCGAGCACCAGGTGGTTCTGCTCGTTTTCGCCGGCGTCCTTGCCATCAAGCGTGTTGTAGCGCGCCTGGGGATTGTGCTCGCCCGAGACCTCAAAGACGTACTGGCCCGTAACGGCATCGCCCTGCCCTGGAGCATAGGCGACCAGCCCCACGCGCAGGGCGGTGGAGATGGGGTTTGCCGGATCCTGCTCGGTAAAGTCGATACCCGACAGGTACACGTCGGTTGCGGCCGAGTTGGTGGCCAGGTACAGGGAGGTTTTGTAGTAGTCGGAATGTTCGGCCGTGCCAAACATGCTGGCAAACAGCGAGTCCTGCGTGGTTCCGCCGGTAAAGCCCGTTACCTTTTGGAAGCCGTTGAGCACGTTGTCGGTCGAGACGGGATCGAGCAGGCCCGAAAAGCTCAGGCCGGCATTGGTTTTGTATTCGCCGTCGTACTCGTTAGAGATAAGGAAGGTAACGCCCGTGCCCGCGGCCATCTTGACGTCGGCGATATGACGGTTGGCGTTGTAGATGTACCAGGCATACGTTACAGCTCCGGCAACAGCAAGGGCCACCAGCAACGTGGCGAGCATGCGATTGAACTGTTTTTGCAGCGAACGCGCGTCCGACATGCCCCTCCCCCAGATGCCGTGTTGTAAACAGCCTGGACACCATTTGCCCATAATGGAGTTATTTTACGCGAATGTGCAGTTCATCGGGGGTACAAACGCAACTTTCCACGTGCTGTTCGCGCTGCATCGGGGCGGATAGGGTCGCAAATCGCCGCTTTTTAAAAAATAGTTCTTGCCACTGGGTGGGAGCTCCGTTATATTATTCCGTGCGCACTCGCGCACCCTTGATCGGGCGTTTAGCTCAGGGGGAGAGCGCTTCCCTGACACGGAAGAGGTCAGAAGTTCAAATCTTCTAACGCCCACCAAATGTTCGCAGCTCAGAGGCTTCGCCTCTGAGCTGTTTTGTTTTACGCCACCAAGTCAAGCGGACGCCGCGGCGCCCAAAGCCGCCTCAACAACGCCAGCAACCACCCCAACCAAGCCCAAAGCCGCCCAAACAACCCCAGCGAGCGCCCCGATCAGGCCCGAATGGGCCTCGCAGCCGTATCCGGGCGACCCCCGCAAATCGAAGGTGAATGGTTTCCCGTGAAGTGAACGAACCAAAACGAACCCCCGGAGCATCGACACTTTTGGCGGCTCATTTCCTGCGGTTTTGTCGTTAGAATCCTGCGGTTCTGGCGCCAAAAAGTGTGGATGCTTCGGGAGTCCAAAAACACTCGTTCACTTCACGGGAAACCATTCACCTTCAATGCGGCAGCACCCCCTCCGCCGCCAAAGGCCCACTTACCAATGCTGACGTGCCTCAATAACGGTCTGCCAGAGCTTAAACCGCTTTGTCTCGACGCGCGCCTGTGCCAAATATCGCGCTTCCTCGGTCATGGGCTTGTAAAATATGGGACGCTTGCGACGATGCAGCTTGCGTCGGATGCGCTCGCACAGCCGAACGAGCTTTTCGTAGTCATTTGCTTGGTCGGTTGTCACAGTAAAATACGCTACCCCCTCAAGCAGTTCCAACTCGTTGCGGCGCTCGGCATCCTTGTGGATCTTCTCGCGGCCGTCATGAATGGCATCGCTGTCGTAGTCGACCATCGCGGTCAGTACCTCTGGCAGCAGCCCGGCCTTTACTTTATCCCTGCCCACCTCGACTTTAGCTGTAAGCGTAATGTCGGGCGTGCGCTCCAGCACGCGCAGCTTGCGCTCGCGCCCATCGTTGAGTCCATCGCGAATAAAGACCTTCTTGTTGAGCTCGGCCTTGCCCAATGCATACCCGCCGTAGCGCGTAGGCAGCGACATAAACATGCACAGCCCCGACTCCCTCGGAGAGCGCGACCCCTCGATCACATACGCAAGCAGCGCCTTTGCCTTCGCGAGACCCCTTACCTTTGGGGACGCCTCGATATACGCCGCAATGAGCTCCTTCGTCGTGAGCCTGCCATCGCGCATGCCCGCATCCCTACTGGTCACCCCGCCGGGGGCAAGGTTATCCAACCGGTAGTTCGATGTCATGGCATAGCCGGCATAGATGGCCTCGGCCGCAGAGCTGTCGTGTGCAGCCTGCACAAACGCCAGCTCGGGAGAGCACGCATACGCATCCAGGCCGCCCATCCAGTGGCCCAGCGAGATAAACGAGCCCGCCGGGAGCTCGTTGGTGCACAGGTGCGTCTTAACATGCTTGGTCCGCCGACGGTCGGCGCGCGTCGGCACCAGCAAATCCAGCGTTTCGATCCCCAGGTCATAGCGATCGATAACCTCCTGCGCCTCCTGGTCACAGAGCGCACAGGCGCCCGCGATCGACACGACCTCTGGTTCCGAGTCCCCAAAGCGCGGGTTCGGGATGTGCGCCAAGAGCGCCAGCGCAGCGTTATGTGAAACGATAAAGTACCCCATGGCGCGAAGATAGCACGCGCGTCGGCGACGACTCGCGACCCTGGCGAGTTTTCGGCAAACGACCAGCAGTTTTTTGCCGCGGCGCAACCAAAGTGTTCATTCGTCGACGTCTAAATGCAAATTCGTCAGGCTTTTGGCAAGGTTGCCGCTCAACTGACCAAAAGCTGACCATTTGCTTGCCCATTTGCTTGACGGTGCGCCCTCGCCAAAATGCCCCGCGACCTCTTGGACGGTCGAAGTGCTCGTTTAGCGACCACACACCCGGCGCTGGGGTATCCTTGGAGCACATGCACCGCAAGTCGCACAAAGGAGCCGCCATGCGCACCGAGCTCGATGTTCCCTTTTCGCACAAAGACCAGGCCAAGGCCCTGGGCGCCAAGTGGGACCGGGTCAAGAAGATCTGGTACGTGCCCGACGGCATCAACCCCGAGCCCTTTGCCGCGTGGCTGCCCGGCGTTGATCGCTCCGACCCCAGCGCGCCCTACATCTACCTGGTGCTGGGCAAGCGCGAATGTTGGAAGTGTCACGAGCAGACGACGGTCGCAGCCTTTGGCATTCCGTATCGGGTGGCCGAGGACTCGGGCAGCAAGGCTGCGCCCGGCGCAATACCCGCTGTGGACGACGCGGGCCACATCGCGATCGACACCGCCCGCGCCAACGCTATAGCCATCGTCCCCGCGCTGGGCTGCGTGCCGGCCGAAATTCGCGACTACCTGCGCGAGCGCTGCGGCTACAAGCCCGTAACGTCGCGCACCACCAAGACCGTATCGCTCGCTAGCACCTGCACCGCCTGCGGCGCGCTGCAAGGCAGCCATTACCTGTTCGAGGAGCCCACGTCGCCGTTTGCACTCACGGCCATCAACAAGCTGCCCGCGCTGGAGTTCGTGCGCGTGGAAGTCGCCGGCGTCTACGGCATCCCCGACAGTCAGGACAACTTTGACCAGGCGCTCTTCACCTGGGCACGTGACCACCACACCCAGTTCCACAAAACCCTGTGCGAGGGGATTTACCTGTAGGGCATCTTATAAGGCAGAAACGCCCGAGCGTGGAAAATCTCCCGTTTTTGACAGCTTTTCAGCCCAAAATCGTCCGATAATCCACGCTCAATTTTCAATCGTCCAACAATCCTCGCTCATCAGCAGGCAACTAGACATCCGCCTCGTCATAGGTAATGGTGCATCCGCAGGTTGGGCATTGCTGAGGATAGACCGGAAGACGTAGGCCCGTCCGAGCCCGCGGGTCGGCAGCGTGCTTGTCGCGGGTGTCGATGAAGCTGATGTCTAGGCATGGGAGGTCTGCACCGCAGCGGGAACAGGGCAAACAGATTTGGCTGCAACTAGCCTCGACGAGCGGAAACAAGCTCCGGTCCATTAACGCTCGCGGTAGGTTTCCGTACACGCCTCGCGCGATATCGCTTCGCCATCCCATGGTCTCCCCTTTCCCGTTTTAACCGTTGAGGAGAGGATGGCAGGATCGTGCAGCTCTCGATGCGGCGCAGCGCGATCCGATCAATCGACATGATTGGGTTGCGACGGGCCGCACCTAACTAATACGGAGCAACGGCTTCCGCCCGACGTCGCGATTCCGAGAAATCGAACTCGGCTCGATGAGCCTCGAGGAATCGGGCGTTGGGACGCAAGCGACGTTCGTCCGGCTCGCGCAACACCGAGCCCGCAAACGTCGCATAATCCGTATGCTGCAGAAGGTACGACCCGCAAAGTTGATAGTCGCCGCGCACCAGCTCAAACGAAATCAGATGGGCGTCGAATAGTGAGTGCAGGTCACGGCGCAGCAGAATGCCGTTGCTGACAACCTGCGACTTGGGACCCGAGTAGTTCTCAATATGCGCAGCTTCGAGCGCTTCGTTGACGTTGCAACCCGAGACGGCGCATCGACCGGTATAGGCTTCAAAGAGCTGCGTGCGGAAACGCTGCTGGCCGATTCGCTCGCGGCGCAGCGCGTAGCGAACCTTTTCATCGTCGCTCGCCGGAGCGCCGGAAAACTCCGCCGCGATTGGATCGTCCTTCATGTAGCTCATATCGGGGCAGAAACGCGCATCGGGTCCACCTTTATGGACAGGACCATGCAGTACAAACCAGCTGTTCTCTGGCTCATAACGTTCAACGAAGGCTAAGCCTAGCACCTTATAGCCAGCGTCCGTTGCAAAGAACACGCCAACGGGAACGCCGCACTCCATGCAGTTGATCATTTTTTGGTTGTAGCGCTGGTCGCGCCAGTTTTCGACCGAAGCACTTTGCGATGAATACTTGAACACCCACGTGCCATCCTCAAGATAGAGCGGGGGAACATCGGAATAGCTCCCACTTGTAGAGTTATGCACCGAAAGCGCAAAGGTCTTTTCCACAGGACGCTTGATGCGTCCACGACCCGGCCAATAAATACCTGCATGACGCGAAACGCAAAAGGTCTCAGAGCCAATCATCATGCGATAAGGATACTGGGGGCTATCAGCTTTAATGTTATGAGGAAGTTTTTCCCAAATCTCGCCACGCTGCTCCTCGCGCAAGAACCACTCCCAAGCCAAAACATACTCAGACGGCACAAGGTTACAAGCGCGGTCGTAACTCGGCCGAGCAATCAGCGGAACACTAGAAGCGATGCCGTCCATAAGAAACCTCCAGGAAGAACAGTTCCCCACATTATCGCCGATCTACATGGGCTCATGTGCAGCCGTTTTGTGCAAAGCCATTGCACAAAATAGGGGTCGCTTCGATTGAAGCGGCCCCTGTCAGGCGGATTCAGTTAATGGCTTAGCCCTACTTGGAATCAGGCACGATGCCAACCAAGCTTACGGTGACATCAAAGGTCGGACTTCCTTCACCAACATCGAGACCAGACATGTTTTGGCAATCGCTGTCGGTGCCTTCCATCCAAATGACAACCTTGAAGTTCGTCCCGTTGTAACCAACGTGTGCGAGCATCTGAGCATCGCCCGTCGGCTTTACGTAGGAGTCACCGCTTCCAGTTGCTCCCCAGTTTTTACCGTTCTGGTCAATCATGTTGCCGCCGTACACATGGGCATAAGTCGGCGCCATGGTCACCGAGAGGCTGTCAGGATTCACGCAGCTCCAACCTTCGGTAGCAGAAACATCGTTTCCGCTACCAGTCGGAAGGACTGGAGCATAAACAATCTTGAGCTCATTGTCGATCAGCAGGCCCACACGAAGGCTGCCTTTGATTTTATTGAACCAATCTTTCGAAGCGCCTTCCGATGCGGTCACAACAACGGGACCGTTCGAGCTGCTGTTGTCGAGATAGACGTCGGCCTCACCAGTCTGATTAATCGTGTAGAGCGTATACTCCGCCATGGTATAGGCGTAATAAGTCTTGGGATCTCCCTCGAGCTTATAGCCGCCCTCAAGCTGATCGGCAATCGTCGCCTTCTGATAACCACTTACATCTGTACCGTTCCATGATTTTGGAACAAACCAGGAAATGGCATCGTTCGTCGAGGACGGGCTGATTTCATGACCACGGATTGCAGCGGTCGTCTGATGATCACTACCGTCATGAATGGCATCTTTATCGGGCGCAATTTGGAGGACCATTCCGTTTGCTTGGGCGCTAACGGTGCTCGTGGTGCCGTCAACTTTTGTGTTGGAGACGAACCAAGCGTACGTTGCGGAACCGAGTGCAACCGCCGCCATAACGACAGACAAGGCTGCGATAGCAAGCTGCTTTTTCATCTGCTTAACGTTCAACGGAAATCCTCCTCTCTAAAGAAAAAGGCGGGGGACACCTCTCCCCCGCCCACTCAATCGCAGTACTACTTGTTATCAGCAGTAGCGGTAAAAGTGACCTTGATCTTCTTGGAAGCATCCTTGAGGCTGCCCAGATTATTGGTGTAGATGGCAGAGTCGTCGCCGTCATAGAACACGTAGACGTCAACCTCGACTTCTTTCTCAGGAGTAACCTCGGTCGCAAGCAGATTGGTATCGCCCGAGAAGCTCCTAATTACTTTGCTTTTATCGCACAGGACCCAATTGTCGCCGCACTTCACAAGAATACGGAGCGCATTGTCAAACTGAGTGTTGCTATTATCCCCGCTAACGAGCGAAATGCCGCCATTAGTGGGATCAACGACAAGATTGGTCAGCTTCGTGCCCTTTGTACCGACCTTAAAAGTGTTCTTGACTGCATACTTATTGAGGACTTCATCCGAGTCAGGAGCACCGACAGCCCTACGCGTATCTTCCTTGATGGACGAGGCAGTGGGAGACTGAGCAGTAGCAGTCTCGAACTGATAAACAAGCGCACCATCTTTCGTTTTGTTTTCATCAAAGTGATTGGCCCAAGTCGCGGGATAGAGCGCCTTGTTCTCCGTGATATCAGCGGTATCAGAAGTCGCGTTAGTGTCAGGGTTGTTAGTGTTGCGGATATACATAAATGCCGCGTTCGACTGAGCGGAAATCGTGCTCGTGGTGGCGTCAACCTTGTTGTTCGTCACAAACCATGCGAAGGTGGCAGAGCCCAACGCTACGGCTGCTACCAGCACCATGGCGATGGCGGCACCCATCTGTTTCTTTAATGCCTTGGTATCCATACGGACCCCTTTCTTTCCCCATTCGTCCCAGATGACCCCCGAGAAGCCCGGAAGGGGAGCCCGCGCTTTCGTGTCGGATGTTGCCTGCCCATCCTTTAGATATGGAATTGAGAATACCATAATTCTTACGATTTCCTTATGAGTTTTCGGGGGCCTGCACTTCGGCAGATTCATTGCCCTACCTCGAGTTTTGTGTGGGCCCATGTGAACACTGTTTATCTTATTTGGTCGTTCCCTCCCGCTCGGTCATAAGTCCCTCTTAAGGCTTGCCGCCGCAGCTCCATACCAGCACACGCATACACCCTCCACCGAGCTTTGCCCTTGGCCCCTCCCCACTCGCTATACTGGTGCAGAACGTATAATTTTGCCTGCTTACGGGCTATTTGTTGGGAGGGTCCCATGGCTGCCGCCACTCAACCCAAGGGAAGCGTTTCTGCCGGATCGATCAAGCCGGTGACGCGCAAAGCCGTTCGCTGCCAGCGTGAAGTTGCCTGGCTGGTCACGCAAGCGGCCGGTAAGCTCGTCGCCACCACCGACGACGTCAACGCGCCCACACCCAGCTTTGTGCTGGCGGCGGCGTTGTCGCACACCCGCAAGCAGGAGCAAGCCGCCCAGGACGGCGGGCACGCGATTGACTACGAGGCCGTCATGGGTCCCGACCTCGTGAGCTTTTGTGCGGCTGCGGGGCTGCCCGCGGCGCCCAACGCGCTTTCGGACGCGGGCTACATGTTCACCCTCTCGGGCGCGGATCTGATCCGCGACCTTTATGCCTACTGCGGCGGCCTGGGCGAGCACACGGAAAACGCGGCGCAGGTCAAGCCAGGCTACGCGATCAAACTCGCGCTGCGACTGTTCCTGCTGGACGACGCCGCTGGCAGCGTCACCCCCTTCAAAGACAACGCCTCCGCATAGCAAAAGCGCCGGGCCGAGAATCAATCCCAGCCCGGCGCTTCTTCGTTCTACTTGTCCCCGTCGCCTGCGGGCGAGTTCTTTTGGTTGCGGCGGTTACTCCACGTCACGTTATGCTCCTTGTAGTAATCGGGCGCCTCGTTGCCGCTCGCGCTAATGGGGTCGTTGCCGGTCAGGGTGTCGGCGATATCCTGCACAAACTTAATGAACAGACTCGAATCGTCGGTCTCGGACGAATCAAAGTCGAAGCCAAACTCCACCGCGCCGCCGATGATTTTGTCCACGCACTCCGGATCGTCGCCGTCCAGCCAAATGACCACGGTGTACTTGTCCACGTCGCCCACGCGGAAGTTCGCGTGGCTAATGGTCGTCACCACGTCTTTGGACGCAAACGGCTCGGTGTTGGGCTCGGGATTGCCGTCGGCCGCGGCAGCCGCGTAGGTGGTGGGCTTGCCGTTGCGATACACCCGCACGCGCGCCGCCTTCTCCACGCCCTTGCTGGCGCTGACCACCTTGAGCTTGGCGCTGTAGCCCAGATCGGTCTTGCCGGCGTTGCGGATATAGAAGGTGTACGCCACGTAGTTCTTGCCGTTGTGGCTGCCGTCGATGTTATCCAGGTTGTCGGGCAGGTCGTCGGCGGCGATATTGGTGCCGTTGTCCACGGCGTCGGCCGCCAGGCGCGCGGTGGCGTTGTTAAAGTCACCGTTGTCGGCAATGGCCACGCCGCGGCGGAACAGCTCCAGGCGGTTGAGGTTGATGGTGAAGTTACCCATGTTTTCCTGCATAAACGACAGGGCGAACAGCACGCCAAAGGCAAGCGCCAGCACCACGAGAGCCTTTTGCAGCTTGTCCATGCGCAGCAGCGCCGCGCCGATGCGCTCCATGCGGCGCTTGGGCATATACATGGACACGACCGCGTCGGGGTCGATGTCGTCGAGGTCCTGGTCGGCCAGCGCCTGCTCCAGCTCCTCGATGCGCACCACGCCGCGCAGGTCGCGCTTGGGCTTGCGTTTGGGCTTGCCGAAGCGCTTGCGCGGGGCGGGATCGGTGCTGGGGGTGTCCTCGGGCTGACCCTCGGTCAAATCCTCAGCCATGCCCTCGGCATGATTCTCGGCTATACCCTCGGGCAAATCCTCGGCAGCTTGCTCTTTGTTATCGTTACGCTTGAACAGTGCCATGGCGATCAGAGCTTATATTTGGCGCGGATGTAGCCGACGTATTCTTTGACGAGCTCGCGCTCCATGTCGTCGGCGTAACGGAACTGCAGGCCGCAGACGTTACGGTACAGGCTACCCTTGGGCGCGCGGCGTACCCAGCACACAATGCCCAGCTGCTCGGGCAGCTCGTGGCGCTCGCCCTGCAGGCGGATCGTGGGCATTTGCACAGCCAGGGCCTCGCCCACGTCGGGGTAATCGTTGAGGTAGATAGCCAGACCGCCGGCCGAGACGTCGATGGTCATGGCGTCCTCGGGCTCGGGGGTCGGCGCGTTGTCGCGCTGGTAGGTCAGGCGCATGGCGACCTTAAAACGCTCGTCGCGGCGCTTGACAAAGGTGCACTGCTCGGCGACTTTGCGCATTTTCCAGTAGGTGCGGATGCCCTTTTTCTCGACTGCCTCGGGATAGCCGGCGAGCACGAACGTCTCCTCGCCTACTTTGTACTGCAGCAGCAGCTTTTGGTTTTCGTCCATGAGCAGCGGCTTGCCGGCGAGCATGGGCGCACTCATAAGAAAGTACGCCTCGTCCAGGTCCTCTTTGTACGTGGCGAGCATGTTGAAGTCGGTTTTTTGGCCCATGGGCACGTCGAATGCCACCTGAAGCTTAGTCCCCGGCGTTATCTGTTGCTCTGCCATGTATTCTCCCCTAGTCGCGGGCGCCGATATCATCGTCGTGCGCGATGCGCATTGGGCTATTGTAACTGCTTTGTCGCAGGTTTCGATGCGCGGTGCGTGAAATGCTGAGATGAGGGGCAGCGGGCAGGGCCAGCCGGCACGGCTGGCGCCGTACGAGCGTGGATTATTGGACGGTTTTTGGGCTTTTGGCAGCCGATTTCGTCCGAAAATCCACTGTCATTCGGTTGGCGTCCGATTATCCACGCTCGTGTGTCAGAAAATCCACGCTCATCCGGCGGGCGCAACTACGGCCATCGATATTCGCTAGCGCATCTGCCCTGCACGCTCCGTTAGTCGATACTTGCGATTGCGGCTCGTCGCCGCTGCCGTAGGCTCAATCTCGCCCTGAGCAATAAGCGCATTAACGCGCGTCCTAACTTGAGAGACGGTAAGCCCCGTGTGCCCTGCCAGCTCGCGCGTTCCCAACTCGTCATAGCGCTTGAGGGCCGCCATGATCAGGTCCCCACCATGATCGGCCTGCTCAACCTTGGAGCGATAGAGGACAACCTTAAACCGGTCAAAACCAGGGCAAAACAGGGGCTCGGCCAGACCGTGCGCACGCATGGCATCGACCATCATCGGGATGCCCGATCCGTTGCCCTCGGCAGGAGAGCCCGCACCGTCGGGCAATGGGACAAGCGACATGAGCTTCACGAGCGTCGCGTTGCGGCACCGAGAACTACCGTCAAACAGATTCTCGCGAGTTTTTCCGCCATAAAGACCGCCAGGGTTCGTCACCTCGATACGGTCATCAAAGACGTCAACAGCGATCGACTGTCCACAGAACCGATCTCTGTATTCTCGGTGGATTACGGCGTTGGCAATCGCCTCACGCAAGACTTCCTCGGGAATCTCCAGCGAGTCGATACGCGAGACGCCTTGAACGGTCGAGGTGCGACGCAGGTTTTTGGCGACAGCCGCGACAGCATCCGAAATCATCTCGCCCAGGGTGCCCTCGCAGACTGTGCGGTCCATGAACCTCAACGACCCCGCCGCGCCCTTTTGAGTTCCCGCATGGACAGCTACATCAATAAAGAGCTTAGGATAGAACTGCTGAGGGTAAACGCCCGCGGCAAGGAGGCCAGCCTTGGTAACATTGCCCTGGGGGTCGAGGAAATTCAGACGCTCCATCTTTGTCTTCCTGTCCGTCGCACCGTGCATCGCTCGAGGCGTCAACGAATAGGCACGCTCTATCGTGCGGTCGACCAGCGACTCGTCGAGATCGCCCACACTCGTGCCGGGCACCGTATCGCGATCGCTAGGACTCGTCCGTTCGTATGACGACAGCGCCAAAACCTCGGTCGACGAAAGCGGCACGTCTTTGTCATCGATGCGCTTGTAGCTGCCGCCCTGGGCGCCCCGTTCTATTACATAGCAAGGCTTGCTCGACGGGTCGAGCTCCTCGATTGTGATGACGAGAACAACGGTGCCCCGAAGCTCCACGCGCTCAATGGTGTATTTGGGCGGATTGGCCAGCTTTCCGCGACCGCCGGCATCGCCCATGCCCGCCACGAATTGGTTGAGCACTTTCTCGGTCTCAAAGTTTGCAACTGGGACAAAACCCGCGCGCTCGCTCACTCCGAGCACGATGATGCCGCCGGCGGTATTCGCGAATGCGCTAACCGTTTCCCATACGTCGCGGGAAAGCGTCGTGGCGCTCTCTTTCACTTCGACGCTAAGGTCATCCGAGCCCATGCGCTTTAATGACTCGAGCAGACCGGCCAGCTCGCTTTCGTTCATCTGCACGTCCTTTCGCTCGGTCCGGCGGAGAATGCTGCAGACGGATTTCCCTCGTCTCTCAGTTATCTCTCGTAATTATCTCTCGTCTTTCTGTTATCTCTCGTATTAGATATGAGTGAAAGATGAGAGATAAGATATCTCTACCTGCTTCATTAAATCATGTTTTTGCTGGTGGAACAATCGATATTGAGACAATACCATGGTTGCTTGTCTCTTTGCTGTTGAGCTATCTCTCGTAATTATCTCTCGTCTTTAATCTATCTCTCGTGTTAGTGACGAATGAGAGACGAGAGATGCGTGAGTGATGCATGAGCGTGGATTATTGGACGGTCAGAAAATCCCTCAAACAAAAAACGGGGCCGGCCTTACGCCGAGCCCCGTTTTCAAACGGTCAGTTAGTTATCCAACGCGCGAGCATAGCAGTCAACATTACGCCGCCGCGAACACTCCCAAGCCCGTTCCGATGATGCAGATTGCGAAGATGCCCAAGATGATCCAAATGGTCTTGACGCCCTTTTTATAGAGGGCAACGCAAGCGAACGTTGCCAGCAAGGACAGCAGACCGGGGAAGATCGAATCGAACAGATCCTGCAGGACAATCTCCGAACCACCCACGTCAAAGGTCAAAGCAGTGGACAGCGAGACCTGTGCCGCAATCATGGCGCCGATAACGGTCATTCTGAGGACACCGGCAGCATGCGTCATGCGAGACATAAGGTTGTTCTCTTCGGACTGCTGCAAAAACTTGGTTCCCAAGTCGTAACCCAGATGGGCTGCGACGATACGCGTTGCAAAGTTAATCACGGAGTAGAGAAGGAAGACGGAGACGGGAAGGGCGAGCGCGACGGCAGTTGCCGTGCCTGTACCCGTAATGACGGCAAACGCGCAGCCAAGCACGCCGGAGGTATAGACCTCGGGAGGAACCGCCGCGCCGACCATGATGGCACCCATGAACATGGACTCCAAGGCAGCACCAACGATAACGCCCTGTTGAACGTCACCAAGAATCAAGCCAACGAACAGCTCGTAAACAACGGACGGCCAGGCATTGTAATGCCAAATAACTGCTCGTCCATGGACGCCATAATGCGACCAGTGCAACTAGGAGGTACTGGGCAACTATTTTGATTAACCCCAGTAATAAGCCTGCAGGCGAGACGTTCAGCACGTCTCGCCTGCAGACAACAGCAGCAATTTGAAAGGATTAGTAATTCATCTGGTGGTAGTAGCGACGCGTGGTGAGCGGGTGGTTGCGGACGTGCTCGAGATGGCAGCTCAGGCGCTCGGTGATGGTGTAGGTGACCATCGGGGAGACGATCTTGCGGAACTCGGGGTCGCTGAACGGCAGCTCGACCTCGGCGGTGTCAAACTTGTTCACGCGGACGTTGACGCCCTTCTCGTCGGCGAGCATGTGAGTGAAGTTGTCCACGCGGTCCATGAGCTTACGGGTGTCGTCCTCGCCGTAGAGCATGATGAGGCTCGTGCCCTCCTCGCACAGCTCGATGGTGCCGTGGAAGAACTCGGCGGCGTGGATGGACTTGGTCTTGATCCACTGCATCTCCTCGAGGATGCACATGGCGTAGTCGTAGGCCTCGCCCCAGAGCATGCCGGAGCCGATCACCATGTGGTAGTCGGTGTCCTTGAAGTCCTCGGCCATGGCGGCGCAGCGCTCGTCCTGGGCGTCCTTGGCCTTGATGAGGTACGGAGCGATGTTGCCGAACTCTTCCATGAAGGTGTCGTACTTGGGGAAGGCGCCGGCGTTCTTGAGGAAGCGGGCGACCAGCGTGATCTGGTAGGTGTAGATGGCCTCGCACAGAACGTCGTCCTCGGCGAAGCTGAAGAACTTGTAATCGGCGTACTCGGTGGCCGGGGTATTGTCGTTGGAGACATACATCAGCGTGCGGGCGCCCTGCTCCTGGCAGAACTTGGCAGCCTCAATGATCTCGGGGGTGGTGCCGGTACGGGTGGAGAAGACGCAGACAGAATCCTTGTTGAAGGTCTTGGGCGGGCAGGCGAGGAACTCTGCGGCGATCTCGCAGTGGACATCGACGTCGGCCGTGGTGGTCTCGACCCAATACTTCATCGGGAGCGTGTGGGCCCAGGTGCCGCCGCAGCCGATGAAGAAGATGTTGGAATAGCCCTGCTCGCAGACCTCGTCCACGGCAGCCTCAATCTGAGGACGGAGAGCGAGGGCATCGCTCACAACCTTCTCGTAACGAGGCTCATCGAAATTGAACATAGCAATTATCCCTTCGTTTAATAGAACGAAATTCGTTCCAATGACAACTTGTCATTTTGTTACGTATTAATACTTAATGGTCTAAATAAAAACCCTTCTAGGAAAGGGGGACCTGACTGTCTTTCATCTCGGCGAGTTTATGCTCGAATCCAAAGCCGCCGGGTTTAAGGCAATTTTTAGCTGAATAGTCAGCAGCGAACTCCATTGCATCCCGAATGATCCCCACATCGAGCGGTTGCTTTTTACTCCAGCCATGCGAGAGACAGCTCACAACAAACGCAGTGATATACGAATCTCCCGCGCCCATGGTGTCAAGCGCATCTACGGGTCTTATATTTCCCTGGTACCATCGGGAACCGTCAAAGAACACAGGCCCCGTAGATCCCCGTGTAGCAATCGTGTAGCGACAACCATGCTCTATGGCCCTCTTCAATAGAACTTGAATCTGTTGATCGCTCTCGCCGGAACAGGAAAACAGACCAAGGGTTGTAGCAGGGCAAACAAGATCGAAATATGCGTCGGTTCGATACTTATCTTTAACGGAAAAGTCGTAAACCGCCACAGCGGGAAGATCTTGAACTAGGTGCACATCATCCTGCAGCTTTGCATTGACGCTGGTAAAAACCGCATCGAATCCCTGAAGAAACTTGATATCAGAATCGTTGATGTGGGTTTTGTGCGCCCAGCAAGCCCCTGTATCGTAACCAACTTCGACACGTTCACCGTCGTAAACATTTACATCGCAAGTCTTGGTTGTCGCTTTTTCAGGCATAGATGATTGCGAAAGGTCAACGTTCAGCGAAGAAAGGGCATCGGTGATTATTCGCCCTCCCAGGTCGTTGCCGATCTCCCCAATATACGCAGCCTGTGCGCCAAGCATGCTTGCATGGGCAGCGACGTTTACGGCATTGCCACCAGGATACATAACGCCTTTGTTGAGATAGCGATCAATAACGTTGTCGCCAATTGCTGCGATTTTCACCTCAACGCCTCCCATCACGTACGGTCTTTATTAGTACTCGACCTTGCGGTAATAACGGCGGATGTCGAGCGAATGGTCACGAATTTCCTCGAAATTCTTGCTCACACGCGAGAGAATGGCATTGAGCACCACCGGAGAAAGCATCCAGCGGAATTCATCACTGATACCCGGCAACTCATAATCATGTGTATCGAATACGGTGAAATCATCCGCATATTGCTTACAGAAGCGTGCAACGCGCTCATCAAGAGGCCTAGTCTGCGCCTCCGTCATTGCGAGCGCGACACAAACGCCCGGCTCAACAAGTTCGATAGTGCCATGGAAGAACTCAGGCGATGTAACGGATTTGGTGCGCAGCCATTGGGACTCCTCGAGCACACACATGGCAAACGAATACGTGGGGCCCCACAGATTGCCAGAACCGATCCAGATCTGATACGGGTCGTCCTTGTGCTTCAGAGCATATGCGCGAGCCATCTCGTCAGCGTTCTTGCCGACGGAAACGAGAGCAGCAGGGAGATTCACAAGCTCATCAGCGAAGCGATCGTAGTCATCGAAAAAGCCCCTGTTCTTGAGAATCTTTCCAATCAGAAGGTACAGCACGAGCTCCATAGGACGACCCTGCTTATAGATCACTCCATAATCGGAAAGTTCACCAAGCGGTGAACCGTCCACGCCAAGCGTAGAGACAATGGTGCAGCCTGCGTCTTTTGCCGCCTTTGCCGCTGCGACCGTCTCTTTGGTGTCGCCCGACTTGGACGCCATGAACGCCAAGGTCCCCTTACCGATGCGCCGATTGCCAACCGTGAGGAAATCTGCCGAAACTTGGGGCTGGACGGGAATATCGGACATAACAGAAACCATATAGTCAAACGGCTGCATCATCGCAAGCGAGCCACCTGACGAGGTGAAGAAAATCGAATCGAAACCCTTTTCGCAAATTTCGTCAGCAATGCGTTCAATTTCGGCACGTTGATTGTAGATATAAGCACCGTTATCGAGAATTGCCTGTTCATCAAATGAAACCATGAGATATACCTTTCTAATTCAATTGGGCCAGACGGCGAAATCAACCATTTAGATTGCAAACACTCCGAAGAAGGAGCCGACGATACCAACCGCCATGAGAATAACGAGAATCCAAGCAATTTTGACCTTGTGCTGGACGAGTTCGTAAACTCCAAGTGTCACAAGCAGCGGCAGCAGGCTCGGCATGATACCGTCGATGATGCTTTGGATAGTCTGCGCACTGTCGCCGGTACCGAGAGAACCAGCCACGCTGACCGATACAAGGTTGGGCACCATAGCGCCGATAACCATAAGACCGAGAATTGCAGCCCCCATAGTGAGCTTTGGCATAAGACCAGATTTCTCGATCTTGCTCAAGAAACTGGTTCCGAATCCATAGCCCCATTTAAGGCAGAACCAACGAATCAGATAATGCGGAACATTGAATACGACAAGGAAGAGAAGCGGGCCGAGAATGTTACCCTGCATAGCAAGCGACACACCCAAGCCAGTGGCGATGACACGCAACGTTCCCCAGAACAGAGAGTCACCGATGCCGGCCAGCGGGCTCATAAGAGCGGCCTTTACGCTGTTGATGGAGGATTCGTCAAAATCCTCTTCGTTAGCGTTTGCCTCTTCCATCGCTGCCGAAATGCCCAGAATTAATGTTGAGACATAAGGAGTGGTGTTGAAGAACTCCATGTGACGCTTAGCAGCAGCAGCCTGGTCATCCTTATTCTTATACACGCGACGAATGATGGGAAGCATGGAGAAGCAGTATCCCATGTGCTGCTGGCGCTCGTAGTTCCAGGAGTACTCCATCGTAAGCGAACGGAAAAATACCGATTTTAGATCACGCTTTGTAATCTTGTTGGAACTGGTGTCATTAGAAGTCGTCATCGTCGAAGCTCCCTTCCGAACTAAGCTGTGGCGTCTGAGCAATGAAGTTTGGCTGGACCACCACGAGGATTACTGCGAGGCAAAGCCCAATGATGGCAATACCAAGGATTGGAATGCTCATGTAGGCACAGAGCGCAAACCCGAGCACGAAGAAAATAGCAGTCTGCTTGTTGACAATCATTGAAGCGAGCAGTGCAATGCCGAGCGCAGGGATGAATCCACCCGCAATAACCAGGCCGTTACTTACAAACTCGGGAATTGCGTTAAGCACCGCGTTCATAACCGGCGTTCCGAGATAGAAAGCAAGGGAGCACACGAAAAAGCGAGGAAGCGATTTGACGATGAATCCACCAAGCAGATGCATCCGCTCCATACCTTTGAGGTCGCCCTTTGCCACGCAGTCGTCCGCTTTATGGACGAAAAACGGCATCACGATCAGCGTAAGCGCGTTATCAATGATGAGATAAAGCGACGCAATCGGGAAAGCGAGCGTCAGCGCAACTTCAGCGCCTTGACCCGTCGAAATTGCAAAGGCAGTGCCCAAAATACCACCGGTGATAACGTCAGGCGGAACGGCCGCCCCGATGGTAACCGATCCAATGAACACCATTTCAAGCGTGGCGCCGACAATAATGCCCGTCTGCAAATCACCCATCACAAGACCGATGAGGACGCCCGTGACAATCGGGCGAGAAGCAAGGCAAGTGCCAAGTGCCCACTCAAATGTCACGCACATTGCGACGAGGCCGATAAGGATCGCTTGAGTCAACATGAGGGATCCCCTTTCTATTGTATGTGCTTAAATCAAAATCTTCTCGTCTCTAGGTACCTGCCTGATCTCCACCTCGATTCCGGCATCACTGAGCTCATGTAGAAGCTCCACGTCGCGATCGGTAGCGAAAACCGTTGAAGATAGGCGTACATCTGCACCCTCACGCGGCTTCGTTCCTCCAATGTTGATATGCTCGATTTCGCTGTAGCCCTTTGCCAGACGGTAAGCATCTTCGATGCTTTCAACGACAATGAACAAACGGTACTTATCGGTCACACCGCTCCTAAGAGCCTCGATAGAATCATCGACCGATTTGATAACCAATTTGACGCCTGCCGGACGTGCCAGCTTAAGCGTCGTCTTGCGCACGTCATCTTTCACAACCGCATCGCAGGCAATCAAAATGCAATTGGTGTCAAGCTCTTGCGTCCAAGTCATGGCAACCTGACCATGAAGCAAGCGATGGTCAACTCTCAGCAGCTTAATCATCTTTGTTCCTTTCTCAAAAATCCTCGTCTTCTTCTACCGAATTTGGCAGCGAACATAGGCATGTGCCCTTTTGGCGGACACTTGAAACCAATGCAGCGAGCTCGGCGTCATCAAGTGTGCTCAATTTCGAAAACACTTCGAGCACTAGTGGTAGCGACATGCCGGCAATGAGCCTTAGAGAATCGTCACCCAACCTTTCCATAAAAGCGTTATTCACTGACCCACCATAGACATCAGTGATGACAATCCACTGGTCTGCTGGGTCGCGAGAACGGTCCCAAAAATCTATCAACTCGTTTACATCCATCGTGTCCTCATCGACATATGCGCATAGCACCTTAACGCGAGGATCTTCACCGCAAAATAGCTGGAGCGTTTCACGCATCGCTCTAGCAAGTGGCCCATGGCTGGCCAAGAGCAACTTCCTCATTTATCTCCCAATCTCAGTCAATCATCTGTTAATAGAACGTTATATTTTGTATTGTTATCTACAGTATCCTCGAAACTTTCGCTTTGTCAAGACAGATCAATCAAGCTTCCTAAGCGGTAATAATTCGCCCGTAAACGGCAAAAAAACGCCCCTTTGTCGGGGCGTTTTCAATCTCTTGTTATTCGGTTAAGAAAGATCCGGGGTTTGGCTTTCGCTAGAGATAAAACTTTAAGCGCTCAGTGCAGTACACCTGCCGCGAAATAAACAATGGCACTCCCTGCGCGCTGCAACGCTTATCTACAAATAATAAAAGGGCAGATCCCGGCTTTACATTCAAATGTTCTGCCTCGTAAGCACTTGCAAAGCACACCTGCAACGTTCGCTCGTTATTGCCAAGTTCGATATGGCGTCTTCCCAGCACCTCAAGTAGAGAACCCGATAAATCTTCATGTTCCAAAAAGGCAAGAGAAGGAGTGTAGCTATTGGTTTCCAACATCGTTGGCACGCCATCGACTAAGCGCAAACGTCTAGTCTGAAGAATATTCTCGTCCTCCTGGACCTGAAGAAAACGCACGTCGCGCAGCGTAGGATAAATCCAAGCTACTTCGAGCACTACGGTAGAAGGCTTTTTATTTTCTTGAATGCAGGAATGGGTGAAGCTTTCCTGGTCATCGGCTGCATAGGCATTGCGTGTCGTGGTAACAAAAGTCCCTTTCCCTCGCGTGCGCTCAACGATATCGGCATCCTCTAGTTCCTTGATTGCCGATCGAACAGTAATACGACTAACGCCATATTCCTCCATAAGCTCCGTCTCAGTAGGAAGCTTATCCCCTTCGCTATATACGCCACTTTCTATTCGACTCACAAGATCGTGAACGATCTGCTTATACAATGGAACAGCGCTCTCCACTTTAACCATTATTCAACCTATTGCTTTCTACACTCAACGGCTTCAAGTCCCCGCCAATTGATGCCGAGTTGATTAGCCTTAATCGAAAAGAAGTATTTGAAATAATCACCCAACATCACCTGCTTAGTAAAGTGCACTGGCTTACCAGTGCTCATATAAACGGTCTCACTCAATATAAACATCGCAGCTTCTCCTGCGATATTAAGGATGCGCTTCTCCTCATCCGTAGCAAGCCCTGCTTCAAGCACAATAGACGGGAAACAATTATCCTCTAGTCGCAGCCCCGTCTCTCTCTCAATCGTTTCATAAAGTGATGCGTTCTCCATATCGACACCCAGTAAAAACCCGAAGTTCTTTACTGGAAGATAAATATGTTCAATCATTGCATTTATGTGGTTAATTGACCTCACGCGTTTGAGGTAAACCGCAGATTCATTCTCTTCCATTCGCAAATGACGACGGACGGCAACGGGCGGCTCGACCTCCTGAAGAGCGAGAACACGAGACGAGGTTTCGATATTATTTTCATGGCAAAAATAAGTGAAACCCTTAAACGTGCTCAAGCTCGAGACGATTTTAGGCTGCCGGATAAATGTGCCCTTGCCATGACGCGTATCAAGCACGTCGTCATCCACAAGAGTTTGAATTGCCTTCCGTATCGTCGCACGGCTAACCTCGTATTCTTCGCAAAAACCATTTTCGCTAGGCAACACGCCACTTTCGGAAAACTCGCCCATCTCAATACGGCGGCGCAAATCATCAGCTACTTGTACATATAGCGGCACAGCACTAGTCGGGTTAATCATAACGTTCTCCGTATAACATTCTATGAAACTTTTATACGTTATAAGATAACCTATTACGTATTATTTTGAAAGAAATAGACGGTTCAATCTTATTTTTGAACCGTCTACAATATCAAACACTCCATATGAAGGTGTCGAATGCCACTTGTGGCGCAAACAAGAGGGGCATTTGGCAAAAATGCCCCATTTCGCCTTGAAGTCGCTACCGTGAAATGCCAACGAGCCGCATGGTCGAGTCCAAGCAAATACGACCTCAAGCGGCCAGCTACGGCATGGCTCCCTAGAACGAGACTGCGACATTTGTTTGCATTGTTTTACGAACGCAACATAACGAATTATTTCCGAGCAAAATAACGACCGCTGAAAGCTGCTTTAGTAGTTCATCTTGTGGTAGTAGCGACGCGTGGTGAGCGGGTGGTTGCGGACGTGCTCGAGATGGCAGCTCAGGCGCTCGGTGATGGTGTAGGTGACCATCGGGGAGACGATCTTGCGGAACTCGGGGTCGCTGAACGGCAGCTCGACCTCGGCGGTGTCAAACTTGTTCACGCGGACGTTGACGCCCTTCTCGTCGGCGAGCATGTGAGTGAAGTTGTCCACGCGGTCCATGAGCTTACGGGTGTCGTCCTCGCCGTAGAGCATGATGAGGCTCGTGCCCTCCTCGCACAGCTCGATGGTGCCGTGGAAGAACTCGGCGGCGTGGATGGACTTGGTCTTGATCCACTGCATCTCCTCGAGGATGCACATGGCGTAGTCGTAGGCCTCGCCCCAGAGCATGCCGGAGCCGATCACCATGTGGTAGTCGGTGTCCTTGAAGTCCTCGGCCATGGCGGCGCAGCGCTCGTCCTGGGCGTCCTTGGCCTTGATGAGGTACGGAGCGATGTTGCCGAACTCTTCCATGAAGGTGTCGTACTTGGGGAAGGCGCCGGCGTTCTTGAGGAAGCGGGCGACCAGCGTGATCTGGTAGGTGTAGATGGCCTCGCACAGAACGTCGTCCTCGGCGAAGCTGAAGAACTTGTAATCGGCGTACTCGGTGGCCGGGGTATTGTCGTTGGAGACATACATCAGCGTGCGGGCGCCCTGCTCCTGGCAGAACTTGGCAGCCTCAATGATCTCGGGGGTGGTGCCGGTACGGGTGGAGAAGACGCAGACAGAATCCTTGTTGAAGGTCTTGGGCGGGCAGGCGAGGAACTCTGCGGCGATCTCGCAGTGGACATCGACGTCGGCCGTGGTGGTCTCGACCCAATACTTCATCGGGAGCGTGTGGGCCCAGGTGCCGCCGCAGCCGATGAAGAAGATGTTGGAATAGCCCTGCTCGCAGACCTCGTCCACGGCAGCCTCAATCTGAGGACGGAGAGCGAGGGCATCGCTCACAACCTTCTCGTAACGAGGCTCATCGAAATTGAACATCCCTTACTCCTAACTCACTTAGATGAACCCTTCATTCATCCCATAACGTTATAATACTTTATATAACTAACTATGCAAGTATTATTTTGCTTCTGCTCTTTCCTCAAGCCCCTTAAAACAACAATCGGCGTTGTTGGACACAGCGCGCAAGTTCATTGAACGATTCAATGTGCATCGTCTCTGGTTAAATGACGTCTTATGCAAATACCTTTAATCCGCTTGAGGCCGACGAATCTTTTGACTGCCCGCAGAAGCTTTCCCGGAATTCCCTATGGATAGACGCACCGGCAATCGCTTCGTTATCTGGCTTATTGCGCATTGCCGGGGCGTCTGGGAGAAAGCACAATCTACCGCGTGGTCAACTAGCGTTTCATCGGAATCGACCGCATCCGCGCCAAATACTAAATCGCAATCGTTGAAACTCGTCCGATCATATGGCGGCAATTTCTCGCCATAAAAATGCGTACGAAATAAGGGGGCAGCCGTTTGCAACTTGCTTTATTCGTAAATGTTTTTACTGAAAAAACAATCACCAACCAAACAGCACTATTAACAGCACTATTAATTGTTTGGCTCTTTGCTGTACAGCCATCTTTCGTATACGTCTCTCGTCTATCTCTCATCTCACGGTTGGAGACGAAAGGTATGCGGGAGTGGATAATTGGACGACATTTGGGACTGCGACGGATTATTTCGTCCGAAAATCCACGCTCATTTGGCGGGACACGCGGGGCCCATGCCAATCCGCCGGCATCGTCTTCAGTTCGCTGCAGTGCCGCGGTCCCATATGGGTATACTCTCGAGGATTCGACTCGATTCGCCCCCGCTGGGGCGTCAAAGGAGACTGCATATGCTCACCACCTCAACCGACCCGCGCGCCGCTGCCGCCGCACTGCTGGTGCCCGGCACCACCTGCCACGGCTTTGCCGTCGAGCGCTGCGAGACCGTACCCGAGCTCGACTCGGACGCCTACGTGCTGCGCCACGCCGCATCGGGCGCGCGCCTGCTGTACCTGGCGTGCGACGACGAGAATAAGGCTTTTGCCATTGGCTTTAAGACGCCGCCGGCCGATTCTACCGGCGTGTTCCATATTCTTGAGCACTCGGTGTTGTGCGGATCGGCTAAGTTCCCCGTCAAGGAGCCGTTTGTCGACCTGATCAAGAGCTCCATGCAGACGTTTCTCAACGCCATGACCTACCCCGACAAAACCATCTACCCTGTCGCCACCACCAACGAGCAGGATCTGTACAACCTGATGGACGTGTATCTGGACGCGGTGTTCAACCCGGCCATCTATACCAAGCCCACCATTTTTGAGCAGGAGGGCTGGCACTACGAGCTGGACCTGCCGGAGAACGCCGAGGGCGAGGGCGACGCCAGCTCCACGAGCCTGCGCGAGGGCACGCTGCGCTATAACGGCGTGGTGTTCAACGAGATGAAGGGCGCGCTGTCCGACCCCATGAGCGTGCTGGACGACGCCGTCAACGCCGCGCTCTATCCCGACACCGCCTATGCGCATGAGAGCGGCGGCGACCCGCGCGCGATTCCCGCGCTCACCTACGAGCAGTTCCTGGATACGCACGCGCGCCACTACAATCCTTCCAACTCTTATATAACGCTCTACGGCGACCTAGATGTGGACCGCGCGCTGGCGTTTTTGGACGAGCGTTATCTGTCGCAGCCGAGCGCTGCGAGCCGCCGCATGGACGCTGCCGTTGCCGCCGGCGAGGACCCGTCCACGCTGGCACCCAATCCGCTGGACGTGCAGACGCCCGTGACCTGCGAGTATAAGCGCGTCGAGATGGCCACCACGCCCGAGAACGCCCTGGTGGGCCTGGGCCTGGTGCTGGGCAGCGCGCTCGACCGCAAGCGCACGATCGCCGCGGACATCCTGTTCGAGGCGCTGCTGGGCTCCAACGAAGCGCCGGTTAAGAAGGCCATTCTGGCCGCCGGCCTGGGCGGCAACGTGGTGAGCTACACCGCGGCCGAGAGCCTGCAGCCCTACGAGCTCATCATGCTGCAAAACGCGCAGCCCGGCGTGGCGCGCGAGCTGCGCCGCGTGTTCCAGGACGCCTGCCGCGACCTGTGCGAGCACGGCGTTCCGCGCGAGCGCCTGGAAGCCATCATCAGCAGCAACGAATACGACCTGCGCCAGCGCGACTACGGCATCGCCGACGGCGTGGCCATTGCGTGCGACGCGCTGAGCACCTGGCTCTACGATGACGACGCCGCGACGCTGGCGCTCAAGTACGGCCCGGTGTATGAGGAGCTGCGCGGCGACCTGGACGGCAGCTATTTTGAGGACCTGCTGCGCGAGCTGGTGCTGCAGAACGATCACATGGCACTGGTCGAGCTGGTGCCGGTGGACGCCGCCGAGGGTTCGGAGGGTGCCGAGGCCGCCGAGCTGGCAGCCAAGCGCGATGACATGACCGATGCCGAGCTGGCCGACGTGGTCGAGCGCACGGCCGCGCTGCGTGCCGCGCAGGAGGCGGAAGACACGCCCGAGGACAAGGCCACGCTGCCGCGCCTGCGCGTGTCCGACATTGGCGAGGCGCGCCCCGAGCCGCCGCTGATCGTGGACACGACCGCGCCCATCCCCTGCCTGCGCCACGGCATCCCCACCAATCGCTTGGCCTACGCCATGCAGTATTTCGATCTGGGATGCGTCGCGTTTGAGGACCTGCCCTATGTGACGCTGCTCTGCCGCCTGCTCAAGCAGCTGCCCACGCGCGAGCATTCGGCCGAGGAACTCGACAACTTGCTCGCCGGCAAGCTCGGCTTTTTGAGCTTTACGACCGAAGTCATGACCCAGCCCGACGTGGACGGTGTGCGCCCCTACCTGCTGGTGAGCGCCGGCGCCCTGTCCGAGAAGATCGATGCGCTGGCGAGTCTGCCGCGCGAGGTATGGTCGAGCACGCTTTTGGCAGACGCCGACGCCGACCGCGTGCGCGACGTGCTCACGCAGATTCGCATTGGGCTTGAGCAGGGCTTTATCAACAACGGTCACTCGGCGGCGCTCGGTCGCGCGATGAGCTACAGCTCGCCTTCGGCCGTGGTGCGCGAGCAGCTTTCGGGCGTGGACTTCTACCTGTTCCTGCGCGATTTGCTCGAACACTTTGACGAGCGCGTGGACGGGCTGCGTACCAAGCTTGCCGAGCTGGCGGAGCGCATCTTTGTGGCCGATGGCTGCATGGCGAGCTTTACCGGCAGCGACGAGGACTTTAACGCGTACTGGGATGCCGCGGGCGACCTGGGGCTGGGTGCGGGCGATGGTGCCGGCCGCGACGCGCTCGCGGTGCCGGCGCCGCGCGACCGCCACGAGGCTTTCGTGATCCCCAGCGACATCTGCTTTGCCGCGCGTGCGTGCGATCCGCGTCGCTTGGGGCTCGACGTGACAGGCGCTTGGGCCGTGGCTGCCAACGCGCTCTCCTACGACTACCTGTGGAACGAGATCCGCGTTAAGGGCGGCGCGTACGGCTGCGGATTCCGCGCGGCCGGCGAGCGCCAGGTGGCGTTCTACACCTACCGCGACCCGGCAATCGACCCCTCGATTGAGCGCGTGGAGCGCGCGGGTGCATGGCTTGGCAGCTTTGAGCCCGACGAGGCCGCCTTTGAGGGCTTTATCGTGAGCTGCGTGAGCGGCATGGACGCGCCCGTGAAGCCGTACGCGCTCACCAAACGCCGCAACACGACCTACCTGGCCGGACTCGATCCGCATGCACGCGAGGAGCGCCGCGCCCAGATGCTTGCCGCCACGCCCGGTGAGCTGCGCTCGCTCGGCGCCGACGTGACGCGCATCGCAGCCGAGTCGCCCACCTGCGTCTTTGGCGGCCGCGACGTCATCGCAAAGAGCAACGCCGGCTTTAACGTCATCGACCTGCTGGGCTAGCCACAGCAAGCAAAACCACCACAAAGGGGACAGGCACCTTTGTGGTGGTTTCGACATTTGCCCAGATAAAACCTGCCAAAATAAACCTGTCCCTTTTTGGTAGGTTTGGGAGAGGGGGCTGAAATGGATAAGGCTGAGTTGCGGCGGGCGGTGATTGCTCGGCGCGATGCGATTGATTTGGATGTTCGGAAGGCAAAGTCTGCTGTCATTTGCACGCGGCTGGTTGAGCTGCTGGGCCGCTTGGATGCCGCGGCGCCGCGCACCGTTGCCGTCTATGCCGCGATGGGTTCCGAGGCAGACCCTGCCGCGTTTGCCGCTGCGGCCGCCGCGCGCGGCTGGCGCGCAGCCTATCCGTGCATGCTCTCGGCAGCCGAAGCCGCAGCTTGTGGCCAGCGTATGTGCATGCGGGCAGTTGCCGCCGACGATGCGTCCGCGGCTCCGTTTATCACTCATCCCACGCGAACCTTCGCTGCCGCGGACATCGGCAGCAACCGCTTCCCCATCGTGCCTGCCGAAGCACTCGACATGATTGTTGTGCCGCTCGTGGCCTTCGACCAAACCGGCGCGCGCCTGGGCTACGGCGGCGGCTGCTACGACCGTTACCTGTCCATGCTCTCGCCCGCATGTCAAATCGTCGGCATCGCCTTTGACGAACAGCGCATCGACCACGTCCCCACCGACGTCCACGACCTGCCGCTGCCCAACATCGTCAGCGCCTAAATGTCGTTGTATCGCACCCGCAAGATAAGCGTGGAAAAACTCCCACTTTGGGACTGTTCGGGGGCAAAAAACGGGAGATTATCCACGCTCATTATTCAAACGTCCGATAATCCACGCTCGTATGTCTGAAAATCCACGCTCAATCAACGCGCGTCCAGATTTCCGCGCTCGTGTGTCCGATTATCCGCGCTCGTGCAGCTTAACGCCCCGCAACCGCCTCAACATGCACGCGGCACGCCGGCAACTTTGAGCTTGCGATCGAGCTTTGCCGGATCCCTCAGATCATCCCAGCACAAGCGCACGATCCTGCAGTTATCAAGCAGCGAAAGCCTCGACTCGCGCTGGCGCTCATCAAACTGCGCCTTTGCGAGCTTGCCCTCCTCCGCTGCCTTCTCGCTTTTAACGAATCCGTCAAATTCCCCGATGATCAGCCGATCTTCCACGCGCCACAAGTAGTCGACGCGATACGGCCGTCCCGGCTCAACCGGGTCGAACAGCTCAATTTGCAGCTCCGGCGTCTGCCAGCCGCGCTCGATCATCAGGGCGCGCGCCTTGGACTCGCCACCGCTTTCCGACAGGCCATCGGCATACCGTGCAACCCTGCGCGCCGTCACAACACCGCGACGATTTAAGCCAAGCTTGTTGACTGCCTCAACGAGATGCTCCTTCGACAACAGCTGCTCATGAAGCGCCGAGTCCGCAATGATCAGTCCCTCGACAAACGATGCATCGACCAGGCAATCCGTAATCGTTTGATCGATATCGGTCACGGCAATGTCCATCTGGGTGGCCCGTGTTTGACGAACATAACGATGGCGAACGACCTGAGAGTCCGGCGTCGTTGATTGTGCCGGTGCCACGGCGATATGGATGTGCGTCAAATTGGCATGCGAAACCGAAAGGCCATAGATAACAGCCGCCGTATAGGAGCAAAACGTCCAGTCGGGATGCTTTTGCGCAAGGGCCCGCACCCGATGCAGATAACGCTGTCGAAACTTGAGTTCGGACCAATATTCCGGACGCGCATACAGCCCTGGCATGACCGCCTCGAGACTTCCCGCCGCCACCCGTCGCTCAATCTGCTTTGCCTCCGCCGCAGTTCGCGCGTACACGCAGCTCATCTGCTGTTCGCATGCCTTAATGTGACCTGCAAGTCTTTGATTCGCCGTCATGTTTGCCATGTCGCCTCCAAACTCTTGGAACGGCGCCAACGTACCAGACGGTTTCATGCGAAGTCTGACCAAATGCTGTCCAGCAGCTGACCAAATGCTTGACGGTTTTGGACGTTTTAGGCCAATGCTCTATATCTGCAGGTAGAGCGGTTGTCCAGAGGTCCCTGTCTCCACATCTTTATGCCTCAAAAGCCGTCGATTTCCTTAAAAGAAAATATGCTGTGGCTCGAAACTACCTAGTTTGCGATGCTGTCCGTAAACACTCGACGCGTGGTGCTGCCGCCTACGACAGCCGCAGAAAAATCGAGCGTGGAAAATCTCCCACTTTGGGCCTGTTCCTCGACCAAAAGTGGGAGATTATCCACGCTCATTCAACATGCGTCCGATTATCCACGCTCGTCGCGTAGCGGCCACGATAACCGCCGCAGCCACAGCCACGACAGCGGCCTAGTGCTCTTCGCCGGCGCGGGCCAGGTCGTAGGGCGTGGTCTGGTAGACGTAGTAGTTGAGCCAGTTGGTGTAGAGCAGCTGAGCCTGGCTGCGCCAGACGTTGCGCGGCTCGGCGGTGGGGTCGTCACCCGGGAAGTAATGCGCCGGCACCTGAGGGTTGAGTCCGCGCTTCACGTCGCGCTCGTACTCCAGGCGTAGCGTGTCGGTGTCGTACTCGGGGTGGCCAAAGACAAAGAAGCGACGGCTGTCGGTCGACTTGACAATGTACAGGCCTACCTCGTCGGACACGGCCACGACTTCAAGCTGCGGCTCGGCCTCCACGTCCTCGCGACGCACATCGGTGTTGCGCGAATGCACGGCATAGAAACGGTCATCGAAGCCGCGGACCAGCGGGCTTTGCGGCTTCACCAGATAATGCTCGAACACGCCGCTCGCCTTTGCCGGCAGGTCGTGCTTCTGGATACCGTAGTGATGGTAGAGCCCCGCCTGTGCGCCCCAACAAATATGCAACGTAGAGTGCACGTGCGTGGTGGACCAATCCATGATCTGGCAGAGCTCGGGCCAGTAGTCGACCTCCTCGAACGGCATCTGCTCCACCGGCGCGCCCGTGATGATCAGGCCGTCATAGTGGATGTCGCGGATGTCGTCGAACGTACGGTAGAACGTCTCCAGGTGGCCGGCACTCACATGCGTGGCCTCGTGCGTCTTGGTGCGCAGCAGGTCCACCTCCACCTGCAGCGGCGTGTTGGAGAGCTTGCGCATGATTTGCGTCTCGGTGGCGATTTTGGTGGGCATGAGGTTGAGGATGAGCACGCGCAGCGGACGGATGTCCTGGTGCAGCGCGCGATACTCGGTCATGACAAAGATGTTCTCGCTCTCGAGCTGCGCGGCTGCAGGGAGGGCGTCGGGAATACGAATGGGCATGGATGCTCCTTACGAGTCAGTTGCAGCTATGGTACAACGACCGGCCCCATCTGCGCGAGCACATCGCCCCGCGATGCCGTCGGCGGCCCAAATCACTCCAAAAGCAGAGATTAAGGCATGTCCCAAAAATCACGGCGCTTTAGTCTAGCAAAGTGGCAGCAGGACGTTACAATGGTTCGACGCGAAAAACTCGGCCGAAAGGATACATATATGTACCAGACGCGTAAGATCGGGGTGGTCGGCCAGGGCCACGTAGGAGCACATGTCGCCAACAGCCTGCTCATGCAGGGCATTGCCGATGAGCTGTACCTGTGCGATATCAACGAGACCAAGGTGACATCCGAGGTCCAGGACCTGCGCGACTCCCTTTCGTTTGTCCCGTACAACACCAAGATCGTCAACTGCTACGACCACTACGAGGAGCTGGCCTGCTGCGACGTCATCGTCAACGCTGCCGGCAAGGTCGCGCTGGCCGCCGGCAACCGCGACGGTGAGCTGTTCTTTACCACCGACGCCGCCCGCACCTTTGCCAAGCGCATCGTCGACGCCGGCTTTGACGGCATCTTCGTGAGCATCTCCAACCCCTGCGACGTCGTGTGCACCGAGCTGTGGCACCTGACCGGCTACGATCCCAAGAAGATCATCGGCTCGGGCTGCGGTCTGGACTCCGCCCGCCTGCGCACCGAGATCTCCAAGAAGGTCGGTGTGAGCCCCAAGTCCATCGACGCCTACATGATCGGCGAGCATGGCTTTAGCCAGCTGGCCGCCTTTAAGGCCGCAACCATCGCCGGCAAGAGCCTCAACGAGCTTCAGGCCGAAAACCCCGACAAGTACGCCTTTGACCACATGGAGGTCGAGGAGCTCGCGCGCAAGGGCGGCTATGTGACCTACCAGGGCAAGCAGTGCACCGAGTACGCCGTCGCCAACTCCGCTGCGCGTGTCTGCGCCGCCGTGCTGCACAACGAGCATGCCGTGCTTTCGGCCTCCACGCTCATGACCGGCCAGTATGGCGAGGAGGGCATCTTCACCTCCCTGCCGTGCGTGATCGGCGCCGAGGGCGTCGAGGAGGTCTACACGCTCGACCTTTCCGAGCACGAGCTCGAGGGCTTCCACAAGAGCTGCCAGCACATTCGCGACAACATCGCCCAGCTCGACTGGTGGGATGCCGAGGCCTACGACGCAAAGTAGTTCGCCGGTTGACGCGGCAACTCGCTCATAACGGACGCAATGCAGGGCGGGCCGTGCCGGAAATCCCCGGCACGGCCCGCTTTTTTGGCTCACTCGACACGCTCGCAGATTCAGGTCTAATACTTTTCCCGCAAAGTGAGCGAGCAAAATCGGACCCCCGAAGCATCGACACTTTTCAGCTGCTATTTCCTGCGGTTTCATCGAGATTTTCCTGCGGTTTTGGCGCCAAAAAGTGCGGATGCTTCAGGGGTCCAAAATAGGTCGTTCACTTCTGGGGAAAGTATTTGACTTCGTTATCAGACAGCTGGGACGGGGTGCCGCGACGCAAACGGGACCCTCGTTTGGTGAAGGCCCCGTCGTAAAAGATTGCTTTCCCAGCTACTTAGTACTGCTCGATGCCCATGTAGCGACGAACCTCGGGGCTGTGGTCGAACACCTTGCCGCGAGCGGCGCGCAGCTCGCGGCTCATCGCGTAGAAGAAGATCGGCTCTAGGAACGAACGCACGCTGGCGGGCACCTCACCCACGCCGTACTCGAGCGCATCGAGCACCATGACCGTATCGGTATGCGTGTTGAGGAATGCGAGCGCCCGCTCCTCCATGGGGCGACACTCGCCCGATCCGAGCTGTACAAAGTAGAACACGCCGGGCTCGGTGGCTTCGAACGGGCCGTGGAAGTACTCGCCGGAGTGGATGTAGCAGCAGTGCTGCCACTGCATCTCCATGAGCGAGCAGATGGCCATGGCGTAGGTCTGGCTAAAGTTGGGGCCGGATCCCAGGATGTAGAAGAACTCGTGCTGCTGGCAGAGCTCGGCAAAGCGATCGCCCAGCTCGGCATTAACCTTCTCGCGGGCAGCGGGCAACAGCGCATCCATCTGCTTAAGGCCGGCGTACATATCGGCGAGCGCCTCGTAACCCTCCTGCTGGTGGAGCAGTTCGGCGGCGATCAGAGCGCCGATGCCCTGCGGCACCTCGGCCTGCGACACGCCCTCGCCCCAAGGGTAGACCCAGGTGGTCCACTTGCCGTTATCAATCTTGGAGCCCTCGCAGTCTGTCATGGCCACGACCTCGGCGCCGGCTGCCAGCGCCATCTCGCAACCGTCGACGACCTCCTGCGTATTGCCGCTGTGGCTGCAGGCGATGACGAGTGACTTCGGCCCTAGGCTCTTGGGGGCCATCAGGCAAAACTCGCGCGCTGTGTAGACCGTCGAGGTAAACGTGGTGGCCTCGCGCTTGAGCAGTTCGTTAGCCGGCATGAGGTCGATCATCGAACCGCCGCAGGCGATCCAAAAGACATTCTCGACCTTGCCCTTGCGCTCGATGATTTCCTGAATCAGATCGTGTGCGTTCACGGTGACGCTCCTCCTTGTGTGGCGGCTTTGAACGACAGCAGCTCGTACCTACGGTCGTTCTATGTTGTCCTATTTATACCACGCAAAGCTTCACCGGTGAAGTCATTTCGGCAAATTTGTTCTATGTTGTTCTATCTATGAACGTTAGATGTCGAACACGTAACGCGAGCCCACGATCTTTTGGCGCCCGAGCAGCAGGGGGCGCTCGTCTGCATCGGTAAAATACGCCTCCATATAAAAGAGAGGCTCGCCGACCGGCACCTCCAGCAGCGGGGCCACCTGGGCATCGGCAAGCGCGATCTCCACGGTACAGGGGTCGGACTTGAGCGGCGCGCGGCCCGAGTGGTCGGCAACGAGCGCAAAGATCGAGTTATCGGTGAGGTCCTCGGCGGCCAGCGTCTGCAGGTAGGGATGGTTGGCGAGCACAAAGGCGTTGTTCTCGAGCATGACGGGGATGCCGTCGGCCGTGCGCACGCGCTCGACCACGATAAGCTCACTGCCGGGCTCCACGCCAAAAAACGCCGCGTCCTCGCGCGTCGCCGCAACCACCGTGCGCGACACCAGGCGCGCTCCGGCCACCATATCGTTGGCAGCACAACCCTCAGTAAAACTCTGGACGTCACCCTTCTGGTGAATCTTGCGCTTGAGCTTGGGAGCGCACACAAAGGTACCCCTCCCCTGCTGGCGGTTGAGATATCCCGCGCGCGACAGCTCCTCGATGGCGCGGCGCACGGTGATGCGTCCCACGCCGTAAGACTTCGCGAGCTCCATCTCGGAAGGAATGCGCGAACCGGCCGCATACACGCCGCGCGCGATCTCGCCCTTCAGGTCGTCCATGACCTGCTGGTACAGCGGTACGGCGGACACGTCGGTGCGGCCAGCTTTATCGTCGGTTGCCATCGTTACGCTCCATCCCGCGCATGCTCGGACTCAAACTCTTCAATCGCCGCCATAAACTGCTCGCCAAAGGCGTCGGCCTTTTTCTCGCCGATGCCGTTGACCTGGATAAGCTCGTCGCGCGTCTGCGGGCGCAGGCGGCACAGGCCGCGCAGGGCCTTGTCGGAGAAGACCATATACGGCGCCATCTCGAGCTCGGTCGAGATTTCCTTGCGCAGGGCGCGCAGGCGCTCGAACAGCTCGGCATCGTCGCCCACGCGCGGGCGCTGATCCAGCTCGGCCTCCTCGCGCAGCAGATCCACCGCACGGCGAGCACGGGCCGAGGCCTTGCGCTTGGACGCGCGACGCTTAACGGTAAAGGCAAACGCCTCGTCCTCGACCTCGCCGGCACGCGGACCCAGGCCCACGACCGGGTACTGCCCCTGCGAGGTGGCCAAATAACCGCGGCCGCACAGCTGGCCGATGATGTCCTTGATGCGCCCGACCGATTCGCTCGACAGCTCACCATAGCCGCGATCCTCGTCCAGATGCATCTGGCGGATGCGCTCGGTGTTGCCGCCGTGGAGCACGTCGGCGATGAGCGACTTGCCAAAGCGCATGGGGCGCGTGGCCACATAGCGCACGGCGGCGCGGGCCATGTCGGTGACGTCCTCGACCTCGAACTTCGTGAGGCAGTTGCTGCAGTTGCCACAGCCCTCGGCCTCATCCGCGGCGGCGCCGCCCACGGCCGCATGCTCGGCCGCGGCCTCGTCGCCAAAGTAGCGCAGCATATATTCGCGCAGGCAGCCGGTGGTATTGCAGTAGCCCTCCATCTGGCTGAGCAGACGATATCGATTTTGGAGCGCCCACGCGCGTTGCTCGTCGTCGAGCGCCTCGTCGGCCGCATCGCCGCGGTCGATTAAAAAGCGGCGCATGCGAAAATCGTTGCCGTTCCACAGTAAGTGGCAGCTGGCCGGATCGCCATCGCGGCCGGCGCGGCCCGCCTCCTGGTAGTAGGCCTCGATGCTCTCGGGCACATTGTTGTGGATCACGTAGCGCACGTTGGGCTTGTCGATGCCCATGCCAAAGGCGTTGGTGGCAACCATCACCTGAAGATCGTCGTCAATAAAGGCACGCTGGCTTTGGCGGCGGGCGTCATTGCCCATGCCGGCATGGTAGCGGCCAACGCGAATGCCGCTGGGGCCCAGCGCCTCGGCAAGCTCGCCTGCCAGCGCATCGACCGTCTTGCGGGTCGAGCAATACACGATGCCGCTCTCGCCCGAATGCGCAATCACATAGTCGCGCACCCACGCTGCCTTGGCCTTGTCGCCCATCTCCTCGCAGCCAAAGTAGAGGTTCTTGCGATCGAAGCCCGTCACCACCGTCGCGGGATTTTGCAGGCCGAGCATCTGCTGAATGTCCGCGCGCACACGCTCAGTCGCCGTAGCGGTAAAGGCCGCCACGATGGGGCGCTGCGGCAGGGAATCGATGAACTCACGAATCTGCAGGTAGGCGGGACGGAAATCCTGGCCCCATTGGCTCACGCAGTGGGCCTCGTCAATGGCCACGAGCGGCACGCCAATGCCGCCGTCCGCCGCGGCCTCCTGCGCAAAGGCCAAAAAGCGTGGCTCGAGCAAGCGCTCGGGCGCCACGTACATAAGCTGGTAGCGGCCCTCGCGCGCCCGCTTGAGCACGGTGTTTTGCTGGGCCGGAGTAAGGCTGGAGTTGAGATAACTGGGGCGCGCACCCGCCGCGAGCAGCGCGCGGGTCTGGTCCTCCATAAGGGAGAGCAACGGACTCACCACAAAGGTGATGCCGGGAAGCATGAGCGCGGGCACCTGGTAGCAAATGGACTTGCCGGCACCCGTGGGCATAACGCCCAGCGCATCGCGGCCGGCAAGAATCGCATCGACCATGCGGTCCTGTCCCGGGCGAAACGAGGTGTAGCCAAAATAGGCGCCGAGCGTGTCGAGCGCCATCTGCTGCATGCTATCGGTCATGGTTTCCTAACGTCCAAGTCATCTGCCGCCGATTATACGCCGCCACACGGACCAGCGCCGCACGGCTGCCGGCCACAAGCAACGCGATCCGAGGGAACGAGCGTGGATTTTTGGACACTTTCCTGATGAGCATGGATAATCTCCCACTTTGAGCCCGTCACCGAGCCAAAAACGGGAGATTATCCACGCTCATTCTGCAGATTGCCGCTCTGGCGGGCTTGCAGCGTCGACTGGTTACGCGGTTTGGTAAAACCGCGTAACTTACATGACCATAACGTAGCGCGATCCCACGTAGTACTGCTTACCCATCAAAACCGGCTCGCCATTGGGGCCGATAAAGCCGGCACGCAGGTTGAGCAGCGGATCGTGCGGAGCAATGCCCAGCTCAGCCGCCTGCTCGGCATTGGCACGAACGGCCTCGACCGTGCGGTAGCCAACCGAGACAATCGGCGTTCCGCCAACACGCTCGACCTCGGCAAAAATCGACTTGTCCTCAAGATCGGCCGTCAACAGCTCACGGTAGGCGTCAAACGGCACAAAGACGTTTTCCTCAAAGATGGGCTCACCATCGGCCGTACGCACGCGTTTGATATGCAGCAGCAGCGCATCCTTCTGCAGGCCAAAGAATTCCATCTCGTTTTGGCGCGCCGGAACGATCTGGCGATCGACCACATGTGCGCCCGCCTTCATGCCGTTATCGGCGCAAAGCTCGGTGAACGTCTGCAGCGTCGAGGCGTGGAACTGGCGGTTGATGTGCGGCGTGGAGACAAAGGTGCCGCGGCCCTGCTGCTTAACCAGATAGCCGTCGGAACACAGTTCCTCGACGGCACGGCGCACCGTAATACGGCTCACCTCGTACTGTTCGGCAAGCTCAAGCTCGGACGGAATGCGCTCCTTGGGTGCATAAACCCCTTTCTCGATTGCATCCTTGATCTCGTCATAAATCTGCTGGTAAAGCGGTGCATTTTTGGGTGTGGGCATATCTGATCACTCTTATCAAAATAGCGAAATAACTAATACGTATATAACGTCTTTTTATATGTTATCTCAGTTTGATAAAACGATACACCACATACAGCAAATCCTTACTTGCCGTCGTCCTGCTGCAAGCTTTCCTGGTCGTGCAGACGGGCCTGCCTGCTGGCCATGCGCGCGGGCTTGTCGGGATCGGGTACGGCCGTAGGCATGGGCTCGTCGACATGACCGCCCCACCAGCCGCCCACAAAGTTAAGCGTGTGGAACACATTGATCACGGCGCCGGGATCAATGTCGCACACCAACTTGATGATGTCCTGGCTCTCGTAGGTCGAGACAACGGTGTGCAGCAGGTACATCTTTTCGCGGCTGTATCCGCCAACGACCTCGGCGCAGCTGATGCCGTGCTGAAAATGGTCGATATAGGCGGTCATGACCTCGTCGGCCTTGCGCGTCGTGATCTGCAGCGTTACGCGGTCATAGCGGCGGTAGAAGCTGTCGATGGTCTTGGTCGAAATAAACTGGAACACGATGGAGTACGCCGCGTTGTCCCAGCCAAACATAAAGCCAAAGATCGCCAGGATAAAGCAGTTAAAACCAAAGATGACGCCCCAGATGGTCTTGCCCGTGTGGTTGGAGACCCACAACGCGATAAAGTCGGTACCGCCGGTGGATGCGCCGGACTTAAGCGCGATGGCGGCGCCCAGGCCCGAGACCACGCCGCCAAAGATGATGAGCATGATCTTGTCGCCCAAAAACGGCGCAAAGTGAAAGATGTTAAGGAACAGCGACGAGAGCGCAACCTGCATCATCGAGAAGATGACGAAGCGCTTGCTAATGCCGCTCCAGCATAGGAGCGCCACGGGGATGTTGAGCGCGAGCATACCGAGCGAGATGTCGATGTGAACGCCGCCAAGCGAGGTAACGCGATCGAGCAGGACCGCGACGCCGGTGAGACCGCTCGGAAGCAGATCAGCGGGCTGAATGAACGCCTGGATCAGAAATGTCTGGAGAACGGCGGAAATGGTGACCGCCACGGCGGTAATGGCGCGGCGGACGATGGTAAGGCGGCCGAGCACGAGCACGCGGTCCGTGAGCTGATCGATGGCATTCGCCACGTAGGCTCCCTTCGAAGGCAGATGTAGTTGTGGGGCATGTCGGCGATTGTAGCATGGAGCGACAGAGGGCGCCTCAATTCACCCTCTCTCGACAACCAAAACGGGACCGGTAACCCCACAACCAAAGGCCCAAATTCTAAGTGAGTAGACTTTTCGCAACCTGCCGAGCACAGCCAATAACAGCCACCTCTGTGACCTGCGGTTTTACTAAGGCAGAAACGCTTTGTGCTCGGCATGCGCCAAAAAGTCTACTCACTTAGTCTGAGTCGAAGCCAAACTGATCCAAATTGAAGCCAAAATGAGCCAATCCGCCGCGATAAATGCGCGAATCGGCACTTCTCGCGGCGGATTGACGCTACAAAGCGGCCAGAATGTCGGTCAGATTATCGATAACGGCATCGGCTCGCGATTGATCGAGGTTGACGCCCTCATGCGGACGCAGTGCCAGGACGCGGGCGCCGGAGCGCTTGCCAGCCTCGATGCCCAACGGCGAGTCCTCGATAACCAGGCACTCGGCGGGGTCAACGCCCAGCGCCTCCATGGCACGCAGGTAGATCTCGGGGTCGGGCTTAAATGCACTGCACTCGTGACCGCTGATGGTGTAGTCCAGCACGTCGGTGATACCGGCAATCTCCACCAGCTCGTCAATGAGCTCGCGATAGGACGAGCTCGCGATGGCACATTTCATGCCGCGCTTGTGCAGCTCACGCATCACCGGCTCCGTCTGCTCGTTGAGTAGCTCGGCATACGGAACGGGATGGTCCGGGCTGTAGACCTGCTTGTACTCCACGCGCAGGCGCTCGCGCAGCTCAACATCGTCGGGCACCAGCGACTTCCAAATGGCGGGCTCGTTAGACCCCGAAAGATCGGGAATCTCGTCAAAGTGGAACCCCTTCTCCTCCATAAACGCCACGCGACGACGGTTGTAGAACCACTCGGTATCGACCAGCACGCCGTCCATATCAAACAGCACTGCCTTGATCATACGCATCTCCTCCCACCTGCCAAAAAGGGACAGGTTTATTTTGGTAGGTTTTATCTGGGGTTTTATGACGCAACGGACACGCCCCCAAAGCAAAAAGGGGACGGGGCGCAAACCCCATCCCCTCTCAATCAACCCGTAAGGTCTACTTACTTGTGATTAGTAGGAAAGCTTCCACATGTAGCGACGCATGGTCAGCGGGTGCTGACGGGCCTCGGCGATCTGGTTGCCGTACTCGCGCATAACGGCGAGGTGCAGCAGCGGGTTGAAGTAGGTGACGACGCTCGCGGGCACGGCGTCAGCCAGGCCGTAGTCCTTGGAGTCGATCAGAGCGACCTTGGCGCCCATGCGCTCAAGGAAGGTGAGGGCGCGAGCGTCCATCGGACGGGTAGCACCATCGGACATGAAGAAGACGTAGGGCTTACCCTCGGTGGAAACCTCGAACGGGCCGTGGAAGTACTCGCCGGTGTTGTAGGCGGCGGCGTCGATCCACTGCATCTCGGTGAACAGGAAGGCGGCGTGAGAATAAGCCATCTTCTCGGAGGCACCGGAGGCCATGAAGTAGATCATCTTGTCGTCCTTGAAGTCCTGGGCGAACTTCTTGGCGAGCTTCTTGCAGTGCTGAGCGGCGTTCTCGCAGAGATCGAAGACGTTGGTGAGGCCGGTGATCATGTCCTCGTAGTGGTCATAGCCCTCGGTCTGCTGAAGGATCTCGAGAGCAAGAGCGATGGCGTAGCCAGGCTTCTCGCACTTGGCAGCGTAGTTGGCATGGAAGCCGTGGACGATGACGTGGTCGGCGTCGACGGTCAGAGCGGAGCCAGCCTTGTTGGTGAGGGAGACGACCGGGCAGTTGTGCTTCTTGGCGGTCTTGTTGGCCTCGACGGTCTCGGGCGTGGAGCCACCGAGGGAGCAGGTGATCACGAAGGTGTGCTCGTTGACCCAGGAAGGCGTGTCGTAGTTGAACTCGTTAGCGGTGAAGATCTGAACGTTCAGCTTGTCCGTGTTGTTGGCCAGGAAGTACTTGGCGGGGTAAAGGTCGGACATGGAAGCACCGCAGCCGACGAAAGCGACGCTGTGAATCTCGTGGTTGGACAGGACGTCAGCGACGATCTGCTTAGGGAGGTTAAGGTCGATCTCGTACATCTGACACATTCCTTTCGATTTGTTGCGGCGCCACATTGCCGGACGCTCGCAGGGTTACCGTGGTTAGGACCGAGTCGCCGGCCCGTTGAGGATGTGACAAAGGAACTGTCCCTTTGTCACATGTTAGGGATGGAAGCCTGCCTGGGGTATGGGATGCCAGGCAGGCCCCCGGGGGAAGCATTGGGTCGCGACTAGGCCAGGATGCCGGCCGCGGAGAGGGCGATGCCGCCCACAATGGCGATCACGAGAAGCCAACCGGTGTTGACGTTCTTCTTGATGAGCCAGTACATAAGGCCGGTGAGGCCGAGGGAGATCATCTGGGGCATCATGCCGTCCAGGATGTCCTGGATAACGACGGTACCCTCAGCGAACTGCAGCGGGGTGGTGGCGCCGATCAGTGTAGCGATCATGCCGCCCACGGACATAAGGCCCACGATGCCGCAGACATACATGAGCTTCTCCATGAGGTCGCCGCCCTGGAGCTTGCTCAGGTACTCGTGGCCACCCTGGTAGCCGATCTTGGCGGCAAACCACGTGATCAGCACGGAAGGCACGATGGAGATGAGCATGGCCAGGATCGGGCCCATGATGGAGCCCTGCTGAGCCAGCTGGACGCCCAGACCAAAGGCGATGACGCGGATGGTGCCCTGGAAGAAGGAGTCACCAATACCGGAAAGCGGACCCATGAGGGAGGTCTTGACCGCGTTGATCGAATCGGGATCGAAGTTCTCGGGATCCTTGGCGTACTCCTCCTCCATGGAGGCGGCGAGGCCTAGGACAAAAGCGCTCGTCTGCGGGGTGCAGTTGTAGAACGCCATGTGACGGTGGTAAGCCTCTTTCTTAGCAGCGAGCTGCTTGGGATCGGACTCATCCGGATAGAGGCGATCGAGCGTGGGAACCATGCCGTAGAGGAAGCCCATGTTCATCTGACGCTCGTAGTTCCAAGAGGCCTGGATGGCCCAGGAGCGCCAGAAGAACTGGCTGACCTTCTTGTTCAGGGACACGTCCTTGGTTGCGGTTGCCATAGTGTGTTCCTCCTTAGTCTTCGTCGTCTTCGAGCGGATCGTAGTCGGAATCGACACCGGCGGCTGCATGGGAACCGTTGAACTTGAAGCCCATGAAGACGACAGCCAGGCACACACCGATCAGAGCGACCGCGATGACGGACAGGTTGAGGTAAGCGGCGAGCAGGAAACCGATGAACAGGAACGGAGTCATACCCTTCTTGATCATCATGGTGAGCAGCAGGGCCAAGCCGTAGGCGGTCATGATCTTGGTCGAAACGTTAAGACCAGTGGACAGCCACTCGGGAACCATGTTGACGATGGCCTGAACCAAGTCGGTGCCAACAAAGACGGCGAGGAAGATCGGCAGGAAGTACATGACGGCGTACAGACCGGAGCCGGCGCAGATGTGCATACGGTAAGCGGTCTTGAACTTTCCGTTATCGATCGCGCTATCTGCCACATGGGTGAGGGCGGCGATGATGGAACGGAACACGATGCCGAGGAGCTGACCCAGGACGGCGACCGGGATGGCGATCGTCATGGCGGTCTCGGCGGAAGCATCGGTCAGGCACGCAAAGGCAGCGGCCACGATGCCGCCCAGGACCATATCGGGCGGAACGGCGGCGCCGACCTGCACCAGGCCCATGGACACGAGCTCGACGGCGGCACCGACGGCAAGGCCGGTGGGCACATCGCCCAGCAGCAGACCGACGAGCGTAGCGCCAACGAGGGGCTGCTCGAAGTTAAGACGACCGAGCAGGCGGGAGTCCCACATGCAGAACACGCCGACGAGGCCGACGAGCACCGCACTGATGAACGTATTCATACCCTTCTCCTTTCAGTCAGGCAAAAGCCTGGTTGATTACAGCTTGGCGTCGATGTCGACGCTCTGATACGTAGGGGTCTGCTGGACATAGAGCTTGATGCCCATGTCGAGCAGCTGGTTGACGTCGGCCTTCTGGGTGGCGTCGAGGAAGACGGAGCTGTCCTTGCCGCCAATCTGATCGGCACCGTCGTGGTTGGCGGTGGCGCCCAGGTTGATGGCGTCGAGCTTGTAGCCCTGGCAGAACTGCAGCATCTCGGCCGTGTTGCCAAAGACGAACATGACGCGCTCACCGAGGGTGTTGAGCTTGTCCATCTTGGCGAGGGCACGCTCGACGGTGAAGACGTTCAGGCGCACGCCCTGGGGCTTGGCCAGCTTAAGAGCGCCCTTCTTGATGTCATCGTTGGCGGCAGCGTTGTCGACGACGATGATGCGCTCGGCCTGAACCTTGGTGGTCCAGGTAAAGACGACCTGGCCGTGCAGCAGACGGTAGTCAAGACGTGCGAGGACGATCTTGGCGGGACCGGAGCTGTGACGGGACGCCTTGGCCTTCTTGGCGGGAGCCGCGGCGGCCTCGACCGGTGCGTTGGGGTTGGTCAGACCGGTGCGGGCCTCGTTGATGAGGGCCGCGAGCTCGGTGCCCTTGACGGGGGCGGGGCTCATAGCAAGCGTGAGCGCCAGCGGGATGTTGAAACCGCTGACAACCGTGAACTTCGTGCCGTTCTTGGAAAGCTCGACCATGTTGTTGTTGACCGAGCTACCGAGCATATCGGTTAGCACATACACGGTGTCGTCCGCGTTGAACGTGGCGATCATAGCCTCAACCTTATTGGTGATGGGCTCCTTGTCGTCACGAGCAAGCGACACGACGTGGACGTTCGACACGTCGCCGAGAACCATCTCGAGCGTGTCTTTGGCGCCTGCGGCCAGGCCGCCATGAGATGCGAGAATGATCTGATTCATCTTGCCTCCTCCTTTTCATTATGGTCATTATAACGTCTTATTCGTTGCTTATATTGATAATTAGTATATAAACCGTTCGCGGGTGAAAAACGACCGTTGGCGGGTTTAACGTACTTGAAACGTTGGGGCTGGGTAGGTCGGCGCTGGCTGGATAACCCCAGGTCGGACGCCGCGCGCAACCCCCTATCGCACGAAGTACCAGGGGCTTTCCTGCACGGTGGGCTCCAGCGCAATGCCCGTGCGCTCGCGGAAGAGATCCATGTCCTGCGATTTCTCCGTCCACCACGCGTTGGGCTTAAAGGTCATGCTCTCAACGACATGGCCGACAAACACACTGTTGCGCAGCTTGGAAAAGTCGGTGTTCATAATCACGATGGACGCGAGCACCAAAACGATGCCCAGAACTTTGATCGCGCCGGCGGGCTCGGCGTAGACACCAATGCCCAGCAGTACGGTGACGACTGTCTCGAATGACATTACGACGGGAACTTTCGACGTCTCGAGCCCCATGGACAGACCCTGCATATATAAGATGTAAGCCACGGCTGTGGGGATGAGTCCAAAGCCAAGGAACAGCAGCAGCAGCTGTGGCGACATTGCCGCGGCGACATCCGGCCACGGAGCCGCGATAGCCGCCATAACCGCACCGCCAAAAACAAAGCCCCAAAACGTGACAGCCAGCGGGTGGACCGTCTTGGTTGCTATCCGGCTAAACACCGCGAGCGACGCACCACAAAGGCCTGCAATCACGCCCGACGTGACGCCCCAAACCGAAAAATGAAAACCGGAAAGGTCGCCATTGGTCACCGCAAGCACACAGCCAACGATGTTAAAGACAATGGCAACGAGCTTGTTGAGGGTCACGTCCTCGCGATAAAGGACGCGGCCGAGCGCGACGCCAAACACCGGCGACGTGTAGAGCAGCACCGATGCCGTGGACATGCCCACCTCGCGCATGCACTCGTAATAGCAGGTGTTGGCGGCAGCCAAACCGACGATACCAACAAGCGCGCAGGAAACAAGCTCTTTAGGGCTTGCCTTGAACAGGGTCAGCGGACCCTGGACCACGGTAGACCCCTCACCCGGACGGCAGCCCATAAACATCAGGACCGGCGCCAAGATAAGCGCTCCGACCAACAAGCGAAAGGCAGCCATGCTCTGGGACGAAACGCCCATGGCCGAGATGCCGTTTACAAAGATTCCGATGCTGCCCCACATAAGCGCGGCGATCAGCACCAGCACATAGCCCAGATTGCTCCTCTTCAACGCAGCCTCCTCAGTATTATTTCCAATATGTTTCATGCTACGTTATAGTCGTTATATACATTTTTCAAGGCACAAATCGGCGAACGGGAAATCTCTCGACACAAGGAGTGTCGCAGGTGCCGGCAGAAAGGGAACGTCCCCAAGTGCCGCTCTAGCAGTTGCAGTGAAATAGTTCTCAAACAGAGGCTTCACGCCCCCAAACAGGAACTATTCCACCGCAACTCATGAGGGGTATTGGGCTGTTAGGCCGCTCTATCCCTTAGTAATCCAGCTTCCACATGTAGCGGCGCGTCATGTAGTCCTTGTGGGTGACGGCGGAGAGCGCACGCATGTAGACGTTGTTGAGGATCGGGGCAAAGATCAGGTGGTTGAAGTACTCGCTCACGCTGTCCTTGATGTCGTTGAGGCCGAGCTCCTTGGCGTCGAGCTGGTAGACGCGCTCACCACCGTACTGGTTGACAAAGCGAATGCCGCGCTCGTCGTTGCAGCGGCTGCGGCCGACGCTGATGAGCTGGAACAGCGAGGTACGCTTGTCCAGGATCTCGAAGGGACCGTGGAAGAAGTCGCAGGTGTTGATGGTGCAGGAGTCGATCTGCAGCATCTCCTGCACGTTGCAGATGCTAAAGACGTAGGCGGCACCAAAGAGCGGACCCTGAGCCATCACGTTGATGCAGGGCTTGTCGGCGTTCTGCTCGGCCCACTTGGCTGCGAGCGGACGGGTGTACTCGACGGCCTTGCGATAGATGGGGTCGACCAAGTCGAAGGCGGCCATAGCGGTCTCGTACTCGGCATAGCCCTCGGTCTGCTGCGTAAGCTCCATAGCAATCATGGTCACGACGGCGGAGTTGGTGCGGCCCATGCAGGACTCGTCGATGGCCAGGCTGTCGTACTGGATCTTGTAGTCGCAGACCTCGGTGAGGCCGGACTCGTCAACATAGATGGCGATGGTGCTGGCGCCGTGGTTCTTGGCGACCTGGGCGGCGACGATGGTCTCCTTGGTGCCGCGCATGGACACGACGACGGCCAGGGTGTTCTCGTTGACGTAGGCAGGCGTGGCGTGCACGAACTCGTTGCTGGTGTAGCTGGAGCTCACGACCTGCGTGGCCTCGTGCTCCATAAAGTACTGGGCAGGATAGTTGCCGCCGTTGGATCCACCGGCGCCAATCCACACGACGCGCTTGATGCCGCCCTTGTCTGCCTTGTCAGCCAAAACCTGGGAGACGACGTCCTTAACCTGTTCCTGAGTAGTCATCGTGCATCAGCCTTTCTTCTCGTTTGATGCTCTCGATGGCATACAAGTTACATACATGTTTTGGTGTTGTCGACTAGTTGTATGCTATATTTGTTTTAGATTTTTGACTGATACGGTATTCGATAACTCGTTACCAGCGGTTTTGTTGTTGTATTGGATACATGCTTGATTAGGTAATCATACAGGTTAGATACAGGTTGATCGCATGAGCACTTCGTCTAAAATGAAACTGACCCAATACGAGCGTCTGGCGGGTACGCTGCGTGACCGCATCGCCGCCGGCATCTACGCACGCGGAGACAAGCTGCCGTCCGAGATGGAACTCATGGACGAATCGGGGCTTTCGCGCAGCACCGTGCGCCACGCGCTTAAGGTGTTAGTTGACGAGGGCCTGATTCGTACCGAGCGCGGGCGCGGCGCCTTTGTGGCCGAAACGCCAGCGCTCCACGAGAACAACCTGGTGTTTTCGAGCTACACGGCACAGGTCCAGGGCCAGGGCATGAAGCCCACCACGCGCACGGTTGACTCGGGCTTTGCTAAGGCAACGGGTAGCGTGGCCAAGTTTTTCGATGCCGCCGTGGGCAGCAAGCTCGTCAAGCTCGTCCGTCTGCGCTATCTGGACGATGTGCCGCTGTGCTTGGAGACCACCTATCTGCCGCCAAGCTTTGAGGCGCTCATCGATCGCGATATCAACGGATCGCTCTACACCGCGCTGCGCCAGGAGTTCCATCGCGCGCCGGCACAGGGGCACAAGACCTTTGAGGTGTGTTATGCCTCGCAAAACGAGGCGTTTTTGCTCAATGTGGAGCGCGGGCAGGCGCTGATTCTGATCACCGACTACGTCTACGACACCGACGGCCGCCCGCTCCATGTCTCCAAGCGCATCCAACGCACCGACCGCGCCAAATACACCGAGCCCATCGGCTAACAAACCGAAAACCACCACAATGGGGACAGGCACCTTTGTGGTGGTTTTAAGCGGGGAGGTCGGGGAACCAGGTTGGCTTGGGTTGGTTGGGAACGCGCTCGGCTAGGACCAGCTCCATCCAGCACATGTCGTACCAGCGGCCGAACTTTTGGGCGCAGCGGTCGAAGGCGCCCACCAGGCGATACCCCATATGGGCATGGAAGTCCTGGCTGTTGTGCGTCAGGTACTCGTCGTCCTTGTCGTGCGGCACGGCGATGAGCGCGCACATGCTGGTGATGCCCATCGCGACCAGGCATTGCTTGAGCGCATCGTGCAGCTTGCGGCCCAGCCCGCCATGGCGCACATCGCGCGCCAGGTAGATCGACGTCTCGACCGACCAGTCGTATGCCTCGCGGCTGTTGAGTGGGCTCACATAGGCATAGCCCACCGGACGCCCGTCCAGCTCCATCACCAAATACGGATAGCGCTTGAGCGTACGCTCGATGCGCCCGGCAAATTCCTCGACGCTCGGCACCTCGTATTCACAGGTAATTGCCGTCTTAAGCACATACGGCTCATAGATGGCAAGCAATGCCTGCGCATCATCGGGCGTCGCCAGGCGAATCGTCGGCTCGGACATCTCGGCCATACAACCCTTCTCCCTCAAAAGCAAAGGCCGCCCTGCGCCAAACCCAGGCGCAGGACGGCCCTCGTCATTGCATCAGGCTACAGGACAGCCGCCAGCGCGTCGATGTCCTCCTGCGTCGTGGCCCAGCTGGTGCAAAAGCGCACCACCGTGTGGGTCTCGTCGTACTTTTCCCAGTACTCGATCGCCGCATGCTCGCGAATGCGGGCCATGTCCTCGTTGGGCAGAATCACGAACTGCTGGTTTGTGGGCGTCTCCAAAAAGAACTGGTAGCCGCGCTCGTGCAGCACACGACGCAGCGCCTGGGCCGTCTGAATCGCCTGTCGACCAATCTCAAAATACAGGCCATCGGTAAAGAGCGCCTCAAACTGCACGCCCGTCAGGCGGCCCTTGGCCAACAGCGCGCCGTGCTGCTTAATACGCGGAATGGGATGCGCCGGAGCGTGCATGCCGCAGAACACCACAGCCTCGCCGCAAAGCGCGCCGCACTTGGTGCCGCCGATGTAGAACACGTCGCACAGCTGCGCCAGCTCGGGCAGGGTAATGTCGCACTCATCGGCCGCCAGTGCATAGGCCAGACGAGCACCGTCCACAAACAGCGGAATCTCGCGCTTCTGGCACACCGCGTGAATCGCCGCGAGCTCGGCCTTGGAGTACAGCGTGCCGTACTCGGTCGATAGGCTCACGTACACGGCGCCCGGAAACACCATGTGCTCACAGCTCTCGTTTTCGTAGAACACTTGGATATAGTTTTCGAGATCCTCGGCGTGCATCTTGCCCTCGTAGCCGGGGATGGTGAGCACCTTGTGGCCGCCAAACTCGATGGCGCCCGCCTCGTGGCAGGCAACGTGGCCGGTCTCGGCGGCAACCACGCCCTCGTACGGCGCGAGCAGCATGTCAATCACCGTCGCGTTGGTCTGCGTGCCTCCCACCAGCAAAAATACGTCGGCATCGGGAGCCTGACAGGCCTCGCGAATAAGCTGCTTGGCACGCTCGGTGTGCGCATCGGTGCCGTAGCCAGGCTGCGGCTCCATGTTGGTGTCGACGAGCGCCTGCAGCACCGCCGGATGTGCGCCGTGGGAATAGTCGTTGTTGAACGCGAGCATGGCAATCCTCTCTTACCAGGTATCGGCCAGATGATTCAGGTGGGGCTATTGTACGCCGTGAGGATAGGCAATGCGCGCGGCAAGGCACTCAAGTGCCAACACCAGGGCAAAGCCGCAGCTCACGTCAGTCAAAAAGTGTGCACCGATCACGATACGGCCAAAGGCGACGAGCGCCGCGACCACGGCAGCGACCCAAAAGACCACGCGGCGTCGCGACGGCTTTTCCGTAAAGGCCGCCGCGGGAAGCCCGGCGAGCATAAGGCCGATCGCCGCGTGCGCCGTGTGTCCGCTCGCAAACGACTTAAAGCCGTCCTTGATCACGCCGGCGGCGATATAGCTCCACTTGTCGGGATTGCCAATCACCCACCACGGCTGAAAATTGAGCCCCGGCGTGACCTCGATCACGCGCATGCGCGGGCGCGACCACAGCGGCTTGACGATCACGTTGAGGATGATGGCCTGAGCGACCCACACGGCAAGCACCATCAGCGCCCAGCGTGTGAGCTCGTCGGAGTCGGTGTCGCGCGTGAGGCGATAGGCGATGAGGTTGGCCGCGATGACCAATGCAAACGTCAGAACCAGCTGAACCGCGATGAGTTTGCCGCCAACCTTCAGGGACGAGACGATCTCGTAGCCGGCCAGGCCAACGTTGACGAGGATGCCGAGCACGGCGAGCCATTTGCTCCCCCTGGAGTCGGGACGCACCGCGCGCACGAGCATGACGCCCGCGATACTCGCCGTCAGCTCGAACGGCAGCTCGCCAGCGGCCTCGATAAAGCGACCGTACATGCTGCCGATATTGAAGAGCGCGCTCGAGATCTGATAATCGAAGAAACTGCCCACGCCCAGACAAAGGCACAGGACAACCGCGATCATGGCGACATCTTTCTTATAGATGTATCCGAACATGCTTTCCTTTCGATGAGGTCAGATTGCCCAAATGGGGCGTTTGCAGCGTCGACCCATTAGTCGTCATCGCTGGCGCCCAGCTGCTGCAGCAGCATGAGGGCGGCTGCCACGGGGCCGGTGCCGTCGTTGGCATCGAGACCGCGACCCAGGCCGCTGCCCGCACCGGCGCCCGCCTTATAGGGCACCGACAGCTTGCGGCTCTTGGGGAAGTTCACCGCGCCGTACCGATTCTTAAACTCAAAGGCCACCTTCTTGGGCACGTCGACGCCCAAAAACGTGATGCGTCCGCCGCTGAGCGTGACGCTCTCGAGCCCCAAGCGCTCGCCGCGGATACGGATACGCGCGCGGTTGAACAGATTGAGTCCCGCCAACGGCAGCTCGCCATGCGCGGCCTCGGTCTCTTCCTGCACCTCGTCGATGCTCTCCAGGTCCTCGGCCGCTGCGAGCTTGCGGTACACGAGCACGCGCTGGTCCACCGCCGGCAGGTACTCCTCGGACAAGAAGTAATCGGCCGGCAGATTAATACCCACGCTCGCCGCCTCCACGCCGGCGTCGTCATCGCCGCGCGCCTCGGCCACGGCCTGGCCCAGCATCTGCGTAAACAGGTCAAAGCCCACGCTCGACAGGTTGCCGTGCTGCTCAGCGCCCATCAGCGAACCGGCGCCGCGAATCTCCAGGTCGCGCATGGCGATACGCATGCCGCTGCCCAGGTCCTGGAACTCGGAAAGTGCAGTCAGGCGCGCCGTGGCCTCCTCGGTGAGAGGCAGCTCGCCCGGGAACATAAAGTACGCGTAGGCCTGCGTGACAGAACGGCCCACACGGCCCTTGAGCTGGTAAAGCTGTGCCAGACCCAGGCGCTGCGAGTCCTCGATGATGAGCGTATTGGCGCATGCGTTGTCGATACCGCTCTCCACGATGGTCGTGGCGATGAGCACGTCGATCTTTTTGGTCGCGAACTCGATCATCACGTCCTCGACCTCGCGCGGGCTCATCTTGCCGTGCGCCACGCCCACGCGTGCCTCGGGCGCGGCCTCGTGCACGCGCGCCACGGCGTCGTCGATGGTCTTGACGCGGTTGGACACGTAGTACACCTGGCCGCCGCGACCCACCTCCAGGCGAATCGCCGCGCTCACCACATCGGGGTCGTACTCCCCCACGTGCACGATCACGGGGCGGCGCCCGGTCGGCGGCGTGGTGATCAGGCTCATGTCGCGCACGCCGCTCGTGGCCATCTGCATAGTTCGCGGAATGGGCGTTGCCGAAAGCGTGAGCACGTCAATCTGCTCACGCAGGTTCTTGAGCTGCTCCTTGTGCTGCACGCCAAAGCGCTGCTCCTCGTCGATGATCACCAGGCCCAGGTTCTTGGGGTTCACATCGGCCGAAAGCAGGCGGTGCGTGCCGATGAGCACATCGATCGTGCCCTCGGCAAACGCCTTGAGCGCGCGCTTTTGCTGCGCCGGGGTACGGAAGCGGCTGAGCACCTCGACCTCCAGGCCAAACGGTGCAAAGCGCTCAAAAAATGTCTCGTAGTGCTGTTGGGCCAGAATGGTCGTGGGGCAGAGTACCATGACCTGGCGGCCGGAGTCCACGCACTTAAACGCTGCGCGCAGGGCGACCTCGGTCTTGCCAAAGCCCACGTCGCCGCACAGCAGGCGGTCCATGGGCTTGGGTGCCTCCATGTCCGCCTTAATGTCGGCAATAGCCTCCAGCTGGTCGCGCGTCTCGTCGTAGGGGAAGCTCTCCTCCATCTCAATCTGCTCGGGCGTGTCGGGTGGGCAGGCGATACCGGCAATCGAGGAGCGGCGCGTATACAGGTCGACCAGGTCAAACGCCAGCTTTTTGGCGTTCTTGCGCGCCTTGTTGGTGGCACGCGTCCAGTCGGCGGTGTTGAGCCTGGTCAGGCGCGGCTTGTCGCCGTCGGGACCAACGTAGCGCGTAATGCGGTCAACCTGCTCGAGCGGCACGTAGAGCTTGTCGCCGTCGGCATATTCCAGCAAGAAGTAGTCACGCTCCTTGCCGCCCACTTCCTGGCGCGCGATCTCGCTAAAGAGCGCGATGCCGTGAGTGGCGTGCACCACGTAGTCGCCCGGCTTAAACGGGAACGTGATTTGCGTAATGTCCACCTTGCGGCGGCTGCGCGCGCGGTTGGCGTCCATGCGGGCGTTGAGGTCGGCAATCGAGAACACGGCCAGGTTGGCATCGGGCACCACCACGCCCTGCGGCAGGGCGGCATCCACAAAGGTCACGCGTCCGCGCGAGATGGTTGGCACGGCGGCACCGGCGGCAGCCTGGGCCGCGCCCGCCTCGAGCGAGCGGGCGTTGAGCGCGTCGGCCTTGCGTTCGCGAATTGCAGCATGAGCATCCTGGCGGACAGCACGATCGGCAGAATCTGCCGCTGCCACGCGCACACGGTCGCCAATAGCGCCCGCGTTTTCGGGCGCGGCCGTCAGCGACTCCTCAAAAGTAATACCCTCATCGCCAAAGGTGAGCTCCATCGACTCGCGCGCACCGCGGTCGGGGATGGCAAACACGCAGGCATAGCGCTTGCCCACGACCTCCTGGATGCGCGTCATAAAGCGATTGTCCGAGCCCGCGATGGCCGGCTGCTCAATCTTGAGCTCTGCCGTCACCGCACCGCCGGCACGAATCAAGCTCACGTAGTTAAGACGCTGCTGGGCACCAAAGTCGAGTTGCTGGGCGCGCACGTACAGACCGTCCAAGCGGTCAATCCCCGCCTCGCCGGCACGCGCCTCGATATCCTCGTAGGCACGCAGGCAATCGTCGAACAGCGAGCGCGGCTCGGACAGCACCACGAGCGCCTTGCCGCTCACGTGCGCCAGCGGGCTCACGGTCTGGCCGTACATCACCGGCAAAAAGCGATCGAGCTCGGGCGTGACGATGCGCGCACCCACCATCTCGAGCAGCGCCGCCAGTTTGCTGTCGTCCTGGCTGGCACGATAGAGCGCCACATGCATGTTGTGGACGGCGTCGTCGGTAAGTGCGAGCTCGCGACAGGGGAAGATCTCGATGCTGTCCTCGTTGCCGATGGTCTGGCCCGTGGAACTCACCATGCGGCGGATGCGGTCGATCTCGTCGCCGAAAAATTCAATGCGCACGGGCGCCTTTTCCTGCGCGGGAAACACCTCGACGGTGTCGCCGTGCACACGGAACAGGCCGGGCGCATCGGCGGCGCCGGCATTGGTGTAGCCCATGCCCACCAGGCGCTGCGGCACCTCGTCGAAGGGAATCTCCTCGCCCACCGCAAAGGTGGTGGACTCCCAATAGCGGCTCTCGACCGGCGGCACGCAACGCAGTAGCGCGCGGGCCGAGGCGACCATGATGCAGTTATCGCCGCGCACGATGCGCCCTAAAGCCTCGCAGCGTTGGGCCACCTCGGCGTCGTCGGGCGCCTGCTCACGCCATGGATAGTCTTTGCGCTCGGGAAAGCGGCACACATGCGCCAGACCCACATAGGCGGCCAGGCTGCGCGCGGCGCGATCGGCCGCGTCCTCGCCGCTCACGATGTAGACCGTGGGACGCGGACGGCGCGCAAACTGAGCTGCCGCCATGAGCGTGCGGCCCGACTGCGACACGGCCAGCGTCACGTCCTCGCCGGCATCGAGTCCGGCCTCGACGGTCTGCAGCGCCTCGGCAGTGTAGAGCTGCGCGGCTATACGGTGAATGAGCATGCTGTTCCTCCGGCATCGCAACGCCAAAAGCCCGCCGGGGCAAGCTCGGCGGGTCGTACGTCAAATACATTGTCTGTCATGGTAGCGCATGGAGAGGACTCCGGCTCAAGGGCAAACCCAGCCCCGCAAAAAACGCCAGACGAAGATGCGTTCCGCCCTACCCCGCCACGCGCACGCTGGGGCACAAATCTGCCAGCGGACACTCGTCACACTTGGGTTTGCGGGCGTCGCAGATCTCGCGACCAAAGGTGATCCACTGATGGTTGACCGACTCCCAATACTCGTGCGGCAAAATCTTGAGCAGATCCTGCTCGGTCTTGAGCGGTTCCTTGGCATGCGTCTTGGGACTCAGCATCAGGCGATGCGCAATGCGGTTGACGTGCGTATCCACCGCGATGCCTTCCACGATGCCGTACCCCACGTTGAGCACGATGTTCGCCGTCTTGCGTCCCACGCCCGGCAGCTTCACGAGTTCCTTCATGTCGGCCGGCACCTCGCCGTCATAGTCGGTGACGATCATCTGCGCGGCCTCGACGGCATGCTTGGCTTTGCTCTTGTAGAAGCCGAGCGACTTGATGGTGTCCGCCACGTCAGCTACGCTCGCCCCGGCCATGGTCTCGGGCGTGGGCCACTGGGCAAACAGCCGCGGCGTCACTTTGTTGACCTGCGCATCGGTCGTTTGCGCCGAAAGCAGCACCGCGATCAGCAGGCGGAAGGGATTCTCGTGGTCCAAAAAGCACTCGACCGGGCCATAGCGACGGTTGAGGCGCTCACACACCTCGATGGCGCGCTCGCGCTTGGCGGCATTGGTCTCGCGTGGCATAACGACTCCTCGGCTCAACGGCACAATAAACTTATGGGCACAATTGTCCCACGTCCGAGACGTTTACGCCTCCAAGAATGCGCCGGTCTGACGGCTCCACAGGTTCGCGTACTCGCCGCCCGCCTCGACGAGCTGCACATGCGTGCCGTCCTCGACGATCTCGCCATCCGCCAGTACCACGATGCGGCCGAGCGCCGCCACGGTGGACAGGCGATGCGCCACCACAATGGAGGTGCGGCCGCGCATCAGGTTCTCGAGAGCTTCCTGCACCAGCGCCTCGGACTCGCTGTCCAGGGCAGAGGTCGCCTCGTCGAGCACCAGAATCGGCGCGTCGGTGAGAATCGCGCGGGCGATGGCCACGCGCTGACGCTGGCCGCCCGAGAGCTTGACGCCGCGCTCGCCCACCATGGTGTCAAAGCCACGAGGCAAGCGGTCGATAAACTCCAGGGCGTTGGCCAGGCGCGCAGCCTCGCGAATCTGCTCATCAGTGGCGTTGGGACGACCGTAGGCAATGTTTTCTCGAATGGAGCGGTGGAACAGCAGCGCTTCCTGCGGCACGTAGGCAACCTGGCGGCGCAGGCTCTGCTGCGTGCAGCGCGAGACATCCTGGCCGTCCACGAGCACGCGGCCGCCCTGGACATCGTCCAGGCGCAGCAGCAGCTTGGTGAGCGTCGTCTTACCCGAGCCCGATTTGCCCACCAGGCCCACGCGCTGGCCCGCCGCCACATGAAGTGTCAGGTCATCGAACACGTTCTCGTCCGCCGCGGCATCACGGTACGCAAAGCTCAGGTGCTCAAAATCAATCGCGCCCTCGCTCACCTTGAGCTCGGGGGCATCCGGGTCGTCTGCCACCAAGCGTGGCTCGTCCAGCACGCGCGTCATCTCGGCCGCATCGCCCAAAGCGCGGTTGATACGCTGCATCATGGAACTCACGTAGTTCAGGCGCATGGTGAGGTTATAGGTGTAGGTAAAGATCATGACGAGCGAGCCGGCCGAGATGCCAAACCACGCGTTGCCGCCCGCCACGAACACACTCACCACGGCCATGGTGATGACGATAAGGCCCGAGGTCGTAAAGTTGCGCTGCATCATGGCGTGCATCGAGACCGTCTCGGCATCGCGCGCGGCGCGGTCGGCGGTGTCGAACAGATCGCGTTCAAAGTCCTCGCGCCCGCAGGTCTTGACGGCCAAGATGTTCGTGACCGCGTCGGAGAGCACGCCCGAGAGCTTGTTCTGCGCGGCGGACGTCGCGGCCGAAAGCGGCATGATGCGCTTGTACATAAGCCAGACAAACGCGATGTAGACGACCATGATGCACACCAGGATCACGGTAAACGTCGGCACCACCGGGGCGAGTGCGGCCACGGTACAGATGACCGAGGTGATGGTGGGGATGAGCGAATACACCGTCACGTCCACCAGACCCGTGTAGCCGCTCATAAAACGGCTCGTCTGGCTCACGAGCGATCCGCCAAAGCGGCTGGTGTGGAATGTCATGGATTGATTGGAGAGCGTGTCAAAGCACAGGCGCGCCAGGTGATAGTTGCCCGCAATCTCGAGCTTGTAGACGGTGTAGTCCTGTAGCTTGGAGAGGATCTGACCCACCAGGTTAACGAGTACGAGCGCCAGAATGTAAGGGCCAAAGACCTCAAACACCTGGTCGCCCGCCACGGGGCCGGCTTGGACGCGGTCGACGATGAGGGCCATAACGTAGGTGTTGGCAAACGTGAGCAAAAAGATGTAACCCGCCGACGAGAACACCAAGAGAAAGACAATCAGCGGCTGTGTGCGCGTGACACCCCAAAACCGCTGCAGCGTGCGGCGCACGGTGGAGCGGCTGAGCGGACTGGTGCTTCTCTGAGACATGGGCTTCCTTTCGCATCTGATAGGGCGAAACGCCATTGTTGCACATTGAAGCGCACTTCAGGCAAGCGCGATGCGAAAAGCGCCCGCGCTGTGCTTGCGCAGGCGCCCCGCCGTCAGATGCAGCTAGTCCTCGTCTTTTTGGTCTGCGGGCAGGTCTGCGGACTCCAAGCCCAAAATCGCGTCGGCCTCCCGCGCGTCTTCCAGCGCGTCGATGTCCTTGAGTTTGCGCTCCATGACGTTGGTGCGCGTGGTAATGATGCCCTCGACCGTTTTGCCCGCGGTCTCGATCTGCTGCTGGGCGCGGCGCAGCGCCGCCTGATAACGCGGCAGCTCGGCCTTGACGGCGGAGAGCACGCGCAGTACGTCGTCGGTACGTTTTTGCAGCCTAAACGTCTGGTAGCTCATCTGCAGGCTGTTGAGAATGGCGGCCATGGTGCTGGGGCCGGCAACGTTGACGTGATAGTCGCGGCCCAGGGTCTCAATAAGCCCGGGGCGACTGACGACCTCGGCATACAGGCCCTCAAACGGCACGAACATAATGCCAAAGTTGGTGGTCGCGGGTACGCTCAGGTACTTTTCGCAGATGTCCTTTGCCTCGCGCTTCACCATCATATCGAGCGCCTTGCGCGCAGCGGCAACGGCCTCCGCGTCGCCCGACTCCTGGGCGTCGAGCAGATGCTCATACGCATCGCCCGGAAACTTGGAGTCAATCGGCAACAGCACGGGGTCGCCCTCGTCCACCGGCAGCTTGACGGCAAACTCAACGCGTTCCGAGGCGCCGGGCTTGGTGGCGACGTTTTCCAGATACTGGTCGGGCGTGAGGATGTCCGCCAGGATCGCGCCCAGCTGCACCTCGCCCAAAATGCCACGCGCTTTGACGTTGCCCAGCACGCGCTTAAGGTCGCCCACGCCGGTGGCGATAGACTGCATGTCGCCCAGGCCCTTGTACACGGCCTCGAGCTGGTCGCTCACCTGCTTAAACGATGCCGACAGGCGATCGTTGAGCGTACGGGAGAGCTTCTCGTCCACCGTCGCACGCATCTGATCGAGCTGCACGTTGTTGTCTTTGCGGATGGCGCCCAACTGGGCATCGACCGTCTCGCGCACCTTGTCCAGGCGGTGCTCGATGCCTTCGCGGTTGGCGCCAAGCTGTTGGGCCGTCTCGCGGCGCAGGTCATCCATACGGTCACCCGCCTGCGAGAACTCGCGCGCAATGGTCAGGTAGCGCTGCTGCTCTACGGCGGCGTCGGTGGTCTGCTGCTGCGCGATGGCATTGGCCGTGCGGCGGGTTTCGGCCAACGCGACGTTCAGGGTGTCGAGCGTGCTGTTGGCCTGCTCGAGCGCTGCCAGCGTTTCCGCGCTACTGTCGCCACGCTCCCGCAACTCGGCACGCAGGCTCTTGAGCTGGAGGGCGCAAGCCACAGCAACCCCCACCGCCACCAAGGCGATCACAACAAGCACAATATCAATAGCAGACATAAACTCCGCCCAACAAACCCAATCGAGCACCAATCAAAACCGCGATCAATCTTACCCTGTCAAACGCAGCTCATGTCCAATCGAGCGCAGACAAGTTACCTTTGCACTATGGGTGCTGGTCCGCTAGCTCTCCCAGCTGGCGCGGATGGTTGCTGCGGCATCCCCCAAGCGCTGACCGAGAGCTGCCAAGTGCTGAAGTACCTCATTGGGCGAGGCGCCGTTGAGGATGCACGTGAGGGCATACGACGCCAGAAAGATGGCCGCAAGCCCCAACGGGATGAGCACGATCATCGCCAACGTACGCAGGCGCTGGGCCCAGCGACGGCGACGCGCACGATGCTTGTCGAACGCGAGCTCCTGCGCATATGAATCTTGCTGTACGGAATAGGCCTCTGGTGCCGATTCACACCCGGGCACAGCTGCAGGTACAGCAGCGGGCACGACATTTTGCGCAAAGGGCTGGACTGCCGCCCCTTGCATTTGCATCTCCATGAGTCGTTGCTGCTGACGCAGCATGCGCTCAGCTTGTTGCTGCGGAGTCTCAAGAAACAAATCCATGCTGGCCTCCAAAATCGGAGCATTCGACGCTTACGCCCAGCATCCCGCACCGCCATGGCCGCGACAACGCAATCCGTAGCAATAGCCGCAAAGTTTCTTGTTAACAAAAGCTGTCGAAAACCTCAACAACTCCCCTACCAGCACTTTCTCTGAGCTTTTTTCGCCAACAATCTTTTGGCCTTCCACCCTTACGCCAACTGACCAAAATCTAACCAAAAGCTTGACGAAAATTGTGGGGACAGGGACCCCACACAAAAACGTGCCGCCCCAAAAGGGGCGGCACACAAACTTCTAATCAGCTTTTCAGTAACGAGCACGCGACGACCCGAAGCCGGAGCGCAGGGCGGGAGGCCGGATCGCCTTCCCTCAACGCGACCCTGCGGAGCCGTGAGCGGGGAGGGAAGGCGATCCGGCCTCCCGCCCTGCGCTCCGCAGCAGCCAGCGCCAAGCGCTAGTAGTTCACCACCTGCTCCTCAAAGTACGCCTTCGGGTGGTTACAAACCGGGCACACCTCAGGCGCCTCGGCACCAACGTGCAGGTGCCCGCAGTTCAGGCACTTCCACACCTTTACGCCCTCACGCTCAAACACCTCGCCCGACTCGATGCGCTCGACGAGCTTGTTGTAGCGCTCCTCGTGGGCCTTCTCGACGGCGGCGACACCACGGAACTTTGCGGCAATCTCGGCAAAGCCCTCCTCCTCGGCGGTCTTGGCAAACTCGTCGTACATCGTGGTCCACTCGTAGTTCTCACCCGCGGCGGCATCGCGCAGATTGTCCAGGGTATCGGGGACGGCGCCATCGTGCAGATACTTAAACCACAGTTTGGCGTGCTCGGACTCGTTGCCAGCCGTCTCGGCAAAGATGTTCGAGATCTGAACGTAGCCGTCCTTCTTGGCCTTGGAGGCATAGTAGCGATACTTGGTGTGTGCCTGGGACTCACCGGCAAAAGCGGTCTCGAGGTTCTTCTTGGTTTGAGAATTCTCAAAATCCATAGGTGTACTTCCCTTCAACGCATGCCGCCCGTAGGCTTCGAGCGGCCTCGTCTTTAGGATGCCCTCATGCCGAAAATCTAAACCTTACAATCCTGTTCTTCAGATTTGCACGGGCTAGATGCTCAGCCAGCGATCGCCCTCGGCTCGGCAAAAGCCCTCACGCTCCAGGTCGGCCAGAATGCCCGCGACAAGTTCGCGCTCGACCGGTCCACGCCCAGCCGCCGCTTCCATCTCGTTAACGCCCACCACGGCATCAGCAAGCGTAATCCCCGCCGGCTGGCCATCGCGCGCTGCCAGCAACATGCGCACGATATGCGCGCGCTTTTGGCGACGTGAGCCCTCAAACTTTGATTGACGGCTATAGCCCGCCGAGCGCCTGGACGGATTGGGCAACGTCTTTTTTAGATATGCGCCGTAATCCAGCAACGCGTAATACCACGCGCGCGGCGTATCGGCATCATCGAGCGGCACGGCAAAGGGAGCGATCTCGTCGGTCGCCGCACCGGGGGCCGCCGGACAGGCCGCTTGGATCAGCGGCACCAGCTCGCGATCGGGAACAGCCGGTACATCGGGAAAGAAGTGATGCAGAAAGACCGTGCGCACGTTGGTCTCCAGATACACGCCCGGAAGATCAAACGCAAACGACCGGATACCTTGCGCCGTTGCCGGGCCAATACCAGGCAGAGCGACCAAGTCACGCGTCTCGTGCGGAAACTCCCCGCCCCAATCCTCTACGACCCGTTGAGCGGCCCCGTGAAGCGCCAGAGCGCGTCGGTTGTAGCCCATGCCCTGCCAAGCGTCCAAAACATCGGAAGGCGCGGCCTGGGCAAGCGCCTGCACGGTCGGAAAGCGATCGAGCCACGCCGGCATACGCGTCTCCACGCGTGGTACCTGTGTTTGCTGCAGCATGACCTCAGAAAGCCAAATGATGTACGGATCGCGCGTGCGGCGCCACGGAAGGTCGCGATAACGCAGGACCCCTTCCGAACGAATCATCGAACGAAAGGGGTCCTGAATCATATCTATACTCCTTATGCGGCGCTATTCCTCCCGGCAAGCGAACGCGCAGGTGGCGTACTCGGGAAACGCGTCGCGGTCGGCGAATTTGGAATCGACGGCCGGGAACTGGCGGTGAGCGACGATGTCGCCGAGCGAAACGGAATCGAGGTAGTCGCGCATCAACGCCTGGGCTCCGGCCCACAGGGGATGATAGCAGCACGTGCCCATGCGTGCACAGTCGCCATCGGGTGCGGTGCAATCATTCATAACCATAGGGCCCTGAACGGCCTCGACGACCTGACGAATGGTGACGTCATCCGGACTGACCTTGAGACGCATGCCACCGTGGACGCCACGCAGGCTCTCCACAATACCGGCCTGGACCAAACCGTGCTGAATCGAGCGGGCAAACGAATACGGAACATTGACCTCTTCGGCAGCGGTGCGAACAGAAAGCAAACGCTCCGGATCCTCGGCAAGCATCGCCAGCATACGAAGGGCGTAATCAGTCTTCCTCGATATGTCCATTTTTCCCCTTTCAAGGAATACGAACAGCTCGAACGAGCTCCGGGGCCGAGCTTGTGTCGAGACGCTAAATGACCGCCAGGACATCCAAATGGTAAATCGGATATCCACTGAGTGCCGCGCTTGGAGCGAAATGCATCAGATGCGGCGCACAGTGGAATTTAGTATAACCTAACCCCCTGTCTCGTTGAACAGGTGTTGCGCAACAAAGCTGTTGTTCAGACAGATATACTTATTAGATTTTACTTGCGTTCCCGAAGGCGCGGGGATTCTGGGCGAAGATGCACCAGGGCGATCGTTCTATCGAAACAAAGTGCATCAAACGCAAAAAGCCACGTCCGAAGACGTGGCTTTAATTGCGTTGGCGGGAAGTACGGGGCTCGAACCCGCGACCTCCGACGTGACAGGCCGGCGCTCTAACCAAACTGAGCTAACTCCCCAGGCAGACGTTCGCGTTTGTTTCCGCTCGCGTGCGCTGCGGGGATTAGTATACACAGAAGTCTGTCCGGCGCGCAACAACTTTTTTGAAAAAATTTTTCGGTCCCTCCGGGAGGGTCTCCGGTGCTGGGGGCGGGGGTTAAGTTTGCTGCTCTACAGTCCTGCGCAAGACGGAAAGCACATTAAGTGCTTTCCTTTGCGTGCGGAACTCGCGACAAACTTAACCCCCGCCCCCAGCACCGGAGACCCTCCCTGCCGTCACATTATTCAACCAGTTTTGCGGGCGTGCGCCGCTGCGCGGCTAGCCCGCGTGCTTCCCGGCGGGGTTGGTCTGATTGTTCTGGTTGGACTTCTTACTTTGGCTCAAAGAAAAACGGGAGATGCGTTGTGCATCCCCCGTTTTTGTTGCGGTTAGTCTAGGTCAATAAACTTGGTACTTATGACATGGCCGTCTTTGACGAGCATTCTGGCCATGGTGGGGCCTCGGGTGCCTCTGGGGTAGCTGGCGCTGCCCGGGTTGAGGACTAAGCAACGGCCTACTTGGGCTTCTTTGGTTACGTGGGTGTGACCGTTGATGGCTACGTCTACGGATCCCACCGGAAGGTCTTCGCGGTAGTGGGCTACGGCGAATTTGAGGCCTTCGTAGGTAAAGAGTGCAAGACGGTCTACATCGGGGCCGTAGTCGCGGTAGTAATCGTTGTTGCCCAAGACGGCCCGCACGGGGGCGATGGTGCATAGGTGCTCGTAGTCCATCTCTGACGTGAGGTCGCCGGCGTGGATGATCAGGTCTGCGCCCTCAAGCTCATCCAAGAGCGCAGGCGATAAATAGCCGTGGGTGTCCGAGATGATGTCGATACGCTTGGCGCTTGCACTGTTCATGGGATCCCTTCCGCAAAAAACGATTCGGCAGATACATACAAAAAAGGCCCCACGGCTCCGCAGACGATGGGTCTACAGGGCTGCGGGGCCAGCGTGCTAGAGACTCAGGACCTTCTTGAGCGGCACGACGCGGCGGCGAGAAACCGGCACGCGTTCGTCGACGCCCGTAATGCCCAGCTGGATGGCGCCCGAGGGCACCGTCTCGACGTCCGTGACGCACGCTAGGTTGACGATATAGCGGCGGTGAACACGGAAGAAGCCAAAGTCGCAGAGCTTGGCCTCAAACTGCGCCAGCGAGGTCGTCGACAAAAAGCGATCATCGACGGTATAGATGCAGGAGTAATCGTCCTTTGCCATGATAAAGCGGATGTCATCCACGGGAATGAGCACCTTGCGGCCGCCCTTTTCCACCGGGATACGCTCGATGGTCACTTTGCTGTCCGTAACCGGCTTGGCGCGTTGCATGACCTTCTCGATCGCGCGATCCAAGCGAGCTTCCTCGACAGGCTTCATCAGATAATCGACGGCATCGACGTCGAATGCCTCGACCGCATGGTCGCTATACGCAGTCACAAACACGATCGCCGGCGGATTTTTGAGCTTATGCAGCGCCTCGGCAAGTTGCAGGCCCGAGGCACCGGGCATCGAGATATCGAGAAACACGACATCCACGCGACTTTCCATAAGCATCTCGATGGCGGAGCGGACGCTCGACGCCTCCGTGATCGTGCCGATCTTGCCCGTTTGCTCGAGCAAGAAGCGAAGCTCCGAGCGAGCCGGCGCTTCATCATCCACAATCATCGCACGCAGCATAGGGATAAAACCTTTCGTCAACTAACTACGCCGGGCATCCGTCGCATGACGTTGAGCCCGTAGCCTTTTATTTTACTCTTGAATGTCAAAGATGCTCTCTGACAAATCAAGATGAAGAAGCACTTTGGTGCCCTTGCCCGGCGCCGATTCGACACGCGTATAGGAGTGCGGCCCAAAAAAGCGATGGATGCGCTCCGAAATATTGTGCATGGCCACACCGGCGCCGCCACCCTGGGGAGAGCTGGCGTCGGGACGGGCAGAGCGCTCGTCAAACAGTCTGGCGGCGGTACCCTCATCCATGCCCACGCCATTATCGGCCACGGCAATCAAGATTGCATCCTCGCCGTCTTGGTGAACGGTCACGTCGATCCTCAGGGCGTCGTCATCGCCCATACCATGACGCACGGCGTTCTCGACAATCGGCTGGATCACGAACGCCGGCACCAGCGTATCTTCCACGTCCTCGGACACATCGAACGTCGCAAGCACGCGGTCCTCGCCAAAGCGGGCCTTCTCAAAGGTAAGGTAGCGCTTGGTCTGTGCGACCTCGCGCGAGACCGGAATAAGCGATCCCGAGTTGTCGAGCGTGGCACGATAGAACGATGAGAACTCACGAAGCAGTTCGCGGGCCCGCAGCGGGTCGGTGCGCGTAAACGATGCAATGGTGTTCAGCGTGTTGAACAGGAAGTGCGGGTTAATCTGCGCCTGCAGCGCACGCACCTCGGCGCGCGCTGTGAGTTCCTTTTGCACCTCGAGCTCGTGGATGGCGAGCTGCGTGGACAAGATCTCGGCAAAGCCCGAGGCAAGCGCGTACTGGGTACGGTCGACGGCGCGCGGGGTCTTGTAGTAGAACTTGAGCGTGCCGACGGTACGATCTCCCACCTTGATGGGGGCGATAATGCCGGCGGGGACTTGGTTGTGCGAGCCGTCCGAGCCTACAACATCCACCATACGGTTGAACGACTGCACGATGCCATGTTCGATAACGTAGCGTGTGGCAAGCGTGTGGATGGGAGTATCTGGCAGTAGTTTTTCCTCAAACTCGCCCGTGCAGGCAAGCACGTTGTCCTCGTCGGTGATGGCCACCGTCATGGCGCGCGTCTCGGGCAAAATGCGCTGGCACACCAAACGCGCCGATTCCTGTGTCAAACCGCCCTTAATGTCCTCGAGCATGGCCGAGGCCACCGAGAGCGTCTCCTCGGTGTACTGGGAGCGCACCGAATCGGGATTGAGCGTCAAAAAGATAAAGATGCACAGAAAGATGCACAGCAGCGCGCAGGCAATCACCGTGGCGATCGGCTCGATACCGGTCACCAGGGCAAAAATAAAGTACACCAGCACGCAAATGGCGCAGGCAACGGCAATGATGCGAAAGATTGATATTGAACTATCGCGCTGGGCGCGGCGGTCGATCATTCGGCCCCCTCCAGGATACTGATCAGTTGTGCGTCACGCCAAAGCCCGTCCATGATCTTGGGCCAAAAGCTCTGGAAACGCAGATAGCTTGCAGCGTTTTGGCGCGCATAGGCCTTTGCCTCGTCGATACCATGGCGCCAGATGCGCAGGTAGCCCTCATGCTCGCGGGTAAACACGCTGCGGACCATAGCGGTCTTGCGCACGCGGTCGTCGAGCTCGCGCGAAATCCACGGGCCCGGGTAGGGCATGAGCGATGCCGCCGTAACGGGAATGAGCTCCTTTTGATGCGCGGCGAATGTCAACTTGGCCCGTTCGTAGTACCAACGGTATACATCCTGCATAAAGCGCGGTGAGCGCTTTTCGGACTCCGGAGGCAGATGGCGCACGGTCCACTCGTTATCGAACCACACGTCGTAGCCAAACATGCGCATGTTAAAGAGGTAATCCAAGTCCTCGCCGCGGGTGATAAACGGGTCAAAGGCCACACGCGTAAAGGCGCGGGCGTGCAGGGCCATCAGGCCGCCGCACACGTAGTTGGAGCGCGAGATGCGGGTGCCCGAGAGCGCCTTTTTCATCCAACGGTTGAACTCGATGCGCTTGGTCCACCAACGATGGCAGATGCCTGCCTTGTCCGTGGGAGCCAGCGGCGAGCCGTCGCGATCGTAGAAATAGCCGCTCTTGACCAAGATAGGCAAGCCCTGACGCGTCTGCTGCCCCAACGCATAGGTCGCGCGCTTCATAAAGTCGGCGTCGATGACAGTCTCATCGTCATCCAAAAAGATAACCGCGTCATGCCCCAGCACAGCGGCACAGGCCAGCCCCATGTTGCGGATGGCACCGTAGCCTCGCAGGCTCACGCACTCGCCCGAACCCTTGGGCGCGATCTGAGCAACCCGATCTGCGATGCGCGAGGCCTGGGTGTTGGTGACAACGGTGACCTTGAGCGTGGGATGCGCGTCGACAATCTCGTGCACGCGCAGCGACACATCGGCTGTGGCAGAAACGGGACAGACCACCAAAAGGATGATGCGCGGGATGTCGCGCACCTGCTCAAGCGAGGCCAGGCAGCGGTCGAGTTCGGGATTGTCGGCGTTGAGTCGTGTCGAATGGTCATAGGTGCCAGGGGCGTTTGCGCGAGCGTCATTGCCCGCCCAATACGTTGGAATCACGACCGTGGCGTTCATGCCTTACCCTCCCTGCAACACAAAAACGGGACGCCGCCAAACACAGGCGACGCCCCGCGACCTAGCTGACTCCATCATACCCACTTGGGCTAATCATTGTTCGAAAGTCAGAATGTTTATTGCGGATAACCCCAAAAGAGTATCGCGGACAGGCACAATAGCCGCTCGCTCCTATGCGGCATGCCCCGCCGCCCGAGTCATGCGGGACAGGCGGACCAGCAGCATAAAGCCAACGACCAACAGCACACCAATGGAAAGGACGCCCAGCGACGGGTTGCCGGTCAGCGAGGTGACAACCGACACCAGGAAGGTGCCCATAACGCTTGCATAACGACCAAAGATGTCAAAGAAGCCGTAGTACTCGTTGGACTTTTCCTTGGGGATAATGCGGCCAAAGTAGCTACGGCTGAGCGCCTGCACGCCGCCCTGGAACAGGCCGACCATAATGGCAAGCACCCAGAATTCAAAGGCGGTCTTTAGGAAGAACGCGGCGAACAGCACAATGCCCATGTAGGCGGCGACCGCCACCAGGATCATGTTGAGCGTGCCCACGCGGCCGGCGAGCTTGCCGTAAATGATGGCAGACGGAAAAGCAACAAACTGCGTGACGAGCAGCGCCAGGACCAGCTGCGTCGAATCGATGCCCAAGGCCGATCCGTAACTGGTGGCCATGGAAATGACCGTGTGCACACCGTCGATATAGAAGAAGAACGCGATCATGTAGACCAGCACGGTCTTGTTGTGGGCGATCTCGCGCATGGTGTGTCCGACCTCGGAGAACACACCGCCCACGATGTGGCCGATAGTATCCTCGGGACCGCGCTCGCGACCGTACTTTTGCTTATAGGTGCGAATGAGCGGCATGGTAAAGATGAGCCACCAGGCACCAGTGATGATAAACGACAGACGCGTTGCCAGCATGGTAGGGACGCCAAGAGCGGGGCCACCCATGATGAGCGCCAGGCAGATGACGAACGGCACGGTGGAACCGATGTAGCCCCAGGCATAACCCGAGCTGGACACGGCGTCCATGCGCTCGTCGGTGGTAATGTCAGGCAGCATGGCGTCGTAGAACGTCATAGAAGAGTTAAGGCCGATGGTGCACAGCACGTACACGGTCAAAAATGCCATGGCGGACATTGGGATAGCCTGCGCCAGGCAAAGCACCAGGCCCGTGAGGAAGAAGCCCAAGAAGAACTTGATCTTGTTGCCGGCGTAGTCGGCAAGTGCGCCCAGAATGGGCATGAGCATGGCGATGACCAGCGAGGCGATCGTCTGCGCATTGCCCCAAGCGACCACCAGGTCGGCCGAGGAAGCGCCGGTATTGATGGCGTTAAAGTAAATGGGCACCACCGAGGTATTGAGCAGCACGAGGGCCGAATTGCCCACATCGTACATAACCCAGTTACGCTCGAGCTTGGTGTATTTCATGGACAGGGACCCTTCGTATTTGCCCGATATGCAGTTAGTTCATCGTACCCCAATTGTCCAGAAGCACCGGTAAGGATTCGGCAAAGGGGCACGCATGAGCCCTATTCCTCGCGGTCGAACTCCTCATCGGCATTGAGCACGCGACCGCTGTAATTGACATGGTTGGTCACGGCTTCCATATCGCCGGTCTCGATAAAGCGGGCAACCGTGCACTCGTAATCGAGCAGCGCGCGGTCAAAGACCTCGGGGAAGCTCTCGGTCGAGACTTCATCGGTAAAGGGGTTCTTCCATGCCAAGTGGCCCAGGTTGCCGGTACGCTCGGGCAGCTCGGTCGTCACGCGGTGCGCAAGGCCGTCGAGCAGCGAGTAGTCGTGCACCAAGCCCTCAACCAGCGAGATCGCGCGCGTCTTTGCGGAGCCGGCCGGCTCAATCGCGCGGTAAAGTCGCTGCATATTGGCAACGGCAGCACCGTACTCCCCCGCCGGAATGTCAATGCCGTACACGCGTCCGGCAACATAGCTCATCAGCACGCCGGCCACGCGATTGATGCGATCGGTGGTGACGATCTCGCCCGCCGGCGGGTAATCGTCGACCGTAGCGCCATCGCGTTTAAGCTGCAGCATCAGTACATCCAGGTCGCTCTCGATCACGGCATGGACCTGACTGCTCGAATCCTCAAGCTCTGAATCGGACTCCACGATGCCAAACTGCTGCTCATAGACAAAGGGGTGAGCGTTGCGGTCGAGCACGTAATGAGACAGCAGGCCCAGCGCAAAGGCACGACCCAAGCTGGCATCGCGCGGCAGCAGATGCGACACGCCGTCGCGCAGGCACGCGAACTGGCGAGACATGCGCGACCGATGCATGACCTGCGCCAGCAGCGTGCAGTCGGAAACACGCGGTGTCAGAATGTGAAAGAAAAACGGGTCGGGGCCTTGGTTGCCCAAGATAAAGGCAATGCGCTCTTCATCGGACGTGATGACGCCCTGCGGAAGACGGTCGATGCTTTCCTCGCCAAACAGATGATGGGTGATAAGCGCGGGCATAATGATCCTTTCGATTTCATTCGATGCCACCCATTATGCCCACCGCGCGCCCATGCCAAACCTGCGATGGTAAACGACAGCACGCAAGCCTCTTACGCAAGCCCCAGGTGCGACTTGACCTCGGCGGCACGACGACGGGACACCGGTACCGTCGAGTTCACGCGGTCGAGCCTGAGCTCCATCAGCCCCGTGGAGCCAATCTCAACATTGTGCACGTCTTCCAAATTGACCAGGTAGCTGCGATGAACGCGAATAAAGCCCTCGGAGTCCAAGCGACGCTCGAGCGAAGAGATCGACTCATTGATCAGGTACGTTCCCTCGGCGCAGATGGCGTTGCAAAAATCGGCGCGCGCCTCAAAGTAGCAGACGTCTGCGACGGGAATGAACACCTTTTTGCCCCCGCGGTCCACCGTCAGACGCAAAGGCTGGCGCGGAGCGTGGATAACACGACGGACACCCAAGGCCGCCTCGATCTTGTCGAGTGCCTTTGACAGGCGTGCGTCCTCAACCGGCTTGACGACATAATCGACGGCATCGAGGTTATAGGCATCAGCCGCATACTCGGCAAATGCCGTCACAAACACCACGACCGGCGGCGTCTTTAGGTTCTGCAGCGTCTCGGCAAGCTCAATTCCCGAGCGACCGGGCATGGTAATGTCTAAAAACAACACGTCGGGCTTGTTCGACAGAATCGACTCCACGGCTTCGGTGACATTGCCCGCCTCGGCAATCTGGCCCACACGCGTATCCTTTTCCAACAGATAGCGTAGCTCAGCCCTAATTGGGGGCTCGTCATCAACCACCAAGATGTTCCAGCCTTCGGACATATGTGCTTCCCCTCTTTTTCTCTCAATCCAACCGCGTGCTACGCCGTCAACGGCGCCGGCTCATGCGGCTCGCCGTTCAGCTCGACGATGACCTGCGTTCCCACGCCCTCCTGGGACTTCACGCGCATGCCGGAATCTTCTCCGTAAAAGAAATGGATGCGCTGAAGCACGTTAAAGAGCGCCAGGCCGCAACCTCGCTTGACGGAGCCGTCGGCGGTAATGCTCTCGGGCTCCTCTCGGCGATGTTGCTCAAACAGATGCGCGCAGACCTCTTCGCTCATACCGATGCCGTCGTCCTCGACGATGATCTCCAAACCGTCATCGGTCTCGAAAGCCCTAACATGAATAGAAAGCGGCTCGGTCTCGCGCTGCGCGTGCTTGATGCAGTTTTCGAGCAACGGCTGCAAGATAAACGGCGGCACCATGCAATCGCGCACCTCAAAGTCGATATCGACCGAGACGCGCAGACGGCCGTCGCCATAACGAGCCTGCATAAGATTGATATAGCGAGTGCCCTGTTCCACCTCGTGCTCGAGCGTTGTGAGGGTATCGGAATCAGAAAGCGTCTGACGGTAGTAATTGGAAAAGTCGATCAGCAGCGACCTGGCCTTGTCCGGCTCGGTACGTACGAGCGACACGATGGTGCTGATGGTATTGAATAGAAAATGAGGATCGACCTGCGATTGCAAGGCGCGCAGCTCCACGCGGGCCGTAAGCTCGTCCTGGCGCTCGAGCTCAAAGCTCGCAAGCTGCGTGGAAATGAGGTCGGCAAAGCCCGAGGCAAGCGCCGTCTGGCGCATATCGATGCTGCTCAGACGGGGATAATACAGCTCAAGCGTGCCCACGCAATGCCCGCGCACGGTAAGCGGTGCGACAATACCGGCGCGCAGGCGGGGAAAATAGCCTCCCGTCTCATTGGAGGCGTCGCGCGAAAACACGCTTTGCTCACCGCTGTTGATCACGTTGAGCGTGGTCTTGAGCACCACCGGGGTGCCGGCGGGACACTTTGGCGAATCCTCGCCCCAGCTTGCCAACACCTGCTTGCCGTCGGTAAAGCAGATGGCAGAGGCGATAGTTTCGGACAGGATGATCTTAGAGGCGCCCAGGGCAGCTTCGGGCGTAAGGCCGCGCGACGTATAGGCGAATATTTTTGAAGCGATGGCGAGCGTGCGGTCGGTTGCGCTCGATGTGAGGTCATCGGGAACGACAAAGACGTACGAGAAGAAGAAGCACAGCATGACCAAGCCGGCAATGACGACAACGGCCGGAACGGGATTGGGATTATCGGTTAGATCCCAGATGAGCAGCAGGATAAGCAGCGGAACGACAATACCGAGCAAGATGGCTTGAACCACATGCTGAGCGGTACGAAAGACCTTGGTAGAGTTGTAGCTCTTGCCCAGAATCAGCCTATTGAGATCCACCGCCATCCCCTTCTTACTGACGCACCCATAGCAATGGAGAGGGCCGCAAGCGACCCTCTCCATTGCATTATGCAATCAAATACTGTGTTTTACATCAAGCCATCGACAAACGGTATCTTAGGCGCTGTATTTGTTAGCCTCACCAAAAGTGCCAGCCTCAACGATCCAGCCGTCCTTCATGATGACGTCCATGTTGTCGGTGTTGAGCACGTGGATGTCGGCGGCGACGTCACCGTTGACGACCAGCAGGTCGGCGCACTTGCCGGCCTCGATGGAACCGGTCTCGTCCTCGATGTGGCACATCTTGGCACCGTTGAGGGTAGCGCAGGTGATGGTCTCGACCGGGGTGAAACCGATCTTGTCGACGAACTCGTACATCTCCTCGATGGAGCAGGTGCCGTACGGGGTGACGAAGGAGAAGGAGTCGGAGCCGATCGTCATGACGACGCCGCGCTTCTTGGCCTCGCGCAGGCAGTCGTAGTTGCGCTGCAGCTCCTTCTCGACCAAGGTGCCCTCGTACTTGTCGTGCAGCTCGGGGACGTAGACGGGCGGATAGGTGGCGTACCAGGTGGGCAGGAAGGCGATCGTCGGGGTGAAGAAGGTGCCCTGCTCGGCCATGAGGTCCATGGTGCGCTCATCGATATCGAAGCCGTGAATCAGCTGCTCGCAGCCAAAACGGACGGAATCGTAGGCAGCGGCGTGGTTGTTGTAGCAGTGGCTCCACACGGGTATGCCGACCATCTTTGCCTCTTCGACCACGGCCTGGATCTCCTCGGAGCAGTAGTGCTGGTCGCGACCGGAGTCCCAACGCCAGATACCGCCACCGGTAGCCCAGATCTTGATGGCATCGGGGTTCTCGCGCAGGCGACGACGAACGGCCTTGCGCAGATCCCAAGGACCGTCGACCTGGTCGCCCCAGGGGTGGGATTCCTTGTTGAGCTCCTGGCTGCAGTGGTGGGAGTCGCCGTGGCCGGCAACGCGGCAGAAGCCAAGGCCGGTGGCCAGAACGCGCGGGCCCTTGAAGACGCCCTTGTCGATGCAGTCGCGGATCTGGATACCAAAGCGACCGATCTCGCAGACGGTGGTGAGACCGTGGGTGAGGCAGTCGTAGGCCTGCTTGACGGCGACGGCCTGCTTCTCGAGGAGCGGCTGCATGACCCAGTCGGTGTCATCGTCGGTCAGGTTGCCCGAGAAGTGCAGGTGGGTGTCGATCAGGCCGGGAAGGACGGTCTTGCCGGCGGCGTCGATAACCTCAACGCCCTCGGGAAGGTCCTGCATGACACCGGCGTACTCGATCTTGCCATTGTCGTCGACGAGAACGAGGGAGTTCTCGACCGGCTCGGCACCGGTACCGTCGATGAGCTTGCCGCCAACGATTGCATACTTAGTGGACATGGTTCCTCCTTATGGATCCATATAGTGGGCGAGGCCGCGTTGGGTTAAGGCCTCACAAAACTACCCAAGTGGTGCCGGGTTCGGTGCGCGGGAGAGAGGGCCCCGCGCACCCGATCCGCCCCGGCTAGGCGTTATTTTTTGCGGGAATTGGTGAAGGCCATGAGGGCCAGGCCAACAGCCAGCCAGCCGATCACGATGCTCCACTCCACCATGTTGAGGGAGGCGGGAGAGAACGGGATCACGAGCAGGCCAATGATGGTGCCGCAGGCAACGATAGCGAGGCTGATGCCAAACTTGCCGCCGGGCACCTCGTAGGGACGAGGCAGGTCGGGCTCGGTGAAGCGCATACGCAGGCAAGCGAGGGCGACCATGCCGCAGGAGAAGATGAAGGCGAGGGCCGACACGTTGGTCAGAGGGATGAGCATGTTCTTGCCCAGGAACGGACCGACGACGGTGATGACGCCCAGAACGACGCAGGCGAGCTTGGGAGCGCCGGACTTGGGATCGACCTCGGCGAACTTCTCGGGCAGCTGACCCTTGCGGCCCATGGCGAGCATGATGCGGCTCGTGGCGCCGTAGAAGGAGTTCATCGGGCCCATGGGTCCAAGCGTGGCGATGACGAGCATGGCCAGGTACAGGAGCATGTTGATGCCCTTGAGGCAGGCAAGCGCGGGAACCGGGCTCTTAACAAACTCATGCCAGTCGAGGATGGTGCCGAACGAGTAGATGCAGACCATGTAGAAGCCGCCGGCGGCCAGCAGAGCCAAGGAGATGATCTTACCGAACTTGTTCCAGTTGAGGCCCTCGGCTGCTTCCTCAGCCTGCTGAGGAATGGTGTCGAAGCCGGCGTAGAAGAACGGGGTCAGAACCAGGACCGAAACGATGCCTGCGAACAGGCTGGTGCCCTCGGTAGCGGGCTTGCCGCCGCCAGCACCGGTGACCTGGGAGAACACGGGCATGGCGTTGTCCGGCGAGCCGGTGAACAGCGAGACGCCCATGGCGAGCAGCATGCCGCAGAGCAGGGCCTTGGTCAGGAAGGCCTGCAGCTTGGCGGCCGAGCTGGCACCGCGGAAGTTGAGGAAGATGACGTAGGTTGCAAAGCCGAGCGCGATTAGCGTCGGGAACAGGTAAACGTCGGCGCCCAGGATGGTGTAGAGCTTGACGGCGCGCAGCCACTCAAGGCCGGGCAGGCTGCCGAACATCTCGGACACGAGGGTCGAGATGGCGATGGCCTCCCACGGGCACAGGATGCCGTTGCCCAGGGCCAGGAGCCAGCCGGTGATGTAGCTCATCGTACGGCCAAAGCTACGATCGACATACTCGACGATGCCGCCCGAGATGGGGATAGCAGCCGTGAGCTCACCGAAAACAGCTCCGACGGGCACGAGGAAGATTGCACCCAAGAGGAATGCGATCATAGCGGGAACGGGACCGCCGCCCACGACCATCCAGTCGCCGACCTGCAGAACCCAACCGGTACCGATGATGGCACCGAAACCGATGGTGAAGAAGTTCCAGAGCGAAAGCGTTTTCTTCATGCCGCCGTTGTCCTCGACTGCAACTTCTGCGTTCTTGTCCGCCATTGTTCCCCTCCTTTCCTTTTTGACGCCCCCTGGCGTCACCCCTTGCGCGGTCCGTTTTGCCGCGCGCTTTTATTCCATGGCTTTAAGATACGGCCTTGGCGCAGCAGCGCCGCTCGCAGCTCGACCGAAGGCAGAACTGCAAAACGAGCGGCACCGTTTTTGGGACGAACGGCGGGAGACGTCATTCGTCCTGGACGCTTTCATCTTGTCTGCTTTTGAATACCTGTTGCCGTGACGCTTGGCGCGCGGCGCGGCAACGTTCATACCATTTGTCAGGCTTTTGGCGCACATACCCATGTGTCGTGCATCTTTTTATGTAGGATAGACAAGTTACACACGAGGCAAGGTGATTCGAATGGCATACGGATACAATGACGGCGACCAACGGCCACAAAGCGTGCGCCTTGCCGGCCGCACCACGCCAACGCCCAGAAGCACCTCCGACAACGGCAACCAGCAGCGCCCCCAAGAGCAGCCCGGGGCTTCTTCGCGGAAACAAAGCCGTACCGCGCAGCAGTCAGACCGCGTGAGCACGAGCACACGCCAACGCCAGACCGACACATCGCAGCCGCGCCGCTACGATTGCCGTACGACCGACCACTACGTTAAGCGCTCCTTTTCGCCACCTCAACGCAATCGCGGCAATTCCGCCCCTCGCCCCGCGTCGCACACCACAAGCCACGCACTTCCAGCCCGCCGTCTACGCCTTGCGCCTTGCGCTTTGCTCCATTGCCGCCTGCCTCGTCTTTGTGTTTTTGGGATCCTGTATCTCGCACGGATCAGCCGGTCTTGAGCCCACTGCCGAGGACAAGCTGCTTAAAGCTCCCGTCGCGCCCGGTTACTCCTTTGCGTTCTCGACCCCACGCTCGCAATGGCAGGCCGGCACCATGCCCCACATCTACCAAATTGACCCCGCATGGTCGGAGCTGCCCTATGCCGGTGGCACTATTCGCGAAAACGCTTGCGGCCCCACTTGCCTCACCATGGTCTATATCTTTAAGACCGGCCACACCGATAAGACGCCGGTCGATATATGCGCACTGGCCGAAGCCGGCAACTACGCCCCCACTGGTGCCACCGAGTGGTCGTTTATGACAGGCGGTGCGTGGCAGCTGGGGCTCAACGGAACACAGCTCTATAACAATCGCGAATCGATTACCCAAGCACTTCGCTCGGGTGCGCCCGTCATCGCCGCAGTGCGCCCCGGCACGTTTACCAACGTAGGCCACTATATCGTGCTCTACGGCATCGACGATGCCAACCAGATTGGCGTCTACGACCCCAACTCGGCCAGCCGCAGCGCCCGCCGCTGGGGCGTGGTGGAGGTCCTCAACGAAATCGAAGCCATGTGGGCCTACTACTAGTCATTGGGGACAGACTTAAATGAGTGGTCATTGGGGACGCTCTTGTTTGACTAGTCATTTAAGAACGTCCCCAATGACTAGGTGAATAGCAAAAGCCCCGCAGCCGGAGCGGACTGCGGGGCTCATGAAGAGAGGCTAGTTTGTGGGCGTCTTGCCTGGCGCCCACGAGAGAGGCAACAGAGTAGAGGCTACTCGTGGATGCGGGTACCGGAGAGACCGGCCATGGTCTCGGCGGCCTTGTCCAGGGCGCCGATGATGCAGGTGCGGCCCTTGCGGGAGCGGGCGAACTTGATGGCGGCGCGGACCTTGGGCTCCATGGAACCCTTGCCGAACTGGCCCTCGTCGGCCAGGCGCTCGGCCTCGTCGGCGGTGATGTCCTCGAGCTCCTCCTGGTTGGGCTTGCCAAAGTTGATGGCGACATGCTCAACGGCGGTCAGCAGGAACAGGACGTCGGCGTCGCAGTCCTCGGCCAGCAGCTCGCCGCCCAGGTCCTTGTCGATGACGGCGGGAACGCCCTTGTAGCAGCCCTTGTTCTCGTAGTCGCGGACGACGGGGATGCCGCCGCCACCGCAGGCGATGACGATGAACTCGTTGTCGAGCAGGTTGAGGATGGAGTCAGCCTCGACGATCTTCTTGGGATCAGGGGAAGCGACGACGCGACGCCAGCCGCGGCCGGAATCCTCGACGAAGACCTTGGAAGGATCCTCGGCCATGAACTCCTTGGCCTGCTCCTCGGTGTAGAAGGGGCCGATCGGCTTGGTCGGGTTCTTGAACGCGGGATCGTCCGGGTCGCACTCGATCTGGGTGACGACGGTGGCGGCGTGCCAACGCTTATAGCGCTTGTGCATCTCGCGGCCGATGCCCTGCTGCAGGTGGTAGCCAATGTAGCCCTGGGACATGGCGCCGCACTCGGGCAGCGGCATCTCGGGGGTGCCGATGGCGTCGTGGGCAGCGGCGAAGGCGTTCTGGATCATGCCGACCTGCGGGCCGTTGCCGTGGGTGATGATGATCTCGTTACCCTGCTCGATAAGACCAAGGAGAGCGTGGGCGGTGTTGCTCACGGCCTGGATCTGCTCGACGGGGTTGTTGCCGAGGGCGTTGCCGCCGAGGGCGACGACAATACGATCGGGCTTGCCAAGAGGCTTAGACATTGCTGGAATCCTTTCTGTAAAAGGCCTACAACCCATTAATAACCCGCGTCCGTGCAATACGCGAGTTTATTAAGGTTTATATTCTCTTTATCGCTCATTTTATTCATTTTGAAAATAGTTTAACGGTGAACGGTCGTTTTTACCCGCTCAGCGTAAAGAAGCCCAGCTCACACATGTTTACGTCATCTACGTGCGACTTTATTTAATTAGAGCAGAGATTAGGCTGGATTATGCAAACTATATCTTTGCTAAACACATAACGGACACTGCAATTATTTACTCGCACTATACGAGATTCTATGCACTTGCAAGACAAGTATGCACCCTTGCAATAACACGGGGCTTTTCATCCAACAAAAGGGATAGCCGAACGCGCTTCACTTTGCGGCAAGCGACTGTGAGTTTGCAGTATAGAACTTTACCGTCGGGTATTGCATGAACGCCGCTGACGCACTTTCGCTCCTGCCCACCCAAGCAGCCGAGAACGCTAACGGCGCCACTGCCAACCTGGCCACCCTCAACAACGGCGCCGCCAGCCTTTTCGCAAAGCACCGTGCTGGCTCGCTGGCTTTGAGACCTAAGCGAATCTTTGCTATCTGCCAATTTTTGTACGATTTGGGTCAAATCTATTTGCCAATTTTTGTATGATTATGGGCAAATCTATTTGCCAATTTTTGTCAATGAGGTGTTTTAATGCTACGCCGTAAAGTCACTGACAGGCTTTTGAGCTGGAAGAACGACTCCGATAAAGCGTTGCTTGTTACCGGTGCGCGTCAGATTGGCAAGAGCTATGCGATTCGCGCGTTTGGTAAAGACAACTACGCGTCGTATTTTGAGGCCAATTTGCTGCTCGATGCCGAGGCAAGAGATGTGCTCATTGGCGCTAAGAACGCCGTTGACTTTATCAACCGCGTGGCCCTTCTTGCGGATGCACCGCTTGTTGAGGGAGATACGCTTATCTTTGTCGATGAAATACAGGAGTATCCGCAGATCGTCACGCTCATGAAGGCGTTGGTCGAGGACGGGCGCTTTAGCTATGTCTTCTCGGGGTCTATGCTTGGGACTGAGTTTAAGGGGATCTCTTCTTTCCCGGTGGGGTATGTCGAGCACATTGTTATGCGGCCAATGGATTTTGAAGAGTTTTGTTGGGCAAACAGCATCAGCGAGAATGTGCTTGCAGACATCCGCAGCTGCCTTGTCGAGAGGCGTCCCGTCGAAAACTATATTCATGAGGCGATGCTCAAAAACTTTAGAGCTTATATCGTTTGCGGCGGCATGCCGGAGGTCGTACAGAACTATATCGATTCGGGTTATTCACTCGTGAGGACGCGTGAGCTTCAAATTCAGCTGGTCGATCAGTACAAAAGTGATATCTCTAAATATGCATCGACTCGAGCGTTTAACGTTCGCGCGATTTTCGAACAAATTCCCGTGCAGCTTGAGGCGGAGTCCCATCGCTTTGTTGTTTCATCCCTGGGCGAGGGGGCTCGCCTTCAAAAATACGAGCAGGATTTCCTATGGCTGGTGAACGCGGGCGTCGGTTTGATGGTCGCCCAGGTGACGGAGGCCCGAAGTCCTCTTAAGAGGACAGAGAAGGCGACCGCCTTTAAACTATACGAGTCTGATACAGGCATGCTCGCATCACGGTATCCCGGCAGCACGGCACGCGCTGTCTACCTTGATATGAAAACCCCCAACCTCGGCGGTCTCTATGAGAACGTGGTCGCGCAGGAGCTTGTCGCCCTTGGAACTGATGCATGGTACTACCAGACACGCGAGGTCGGCGAAGTTGACTTTGTGATTGAAGGCACTCGCGGGCACGTTGTCCCAATCGAGGTCAAATCGGGCAAGAAGGTTCGAGCCCATGCGGCCCTCGACCGTCTGATGAGCGTGAGCGAGTACAAAATCCCCGAGGCCGTTGTGCTAAGCCACGAGAACCTCAGCAAAGAGGGCAAGGTTCTGTACGTTCCAATCTATATGACATTCTGCCTCGATGAGTTTATGGAAAAGGACGACCCCAACAACGATTTCTCGTTTGCACCCATATCTCTCTAGGTCATCTGAGTCCGCAAGCCAGCCCCCACGCCCAAAGTACTGCGCCTTTCGCGCCAAAGGCGCGAAACAGCAAGGGGATAGAAGGCAGCGACAACCAACTCCCCCACTATGCCCAAAGTGCTGCGATGTTTCGCGCAAAGCGCGAAACAGCACTGGGGCAGCAGAAGGCCACAATCAGCTAGCCCTCCATGCCCAAAGTGGCGCGTGGTTTCGCGGCCACGCCGCGAAACAGCGACCGGGACAAGGCACCCCCACAGCCACGTCCTTCATTCAGCCCCACAATCCGAGGACGTAGTCGTAGCAGGATCTGAGGGCTAACCTTCGCGGACACTCCGCAGGACGAAAGAACCCCCGCCGCACGTAGTGCGCAGCGGGGGTTCTTTCATGTCCGAGGACGTCCGCGAAGGTTAGCCCTCAGATCCTTGCGGTGGGAGACCTAGGCCTCGTTGTACACCGTCTTGAGCTTCAGCAGGTGAGCGTAGCGATCCATAGCGGCCTGCTCGTTCTCCTTGAAGAGCTCCTCGGCGCGCTCGGGGAAGGAACGCGTCAGCGAAGCGTAACGGGCCTCGTTCATCAGGAACTCCTGATAACCGCCCGCGGGCTCCTTGGAATCGAGCGAGAACTTCTTGCCGGCAGCAGCCTCGGGGTTGAAGCGGAAGAGGTTCCAGTAACCGCACTCGACAGCCTTCTTCATCTCGGCCTGGCAGTTCTGCATGCCGCCCTTCTTGATGGAGTGCATCTCGCAGGGGCTGTAGCCGATGATGAGGGACGGACCGTCGTAGGCCTCGGCCTCGTGGATGGCCTTGAGGGTCTGAGCCGGGTTGGCGCCCATGGCAACCTGTGCCACGTAGACGTAGCCGTAGCTCATGGCAATCTCGGCCAGAGACTTCTTCTTGGTCACCTTACCGGCGGCGGCGAACTGAGCGACCTGGCCCAAGTTCGAGGCCTTGGAGGCCTGACCACCGGTGTTGGAGTAAACCTCGGTGTCGAAGACGAAGACGTTGACGTTGTGGCCGGAAGCCAGGACGTGGTCCAGGCCACCGAAGCCGATGTCGTAGGCCCAGCCGTCGCCGCCGAAGATCCAGAAGGACTTCTTGGTGAGGTAAGCCTTGTCGGCGAGGATCGCCTTGGAAGCGTCGCAGCCGCACTTCTCGAGCTCGGCAACGTAGGCAGCGGCAGCGGTCTTGGAGGCCTCGGCGTCGTTGACGGAGTCGATCCAAGCCTGGCCGGCGGCCTTGAGCTCATCGGACGGACCATCGGCAGCGATGATGTCCTGGGTAGCGGCGATCAGCTTGTGCTGAACGGCCTCATAGCCAACGGCCATGCCCAGGCCGTGCTCGGCATTGTCCTCGAACAGGGAGTTGTTCCACGCCGGGCCGTGACCGTCCTTGTCCTTGCAGTAAGGAGCGGTGGCAGCGGGGTTGCCCCAAATGGAGGAGCAGCCGGTGGCGTTGGAAATGAACATGCGGTCGCCGGCGACCTGGGTCACCAGACGTGCATAGGCGGTCTCGGCGCAGCCGGCGCAGGAGCCGGAGAACTCCAGGTAGGGCTGCTTAAACTGGCTGCCCTTGACGTTGGCCGCGATGAGCTCCTTCTTCTCGGAGACGTTCTCGACCATGTAGTCCCAAACGGGCTGCTGGTCCATCTCCTGCTCGGTGGGAACCATCTCGAGGGCGCCCTTGGGGCAAACCTTGACGCAGTTGGTGCAACCCATGCAGTCGAGCGGGGACACAGCCATGGTGAACTTCATGCCCTTGGCCTTGGGGCCCATGGCGTCGAGCGTGCGGGTAGCCTCGGGCGCGGCGGCAGCCTCGTCCTCGGTCATCGCAAACGGACGGATGGTGGCATGCGGGCACACGTAGGCGCACTGGTTGCACTGGATGCACTTGGTCTCGTCCCAGTGGGGAACGACCACGGCGACGCCGCGCTTCTCGTATGCGGAGGCGCCCAGCTCAAACTGGCCGTCGGCGCAATCGACGAAGGCGGAAACAGGCAGGCTGTCGCCGTCCATGCGATCGATGGGCTCGAGCAGGTTCTTGACCTGCTGGGCGATAGCGGACTTGGTCTCCTCGGAGAGCTCGACGGGAGCGGCATCCTCGGCGGTAGCCCAGTCGGCCGGAACCTCGAACTTACGGAAGGCGGTAGCGCCGGCATCGATGGCCTTGTGGTTGGCGTCGACGATAGCCTGGCCCTTCTTCATGTAGGACTTGGTAGCCGCGTCCTTCATGTACTGCAGGGCGTTCTCGGCGGGCAGGACCTTGGCCAGCGCGAAGAAGGCGGACTGGAGCACCGTGTTGGTGCGCTTGCCCATGCCGACCTTGGCCGCCAGGTCGATAGCGTCGATCAGGTAGACGTTGACGTTGTTGTTCGCGATGTAGCGCTTGGCCACGGCGGGCATGTGCTCGGCGAACTCCTCGTCGCTCCACTGGCAGTTGACCAGGAAGGTGCCGCCCGGCTTGACGTCGCGGACCATCTTGAAGCCCTTAACGATGTAGCTGGGGTTGTGGCAAGCGACAAAGTCGGCCTTGGTCACGTAGTACGGCGAGCGGATCGGGGAATCACCAAAGCGCAGGTGCGAGACAGTGACGCCGCCGGTCTTCTTGGAGTCGTACTGGAAGTAGGCCTGGACGTACTTGTCGGTGTGGTCGCCGATGATCTTGATCGAGTTCTTGTTGGCGCCGACGGTACCGTCGCCACCCAGACCCCAGAACTTGCACTCGATGGTGCCGGGGGCTGCGGTGTTGGGCGCATCCTCGGCCTCGGGCAGGCTCAGGTTGGTCACGTCATCGACAATGCCGATGGTGAACTCGCGCTTGGGCTCGTCCTTCTTGAGCTCCTCGAAGACAGCGAACGCGGACGCGGGAGGCGTGTCCTTGCTGCCCAGGCCATAACGGCCGCCGACGACCTTGATGCCCGTCTTGCCGGCCTCGTAGAGAGCGGAGACGACGTCCTGGTAGAGCGGCTCGCCGATGGAACCCGGCTCCTTGGTACGGTCCATGACGGCGATCTTCTGGACGGTCTCGGGGAGAACGTCCACAAAGTGCTTGATGGAGAACGGGCGGAACAGGCGAACCTTGACCAGGCCGACCTTCTCGCCGTGAGCGTTGAGGTAGTCGATGACTTCCTCGAGCACGTCGCAGAAGGAGCCCATGCACACGACGACGCGATCAGCATCGGGAGCGCCGTAGTAGTTGAACAGGCCGTAATCGGTGCCGAGCTTCTCGTTGATCTTCTTCATGTAGCCCTCGACGACGGCGGGAAGCTCGTCGTAGACCTTGTTGCAGGCCTCACGGTTCTGGAAGAAGATATCGCCGTTCTCGTGGCTGCCGCGGGTGTGCGGGTGCTCAGGGTTGAGCGCGTGGTCGCGGAAAGCCTGGACGGCGTCCATGTCGCACATCTCGGCCAGATCCTTGTAGTCCCACATGGCGACCTTCTGGATCTCGTGGCTGGTGCGGAAGCCGTCGAAGAAGTTAAGGAACGGGGTCTTACCCTCGATGGCGGCAAGGTGAGCCACCGGCGAGAGGTCCATGACCTCCTGGACGTTGCCCTCGGCGAGCATGGCGAAACCGGTCTGGCGGCAGGCCATGACGTCGGAGTGATCGCCAAAGATGTTCAGGGCGTGGGAAGCGACGCAACGCGCGGAGACGTGGAAGACGCCCGGGAGCTGCTCGCCCGCGATCTTGTACATGTTCGGGATCATCAGGAGCAGACCCTGAGAAGCCGTGTAGGTGGTGGTCAGAGCACCGGCGCCCAGCGAACCGTGAACGGTACCGGCTGCACCTGCCTCGGACTCCATCTCGACGACCTTGACCGGGGTGCCGAAGATATTCTTGCGACCCTGGGCCGCCCACTGGTCGACATGGTCGGCCATCGGGCTGGACGGCGTAATGGGATAGATTCCCGCTACCTCGGTGTACGCATACGAAACATATGCGGCCGCCTCGTTGCCGTCCATAGACTTAAACTTACGCGCCATATACCCCTCTCCTCTCATATAGGTATACAGGCCCCGGCGATCGCCGGGATGTTGGCGTGATGGGATTTTCGCTGTTGCTTCCAATCATCTGGCAGGCAGGCTCAGCAGCAGGTACATGGCGTGGAGAGAAGGCATGCCGAGGCGAGGAGGGCTGCACGCGCTCCACAAGCCCAGCTACCCGTCTTGCACATGACCGAGCGCCGCAAAGGCCGCATGCCGGATGCTCCCGGGCACGCCCCGGCGATGGGAAGCGCCCGCAACGGAAATCCGCATGCGGGTTTATTGTACCCCGCCGTCAAGTGTAATTTCGGCAAATATAGGCGGGCGGTAAAGGTTTACCTTGGGTGACCATCAAGGGCAAAATTGATCCTTCCGTCACCGAGGGACCAAATGGCAGCTGCGGTGAAATAGGAACTGTTTTTGCCGGCCGTAGCCTTAAACAGCCCCTATTTCACCGCAACTTATTTAGGAGATGAGTCAGAGGGCGCCGAGGAGGATGGCGTAGGTTGTGGATTCTCCGAGCTTGAGCTCGTCACCGGGGTTGAGCTGGGCGGAGCGGCCGGGCTCGACCTGGGTGCAGACGTTCGTCGCGTCGTTTACCACCACGGTTCCGTTGGTGGACGACAGGTCCTCAACGTACCAGACATTTTGGTCATCGCACCACACGTGGGCATGGCGAGCCGAAACGTCATCGCCCACATCGGTGATGCCGCCCTCCCCCGTTGCCAGCGCGCCGATCTCGACGCCTTCCTCACTCGGCTGAATCCAGCGCGGGACGCTCACCGCGTAGCCGTTTTGCACGCGCAGCAGTCCCAGCGGATGCGCCGGCGCGACCTCGTGCTCGCCCGACTTGGAACCAAGGCGGGCGTGAGAGCAAACGGCATAGGGAACGAATCTTGCGGATGTACTCCTCGACGTCAGGCAGGTAAGCCCCGCGAAGTCACCGGGGAGGCCCAAGCGGCCCGGCACCACTTCCAGATTCTGACCAGGGCGAGTCGTTCGCCGGTGGCTGAAGGCTCGCTCCCACCCAAAAGGGGAGATTCGCGTTGTTCCCCAATCGCTCTCGCATCTTTCATTTTGCTCGAGGTGGGCTATAAAAACTTTCCTGGTGAAAGGCGGCGATTGGTTTCCTTTCTTTCTAGAGGAGCGCGCCTGTAATCTGTTTTCATCCTAAATCAAGTTGAGATCGGACCTTCCAGAGGCAAGTCGACTCAAACTGCGAGGCTCCATGTTGGAATAAAGAGCGCTGTCGAAGTGCCAACAACACAAAGCTTGCCAGTCTCAAATAGAACCTTTTGGGAGTCCGATTGGGCCGCACACCGAATCCCCGCTGGTGGTTTTTTATAGCTGCGTAACAATAAACAAGGTTAGTGCCAGTCCAGCATGAAATTGAGGAACGTATGCATTTTTTCTCAGTAAGTGATCGTCGTTACTGCTTCGATGAGGTCACTCGCAATTGCTTTCAGGTTGACCAAGCATCAGAAGATGCGCTTCGCATATTTGAAGCATCGGGAAGAACGGTCAACTCGAAGTTGCTAACAAAGTCACTTGCTGCGAAAGGCTACGACCAAACGACCATAGCAGAACTTGAAGACGACATTGATGAGTATCAACGATTGTCTGAGCGGACTTTCTTAACAAAAGACACGCCTCGAAAACTTAGATCCATCGAACTCCACGTTTCACATGCATGCAACCTTGGTTGTAGTTACTGTTTTGCCGGTAAAGGAGATTATGGAACGTCTCCTCTGCTGATGACAGACGAGATAGCCTTCAAGGCGGTCGACTACCTCGTCGCAAGTTCATCGGAAAACGAAACGCTTGCAATCGTCTTTTTTGGTGGGGAACCCATGATTAACGAGCCGCTGATATGGAAAACGGTCGACTATTCAAAAAGAATATACCCCAATAGAAACTTTACCTATTCTATTACGACCAACGGAACGCTTTTGAATGACACTGCTGTGAATTCTTTCAAGGAGCACGGGTTTTCTGTTCTGATTAGTCTCGATGGTACAGGATGCAAGCACGATGCATCGCGCCCGTACAAGACGGGAGGCGGCTCTTTCTCCGATATCGACAAAAACGTTCGTCGTTTTTCCGAGTCGTTCCCCTTCGGCGCAAGAGCGACCTTAACAAATAATAACTGTAACCTTGTTGAAGACTATCTTCAGTTTAAAGAGATGGGCTTCAGAAGGATTTACTTCTCGCCCGTGAGCTCATTCGATGAGAATATCAAACTCGACGAACACTCATTAAACAAAATCAGGGCGGGCCTAATAGATTTGGCGGATCAATATCTCAAACAGATTGATCAAGGGGAAAAGCCCTTGTTTAGAACATTGAAAACTGCAGTTGATTTGATTATGAGCAACAGGATCGCCTTTGTCGGATGCGGGGCTGGCAGGCGTTTTATTTCCGTGACTCCCGAAGGGGACGTATACCCCTGTCACAGGTTTGTCGGGATGATGCGATTCAAAATGGGCAACATCGTCACCGGAATTGACGAAACTAGGTATATTGAAAACTGGAGTCAGGGTGTCGAAAAAAGAATTGACTGTACGGACTGTTGGGCTCGGTCTTTCTGTGGTGGGGGCTGTAGCTGGGAGGCTGCAGACGAGCACGGCTACTTGCCCAAGAGTCTACACCCTGCATCATGTGAATATAGAAAAATGTGCTACGAGATGGCTTTTGACCTTATTTCCCGCCACTCATCTTCGCAGGAGAAAAATCAACGAGAAGCTACTGTATCGGAATAAGCGGTTCAGCGCATTGCTGTCACCATTGTGGAGGTGTTCGTTCTTCTGATTACCGTCTGCGAAGCTTATTGCTACGTTCGCCGAAACCATTCTAGAAATATGGTGAACTAGACATCTTGGTTTGTTATACACAATATTGAGGTTTTTCTGCACTCAAAGGGAGGTAGTCGTGAAGCATATTCATCCGATTAATCCAGGAAGTGGCGACGAGGCAGGCGTGAAGCCGATGTCTTTTGACTGCCTCTTGGGCATTACTGACATCTGTACTGTTTATGATAAAGCAGATGGCTGTGGTGCATACGATTACTGCGACTATGACATGGATGGCGGCAGCATCTGCGTTGTAGATCACTGTGGCATTGATCAAACGTAGTCTCTAATTGGATTAAGGTGAGGAGCTGTTATGAAGCATATCCATCCTGTTGGTTCAAATGAACATACTCCCGTTGAGCCTTGTTGTCTTGGAGTTGATATATGCAATTTTTACGACATCGCCGAGTGCCCTGTTGCGGATTGGTGCTATGTCGATAAAGAATCAAGCTGTGTTTTGCCAGCAGATTGGTGCGATCCAGTTGACGAGTAGTTTTTGTGTCTAGGAACTATTTGGTCCAATTCAAAATAAGATGGGGACAAATACCAAAATCTCGTGTCTGGGAGGAGTTATGCCATTATTGCAAGGTCTCGTTGGATTAACCTTTGTACTTGCTTTATATCTGGCACCTTTTTTATTGTTATTCTTCATTATCCGATTCTTTCTTCGGAAAAAATAGGAGTATCACGCAAACATTAGCGTAGCTTTCTTCCAATATGAGCCGAGCATTGGCAAGTGGAATAAGAAGCCCGACCGTTCGTCACATGAAAGTGATCGGACGGGCCTCTCAATTTAACCCGGGCCGCCACCCATAGCGGCTTTCCGGGCGTATTTTCGGTGCAAAGCAATCGTCAGTTTAATCCTATGCGTCGATACCGCATTTCATTTGTTCGGCTCGTATTCTACGGCCTTGTAACCCTCGCACTCTCCGGCAAACGGATTGAACACGAAGGCAGAGATGATGTGTGCGTGGACATCGAGGCTGCTGTAGGCAACATACTGGGGCATGGACCCCCGCTGCGCGTGGCATGCGGCCCGGCATATTCATTGCCGTCCAACCCCGTGTAGTTGCAGCAAAGGGTGGAACCTCAATGCTCAGCTCATGTTGTCCGTGGGACACGAGAATTGTAAGTACACTTTGGTGTGATTCTCACGATGATACTGAGCCACCTGGAATAAGATACGTCGCGACAACACTTCGCTTCACCTCTGTCTCGACAAGACAACGTAGACTAAAGTTTCCTTTAGTAAGAGAATGAGAACTATATCTGAAAGCGTTGCGATGGCGTGAAGGCACCGAGTCCGAACCGACTGAATGCTACGTGCATCTGCATCGCTTTTTTGTTATCTCTGTCAGTTGGGTAGCACTACACTTGTCAGCATTTACCCCGGTACATGCTGCCTAAATCCACTACCCCTTCTACCGCGCCGACCATCTCGTCATCGTGAGAGACAATGATGATCAGCTGGCTTTGCTTGTTGCGCTTAACATAGGCCGCAAGCTCGGCGCGGCTTACAGCGTCTAACCCAGTCGTGGGCTCGTCGAGTACCAAAACTGACGACTTGCGTGAAATCGCCGACCATAAGTACACTCGGCGCAGCTCACCGCCCGAAAGCGCGGAGCAACGTTTCCCGAGCAACTCCTTCACGCTGTTTTCCAGCGAAAGTAGGCCGTCTACACCCCGGTGATAGGAAGAAAAGGGCGTGTCGAAATACTCTAACAGCTCTTTCACCGTTTCGTCCGGCGCGAAGCACGACTGTGGGCAGCACGATATCTCTCTCGCACGTATGTAATCCAAGTCGCATTCTTCGATTGGCACGCCGTTGTATTTTACTTTGCCTTTCGATGAGTATAGCCCGAGCATCAAGTAAAGAAGTGACGTCTTGCCTCTTCCGTTTTCCCCAACTATGCAATATGTACCAGGACCGGAAAACTTGAAAGAAAACCCGCCGAGGACCTCTCGGACAGATCCGTCTGGAAGGGCAACCGAGAATTCCAAATCAGATACCGAAATGTCATTTATTTCATCGAGTTTAGCTAAATCGGTCCGATTCCACCCCGATCTCTCCTTTTCTCTCGTCGCGATAGCCGTCCTATCCCATGATGCTTTGGCATCTTGATAGGATTTGAACAATGACATCATACTTTTCAAAGTCTTAAAGAGAACCGCGAAGTATGTACCGATGATAGTGTACTCGCCTATTGACATAGTTCCGTTAATGATTCGTACTCCGGAAACAACAAGTATCACCGCTTGAAACAACGCTGCGAAAAGACCATCGAGCGATGTCAGAGAATATGATAGCTTTCCGGAGCGCAAAACTTTGGGAAAATAGCTCTTAAACCCAGCGTCGAGCGCTTGTTCGCTCTTGCCGTACGAAGATGTCAGTTGAATGTTGAGAATCTGATTAAGCTGCGATGCAATTGCGGCGTAAAAGGCGCTGTCCGCCTCTTTCTTCTCATACGTGACCCTATACAAAAGTTTCCTCAACCCAGTAATTACACAGAAATACACGATGAGGAGAATGATGGAAAACACCGCGAGAGTTGAATCAATTGACCATATGATAAGCAATACGATGGGAATGGCTACAATGGACAGCGGCGCACTGATAAAATTCGCCAAAACGAAGGATGAGACCACGCTAGAGTCGGAAATAATCCGTTGCGTTGTATAGGCTGGATCGATGGTCCGACTCACCAAGTAATCGTCTCTTTCAAAACGCAAGACGGCCTCCCTGAGAAGATCAAAGGAAAGTCTCGTGGTTATGCGAATGGAAAGTGTTCCTGCAAAATAAGTAAAGAGGGTGGAGAAAACTCCTATTGACGCAACCAGGAGCGCGAAGAGTACGGCGTCTCTTTCGCTGCGGTTACCGAGAAGAAAATCTAAGAATTTCCCGTTCACGTATGGCATGGCATAGGAGAGAGCGGTTCCAATCACCGTGATAGCAATGAAGACGAAAGCCCCTTTTGCTCTGATGAACCTCGAGAGAACGCATCGAATCAAGGAAGGCCCCAATCTACCCGCCACAAAACATCAATCACTGATACCTTACACCTCAACACAACAGGAGCGAAGATTTGCCAATGAGACTGCTTTAAGATTGCCTTGGGCCAATACGATCTCAAGCTCTTCCTACAAGAGAGTCGGAATCGGACATCTCCTCCGACGAACCTGGCAATCGGGCGGTTGAAATATCTTTTTCAACCGCCCGATTGCCACAATAGATTTGAGCATCCGCCCACAAACGTCCGCGTTTTATACCCATCAAATCCTTTGCCTTTTGTCGTCTAGACTAGAAAAATCGCTCGAAATAACGCAACCGGCCTGCTCGCTTGAAGAAACCTAAGCCCGTAACGTAGATGTGCAAACTTCCGAAACGCCTTGCGCGGCATAGTGCGTATAAACTTCGTCAACCGCCTCAGAAATATCTGAGTATCGCGCCGGGTCAAAAGCATACGATGTCGCAGCTATACCCTGCACCCATTCGGAACGCGGATTAATTGAATAGCCACACAGCATCATCATACATGCATCTAGACCTGATTTCCCAAGTATCCGACGTATTGATGAGAGCATCGCGGGTCGCCCCCGCACCATCGTCGTCACCCCTATTAGCAGTATTTACCGTTTTTCTCTAAATGCGTATCGCCACCCTTAAGAATACGAAGTGTTTTATCCAGACCCGATTGTCCTCCATCTCAAACGAAGGGATAAGGAATCTCATCCGGAATCGGCAGTAACGGAGGATTCACAACGACAAGCGAAAAACATGAGTCATCTCTCAGAGGGGAGTAAAGGCTCCCCTCAAGCACCCTAGTTTCGTCATCCAAAGAGTTGATGGCAGTGTTTTTCTTACAAAGGTCGACAACAAAAGGGTTGATTTCTACAGATGTTACATCCATGCCACAGTTGGTAAGTATCAGGCCCTGTATTCTGGGGCCAGAACACAAATCGAGAGCCTTCCGTGCGCTCTGCGGTGTAAGGCGCCAATCTCAGCAAATCTGTCCCACAATACTGCGCTGAAGAACAACACGGAACCCCTGAGCCAAACTCCCCTATACCTTATTAAGGCTAAGACAGGCAAGTTCACGCACCCGGCATATTCCAGAATAACATCCTATTGTTTTAGATGCTCTACAAGCATGAACAGCCGCGAATCGGAAAGATCTTCTAGTTTCGCCCCGACTGACCGCCAAGGGCCAAAATGGCCTCTCCATCCCCAGGCGACCGGCTCTGGCGCGCCGAGGAGTGTCCCCAAGTGCCGGCAGAAAAGGAACGTCCTTAACTGCCGGCTAGAGGGCACCGAAGAGGATGGCATAGGTAGTGGATTCGCCGAGCTTGAGCTCGTCGCCGGGATTGAGCTGGGCGGAACGGCCGGGCTCGACCTGAATGCAAACGCGCGTGGCCCCGTTTACCACCACGGTTCCGTTGGTGGACGACAAGTCCTCGACGTGCCAGATATTTTGAGCATCGCACCAGATATGGGCATGGCGGGCCGAGACATCGTCGCCGACGTCGGTAATATCGCCCTCACCAGTGGCCAGCGCGCCAATCTCAACACCCTGCTCACTCGGCTGAATCCAGCGCGGGGCGCTCACGACAAAACTGTTTTGCACGCGCAGCAAGCCCAAAGGGTGCGCCGGGGCGGGTTCGCGTTCGCCCGCAGTCAGCGACATGCCAAGCGAACGCGGCGTGGATGTGCCTCCGCCGCAGGTCGCGTTCGCGTAGTCGATGGCATAGTTCACCGAGGACCGCACATCCGCCGAACAACCGACGGCGACAAACAGCACCAGCACGACCTCGGCGCGCTCGGCGGGCATGAGTTCCGCCGCCTGGGACAGGCGATCGAGCGCGTTGCGATAGAGATTCGTGTCCTGGTGGCACTCTTCGAGCGCGCGTACCATCGGTTCACCTGCAGGACCGCACACCATATTGATTACAGCCGTGGAGTCCATGGGATTGCGCTGGCGCAGGGCCAGTTGCGACATAATACGCGCAGCCGAGGTACCGTATTCGGCAAAGTAGCGCTGCTGAAGCGTGCCGACCGGCGCGCGAACGATAAAGCGGGAAACCCAAGAGCGATCGGCGGCTCGGCTCTGCGGGCTGCGGCCGTCGGCGAGCGGACGGGACGAAAGCACCAAGCCGCACAGCTCGATATGGCTCAGATGCGCTGCGCGCTTAAAGATGTCAAACATGGCCCCGCATGGGGTGAGCTCAACTTGAGATGCCATGACCTAGGCCTCCTTGGTCGTAGAAATAGAATCGGACGATACTTCGACAGGTCCGCCAAAAGTACGGACAGCTGCGGCTCCACCGGCAAGCGGAGTCGCCATCTGGGCTTTTGTGCGTCGCGGTGCCGAAACGGGAAGTTCAAAGGCAAAGCCCATCGCAAGCAAAAACCACGTAAGCGTATAGGTTGCAACCAGAGCGGCAACAAGGCCGCCCATCACGGCGCGTTGGGAAAATACGCTACATGCAGCCACAACCAGCACCGGAACCTCGCAGGCAGAAAGCGCAAGCACACCCTGCAGGAAGCCCGAGCGCCGATCGCGCGCAAGTGCCCCCGCGGCAACGCCGGCTATGCCTGGCAGCGCCAACGCCAGTGCGGCAATAATACCCGGTAGCGACCCAGACCACACGAGCGATCCCAAAGTCGCCGTCACGCGAGCGCCCGACGCCAGCAGCGCGGCCGAAACCACGACCACAGCCCAAACCACGCCACAGACGACCGTCGCGCCGACCATCAGCGCGCGACGAACCGCGCGGCCAGACGCATCCATGGGGCACGGCGTGAGCGGCTCGCCGCGGAGCGAACGACCGACATTTTGCGCATAGTGGTCACAAAACGCCGAGAGCGCCGCCTCGACCGCCGCCGGCTCGGGACGATCTTTTTGATGGCTGGACAGACAGGCCATCACCACGTCGAACAGCTGGGCATCGACAAACGCCAGCGCATCGCGTAGCTCCTCGGAATCCGGCTCAAGCCCCAGCTGCTGGGCCTGCTCGGCCGCAGCGAGCGCCACATCGGGCTCACGACGAAGCAGCTGAGTCAAATCGCAACCGGGCGCATGGGCACCAATGGGATAGTCGGGCAGCGTGTCCATCTTGAGACGGTAGGGGCTGGCGATGTCGCGCGTCTTTTTGCGCGAACCCGAGGTGCCCGAAGTGCTCGGCGCGGCTTCGTATGGCGCGGCGCCGGCAATGAGCTCGTAAACCGTGCTTGCTGCGGCATAGACGTCGATCGCCGGCGACATACGCAAAGCGCGCAGGTCGGGAATATCGTCGGTGAGCATCTCGGGCGGGGCATAGGCAACCGTCGCGCGACGCAGCGTGGCATAGCGCTCCGTAAACGACGCCTTGCCGCCGGTACCGGCCACGGCCGACGCAGGCTCAAGCGCCAGCGACGAGCCAAAGTCGATCAGGCACAGGTCAAAGGTGCCCTCGGCAAGCTGCCGGTCAAGCGGTAGACGCGCCGTACGCACCATAATATTAGCGGGCGAGATATCGCGGTGGGCAAAGCCCTCGCCCACCAGGCTCATACGGCAGAGCAGATCGAACAGGTCGCGACCCAGACGCGCCGCCACAAGCGGCGATAGGCGGCCGGCATCGTCCACGGCAAAGCGCGAGCGCAAGCGGGCGAGCGTCTCGCCCTCGACCCATTCCATGACAATTGCAGGCACACCGTCGACCTCGCCCCAGCCATAGAGGCGGGGAAAGCCCTTAAGGCCCGAAAGGGCGCGATGGCATTCGTATTCCTCGCGAAACGCCGCTTTGAACTTGGCGACCAGCGCCTCATGGGCGGCGGCATCGTCAAACTCATCGCACGTTGGCAAGATGAGCTGCTTGAGTGCCACGGCCTCGCCTTGGGCGTTGACGGCACGCGTCACGCGGCCGATACCGCCACGGCGCATGGTGGCATCGTCGGCAAACAGTATCGTAAAACGACGCAGATAGGCAGGCAGTTCGTCCTGACCGAGCGCAATGGCCGGCTCAAACCCGTCGACACGCGCCAGGCGCAGGCCGACCATGGGATCGCGACCGAGCGATTGTGGTGTGGTGGATGCAAGATCGGTCATCATAGGGCAAGCGCCGCCACGTTATTGTTGAAGTTACCGAGCGCGACGTCATCATCGCCGTAATGGCCGACCCATTGACATAGGTTGGTGTAACAGCCCCACAGATTGGCATACTGCTGATACCACTTTGACCGGGGCGAGAATGTCTGACGACCGAACTCGGCTCGAATGACAAACATCTCCCCGACCAGGCTGTCGCACGGCCTGGGATCTCCCGTAGAGTTATAGGTCGAGACCACGTCATTGGCACGAGAAACATAGCCGTCGAGCATGTTGTACTTGGTCACAAGCCAGCTGTGAATGCTCTCTTCCTCAGCAGCGGAAAGGCCACCGGAGTTTGCATCGTTGTCAGTGTTGCCGCCCGTCGAGCCGCCGTTTCCAGACCCTCCGGCAGAGGAACCCGACCCAGAGCCACCGCCCGAACTCGACGAATCCGAGCCGGAGCCAGAAGTATCCGAGCTACCGGGCTTTCCGGACTGCTGGGCGTCCTGCTCCTTCTGCTGCTCGACCTTATTCACCGTTGCCGCCACGCTATTGTTGGACAACCGATCGATGATCTTGGTGTTGGTGAGCACGATGGTTTTGCCATTGGCAAGCGTGACTTCGTTGTCCGGGGCCTCGGCGCCGTCCGCGTCGCCGGTGCCAAACACAATATGCGCGACCACACTTGCCCAAGCATATCCAGTCGTGGTCCCCAGGTCACTTTTGACCTCATGCCCCACGCGCGGTTCGCGTGCGGCATGTGCCTGCATCATGGACGGCACGGTCATGCCATAGGCAGAAACGCCAGCTATGACCAGCACCAGCGAGCAAGACAGCAGTGCGTACGCCCGCGGCGCCAAGCCCAGTCGGCGTCGCATGCGCACCGCGGCGCCGCGCTTTGTCTGAGTGCCACCGGGCCGCATGCGTTCTCCTCCAACAAAAACACGCCGCTCGGGAGCGGCGCATTCATTCGAATCCATATTTGAGTGTATCAGCGAACCCAAAAGGTTGCGCAACGAATGGGCAAATTAAGGATGCGAGTGGAAGCATCCATGCGATAAGCGGATACAAAGCATCTTTGTTGCACAACAAACTTACAGTCGCACGGGGAAATTATGGCTACCCCGTGCGTCGCGATGAAGACATACGGCAGGAGCAGGCTCGCCACCTAAATCGTGCGACGGGCCTCGATGGCGCGCCCAAGCGTAAGCTCGTCGGCATACTCCAGGTCGCCGCCCACGGGAAGGCCGCTCGCCAGACGCGATACCTCAACGCCCAGCGGCTTGATAGTGCGGGCCAGGTAGCTCGCCGTGGTCTCGCCCTCGATATTGGGGTTGGTGGCGATGATGACCTCGTGGATGTCCTCGTGGCCCAAGCGTGCCAGCAGCTCACGAATGTGCAACTGCTCGGGACCAATCTTGTCCATGGGACTGATCACGCCGCCCAATACGTGGTAGAGACCGTGGTAGCTGCCCGTGCGCTCAATCGCCTGGACATCGCGCGGCTCGCCCACCACGCAAATGCGAGTAGTGTCGCGCATCGAATCCTGGCAGATGGAGCACTCGTCGGCCGTGGCGTAGTTAAAGCAACGGCTGCAAAAGTGGACCTCCTGCTTAACCTCCAGGATGGCCTCGGCCAGGCGGCGGGCCTCCTCGGCATCGGCCTCGAGCAGGTAATAGGCGATGCGCTGGGCCGACTTGGGACCAATGCCCGGCAGACGGCCCAGCTCATCGAGCAGTTTTTGCAGACTGTGATTCGCACTCATATATATGCGTGTCTTAGAACGGCATGCCCGGGATGTTGAGGCCGCCGGTGATGGCGCCCATCTGCTTGTTGGCGAGCTCGTTGACGCCGCGGACGGCCTCGTTGACGGCAGCCATGATCATGTCCTGCAGCATATCGACGTCCTCGGGATCGAGGGCATCGGGGTCAATAGTGAGGTTGACGAGCTCCATCTCGCCGTTAACGGTCACCTTGACCATACCGCCGCCGGCAGAGGCGTCGACGGTCTGGGACTTGAGGTTCTCCTGCGCGGCGGCAAGCTGCTCCTGCATCTTGCGAGCCTGCTTCATCATCTGCTGCATGTTCATACCGGCCATGATGGCTCCTTTACGTGCGGCCGCACGCCGAGCTGCAAGGGCAGCCGGAGCGCGGCGGGACTTTCAAGCTCAAAAATCGTACCACGGCGTGAGGCCAGCGAACGGGGCGGACACGCTACCTCAGTCGATATACATGTCCTCCAATACAAACCGCACGCAAAGATTATGCAAGGCCGAATTATGCAAGGTTGCATAATATCGCATACTCAATCTAGTAGAGCCGAATCCGGCATTTCATGTGTGCCACTAAATAGCTAAATGCCAAACCGCTGCTCGAGGCGGAGCACATGGCGGCAGGGTATAATTTGATTGTCATAGATTGCAATTTGGAGGTGCCCCATGAATGCCCCCGACGCGCTCCAAAACATCCGCTCAAAACACCCCGTTGCATATGTGGTTCTCTATCTCTTTGTCGGCTGGGCATTACTGGTTGTCATCACCCATGCTATAGCCTTTGGAGCAGAACTGCTGATAGCCAGCTCGGACCAGCCCGTCGTCAAATGGGAAGCGACCGATGAGTGCACCGACGGAACACGAACCGTTTACTACAACAGCCCGTCCCTCTACCAAGAGTTCAAGGTCAAGATAAAGGACTCCAAGATTGTCGGTGCCGAACCAGGCGCTTTCTTGACAATCGGAGCAACCCTCGACGCCGAGCAAGTCGAGTACACGGACAGCCGCGCGACGTATCGTGTCGACCTCAGCACCCTAGGCCGACCGTCACGCATCTGCCTGCTCGAATGCGAGACACGCGGCACCACGCTACACATGTACGAAATACAGATGCGCCCGGACAAAAGAAAGTGATATATGGCCGAGTCGAAACAGACTAGGCATAGACTCGTCCGCCTTCGTAGGCAAAACGCAGGATGAGCGGGGCATTGTTGCGCACGAAATCATCGAGTTCTTTGAGGTTCGCTTCGCTAAAGCCCTCGTGTGACACCCAATTGAATGCCGGCAAGATACACTCCGCCGTGTCAAAACCCCAATCGCGCGGGCGCTCCACAACAACCTTCACCGTGTTGTCCTCCCGGACTTCGGAATACGAAACCTGCGTATCGTCCTCAAGGCGGACATATTCCCACATCATAAGCTCGCTCCGTTCAAAGGGTTCTCTTCTTGAGCAGTATACCCGCCTGCGCAGCTACTCCACCGGCTTGAAGATGGTGGACTGGCCGAAGACGCTGCGGATGAGGGCTTTGGCCTCGTCCTCGGTCTGCGGGATGTTCGGGGCTGCGCCCTGATGGCCGAAGGGGCTGCCCGCACCGGGGTTGGACTCCCAGGGAGCCGCGGGGGCGTCGTCGCTTGTGGGGGCCGCGGATGCCGCCGCGGCGGGCTTGGGCGCGGACGCCGCACCCGGCACGTCGAACGGAGGCAGATCGTCCCCGCTCGCATCGCCAGCGAAGCCGCCGACCATGGCGTCATCGTAGGGCACCTGCTCGGATTCCCACGGTGCAGACTGCGCAGACGGCTGAGCCTTGGGAGCGGACGCGCGCTCGGGCGCTCGGGGTGCGGGCTCGGTCGGGAGCTTGCCCGTGGCAGGAGCGCCAGCGGGGTTGTCGGAGCGCAGCCAGGGGGCTTTGCCCAGGTCGGATGACTTGGGCGCAGGCGCGGCGGCGGGCTTGGGCGCGGGGACCGGAGCAGCCTGTTTGGGCGCAGCGGGTTCAGGCGCCGACGGGGTCGGTGCCGCTACCGGTGCCGCTTTTGGCTGCGTCGCGCTGACGTTCGAGGATGCAGGGGCCGCCGAGGACACGGGTTGCGGGTCCGCAGATGCCGCAGCCCGTGCAGATGGAGAATGCTCCTCATGTTGAGGAGCCAGCGTGCCACCTCCATCCAGGACGTAGTCGACGGTGCGACGACCGAAGACCGCACTGACTGTCGGCAGGACCACCGACTGCGTGTCGGCACGTCCGAGCATCTTGATGGCAAAGGTCGAGCCCGCGGGGAACGAGACCGTGAGCTTGGAGCCGTCGTCTGCTGTGGCGCGGGCATTGAGCAAAAGCCCTGCGTAGGAGGCCTGACGAGCCTTGACGCGTTCGACGACCTCGGCCCATTTGCGCTGGAGCTCACCGGCATCCTCGACCGCGGGGGTCTCGGCGGCACCAGCGGCAGCAACCTGGGCGGCGGTGTTGGGCTGGGGCTTAGGTGCCGGAGCGGTGGCAGGCGCGGGGGCTGCAACGGGCTGAGGCGTCGGAGCCGGCGCAGACTGAGGTGCAGACGCTGCAGGCTTGGAAGCCGACACGGACGCAGAACGGGGCGCAGGCTGAGCCGCCGGAGCGGCAGCACCACGGTCCCAAGGCATACCGCCCTGGCGCGCGGACGTATCAGCGGTAGTAGCAGATGCCGCCGGAGTAGCGGCTCGGGCACCCGAGATCAGCGTCGGCTGCTGGGCAGCAGCGGGTACGGATGCTGCAGGCGCGGTGGCCTGAGCAGCAGCCACGCTCGCCGGCACGGCGCCGTTGGCAACCATGGCCTCCAGACGCGCCACGCGCTCGGCCAATGCCTCAATCGTTAAATCAGCCTCGGGACGTGCCAGACGCGTACAGGCGATCTCGAGCACCAGGCGCACGTCGCTCGCGCCCCTCATCTCCAGTGCGGCATCGTCGAGCACCGTCAGCACGCGGGCCAGGCGGTCGGCAGGATGCTCGCCAAAGGCAGCGGCCTCGGCAGCAAGCGCCTCGGCCTGCTCGGAGCCGCCCTCAAACAGCTCGGCACGGGCACCGGCAACGCAGGCAACGTACACGTCACGCACATGCGCTACCAGGTCGCGCGTCAGCTCCAGCAGGTCGTTTCTTTCCTCGACCTGCGCACGGATCAGTCCATAGAGCTCGGCAACATCGCGATCGGCAATAGCGCGGGAAAACTCGCCCAGAATCTGGTCCGAAACCTCGCCTAAAAGCGAGCGGGCATCGTCCGCATGCACAGAACCGTTGCCAAAAACGCTCAGCTGCTCCAGCGTGGAGAGCGCGTCGCGCATGCCGCCCTTGGCATGGCGCGCCACGATGGCGAGCGCCTCGTCGTCGTAATCGAAGCCCTCCTGCTCGCATACGTATGCCAGGCGATGCTCAATATCCTCGTTGCCGATGCGATGGAAATCGAAACGCTGGCAGCGCGAGAGGATGGTCTCCAGAATCTTTTGCGGGTCGGTGGTGCACAGCACAAAGATCACGTGTGCCGGCGGCTCCTCAAGCGTCTTGAGCAGCGCGTTGAACGCCGCCGTCGTGAGCATGTGGACCTCGTCGATGATATAGATCTTGTACTTGCCGCGCACCGGGGCAAAGTTGACGGAGTTGATGATCTCCTCGCGCACGTTGTCCACGCCGGTACGGCTTGCGGCATCGAGCTCGTAGACATCGGGGTGGTTGCCCTCGGCAATGAGCTCGCACTCCTCGCAAGTACCGTCGGGCATGCAGCCGCTTGCACCCTCGGCGCGCGCCGCCTCGGCATTGCGGCACAGCAGCGCCTTGGCAAGGATGCGCGCCATGGTGGTCTTGCCCGTGCCGCGCGGTCCGCAGAACAGGTAGGCGTGGGACAGGCGCCCCTCGGTGATGGCGTGCTCGAGCGTCGAGACGATATGCTGCTGGCCCACCACGGAGTCGAAGGTGAGCGGGCGATACTTTCGGTACAACGATTCCATGGGTGCTCCCCCGGGTATACTGAGACTTGTTGCCGCGACGGCCATGCGGTCGCACGGCATACTGCATTCATAATAACCCGTACGGCGAGCCCGCCGCGATAGGAGTCCAAAGAGCATGGCAGACGCAGAGAGCAACCTCATTCCCTCCGAAGCAGCCGACCAGGTCGAGGTCGCGCTTGAGGCGCAGGCCGCAGCCGACGACGGCATCCTGTACCTCAACGAGTACCAGTACGAAAACGACCTGGTCACCGACTTTGCACGCCTGGTCGCCTCGCCCAGGCGCCGTGGCTCCCTGTACGTCGCCGCCGTGATTGCCGCGCTCATCGGCATCGGCATGCTGGTGGCCGGCGGCAGCTGGATCAAGTTCGGCGTCGTGCTGATCGTGTTCGGCGCCTTTTTGGCCTGGTGGAGCAAGAACCTGCACCACACGCTCGCCCGCGACTTTATCGACGCCGTCGAGGCCGACGAGTCCATGGGTGGCCGCTATCGCCGCGTCGCCGCCAACGAGGACGGCCTGATGGTTTGGGGCAAGAGCGGCAAGTCGCAGTTCTTCCCGTTTGACAAGCTCGACCACGTACTCGACGGCGAGCGCATCTTTGTGGCCATGTTCGCCGACCAGGGCGTGACGATCCCCAAGGACACCTTCGTCCGTGGCGATGCCGAGCAGTTCGGTCCCTTCCTCAAGGCCCGCATCAACAAAAAACTCCGCATCGAGACCAAGAAGAAGAAAATGAAGGCCGAGAAGGCCGCCGCCGAGGCCAAGCAGGGCGACAAGCCCCAGGAGACCAAGGGCAAGCAGCGCAAGCAGAAGAAGAACAAGAAGAAGCACTAAGGCCAAGTCAGATAGGCCACCTCGCCCCGCTACCTTCACCATGCACCCGAGCGTGCTACACTAGCAGCATCTATGCCACCGCGAACGGCTCGGCTCCACGCCCGCCGCTCGCAAACGAACTTTAAACGCACGAGGGTTGGCCATGCCGCTTTTCTCGCAACATACCGCCCGATTCTCGCCGGACGTTCCTTTGGAGGGCACCAGCTCTCGCGAGCTGCTCAAGCGGTACCAGCCGCTCGAGACACTTGCGACCGGCGGTTTTGGCTCCATCGAGATTTGCCGCGACACGCACCTGCGTCGCCGCGTCGCCATTAAGCGCATCCCCCTTATCAACGGCGCCGGCATGCCCGCCAGCGACATCATGGATGTCCTGCGCGAGGCGCACACTGCCGCCATGCTTCAACATCCCAATATCGTGCAGGTCATCGACTTTACGCATGACACCGCCTATGCCTACCTGGTCATGGAGTATGTCGACGGTATGTCGCTGGCCGAGTTTTTGCATCGCGTGGACGGCCACTCGCTCACCTTTGACGAGGCCGCGGCCATTGCCGATGCCCTGGGCCAGGCGCTCACCTTCGCCCATAGCAATGGCGTACTCCACCTGGACATTAAGCCCGCCAACGTGCTCATCGACCACTCGGGCAATGTAAAGCTCACCGACTTTGGCATGGCGCGACTGTCGTCCGCCGGTGGCTTTGGCGGCTCGCGCGGCGGCACCATCGGCTACATGCCGCCCGAGCAGCTCGATATCGAGACCGGCACGGTCGACGAACGCGCCGATGTCTTTGCCCTTGCCTGCGTTATCTATGAGGGCTTGTGCGGCAGCGCTCCCTTTATGGCGGCCACGCCCGCCGACTCGCTCGACCGCATCATCGGCGGCGCCACCTATCCCAGCGAGCTGATACCACACTTTCCCCCGGGAGCCGAGGCCGCGCTCATGAGCGCGCTCTCCCCCATGCCGCAGGACCGCCCCAACAGCATCGAGGCATTTTGCGACCAACTCCTTGCCGGTCTGGGCAGCGTGCGCGAGGGCCGTCGCAGTCTGGAGCAAATGGTTGGCGAGCTTTCGGATGACGAGCAGGAGCTCGACGATATCGAGCCGTCGTACTACGAGGACGACGCCATCGAGGTCGACCCCGCGCTCGGCTGGGCGGGCACGCGCTGGAGCCATGCGCGCGACTACACCATGCACGCTATCTCGGCGCTAACGTGCGGCGCCTTTAGCTTTTTGCTGATGCAAACGGCCGGGGTCGCGGCGCTTCCCGGCCTGGTCATTGCGGCTATCGCGATCGGAGCGGCGGCTGGCCTGGCCCCCCAGATCGGCTCGGCCATCTCGGCTGTGGGCTTTTTGGTGCTCATGGCCAACGCCACCATGCAGGCGCAGGGCATCCTGTCGATGTTGCCCGTCGCGGTGATCTTTGCCGCCGCCATGTCCGGTTGGTGGATCGCCTGGGGTCGCACCGAGGCTGCCGCGAGCGCCGCGCTCACCTGTGCACTCGCGCTTGGCTGTCTGACTGGCAATACCTTCCTGGCAGCTGGGGTCGCCGCCGGCGTCGCGTCATTTTGGCTCGGCCCGGCAAGCGCCGCCGCGGCAACGGGCATGGGCGTGCTTTTTGCCCGTCTGGCGACGGTCGCGCTTTCAGCCGGAGGCGTGCTGGGGCTCGGTAACGTTGCCGCAGCGCTGGAAGACCCGCTCCTTTGGGCTGCCTTTGTGCTGGTCGCGACAACTGCCGCAGCGTCATCTGCGCTGCTCAATGCCCATGCCAAGCGTGCCGACCAGGGCTCAAACCTTGCCGCAATCGCCGCTATCGCCGTCACCGGCATCGGCTGCGCAGCGGCATCCTGTCTTGCACACCATATGGAAATTGCCAGCCTTGCAGCCGCGGTCGCCGCCAAGGCGGCGGTTGCGGGAACCCTATCCTCTATAATCGTTGGGATATGCCTATATTTGCTCGGATACCAAAGAACCTATACGGAGAGTGATCTTTCGTGAACTTCCTGAACATCTTCGAGGACCACGTGGCCGGCATCTTCGGTGCCACCCGTGCCCCGTTCTCCTTTAAGAAGCTTGCCAAGCAGGCCGCTCGCGACATGGAGGATCAGACTCTGGTGATCAACGGCGTCAACACGGCGCCGGCACTCTATACCATCCTGATCGCCGCCGACGACGATCCCATGCTCGCCCCGTTCTACCCCGAGCTTTCGCGCGAGGTCCGCGAGTTTGTGAAAGCGCAGGCCGAAAAGCGCCGCTATGTCTTTGTCGGCGAGCCCCTCGTGCGCTTTATGATCGATCCGCAGCTGCGCGCCGGCAAGTTCTCGGTCTTTGCCGAGAACGTCGATGCCCCCACGCTCGGCCGCCTGTACGAAGAAGAGCGCGCCTATCAAAACGGCCTGGGCCAGAACAACTCCGCGGCAAGCCGTGCCGCCGGCGCCCCGCGCGCCGGCCAGCAGCAGTTTGCTGCCCCGCAGCAGCAGCGCCCCGCTGCCATGCCCCAGCAGCAGCCGACGCCTCGCGCCGCCGCTCCCGACCCGCTTGCCGTGGCAGACCCCTTCGCGCTTAGCGTCCCCGACCCCGCCGCCGCACCCATCCCGGTGCCGCAGACCGTCTCGCGCGACGCGCTTGCCGGCATGGGCGGAGCCGCCGCGACCGGTGCCGCCGTGGGCCTAGGCGCCGCAGCCGGCATCGCCTCCAACATGGCGAGCACTCGCGCCCCGCAGCGCCCGCTTGCCCAGCTCGTCGACGTCGTGAGCGGCGAGAGCCATAGCATCACCTCCGCACAGGTAACCATCGGTCGCGAGCGCTCAGTTTCCGACATTGCCCTGCGCGACCCCAACGTGTCGCGCCGCCACGCCCAGCTCACCTTTACGGGCTCGGATTGGTCGATCGAGGACCTCAATTCCACCAACGGCACACTCGTCAACAACCGCCGCATTACGCGCTGCCCGCTGCGCAACGGCGATCTGCTGACGTTTGGCCTGAGCACCTTTGAATTTAGGGGATAGTCGCTTATGAACATCGATATCGTCCTTTTTGCAGGCCGCATCGTCCTGGTCGCCCTGCTCTATATCTTCCTGTTCGCCGTCATGAAGACCGGCGTGGGGCTTGTGCGCGGACAGCGCCGCGACTCGGCTATCTGGACGATCGATGTGGACAAGGGTCCGCGCGGTATCCGCGGCATCCACGTAGACATGCTCGGCCCCGTCATCGTCGGTCGCTCGCCGTCTTCGGACATCTGCATCAACGAACCATTCGTCTCGGCCTCGCATGCGCGCTTTTCGCTGCAGGGCCCGGCGCTCATCATCGAGGACCTCAACTCGCTTAACGGCACGCTCGTCAACGGCCGCCAGCTTGTGGAGCCCGCAACGCTGCGCGAGGGCGACGAAGTCCAGATTGGCGATGTGGTCATGAAGGTGAACCGTCGATGATCGACGAGGAGAACAAGTCCGCGACTATGACCGAGGCACCGGCTGCCGCCACAGCTGCGCCGGCCCACGCCGCTCCGGCGGGCTCCGCACCCGTGGAACCCGAGGACACCGTGTTCTCCCTGCCTCTTTCGCATGTAACGCATGATATTTCTGATCTCGCCGATAACGAAGACGAAGAGGATGCCGTAGCGGCGCCCATCGGCGCACATGCTGCGGAACAGCCCACAGCGCCCGAAGCAACCCCGGCGCCGGCTCACTTTGCAGAGCCCGTCGCCGCGGCAATCAACGAGAGTGCTGCGGTGTTTGCGGCACCCGAGCCCGCCGCGCCGGCGTTTCCCATAGCCCCGGCATCCGAGGTTGCGCCCGCGTCTACGCCGGCGCCCGAGCCTATAGACGTCAGCCCGCAAGACGACGAGTCGACCGCCCGCGTGTCCGAGGAGCTCGACTCCCCGGACACCGGCGATTCCGAATCAAACGCCGAGACCGACACCGTCTCTCCCGGTGACACAGCCGAGATCGACGTAGCCGCCGTTGAAGCCAAGCTCAAAGACCCCGGCTCGACCATGAGCTTTGAGCCCCTGACCGAGGAGCGCATCGAGACCGACTCGACCTATGATGCCGGCACCACCACGCAACTCATGTGGGGTGCCCGCTCCGACGTTGGCTGTGTGCGCCCGCACAATGAGGATTCCTACCTGGTGCAGTCGCCGCTCTTTTGCGTATGCGACGGCATGGGCGGTCACGCCGCCGGCGAGGTAGCCTCTTCCATCGCCGTCGAGACTATTGCCAAGACGGCCCCGCAGTCCGCCGACGCAGCACGCCTGGCCGCAGCCGTCGAGGCAGCCAACGCCGCCGTAATCGAGGCGGCCCTGAACGGCCTAGGCAAGCCCGGCATGGGCTGTACAGCCACTTGCGCCTATATCGAAAACGACACGCTCGCCATCGCCCACGTGGGCGACTCTCGCGCCTACCTGCTCCACGAGGGCACGCTCATCCGCGTGACCCGCGACCACTCCTACGTGGAGGAGCTCGTGGACGCCGGCGAGATCACGGCAGACGAGGCTCGCGTCCACCCCAACCGTTCGGTCATCACCCGTGCGCTGGGCTCAGACCCCGCCATGTATGCCGACCACTTCACTCTGCATATCGAGGAAGGCGACCGCCTGATCCTGTGCTCTGACGGCCTTTCGAGCATGATTCCCGATAGCGATATCGAGAACATCGCCACGCAGTCCTCAACCGCGCAAATCTGCGTCGACAACCTGGTGGACGCGGCGCTTGCCGCCGGCGGCCACGACAACGTGACCGTAGTAGTCGTTGACCTGGTTGACGATGGCGTTATGCGCGAGGCGCAACGCGTGCGTCGCCGCAACGTCACCATCGGCGTCGTCTTAGGTCTCGTCTTGGTGCTGGCGGCTGCCATCTGGGCCTACACGGGTGTCACCGGCTCGTACTACCTGGGTACCTACCAGGGCAATGTCGCCGTCTGGCGCGGCCTGCCCGGCAAGCCGCTCGGACTCAAGCTCCACTGGCTCGAGAGCGAAACCAGCATTAAGCTGTCCGACCTGCCCGAAGACACGCAAAACCGCCTCAAGGCGGGCATTCCGCAAACAAGTGTCGACGATGCGCAGGACACGATATCCAAGTACCGCCACCAGATCGATGAAGAGCAGACCCGCCAGGTGATCGACGCGCAAACGATTCGCGACAACACCAATCAGGGATCGACCTCCGAATCAGATTCCGAGAAAACCGCCGAACAGTCCGCCGAGGCCGAAGCCTCCGAAAAGAACTAGAAAGGGAGTGCCGCTTATGAGTCGCCGCAACACCGAGCTGCTCTTGCTCATCGCCTCGGCGTTCCCCGTCATCCTGCTGTATGCGATGTACGTGCTCACCGCGGGCGCCGCCATCTCCTTTGAGACGCTCGCGGTGCCGATCGGCCTCTTTGCCGCCTTCGCCGCGGCACATATCGCCGTGCGCATCTTGGCGCCCGGCGCCGACCCCGCCATCCTACCCATCGTATTTATACTTTCGGGCATCGGCATCACGTTCGTGACACGCCTCGCCCCCGCTCTCGCCATCTCACAGCTCATCATCCTGTTTGTCTCGGTGGCGCTCATGGTGGGAACGCTCGCGTTGGTTAAGAACCTCGACGTGGTCATGCGCTACAAGTACACCTTTGGCATTATCGGCATCATTCTGCTGATGCTGCCCATCTTTATCGGCACCACGATCTCGGGCTCCAAGCTGTGGATTCGCATCGCAGGCTTTACCATCCAGCCCGGCGAGTTCGCCAAGGTCTTTATCGTGCTGTTCCTGGCCGGCTACTTGGCCGAGAACCGCGAGCTGCTCTCCATCTCCAACCGCAAGATCCTGGGCTTTAAGATCCCTCGCCTGCGACTGCTGCTGCCGCTGTTTGCCGTGTGGGGTGTGTGCCTGCTCGTCGTCGTCTTCGAACGCGATCTGGGTTCGGCCGTGCTGTTCTACACCATCTTCTTGCTGATGCTCTACGTTGCCACGGGACGATTCTCGTATGTCGTCATCGGCCTTGCGCTCTTAGCTGTCGGAGCCGTGGGCGCCTACAAGTTCCTATCGCACGTTCAGGTGCGTTTCCAGGTTTGGGTCGATCCTTTTAAGGACGCCCAGGGCCAGGGCTACCAGATCGTCCAGTCGCTCTTCTCGCTTGCCGATGGCGGCCTGGTCGGTGTTGGCATCGGCAACGGCATGGCCAACAACATCCCTGTCGTCGAGTCCGACTTTATCTTCTCGGCTATCGGCGAGGAGATGGGCCTTTTGGGCGGCGGCGCCGTGCTCATCCTGTTTATGCTCTTTGCCGTGCGTGGCCTCACCACGGCTGCCCGCGCTAAATCCGACCTCGCTGCCTTTAGCGCCACGGGCCTTACGGCCGCCATCAGCTTCCAGGCCTTCTTGATCGTTGGCGGCGTAACCCGCCTGATCCCGCTGACCGGCGTCACCCTGCCCTTTATGAGCCAGGGCGGCTCCTCGCTGCTGGCGAGCTTTATCATCGTCGCGCTCCTGCTGCGCGCCGGTGACGAGGCGACCGGACGCGAGGCCGAGCTTACCGGCACCGGCACTATGGCCGCCATCACCGATGATCAGGTCGCATCTGCCGCCGCCCCGACGGGCACGCGCTTTGCCACCTCGTCTTCCTACGGCAGCGGCAGCCATTCCGTCGGCTCGCGCATGCGCCGTCGCCTGCTCGACACGCCTGAATCCGGTGTGCTCGGCCGCGTTGCGCTCGCCAACCGTCTAACCCGTGCGGTGCTCGCCTTTACGGCGCTATTCGCCATCCTTATCGGCAACCTCACCTATGTCCAGGTCATCAAGGCCAAGGACTATCAGGACATGCCGACCAACAACCACACCATCGCCCGCTCCAAGTACATCCAGCGCGGTTCCATCATCACGTCCGACGGCGTGACGCTGGCCGAGTCGCTGCAGCAGGAGGACGGCACCTACGTACGCTCCTACCCCAACGGTAACCTGGCAGCGCACGTGGTTGGCTACGTGAGCCAGCAGTATGGCACCACCGCCATCGAGAGCGTCATGAACGACACGCTCACCGGTTCTAAGGACTACTCCAGCTGGAACAACGCCATCGCGTCGCTCGCGGGCCAGACCCAGCCGGGCAACACCGCCAAGCTCACCATCGACTCGCGCATCCAGACGGCGGCCGAGCAGGCACTCAAGGGCTTTAAGGGCGCTGTAGTGGTCATCGACCCGCGTACCGGCGCGGTGCTCGCATGTGCCAGCTCGCCCACCTACGACAACACCAACATCGACGCCCTACTGCAGGCTGGCGGCGGCGAGGACGGCTCTATGTACAATCGCGCCATGGACGCGCTGTACACGCCGGGCTCCACGTTTAAGGTCGTTACGCTTTCCGCGGCACTCGAGACCGGCACCGCCAGCCTTACCAGCACCTACCAGGCGCCCGGCTCCATGGACATCGGCAACGCACCGGTCACCAACTATGCCAACGAGAGCTACGGCACCATCAGCCTGCAGCAGGCCTTTGCCGTGTCCTCCAACGTCGTCTTTGGCCAGGTGGCAAACGAAGTTGGCGCAAACACGCTCGTGCAGTTTGCCAACGCCTTTGGCTACGGCCAAAAGCTCGGCCAGGACCTGACCTCCGCGGCCTCCATCATGGCAGACCCGTCGCTCATGACCGAGTGGGAGACCGCTTGGGCCGGCGCCGGCCAGCCTGTCGGCATGGACCACACGCCCGGCCCGCAGACCACCGTCATGCAAAACGCCGTGATTGCCGCCGCCATCGCTAACAGTGGCGTGGTCATGGACCCGTACTTTGTAGCCCAGGTACTCGCCCCGGACGGAACTGTGGTCAAGACCACGCAGTCCCGCTCGCTGGGTCAGGCCGTCAGCTCCGCCACGGCCGACCAGGTCAAGCAGGCCATGCTCGCCGTCGTCCAGTCCGGTACCGGCACCGATGCCCAGGTCCCCGGCGTCAAGGTCGCCGGCAAGACCGGCTCGGCCGAGACCGGCGGCACCAACGTCAACTCGATGTTCGTTGGCTTTGCACCTTACGATTCACCCACGGTCGCCATCTCGGTGGCCTTGGAGGATTACGACAAACACGACGTCAAGGCGGCCAAGATTGCCGGCATCGTCCTGACCGCGGCGCTCGCCGCACAGGGAGCGTGATGCCCATGATCGAATCGGACACCCGAGGCGCGCCGCGGCCGAAGAGTTAGCGGCAACGCGCCACACGGCCCCAGCGGCCACATCGTAGGTACTACACACATCGTTGAGCGAATAGTTATGTTAGGAGCAGGAATGGAACAGAGGGTCCTCGGGGGAAGATACCTCCTCAAGGATAAGGTGGGGACAGGCGGCATGGCGACCGTCTTCCGTGCGCAGGACCAGGTCCTCGACCGCACGGTAGCCGTCAAGATCATGCTGCCGCAGTATGCTGGCGACGCAACCTTCGCCGCACGCTTTAAGCAGGAGGCCCAGGCAGCAGCCGGTCTCTCCTCCCCCTATATCGTGGGCGTCTACGATTGGGGCAAGGACGGCGACACCTATTACATCGTCATGGAGTACCTGCGCGGCACCGACCTTAAGAGCGGCATCAAGAGCCACGGCGCCCTCGACCCCAAGAAGGTCGCCCAGATCGGCTCGCAGATCAGCTCCGCGCTTTCGGTCGCCCACAAGCACGAGATCATCCACCGCGACATCAAGCCGCAGAACATCATGGTGCTGCCCGACGGCAACATCAAGGTGATGGACTTTGGCATCGCGCGCGCCAAGAACAGCCACCTCACGCAAGACAACAACGTGCTGGGAACCGCCCACTACGTCAGTCCCGAGCAGACCCGTGGTCAGGACCTCGGCCCCACCTCGGATATCTACTCGCTGGGCGTCGTGATGTACGAGTGCGCCACCGGCCGCGTGCCCTTTGACGGTGATGACGCCATCTCAGTCGCACTCAAGCAGGTCAACGAGCTGCCTATTCCGCCGAGCCAGATCAACTCCGGTGTCGACGCCGACCTTGAGCGTATCATCCTCAAGTGCATGGAGAAGGACCCGGCAAACCGCTTCCAGACCGCCGACGAGCTGCGTCAGGTGCTCAACAGCTACCTGTCGGGCCGTGCCGTCAACATCTCGGAGCCCACGCGCATCATCGGTGCACCCGGTGAACTGGGCGCCACCAAGACTCGCGAGCTTTCCGATCAGACGCGCGCCATGGTACGTCCCGTCTCGGGCGTGAGCGGCCAGAATACCGCCCGTAGCTCGGTTTCGGGCTCCACCGGCTCCTACGAGGTCGAAAAGCCCAAATCCAACAAGAACAAGATCATCGCCGCCGTGGTGGCAGCCGTTGCCGTCATCGGTATCGTGGTGGCCTTTGCCACAGGACTCTTTGGCGGCGAGCAGGTCACCGTGCCCGATGTGCTGGGCAAGGACCAGCAGACTGCCGTCGAGCAGATCAAGGAAGCCGGCCTCGAGGTCGGCACCATCGACCAAAGCTACAACGACGATATCGACGAGGGCAAGGTCGCCGAGCAGACGCCCAACGGCAAAACCAAGAAGGCCAAGGGCACCAAGGTGAACCTGGTAATCTCCAAGGGCCCCAAGCCCTCCGAGAAGGTTGAGGTTCCCCGGCTTGTCGGCCTGACCAAGGACCAGGCAGAAGCCGCGCTGGCAAGCGTTGGCCTGAAGGGCAACGCCTCCGAGGAGGCCAACGAGGCCGATGAGGGCCAGGTCTTTGAGCAGGGCACCGAACCCGGTAAGGAAGTCGAGAAGGGCACGACCATCTCGTACAAGGTCTCCAGCGGTCCTGACACCACCTCCGTCCCCGATCTGACCGACATGACCGAGGCCCAGGCGCGCAACGCCCTCGATATGGCAGGCTTTGGCGTCGACGTGAGCTACCAGGAGAACGATTCGGTTACCGAGGGCACCGTGATTAGCTGGAACCCCAGCGGCAAGCAGAAGCCTGGCGCCACGATTACCGTCGTCATTGCCAAGAAGTCCGGCAAGGCCAGCGTTCCGGGCAACCTGTACGGCAAGAGCATCTCCGCGGCCGTCACCGCGCTCAACAACGCCGGGTTCTACAACATCGCATTCTGCGATCAGAACGGCAACCCCGTGAGCGGCAATGAAAACGCCACCGTTACGGGCGTCTCCCCCACCGGCAAGCAGTCTACCGACAGCACGATCACGTTGACGGTTTCGATTTCTGGCTCTGGTACTGATTCAGGCGACGATTCCGGTACGACCAACTAGTCATCAAGACGTTGCCCACAGCGGCTGCTGACGTAAATACATTCGCTCAATTGCGCCCGTTTGCTCCCCCTGCAAACGGGCGCTTTCTTCATCTGAAGTAGCGAAAACCACGGTATACCTTTAAACCAGAAGAGCCCGGCACCGTGGTGGTACCGGGCTCGGCAAATCTCTGGTGCCCCCGGGCGGATTCGAACCGTCGACACCCGCTTTAGGAGAGCGGTGCTCTATCCCCTGAGCTACGGAGGCATGTTGTACTAGTGTAGCAGATTTACTGCATCGCTATACGTCGCATGACTAGACTCCGAAGTTGCGATGGAATAGTTCCTGCCTAAAGCATCTAAAGCCGTATATCAGAGCTATTTCACCACAACTTATGGGGAGCTAGTCGCCTTTATGGAAGAGGCTTTTGATGACGGAGGGGATGCTCTTGGCGCCCTTGGCCGTCACATCGATAAAGTCGGGCGAACGAACGAGCTTGTCCTCGTCAATGTACTTACGCACCGCGCGAAGCGTTTCCTTGTCATTGCGCGTCGAAAACGTAAAGTGGCCATTCTCTTTGGTAAAGATGGCAAAACGCGTAATCTTCTTGGTGCCGCGCAAAACCTCGGCGGCAATATAGTCGACCTCGTCCCACGGGATTTGGATATAATCCTCGGGATTACGCTCGTTATAGTACTCAAACGCCTTATTGCCCACCATCACGTTACCGTGACTGGTAAGCCCCATCAGGCAGGTTGCCGGCGTTGCCAGATCGACCGTGCTGTTCTGAGATTGCGCCATACGCGCCTCGCCCTCCAATAAAAACAATCGGACCGCATCCAGTGTACCCACCGGGTGCGGTCCGTTTCAATGGCTCAAAAGCCCTTGCCTAGCAACTCTCGGTCTTAAGCCGAAGCGTGCTTACATGAAGCCGCAGACGCGACCGATGATGCCGACGGCGAAGAGAGCCAGGATGATGACGATCGGGCTGACCTTCTTCTTGAGGAGCTTGCAGACCAGAAGGGTCAGGCACACGGCGGCAAGGCCGGGGATGAGCTGATCGAGGTTGGCCTGAAGCGTGGTGACCTTCACCGGGTCGAGTGCGTTGGCACCGACAGAGCTGTACATCGTCAATGCCTGCTTGATGCCCTCAGAACCGGCGGGCAGGTTGGCCCAGTCGATATAGGCGCCAGCGGACTGCGTGACCTTGGAGACGACCGGGGTGAAGGAGATGGACACCCAGCGCTCGACCAGGGCGCCGATGATGAACATACCCAGGATGGAAGCACCCTCGGTGACCTTGCCCATCAGACCGCCGGAGAGGTCCTTGGCGATGGAGGAGCCGACCTTGTAGCCAAACTCCTGCGTGTACCACAGGAAGGCGTAACGGATGATGTTCCACGCGAAGAAGAACAGCAGCGGACCGGCAATGCTGCCGGACAGGGCCAGGGAAGCGCCCAGTGCGCCCAGAATCGGGCGAAGGGTGAACCAGAAGGCGGGGTCGCCGACGCCGGCGAGCGGGCCCATCATACCGACCTTGACGCCCTGAATGGCGACGTCGTCAATCGGAGCACCGTTGGCGCGCTCCTCCTCAAGGGCGAGGGTAACGCCAATGACGGGGGCGGAAACATAGGGGTGGGTGTTATAGAACTCCAGGTGGCGCTTAAGAGCGGCAATCTGGTCATCCTTGCTGGTGTAGAGCTTCTTGATCGCAGGGATCATTGCGAAGCACCAGCCGCCGTTCTGCATACGCTCGTAGTTCCACGAGCCCTGAAGGAACTGATGACGGAAGCAAACCTTCTTACGGTCAGCCTTGGTGAGCTGAATCTTGTTCTCTGCCATATGTATCACTCCCCTCCTACTCGTAATCGTTCAGAATGTCGCCGAGCGGGTCACCGGAGCCACCGCCCATGCCGCCACCCTGCTTGGCCAGATCCTTAAGGCCAAGGTAGATGAGGGCAAGGGAGATGCCGATGAGGCCAAGGGCGATCAGCGTGAGCTGAGGGATGGCAGCAAGGACAAAGCCGAGGATGAAGAACGGCCAGGTCTCCTTGGTGGCCATCATGTTGATGACCATGGCGTAACCGACGGAAGCGACCATGCCGCCGCCGACAGCCATGCCGCCGGACAGCCAATCGGGCATAGCGTTAAGCGCGTTGGTAACAGCCTCGGCCGGGATGATGCACAGAAGTACTGCCGGGATGGCGATACGAACACCCTGCATGAGGATGCCGGCGTACTGCCAACGCTCGATGCCGGCGAAGTCGCCCTTCTCGGCGCAGGCGTCCATGCCGTGAACCATAGCGGTAGCCAGGGTACGGCAGATCATGGTCAGGAACAGACCAGCGACCGACAGCGGGACGGCGACGGCGATGGCGGCGGTAACGGCCTTGGCCGAATCGGTGGCGCCACCGTTGAGGGCGAGCACCATGATGATCGAAGAAGCGACCGAGGCCAGAGCGGCGTCAGGCGCGACGGCGGCGCCGACGTTAGCCCAGCCAAGGGCCATCATCTGGAGCGAACCGCCCAGGAGGATGCCCTCCTGAAGGTGACCGGTTACGAGACCGATAAGCGTGCATGCCACGAGCGGCTGATGGAACTGGAACTCATCCAGAATGCCTTCCATACCGGCAAGCAACGCGACAATCGCAACAAGCAGAATAGTGATTGCAGACATGTATCGGACCCTCCTTTACTATGCTTGAGCGGCCAGTTCGGCCTTAGCTTTCTTCAACATGGCGTCGAGATCCTCGGAGGAATCCGAAGGAACCTTGCGGACCTCGAACTTGACGCCCTTGGCCTTGAGAGCCTCGATGGTCTTGACGTCGTCATCGCCCATAGCGACAGCGTTAGTGACGACGACCTTGCCCTTGGAGTGGGCCATGGAACCGATGTTGGCTTCCTTGATGTCGACGCCGGCCTCGATGGCCTTGAGCAGATCCTGCGGGTTCTCGAAGAGCAGCATGGCCTTGGTGTCACCAAAGCGCGTGTCCTTGACGACCTCGGCCATCTTCTTGATGGGCACGACGTTGGCATGGACTCCCGGAGGGGCAGCCTGCTCGATCATGGTCTTGCGGAGCTCGTCGTGAGCAACGCCGTCGGAAACCACGATGATGCGGTTGGGGTTGATCTGCTTGGTCCACGTGGTGGCCACCTGACCATGAAGCAGACGGGTGTCGATACGGACGTGGGCGATCTTGATGTGCCCGTCGCCGATGACCGTTCCCGGAGGGATGGCGCCTGCAGGAGCAGCGGCGGCCGCAGCCGGCTTCTTCTCCTCGGGCTCCAGAGACTCGGGCTTGACGCGCACGCCAGCCTTAGCCTCAGTCACGAGATGTTTTGCGATCGCATGTGCAGTGTTCTTTGCGTCAAAGCGCTGCGAATATGCCTCGATGAGCATAGGCAGGTTGACACCGGTGACGATAGCCCAGGAATCGTGGCCCTCGATGAGCCCGCTGATCTGGTTGAACGGCGTGCCGCCCCACAGATCAACGAGGAAGAGCACCTGCTCCTGGTCCTCGAAGGAAGCGACTGCTTCCTCGACCTTGGCTCGGAAGTCGTCGGGGCCCATGCTCGGCTCGAGCGAGACCACGGCTACAGACGGCTGATCGCCAAAGACCATCGAGCCCGTCTGCTTGATTCCAGCCGCCAAGTCACCATGGCTAGCAAGAACAATACTTACCATCACATAACCTCCTTTTTGTCTACGTATTTCCTACACGACAATAAAGGAGTATACCTGTTCGCCTTGTGGATTTATAGCTAAATTCGCAAACGGTTGCATTATTTGTTTAAACGTCTAAGTTTGTTACAAATTGATTACGTTGCTGATTTACAGCTCATTGCCTACTAAAACGTGATTTCCCAATTACTTTCACAGATATATACAGGCACTCTGTTCATTAACGCCGCTTTTAGGTTAATCCCAATGCGCCTGCGTGCCGCTATTTTGTTTAAACAGACATAACTTGACTAATTGTATAACTTATGCTCTAGCGCAAGTAGTCGTTGGGGACGTTCTTAAACGACTAGTCAAACAAGAACGTCCCCAACGACTAGGGGCTAGACGATGTGGAGAGGGTTAGCGGCGTCGACGGCGTCGGGGGCGTCAGAAGGGCCGCCGGGGGCAGCGTCTGCCGGATCCTCGTCGGGGGTCTCGATCTGCTTGATCATGACCTCTTGGCCCTGGAGCAAATAGGTATCGCCACTGCCGCAATGGGGGCAGGTCTTGCCGTGCTCGACTGTCGCATAGTCGCGGCCGCACGCCTCGCAATGCGTCACGGCCTCGACGGGCTCCACGATAAGCTCCGCGCCCTGCGTGATGGACTTTTTATCTGCCGCCCAGCGCCAAGCGTCGAGCAGCAAGTCGGGAACGACGCCCGAGACCTCGCCCAGCAGCAGCGTGACGCTCGAAACGCGACGCACGCCATTGGCGCGCGCCACGTTCTCAACATCGCGAATAATGTGATAAACGATTCCCAATTCATGCAAGGTAGAAACCTTTCAACAACGGTTGATGCGATGCAAACTCAAAGCAAGGGGACAGCGAAATCTAGTCTGCGCCGTCCCCTTACCCGCCATGGTTACCTATTTACGACCGAACTTGATTTTGATTGCACGCTTTAAAGCATACTTGCCAAGGCTCGGGAGCTTTTGCTCGTATTTGACCATCGTGGAGCACTCGGGGCGATCGCGATCCAGATGGATGGCATCGAACGCGCACTTGGTGGTGCACAGGCCGCAGCCGATGCACTTGTTGGGGTCGACGATTGAGGCACCGCAGCCAAGGCAACGGGCGGTCTCGGCGCGCACCTGCTCTTCGGTAAAGGTCTCGACGTACTCGCTGAAGGGCGCGGCCTTCTCGCGCTCGTGGTCCACGTGGGCAACCTCACGGCTCGCGTTGTCATAGCTCTCGATCACGACATCGTCGCGGTCGAGCGCGGCGTAGCGGCGCTGGTTGCGGCCGATGGTGAGCGTGGAGCCCGGCTGCACAAAGCGATGGATGGACACGGCGGCCTCGTGACCGGCGGCGATGGCATCGATGGCAAAGCTCGGACCGGTATAGACGTCGCCGCCCACAAAGATGTCGGGTTCGGCGGTCTGGTAGGTCTGGGGATCGGCAAGGGCGCCCTGACCACGGCCAAGCTCCACCTTGGAGCCAGCCAGCAGGTCGCCCCACACGATGGACTGGCCAATGGACATGACCACGCGGTCGGCATCGACGCGGCGCAGGTCGTTCTCGTCGTACTCGGGCGCAAAACGGCCCTCGTCATCGTAGACGCGCGTGCAGCGCTTAAAGGTGATGCCGCACACACGGCCGGCCTCGTCCAGATGGACCTCCTTGGGGCCCCAACCGCAACTGATGTGTGCGCCGTCCTCGATGGCCTCGCGACGCTCTTCCTCGCTGGCGGGCATCTGCGCCTCGCTCTCCAGGCAGAACATCTCAACGTGCTCGGAACCCAGACGGCAGGCGTTGCGGGCAACGTCGATGGCCACGTTGCCGCCGCCCACCACGATGGTGCGGCCGGGCAGCGCATCGATCTTGCCGCTGTTGACCTCGCGCAAAAAGTCGACGGCCACGGTCACGTCCTCGGCGTCCTCGCCCGGAATACCGGCAAGGCGGCCGCCCTGGCAGCCTATAGCCACGTAGAAGGCCTTAAAGCCCTGCGCGCGCAACTCGTCGAGCGTCACGTCGCGACCGACCTCCACGCCATAGCGGAACTCGGCACCCATCAGGCGAATGACCTCGACCTCGGCCTCGATAACGTCCTTCTGCAGCTTAAAGCTAGGAATGCCATAGGTGAGCATGCCGCCCGGGCGCTCGTTTTTCTCGAACACGACGGGCTTGTAGCCCTTCTCGGCCAGGTAGAAAGCGCAGGACAGGCCGGCCGGACCGGCACCGATGATAGCGATCTTCTGGTCGAAGCCGCCGGCACGCGTCGGGGTCACCACAGGTGGGACATAGCGGGTCGCGGCATCCAGATCGCGCTGGGCGATGAACTTCTTGACCTCGTCGATAGCCACGGCGGCGTCCACACGACCGCGGGTGCAGGCATCCTCACAGCGGCGGTTGCACACACGGCCGCAGATAGCGGGCAGCGGGTTCTCGCGCTTGATGAGCGCGAGCGCCTCGTCATAGCGACCCTGCGCCGCGAGCTTCAAATAGCCCTGAACGGCAACGTGCGCGGGGCAGGCCGTCTTGCAGGGAGCGGTGCCGGACTCATGCGTCTCGATGCGGTTGTCGTTGCGGTAGTTGGGCGACCACTTGGTGTGGTCCCACTTGGTGGCATCGGGCAGCTCCTGGCGCGGATACTCGGGCACCTGTCCGCCGGCCTTTTTGCTGCAGAGCTTCTGGCCGAGCTTGGCTGCACCAGCCGGACACACCTCAACGCAGCGACCGCAGGCCACGCACTTGTCCTTCTCGACCTTGGCGACATAGGCCGAGCGCGACAGGTTGGGTGTGTTGAACAGCTGCGAGGTGCGCAGGGCGTAGCACACGTTGACGTTGCAGTTGCAGATGGCGAAGATTTTGTTCTCACCGTCGATGTTGGTGATCTGGTGCACAAAGCCGTTGTCCTCGGCCTGGCGCAGGATGTCGTAAACCTCCTCGCGCGTCACATAATGGCCGCGGTCGGTCTCGACCACGTAGTCGGCCATATCGCCCACGGCGATGCACCAATCGGCCGGGTCGTCGGCGCAGCCCTCTCCCATCACGCGACGGCTCGCGCGGCAGCTGCAAGTGCTGGCGGCATACTTACCCTCGTATTTGTCGAGCCAATGCTCGATATGCTCGATCGGCACCGAGGTGCTCGCGGCATCGATGGCCTTCTCGACCGGAATGACATGCATGCCGATGCCGGCACCGCCAGGCGGCACCATCGGCGTGGCCTTGGACAGCGGTCCCTTGGACGCCTGCTCAAAGAACTTAGCATAGACCGGGTGCTCCTCGAGCTGGCCCATGCGCATGTTGAGGAACTCGGCAGAACCCGGCACCAGCATGGGCAGCACCCACTGCTTGGCGCGCTCGGGGTTTTCCCAGTTGTACTCGAGCAGACCCGTGTAGCTCATGTCATCGAGCATTTTTTCGATCTGGGCCTCGGGCATGCCGGTGAGCTTGACCATCTCGGGCAGCGTATAGGGACGGCGCATCTTCATCTTGCAGAGCACTTCGGCCTGCTCGTCGGTTGCGGCCTCCGCAAACGACCAGTACTCGTAGCCCAGCAGCTCGTCGCGGTGCAACAGGCGGTTGGTGCAGTGCTCACACAGTTTGACGATGGCCTCGCGCGGATGCTCCGGTATCGGCGGCACGAACTCCGCGCCGATATCGGGCTCGGTATAGCTAATCCCCGGTCCGTTGAGAATCATGGTTATCCCTTCTCTTGCCGCAGCCCGGCGAGACCGCAGCGCCCCTCTTTTTTGCAGGCCGGGCATGCCCCCATGCCGTTCACCCGCCATTGTTGACATTGTGTCAAAAATAGTATTGACGAACCGTCAACAATATTCAAGACTGTTAGGCGAACGGTCAGGCAAAAGAGGATGAAAGGCGGCAAAACATGGGCAACAACACAGCGGATATCTCTGTGGTCGATGCCGTCCCCGCATCCGATAGCGCGGCAAAGCGCCTGACGGGCGACGAACGCCGTCGCGAGATCCTCGATGCCGTGCGCACCGTAAGCTCCGAGCTGGGCGTGTCCCACCTATCGGTATCGGCCGTGACCAAGCGAGCCGGCTGCACGCGCTCGCTGTTCTACCACTACTTCGCCGACATGGACGCCGCCGTCACCGCCGTCATGGACGAGGCAATCGACGGTTTTATCTCCGAGCTCGAGCAGTGGAATGCCGGCCGCACCGTCGGTGATATCGAGGGCGCGCTCGACACCGTCGCCCCGCTCTTTAAACGCCTGGTCGCCAGCGGCCACGAGCTGCCGAGCACGCTCACCTCGAGCAGCGGCGCGCTCTACGGCGGCTTTTTGCACAACGTGGTCCAGCGCGTGGCGCAGTATATCTGCGATACCACCGTGGTGGATTTTGTCGCCCATCATGAGCTACGCATCGACCATGTCTACGAGACGTTCTACACCCTCATCATGGGTCTTTTGATGTATATCCGCACGCACCCCGATGTGCCCGACGAGACGGTCAAGGAAATCATCGCCTCGACACTCCACATCGAGGGCTATACCGCCAAGTATCCGGAGCGCAAGCCCCAGAACTGACGACATTTGGCCAAACTGCCCGCGATCAGAAGAGGGGCCGCGGGCGTGTGAAAGGAGAGCAGCATGCTGTTCGATGTTTGGGGTAGCGATACCCTTATCCACTGGGCCGGCTGGGCCATGGTCTTTATTGGCCTGATCGTGCTCAACGAGGTCGGCCGCCGCACCAAGCTGGGCGCGGCAATCATCTTTGGCGTGGCTCCGCTGGCCATGACCATCTACTGTGTCGCCATCGCCGTCGGTGTTTCGCAGGGTGCCGAGTGGGCGCTCACCAACCCCACCCATGTGTACCAGAACAGCTGGTTCCACTACGCCAAGGTATACGCGGCACTGGCCGGTTGCTGGGGCTTCATTGCCATTAAGTACCAGTGGGGAAAGATCGGCAAGGCGCATTGGTTCCGCGCGTGGCCGTTTGTGATCGTCGCCATCAACATCATGATCGCCGTCGTGTCCGACTTCGAGAGCGCCTATCACTTCTTTGTCCTGGGCGAGTCCACCTGGGTCACCTCCGAGGGCGCCACGCAGCTGGCCGGCTGGAACAACGTGTTCAACGGCATCGCCGGTATCATCAACATCTTCTGCATGACCGGTTGGTGGAGCGTCTACGCCTCCGAGGACAAGACCGACATGCTGTGGCCCGACATGACCTGGGTCTACATCATCGCCTACGACATCTGGAACTTCTGCTACACCTACAACTGCCTGCCCACCCACTCCTGGTTCTGCGGCTTTGCGCTGCTGCTGGCGCCCACCGTCGCCGCCTTTATCTGGAACAAGGGCGGCTGGATCCAGAACCGCGCCTTTACGCTGGCCATTTGGTGCATGTTTGCCCAGGTGTTCCCGTACTTCCAGGAGGAGTCCATCTTTGTGACCCACTCCACGCTCGACCCCGGCGCCGCTACCGCGGTCTCGATCGCCGCACTGGTCGCCAACGTCGCCGCGATCATCTACATCGCCTACCGCGCCAAGAAGCTCGGCCGCAATCCCTACAAGCAGGATGTCTTTGAGGGCACCAGCGATTGGGAGAAGGCCACCGCTCGCCGTGCCAAGGTTGATTACGCACACGCCGAGTAACATGTTGGCCGCTGTTGGCACTTGGGCATAGGCCCGCTCACCAGGCCTTTCAATCCAATGTCTCGCAGAGCCCCCGAAAAGCGTTTCGCTCGCTTTCCGGGGGCTTTTTGTCGTTGCGCCTCTATTCATCTATTCAAAAACACGCGCATATATAAAATCGGATTTCAAATCATGCGGCGGCTCTATGGAGCCCCGTTTTTGGGTACATTGTTGTCCCGATATTGAGCTTGGGGGATATATGAAAGATGAGACGATGGGCCAAGAGGATGCGGTCCAAGATGCAGAAGCGTGTGCCGAGGCCCTGGAGAGTCTAGACCAGATCGCGCTGGCCGAGATTACGTTTGACGATTCGAGCGTTGATGTGCAGGATGAGCCGGAAATCGAGGCGCAGTCCGATGATCAGGATGCAGACGACGTTGAGCCTGCCAAAGATGAGGCAGGTCACGAAGACACCGAAAGCGAGGCCGGCAATCAGCTCGAATCCGACACGGGCGAGGAAACCGTCTTGCTCGGCAGCTTGCCGGCCGAGGATTCGCTGACCCGCGAGCTTCCTGGCCTGGGTTCCGCACCAGCCGTGGACGAGACCATCGCCATGGGCGATATTCCCCTTCCGTCCGTCCCCTCGGCACGCGAGGCCGAGGTTCGCCATCGCAAGATGTCGCCCAAGCGCCGCAATCTGATGGTCGCCGGCGTCGTGGCCGTCGCGCTCGTCGCCGGTGGTGCAGGCTATGCTGCCTGGAACGGATATCAGCAAGAGCAGGCTGCCGCTGTCGCCGCCAATGCCCACACGATGATGTCGGTGCAGATTGGCGTACATGCCGCGGGGCTCGACTGTTCCACCGGCTCCAAGATTCCCGTACAGGTGAGTGGCCAGGATTCTGACGGATCCTCCGTAAGCGAAACACTCTATGTTGACGAGCACGGCCGTGGCATCAAACTACTACCCGGTGACTACACGCTCTCCATCGCTGCCTCCCCCATCGCGGCCGACGGCACCATCTATACCGTCCCGACCACCAAGACGCAGGTCACCGTTAAGAGCGATGGACAGAATTTAAGTGCCCAGGTCACCTTTAAGCTCAAGGTGCCTTCGGCCGACACGGTAACCGACGACCAGATCGATGCCGCCGCCAAATATGCCGAGGAGGGAGGCGCGAGCTCCTCCGCCACCGCCAAGGTGCTCCAGCAGGCGGCAACCGCGCGGCGCGACGCCGCCGTCAATGCCGTGAGCGCGCAAAAGGCACAGGCGGCCCGTGATGCCGACGCCCGTCACAAGGCAACCGACCTCTACCAGCTCGATATCCCCGTCGAGTGGTACGGCAAGGTCGAGACTTGGCAAAATGGCAGCACGCTATGCATCTATCTTGCCGGCGACAGCGATACGCCGATTGTGACGCTCGTCGCGGTGCGCGAGGGCGAGAGCTTTACGCCCGATGAAGGCGATACGGTTTTGGGTGCGGCCAACCTAGGCAACGGTTATACCGTCTACGCCAGCGGCCCCGCCTATCCGTACGTGGTGCCCCAGACCATCAACGGACGGACGCAGAATCCCGTGTCGACCTACCCCATGGACACGGCCATTGAGCTTGTCGAGCTCACGACCGGCAACCGCTACACCTATAGCCAGATCAAGAACGTACTGGTCGGCAAAGACGGCAAGGCCGACGCTGCGACCAAACTAGAGACCGACTACCTCGCCCAGATTCTCCTGCCGAGCATCAAAGCCCAGGACTAGCCGCCCACAACCCAGAGCAGTCTTTTTGAGACGGGGGCTTTTAGCTACCCCGTCCCAAATCTTGATTAGCAGATAAGCAAGATTGATGTGCATCTTGATTAGTAGCTAAGCAAGTTTTTCCGCTGCCGCTCCCCCGAAAGATATCGAACGGCTGGGGCAAAGATAAATCATCGGGGGTGGCGCGCGCAGACGTGGTGTAAGAGCGTCCCGAGGTCCGTCGCTGCAAGTCC
>ERZ839741.32-NODE-32-length-171204-cov-12.244594_pt1 | contig 171204 bp, 133 predicted proteins | sample MGYA00519880_ERZ839741 | MGnify/ENA primary metagenome ERZ839741 (study PRJEB31850, sample SAMEA3708851) | human gut metagenome | biome: human gut; feature: human-associated habitat; material: faeces | place: China | collected 2014 ...
GGAGCACCAAACGCCCCTGTGGGCCCCTCGCATTTAGACGCGCGACCGAAGGGAGCCGCGTCCTAAGGAAAGGCTGGGGAGTCAAGAGGGGCAGGGAAACCTTGGTGTCCCTGTCCCTCTTGCCCCCGCCGCCGGGCGGCGGCAATGCCCGGCCTGCCCATCGGCAGCCAATTTCGCCTGCGGCGGCAAGCCGTCCGGCGGCGGAACTGCTTCCCGTCTGATGATGGGAAAGAAAGCGGAGGGGGCGGCGCTTGCCGCTATAGCAAGAATTTGAAAGTTTCTCCGTCTGCTCTCGGTTTTTCTGCGGAAAATCCCTCGCTCTTTTCGCAAGATTGCTCTGGTTTTTCCCCGCCGGAAGCGCTAAAATAGAGCCATAGTCAACAGAGAGAACAGGCGGCTCAAACAGCCGCGCGAAGAGAGTTTTTTGATTGAAAAGGAGAGTTTCTGCTATGAAAACTGTAAAGATTGGTTCGGTTGGTCTGGGCCGTCTGGGCTACGAGCACGCAAAAAACCTCGCAACGCAGGTTCCGGGCTGCGAGCTGGCAGCGATCTGCGACGTAGACGCAGGCCGTGTCAAGGAGGTCGCCGAAGAGCTCGGCATTCAGTACACCTACACTGACTTCGAGGAGATGTGCAAGAACCCGGAGCTCGACGCGATCGTTATCGTTTCTCCGTCCTTCCTGCACTGCCAGCAGATCGAGATCGCTATGAACAACGGCAAGCACGTTTTCTGCGAGAAGCCGCTCGGCACCGACGTGGAGCAGTGCAAGGCCGCGGAAAAGGTCATCGAGGCACACCCCGATCTGATCTTCCAGCTGGGCTTTATGCGCCGCTTCGACAAGTCCTATGCTGAGGCAAAGCGCAAGATCGACAACGGCGACATCGGCAAGGTCGTTCTGGTTCGTTCCTACACGCAGGACCCGCGCAGCACCATCGAGTCTACCCTCAAGTTCGCACCGCACTCCGGCGGTCAGTACCTCGATATGTGCGTACATGACATCGACCTCATCCGCTGGTTCACCGGCTCCAACGTCAAGAACGTCTGGGCGATCGGCGGCGTATTCGAGTTCGACCTGTACAAGGAGCTGAACGATGCCGACAACGCAGCCGCTACCATTCAGATGGAGAACGGCGCAATGGGCTTCATGTTCACCAACCGCACCCACGCCGCAGGCTCGAACGTCGAGACCGAGATCATCGGCACGCACGGCACGCTGCGCATCGCGAACGTCGGCGCAAAGAACCTGCTGAACATCGTCGACGAGCACGGCTCCCGCGAGGAGTATTATCCGGACTTCATGAGCCGCTGGCACGAGGCCTTCGTGGCTGAGATGGTTGCCTTCACCGGCCATGTCCGCGACAACACCAAGCCGGCTGACCTCACCGTTTATGACGGCACCGCAGTCTCCGAGGCTGCTTACCGCTGCAAGGAGTCCTTTGAGACCGGCAAGATGCTGCCGATCCGCTAATAAGTGAAGCAGAAGCGCCCGCTCTATCCGGTTTACGGAACGAGCGGGCGCTTTTTGGGGTCGATCATGGAAAAAAGGCAGAAAAAACCCCGAAACCTCACGGTTTCGGGGCAATGTGGCAGCCGAAGAAGGATTCGAACCCTCACAAACAGAGTCAGAGTCTGTCGTGCTACCTTTACACAATTCGGCTTTGTCCTGTGCGACTTTAACAGTATATAATATTCAGAGAGAATTGTCAAGCTAAAAATGCAAAAAAATATGGAAAGATTTTTTTGCTGTAAATCTATTGACAAGTCCCGCGCTTTCGCGATATAATATGTAAGCTGATTGTGATAAAATTCATGTCGGCAATGTACCAGCATTTTTAACATTCCTCAATAGCTCAGTTGGTAGAGCATGCGGCTGTTAACCGCAGGGTCGTTGGTTCGAGTCCAACTTGGGGAGCCAAGAATACGGAGTACACATTTGTGTGCTCCGTATTTTTTTCTTTTTATTGACTCAAACCAACGACAAGCTGCTCCAAATTTGGCTAAGACAAATTTGGCAGAAACAGTCCGGCGGACTGTTTCGTAGCAGGTTGCACAACCTTGGTGCGCTGCGGTAAAGTGCCCTTTCGGCGCATGTGTATGTGTGCTCCGTATTTTTCATTCTATCAATGGACTTGAACCAGCGACAAGCTGCTCCAAATTTGTTTGCAAATTTGGTAGAAACAGTCCGGTGGACTGTTTCGTAGCAGGTTGCACAGCCTTTGGTGGTTGATTTTTACAGTTATTAACGGAGATATAGTGGGCTGATGTTGGCATCGGCCCCAATATTTTTATGTTTTTTATTGAACATGATTATAAAAAGGCGGGCGGATAATATCCGCCCCTACGGGTACAGGAACAATTTATTGGTGGTGTTCCACAGGAAAGTCCTCTGTAGGGGCGGCAATCTGCCGCCCGAAAGTTATAGAAACATAATTCTTCTGCCAACAGTACCATAATCCGGACGGTTGGTTGTCAACTGCGTCTATTCCTACCACATTTATTCCAAAATATCCAGATTATAATCGCTTAGGAGTTCGTTGACTTCCATTAAGCTGGCCCCTTTATGTAGGCAATAGATGAGTACGCTGTCCCGGGGGTTGCGGGCATACAGGTCACAAGCGCCGGCGATCTTTAACAGCTTGCGGGTTTCCAATACATTCAGTCCCATACCGATGGCAAGGGCAATCATCTTGTCTCGGGACGGGTGGGTCTTGTTGCCGTTGAAAATCTGGTAGGCATAGTTTTTGTCCATATTGCTGCGCTTGATTATATCGCTTTTGCGCAATCCTTTTTCGTTAAGCAGCAGTTCCAGGTATTCCGTTAGGGACGCAAATTCCAGTTCGTCGATTTCTTCCGTAAAATACGCATGTATGGACTTTTTCTGTTTTAGGATCTCCATTAACTCTTCGGTGGTTTTTTTCATCATCTTCTCCTTATTTTGGCAAAAATCGCCAAATGCCCTTGCATTTATGATATAATAGTAACACTTTAAAAGCAAGGTAATTTTTATGTATTATGAAATTTTAAAAGAAATGAACCCGCGCATGAAGCTGGCCATAGCCGACGGCAGTTTATATGTGCTAAAGGAAATCGGGCTGGAAGATACACAAATGTATCAAAAGCTGATCCGCCTGGATTGCAAGAACATTGTGCGCTTTTACGATACAGTGGCACAGGACGGACGCTTTTATGCAGTAGAGGAATTCATCAACGGCGGCAGTACACTGCGGGAGTATATGGAGCGCCGGGGTCCGCTAAGTGATTTGGAAACCAAAAATATAGCGCTCCAGATTTGTAATGGGCTGAAACAGGTGCACAAGCTGGGTATTGTTCACCGGGATATAAACCCAAACAATATTATGCTGACGGCGGACGGCACGGTGAAGATCATCGACTTCGGCATCAGCCGCACCGTCAAGCGTAATCAAAGCTGCGATACGCAGATCCTGGGCACTCAGGGCTTTACCGCGCCGGAGCAATTCGGCTTTCACCAAACCGGACCCAAAGCGGATATTTACTCTATGGGCGTGTTGATCAATGTGATGGCTACCGGCTGCCTGCCGGGTGTGCAGTTGGTGAACGGCTGGCTGTCTGAGATCGTTTTGAAATGCACCCAGATTGATGAAACCAATCGGTACAGAAATATGGACGATCTGATCCTGGACTTGGAGCGGCGCAGCAAACTTCAGCGGCTTTTGCGCACCGTCCCCGGCTTTCGCAAGGGGATCTGGTGGCACCAGTTGATTGCCGTCTTGTACGATATCGCCCTGCTGTTTTTCCTGATTGTTGCGATGACGACTGCGCATTCTCTGTTGGACGCCCTGTGCACCTTTGGCTTTTTCTTCTTCGGTTATGCCGTGCCGGTGCCCATCCTGACCAACTACCTGGACTGGACCCATCGGATCGCCCGGTTGCAAAATAAGACCAAATCCCAACGCATTTGGATCCAAATCATCCTGTCTGCCCTGGCTCAGGTGCTGTCTGTGCTTTGTATTATAGCATCGCCGGCTGCCTGAATGTTGTGCTGGCAGCACACCAAATCCCCTTTTTTCTGTTGTATAATGAGACCATCAAAGTAAAGGGGGTTTGCGAAATGGCAAACGATGCAGAGGTGCAACTGGCTGTTGACCAGGCAATGAAAGATCAAAAGAAACAGAAACGAAAGAAGAAGCTGATTATCTTTGGGGTGATCCTGGCGGTGATCGTGGTGATCGTCGTGGTCGCCAATCGGCCAAAGGACTACAACTTTGACCAACCGGCAGCACGAGTAACGGTGGATACGGTAATGACGGACTTCAAAAACGACGCCGCCAACGCCAGCGAAAAATACTCGGACAAGGTGATCGCCGTAACCGGTCAGGTGGGCACCATTCAGGACGAATATGTGACCCTGCGGGCTTATGATGACGACCTGTGGCTGTATAATGTGAATGTCTACATGGAGAACAACCAGGATCTGAAGAAGTTTAAGGTAGGCGACACGGTGACCATTGAGGGCGTGTGCGACGATACGGACCTGTTTGGCGATGTGGATGTGAAAAAGTGCGTGATCGCCGACCAGTTTGCCACCGTGCCGGACTATGACGGCGCCCAAAAGGTGCAAATCAACGATTTTGTAAAGCGCTACAAGGAAAACCAGGTGAAAGCCGACGAAAAGTACAAGGGCAAGACCGTGCAGTTCACCGCCAAGGTGACCCATGTGGCAGATGAGTACGCCGTGGTGGAGCCGTTCAATGCGGATGTGTGGGACTGGGATTGCGATGTGCAGATCTGCTTTGAGGATATGGACGACCTGAAGAAAGTGACCGAGGGCAAGATGGTCACTATCGTTGGTGAGTGCTACGGCCAGGCGGATATGTATACCGCCAAAATCTGCCGCGCCATTGTGAAGAAGTAAGTCACAGAATAAGAAAGGCACAGCCATAGGGCTGTGCCTTTTTGCTATGTCAATACAGGTAGGTGTACTTTGAAACGCTTGTTTCTTGCGGTATTGTTATGCTACTTACATTCTCATTTATTGTTAATGACGATCTGATTCAAGTATAGCGTAATAGAATTTGTCTCCAATGCTTCCGTCTTTTTGATAGCAGTATCTTCTGAATGTTCCCTCAAGAGTCATACCTATTTTTTGCATAACCTTACTCGAACCAATATTCCTTGTATCGCAACCGGATGTAATTCGATCATAATGCACTTCGTCAAACAAATAATTCACCACTGCATTTGCCGCTTCTGTCATTATCCCTTTATTCCAATATGGTTTATCGATTTGCCATCCGAGATGACAGGTAAAACATTCATCGTCTTGCGTAACGACAGCAATATTGCCGATAACAACACCTTGAAATTCAATAGCCCAGTTATAGGTTGTCGTTTTACTGTAATTTTTTATCCAGCTTTTCAGAACGGCCTTTGTTTCATTTATCGTTTTGTGCGGTGCATAAGAAAGATATTTTACCACATCCGGATCACTTGCCCACTGAAACATATCTGTATGATCGCTGCATTGAAAACGCCGTAAAACTAACCTTGCGGTTTTGATTGTATTGGTGCCAATATGATTTAACGGACGCAATAATTCTATATCGCTCATTTTATTTACCTTTCCAATAACCCTTTCTCTTTATATTTTCTTTAACAACTTTACATATTTTCCTTGGTGATCTTCGCCTATAAATAGTATATTGTCAAATCCTGAATCCGCATACAGTTTTAACGCCGAATAGTTATCTAAATCCACACCGATTGACATTTCGGAATACCCCATTTCTTTCGCCTTATCGGTGGCGTATTCCACTAACCTTTTGCCAATTCCATTTCGTCTTTTCTCGGGTTTAACGATCAGATGAGAAACATAGATACGCCGCTTATCTATTGTATAGTCCGAATCGTTGGTATCAAAGACTAAAGAAATTTCACCAATAAATTCATCCTCTTCTTTATATACATAGGTGACACGGTTGACTGAAATAAGTGCGCCGTAGAATTGAGCAGCTAACTTTTCTTGTCGTTTCATATTCCAGATATTGCCGCATTTTTCAAATTCGGCAGGTGATAATTCGATGATTTCAAAATCCATTGGAACACCTTTTTATAGAATAAGGGACAGACCCTGATTTTTCTTCACTTTGCGTCTGTGCAAGCGCTTATTCCGTGTGCAGAATGTGGGTGTGGAGATAAGCGGCGATGGCGTCGGTATCGTTGGGACCGATGGTTACATCGGCTGCGGCTTGCACGGCCGGGACGCCATTGCCCATAGCCACGCCGGTGCCGGCCAGGCGGAGCATTTCCAGGTCTGCAAAATCATCGCCAAAGGCGGTGATCCGGTCGATAGTCAGGCCGCAGGCGGCGCAAACGGGCGCCAGGGCATTGGCCTTGGTGGCAGTGGATTTGGTGATCTTGTGCCAGTTTTCTTCACCGGAAAAGCAGCGAATATCACAGTCCGGCAAAGCCGCTTGCAGCGCTTTGACTTGTTTATCGGTGGGTACTTGGGCACAGATCTTCAGCGCATACAGGGAAAAGTCCCGGAAATCCGACCAAATGCTTTTCGCCCAGGCCGGGTCCGGGGGCTGCTGGTTGCGGTCATAGTTCCAAAAATGGCCTTGCAGGGTATCTACGGTTATTTCCGTTTCTGCCCCGCAAATGCGGCGAATACGGGCGAATACCCGCTGGACTTCAACCGGGGCAAACCCGTCTTGATAGACCGTTTTGCCCTGCACCTGGGCCAAGGCGCCGCAGCTGGTGACCAGCACTTCCGGCTGCACTTGGCTGGCATACGCCTGTGCGCTGCCTGCGTAGCGAGCGGTGGCAATGCCAATGCCGCAGCCTGCCCGGCGGCAATCGTCCAGCACCTGCAAATTGGCAGGCGAAATGGTCTTGTCCGGGCGGTGCAAAGCAGACCGTAGGTCTCCGCACCATCAAAATTGTCCGGGTCCGTCACGGAATACACGCACACCGGTTGCAGATCAAAGGCGGTGGCGCCGGTCTCTTCCTGCAATTCCCGCCGGGCTGTGTCCAGGATCGGCTCACCCGGCACCCGATGACCGCCGGGCGCCTCCAAGGTGGTGCGGGCCTTGTGCTTGCAAAAGACCCACTTGCCCTCTGCGCGGGCGGCGATCACGGCGAATTTCAGCTTTTCATCTTCCACTTGGTCATAGAATTTTACGATCATGGTTTACCTCCCGGTTGGGGCGAATGATTTTATCTATTGTTGAACAGGGAACCATTCCCTGTTCTATGTTAATTTTTACCAGTAACAGCAAATATCAATAGCATAAGCAACAGAAATATTGAAATCAAAAAACTATGTTTGCAGCCAGAGGCTTCCAGTAAATATAACAATTCCGACCACAAAATCAGGCAGAAGATTTTATCATTAAATTTTGCCAGTATTTTGCAATTAAATACCAGCATGAGAAAATATGCTGCTGAAATGACTAGGGTCGTAATCATAAAACCGATTTCATAATTAAATAAGAGATAAATTATGATAGGAAATACAACACACAAGAAAGCTAAAACTTTATTACCAATAGATTTGACCATTTTTCCCTGCCTTTGTGAATTTCGTAGGGCGGGGGCTTGCTCCTGCCGCCATGTTCTGTTCCTATCATACCAAATGGGGCGGGGGATTGTCAATGGCGGTTGCGGGGGTGGGGCGGACGGTGTATAATGGAAACAGAACGCAAGGAGGTGGGCGGATGATACTGGCGTTTTGCATAGACAATCAAGGGGGCTTGGCCTTTAATCACCGGCGGCCGTGCAGGTACCACTCATTGTCAGAAATCCAATTAATAAACACCCCAAACGGTGCCGTTGCGGCCGATTGGGGTGTTTTTTTGATTGATTCTACTATATGAAGTCACTCATATAAGTCCTTTATATCTTTACAATCCTCTATTTTATCTAACCAATACATACCAGCCACTTTAGGCCATTGGTTTGTGTTATAGATCGTTGTTGCGTTTATATTGCCCATGTGGCAATGAAAGTGTCTAAATTGACCCAGAATTAACGATAATCTGTTATACGCACACCCATCGGGCTTTTCATATAAATCCGCATCGCTTAATGAGCCTAAATATTCCATGATTTTCTCTTGGATCGATTCAAAATAATCAATTAACAGTTCTCGTGATAATACCTTTTTATTATCATAAACATCAAGACTATTCAAATTTGGTTCATGAAAATCCGGTTCAGTATATACTTCAGGATTGATGTACCATTGATCCAAAGAATGCAAAGTATGGTACACATGTTTCCATATTGGCATATCGCATAAGATCGTATCCATATCACATGTCTTTAATGTGATCGAAAAATTATAAAACATCACTTTCGTATGCTCAATAATAGTGTGGATTAAAACATCATTCATAGAGTATCTCCGATCTCAGAACAGGGGGACAGGCCTCTGCTTTTGCTGGCAAACTGAAAATTATATAATGCAATGTTTAAGTATCCGGTTCTTTATTTCTGCGTAGTAAATGATATGCTGAATTGTTTTTTTTACCTGTTCTGTTCCAATTTCTTTTTCATCATTCCCGCAGTCAATGCCTAAAACACGCTTAATATTATATTCTAACCACTCTAATCTGCCATTATTGCAGTCATATAACGTTTCCCAATCTACGGGCATTTCTCCACCGGCATTTTTATATCCTTGCAAAAAAGCTTGAAATAATTGAAAATCAATTTTGCAATTTTCATAACCCGACCAACACAACGCCAGTTCAAACAATTCCATAAACGGATTGTTATAAGCTAAACACTCTAAATCAATAATGCGATAATCATTCCCATTCCAGAGAACATTTTTGCAGTCCATATCGTTATGACAGATCGACACGATAGGGGGTAGTTTCTTTCGTGCTAGATTGCCTTTATTTTGACTGTCTTGAATTACAGGCAAAGTGTCTTTCAGCATTGTGTACAACTGCGTATCGGTGTGTTTCATTTCCGCAAGATAGAAATTCCAATCAATAGACATTTCATAGAAAGCTTTATTTTCATGTTTTTTGTCTACACTATGGATTTCAGCAAGCACCCTTCCCATTTCTTTGCAGTGATCTGCTGTTATTTCGCTGCTTTTTAAGGCTTTTCCGGGAAAATAGTCAAACAGATAGAAATATTCACCATCTATCTCCTGCATTTTTCTTCCACACAAAGACAATGCAGGAAGAACCGGAATACCCTCTTGCTCCAGTAAAAGTTCTATCCGTTCAGCTTTTGCAAAATTATCCATAGCGGTTTCTCTTTGCATAACAAACGGATTTAGCAACTTCAGAGCGAAAGTCCCTTGCTGTGTGTTAATCTTATACATCTTGTGCATAAAGCCGCCGCTCAAACGCACGGGTTCACCGACCATCTTCCAACCATATTTTTCTGTTATCTTTGTAAATATTGACACTTTGTCTCTCCGTAGGCAGGGGACAGTTCTCGGTTTTTGGGATTTACTGCTTTGCGTCTTGCTGCTTGTCCAGGTCAAACATTTCTTCCATGGTGTGCCAACCCAGCACGGCGCACTTCACTCTGGCGGGCATGTGGGCCACATCTTGCAGCGCCGCTGCCTCGTCCAGCTCCTCCATTTCCTCCTCGGTAATGGAGTCTTTGATCATCTTTAGGAACAGCTCCGCCAGATGCAGGGCATCCTCTTTCTTCTCACCGATGATCAGGTCCAGCATAATATCCGCCGAGGCCTGGGAGATGGCACAGCCGTCGCCTACAAAAGCGCCGTCGGTGATCACGCCGTCCTCCACTTTCAGCTTTAGCACAATGTCGTCGCCGCAGCTGGGGTTCACCCCCTCCAGCACCAAGTTGGCGTCTGCCAAATCGTGCTTGTGCTCCGGGTGCAGGTTGTGCTCTGTTAAGATCTGGTTATAAAAATTTCTATTCTCCATAGCCCATTTGCCTCCTTAGGGATGCCACTGCGTCTAAAAACCGCTGCACTTCTTCTTCTGTATTGTAGAAGAACAGGCTGGCGCGGGCGGTGGACGGTGTGCCCAGGTGCTGCATCAGCGGCTGGGCGCAATGGTGCCCGGCACGAATGGCCACATCGGCCGCGTCCAAAATGGCGCTGATGTCGTGGGGGTGCACGCCGTCAACGGTAAAGGTCAAAATGCCGCAGTGCTCCTCTGCCTTTTCCCCGCCGATCACATGCACATGCGGCATGGTACGCAGTCCTTGCAGGGCAAAATCCGTCAGCGCTACCTCCTGGGCGTGCAGCTTGTCCCACCCAATGGCGGTCAGGTAGTCAATGGCGGCGGCCAGACCCACCGCACCGGCAGCGTTCACCGTGCCGGCCTCAAATTTATGGGGCAGGGGGGCGTAAGTCACCTTGTCCCTTGTTACATACTCGATCATCTCGCCGCCGGATAAGAAAGGCGGCATTTCTTCTAACAATTCTTCCTTGCCATACAGCACGCCGATGCCCATGGGGCCCATTAGCTTGTGGCCGGAAAAGGCCACAAAATCCACGCCCAGCGCCTGCACATCAATAGGCATGTGGGGGGCACTTTGAGCGGCGTCCATCACCACCACGGCGCCGTGCTTGTGGGCCAGGTCAATGATGGCGTCCATTGGATTGGTGCGGCCAAATACATTGGACACCTGCGCCACAGCCACCAGAGCGGTTTTGTCTGTGATCTTCGCTTCCAGCTCCGCCATAGGCAGGCTGCCGTCCGGTGTACATTCCAGATAGCGCAGGGTGGCGCCGGTTTGCCGGGCAACCATCCGCCAGGGCAGCATATTGGAGTGGTGCTCCGCAATGCTTACCACGATCTCGTCCTCCGGGCCGATTCGGTGGAGGCCGTAGCTGTATGCCACCAGGTTCAGGCTCTCTGTGGCGTTGCGGGTAAAAATGATCTCGCTGTCGCTCTTAGCGTTCAGAAAACGGCGCACCGTCTCTCGGGCGGCGGCGTAGTCCTCCGTAGCGTCCATACCCAGTTGGTACAGACCCCGCAGGGGGTTGGCGTTGTGGGTCTCGTAAAATTTGCGCTGGGCGTCCAGCACGCAGTCCGGGCGCTGGCTGGTGGCGGCGTTATCCAGGTAGGCCACCTTGCTTTCCCGCAGCAGGGGAAAGTCTGCCCGGTAATTCATAATTTCTTGCTGGGTCATTGGGCATTCTCCTCCAAATAACGGTGCACCCGATCGGTGAGCCCCGGGTCGTTTGCCTTGGCGCAAAGCGCCTCCAGCTTGGAGCGGGTGATCAGCAACTCGGCCTCTGCCCGGCTCAGCCCTCTGGAATTCATATAGAACAGAATGTCCTCGTCCAGTTGACCGATGCTGGCCCCGTGGTTGCCCTCTACATCTTCCTCGGCGCACAGGATCAGGGGAATGGTACGGTTCACTACATCTTCACCCAGCAGCAACACATCTTCCTTTTCGTCACCCTTAGAGCCGGCGGCGCCCTTTTGAAAGTCAATGGTGCCCCGGAACAGCTTGGCGCTGCGGTCTTGCAGCACCCCGTCTGCGTTCATATTGCTTACGGTGCGGCGCCCGGTTTGCAGGGCGTCATAGTTAAAGTCAAAGGTGCGATCCCCGGTGCCCAGGTAGCCGATGTCTGCCGTAAAGCGGCTGTCGTCTCCGTCCAGGTGGGTCTTGCACCCGGCGTAGGTGGCTTTGCCGCCCAAAAACAACTGCACCAGCTGAAAGTCCGCACCGGCACCGCAGTGGGCGCCAATGTTGTTGACCACCGTGCAGTCCGTGCCCGGCAGACTCAGCTGCACCAGTCGCACTTTCGCACCGGGGGCCAGTTCTACCCGGGTCTCCAGGGCCAGACAGGGGGCGTCCGCCGTGCTTTGCAGGTCCATCACCACAGTCAAGTGGCTGTTTGCCTCTGCGGTCAGCTCCACGCGGCGGGCGTTCTTCCGGCCGTCGGCGCACAGGGTCAGCCGGGCGGTGGTGTGGGTATTCGCTTTGGCGGTGATCCGGTCCAGCTCCAGGGAGGCAAAGGCCGTTTCCGCTTCTTCACCCATACCGGTGGAAACCACTGTGGCAGGGGCCGGGGCGGCGGTGACTTCCGCGCCGCTCCAGTCCGCTTTGCAGGGGCCGTCCAGCGGGGGCAGGGTTACCGTGGTTTCGTTCATGTGCAGTCGGTTCCAGGTGGGGGACGGCAGGGGATTGACTGCAAGGGTATTTTCTTTTGTCATACTGCTACCTCCCATCAGCCGATGCTGCCTTTCATCTCTAAGCGAATTAAGTTATTCATTTCAACGGCGTATTCCAGCGGCAGTTCCTTGGACACATCGTCTGCAAAGCCGCTGACGATCATGGCGCGGGCCTCTTCCTCGCTAAGCCCGCGGGACATGAGATAAAATACGGCTTCGTCGCTGATTCGGCCGATCTTGGCCTCGTGGCCCACATCCGCGTCACGGGTGCGAATATCCATGGCAGGAATGGTGTCTGACCGGGAAATATCGTCCAGCATCAGGGACTGGCAAGACACGGTGGACTTGCTGCCCGGTGCGGTCTTTTGCACCTGTACGCTGCTGCGGAAGGTGCTGATGCCCCCGTCCTTGGAAATGGAGCGAGCGTTCATTACGGAGGTGGTCTCCGGCGCAGCGTGAACCACTTTAACGCCGGTGTCCAGGTTCTGACCCGCCCCGGCAAAGGTAATGCCGGTGTACTCCATGCGGGCGCCCTTGCCCTTTAGAATACTCATGGGGTACAGGTAAGACACATGGGAGCCAAAGGAGCCGGACACCCACTCAATGGTGCCCCCTTCCTCTACCAGCGCCCGCTTGGTGTTCAGGTTGTACATATTCTTGGACCAGTTCTCAATGGTAGAGTAGCGCAGCTTGGCGTTCTTGCCAACGAACAGCTCCACGCACCCGGCGTGCAGGTTGGCTACATTGTACTTGGGTGCGGAGCAGCCCTCGATAAAGTGCAGGTACGCCCCCTCGTCTACGATGATCAGCGTGTGCTCAAACTGGCCGGCGCCCGGCGCATTCAGCCGAAAGTAGGATTGCAGCGGAATGGTCACGGACACCCCCGGCGGCACATACACAAAGGAACCGCCGGACCAAACGGCGCCGTGCAGGGCGGCGAATTTGTGGTCCGTGGGTTTTACCAGCTTCATAAAGTGCTTTTGAATCATCTCCGCATAAGGGCCGTGCATAGCGCTTTCCAGGTCTGTATAGACCACGCCCTGGGCGGCCACTTCCTCTCGCACATTGTGGTATACCAGCTCTGAGTCATACTGGGCACCCACACCGGCAAGGGACTTGCGCTCTGCCTGGGGAATGCCCAGGCGCTCAAATGTATCCTTAATATCTTTGGGCACATCGGACCACTTGGCGCTCATTTTGGTGTTGGGGCGTACATAGGTTACGATGTTGTCCATATCCAGTCCGTCAATGGGCGGACCCCACTGGGGCACCCGGCTCTCATTGTAAACTTGCAGGGACTGGAGCCGAAACAGCTGCATCCATGCCGGATCGTTCTTCTCATCGCTGATCTTCTGTACGATCTCCGGGGTCAGGCCCGCTTGCAGCTTGTAGGCATCTTTTTCGTCGTCTTTTATGTCATAGACCGTGCGGTCAATGTCTGCCACATAGGTTTTTTCTTCCACAGGGAACACCTCTTTTACGCCTGCTCGTAGGCTTCAAACCCACGGGCGTTGATCTCGTCCACCAGGGAGCCGTCGCCGGTCTTTACGATCCGGCCGTTGACTAAAATATGGGTGTAATCCACATGCAGGCTCTCCAAAATACGGGTGGAGTGGGTGATGATCAGCAGGGCGCCTTTTTGCTCTTTTTGATAGGCCTCCACGCCACGGGATACGGTGCGTACCGCGTCCACATCCAGGCCGGAGTCCGTCTCGTCCAGGATCGCCAGACTGGGGCGCAGCAACAGCATTTGCAGAATTTCCGCTTTTTTCTTCTCGCCGCCGGAGAAGCCCACATTTAGGTCCCGATCGCCGTAGGCCGGGTCCATTTGCAGCAGCTTTGCCGCCTCATTAAACTGTTTTTCAAAGGCAAACAGCTTCACCCGCTTGCCGGTGCGCTGGGCCAGGGTGCTGCGCACAAAGCTTTTCAGCGACAGGCCGGGCACCTCCAGGGGATTTTGGAAGGACAGGAACATACCCGCCTTGGCCCGCTGGTCGGCGGATAGCCCCTGCTGCTCCTTGCCGTGGAACAGAATGGAGCCGCCGGTTACCTTGTACTGGGGATTGCCCATCAGGGCGTAGCCCAGGGTGGACTTGCCGGCGCCGTTGGGGCCCATGAGCACATGGGTCTCGCCCTCGTTTACCTGTAAATTCACGCCGTGCAGGATCTCTTTATCCTCTACGGCAACGGTCAAATTCTCAATATCCAGTAAGTGCTGGGACATGGTTTTGAACTTCCTTTCCATGCACAAAAACCGTGCTTTTACTATTTTCTGCATAATAATATAATCCGTATTTCCTACTCTGTCAATAGGAATTAAAAAACTTGGGTTGCTTCGTACAAAAGGCACAAAAACAAGGGGGCAAAATTGTCTATTTTATACATATATAATGCAGGGGCTTTTTTACGCCCAGTCCACCCGGCGGCGCCGTTGCAGCAGATCAAGCGCAAATACCACAGCGCCTGCCAGCAGCAGCGCTGTCAGCGTGGTGCTGCCGATACCGGGGCGAGGCAGGGTCTCCGATATATTGGAGAACACCGCCGCCGGTTGGGGAAACAGGCGCAGCAGCCCCCGGCAGTAGCCGTCTGCCAGAAGTGCAGCCCCGGCGCGGCAGGCCAAAAAGGTCGGGTAGGGCAGCCCGAACCGCCCGGCCCAGCCCAGCAGCTGCAAGTGCACGCACAGCCCGCCAAAGGCCAGGAATGCCGCCGTTTGGGTCAGGGTGTAGCCGGTGCCGGTACACAGCCCGGCGGTGATCTCTACCAGCGGCAGCAGCCATTTGGGCACCGGTACCACAGCGCACAGAGCGGAGAAGAGAATGATGCAGGCAGAAAGGTGCAGCAGGCTCTCCATGGCGCCTTTGGCGGCAGCGGGCAGCGCTTCTCCCGCAGACAAGGGCGGGGCAGGCGGTACTTCTTTGGCAGCGGGCGGGTCGCTGAGGGGAACAGTCACCGCCGCCACCGTTAGGTTAGCCAATATATTGGCGGTCAGCAGCAGCCACCCGGCAGTGCCGCTATGGAGCGCTGCCGTGCCTACAGCTGTGCAGATAAAGCCCACCCCGCCGCACACATTAAAGCACAGCATACGCCGGGCGGTGGCGCGGTCGATCACGCCCCGATCCAGCAGTTCCCCGGTGAGCACCGCGCCGGTGGGATAGCCGCCGATTTGGCCAAACAGCAGCGCTCCGGCAGCCTGGGGCGGTAGGCGCAGTGCCTTTGCCGGTAAGATCAGCGCCCGGCTGAGCAGTACCCCCGCCCGGGTGTTTTGGATCATTAAGAACAGCATCAGCAGCGGCAGCAGACTGGGCAGCACGGTGTTCTCTGCCAGCGCCAGCCCGGCCTTGGCGCCCGATCGTGCCGGTGCGGCAAACACCAGCAGAATCGCCGCTGCCGCCAGCAGCAGTGCCAGCAGGGGCAGCGCTTTTTGGTTCTCTTTTTTCATATCATCACCAATAATTCCTATGCATAGTATGTACAGGTGATACAATGGAGCACATGCCAAAAGAGAAAAAAAGGGCAAAAAATCGTCGGGCGTGTCCCTTGCCCGGGGACGAAAGCCAGCTGCCGGTGCATTACAGCGCCGGGGAGCCGCGGCTGGAGATCATCGGCGATCGGGTGCTGGTGGACGGGCTGCGCCGGGTGCTTAGTTACACCTCGGAGCGCCTGGTGCTGCAAGTGGGCAAGCGCCGGGTGACCCTGGTGGGGGCGGATCTTTGCATGCTGGATTATTCGCCTTTAGGCGTGCAGGTGATCGGTACGCTGTTGGCTGTGGAGTTCGGCGACCTATGACCCGATTGTACTGGTATCTTCGCGGGTATGTGCAGTTTGTATTTACAGGCGGGTTTGCAGAGGATTTTATCAATGCGTTGGGAGAGCTGGGCATTACGCTGCCTGGCTTGCAGCGACAGGGGAGCGAACTGCGCGGTGTGTGCAGTGTGGGAACTTATATGCAGCTGCACAAGGCGGCGCGGCAGGCCGGCGGCCGGGTGCGTATTACTGCCCGGCGAGGGCTGCCCTTTTTTCTCCGACGACTGCGGGGGCGCTGGGGATTGCCGATGGGGGCGGTGGCTTTTGCACTGGTGCTGTGTGTGCTCAGCGGGTTTATCTGGGATGTGCAGGTGGTGGGCAATAACCGGGTAGGCACCGGCACACTGGAGACTTATTTGGCGCAGAATGGCGTGGCCGTGGGCAAGCCTTGGCAGGGGACGGCGCGCAGTCGGCTGAACTATCGACTGATGCGGGATTTCCCGGATCTGGCCTGGGCGCACATCAACAAGGTGGGCGCCACCGCCCGGCTGGAGGTGGCAGAGCGGGTAGATACCCCTAAGACGAAAAGCGACAAGGAGCAGAGCCAATGGGGCGCTGCCCGGCGAGAACTGCGCTGTACCGTCCGTCGGTTGCAGGTACACCGGGTGCAAACCGGGCGGCAGGTGTGCCGCGGGGTGTATTTTTACGGCTTGACGCTGGTGCCCATGGGTAAGGACGCACCGCCTATGACAGAGGTGACGGAGCAGCGCCGTCTGCTGCGCCTAAACGGTCGGGCGTTGCCTATGGGCAGCGTCACGCGCACCCGCACCGCTTACCGCCGCGTGGAGCAACGCCTAACGGTGCAGGCGGCCACGGCGCTGGCTAAGGCGGCACTGGAGGAAAAACGGGCGCAGGAGCTGCCGGGCGCCACCATCATCAACGCCTATGTGACGGTGGAGGTGACCCCGGATACGGTCACGGCCGTAGGCGCCTACACCGTGCAGGTGCAAAGCCTGCAAACCGATCGGGATCGGGCATAAAAACCGGCGGAAAAACTTGCCGATTTGGCCGTTATTTTTCATTTTTGGAAATTTGCCAAATTACGCAGCGGACACTTGCAAGCGCGCCACCCTTGTGATAGAATAAAAGCGCAAAAATCTATGAAACAGGAGGCGATGCTATGCAGATGACATTCCGCTGGTTTGGCAAGGAAAAGGACACGGTCTCTCTGGAGCAGATCCGTCAGATCCCCGGCGTGACCGGAGTGGTGCCTGCCTTGCACGACCTGCCCGCCGGTGCGCCGTGGACCATGGACCGAGTACAGGCCATGTATGACGAGATCACTGCTGCCGGGCTGACCATGGAGTGCATTGAGAGCGTCAATGTACACGAGGATATTAAGATCGGACTGCCCAGCCGGGATCGGTATATTGAGAATTACAAAACCTCGATTCGCAATCTGTCCAAGGTTGGGGTCAAGGTGATCTGTTACAACTTTATGCCGGTGTTTGACTGGACCCGCACGGACCTGTATATGCCCCTGCCGGACGGTTCTACCTGCCTGAGCTATGACGGCAAGCAGGTGGAGGGCAAGTCCCCGGAGGATATGTTCCGTGAGATCGACGACAACTCTAACGGTTACGCCATGCCCGGCTGGGAGCCGGAGCGCATGGGCGAGATCAAAGAGCTGTTCGCAAAGTATAAAGATGTGACCGCCGAGGATCTGTGGGCCAACTTAAAGTATTTCTTGGAGGCGATTATGCCCGTTTGTGAGGCATGCGATGTAAAGATGGCCATTCACCCGGACGATCCGCCATGGGGCATTTTTGGCCTGCCGCGGATTATTACGGACAAGGCGGCGGTAGAGCGGCTGCTGACCATGGTGCCCAGCAAGTATAACGGCTTGACCCTGTGCACCGGTTCTTTAGGCGCCAGTCCCAAGAACGATATGGTGGAGATCATCCACGCTGCCGGGGATCGCATTTACTTTGCCCACCTGCGCAATGTGGCGATCAATGACCGCTGGTTTAACGAGACGGCACATGAGAGCGCCTACGGCTCTTTGGATATGTATGAGATTGTAAAGGCCCTGCAAGAGGAGGGCTTTGACGGCTATGTGCGCCCGGACCATGGGCGTATGATCTGGGGCGAAGTCGCCCGACCCGGCTATGGTCTGTTTGACCGGGCACTGGGTGTGTCTTACCTGAACGGCTTGTGGGAAGCGGTAGAAAAATCCCGCAGGGCGTAAATAGAGAGGAAGTAGAAACCATGTTTAATCACGAGAACTTAAAGGGCCGCGTGGCCGTGGTCACCGGTGGCGGCGGCGTGCTGTGCGGCGGCTTTGCCAAAACCTTGGCGGCGCAGGGCTGCAAGGTGGCTGTGTTGGATCTGAACGAAGCGGCTGCCCAGGCAGTGGCCGACGAGATCAACGCCAACGGCGGACAGGCGATTGCCGTGGGCTGCAATGTGTTGGAGCCGGCGTCTATGCGCGCCGCGCGGGATGTGATCGCCGAGAAGCTGGGCACCTGTGACATTCTGTTAAACGGTGCCGGCGGCAACAACCCCAAGGGCACCACCACCAAGGAGACTTTGGAAAAGATTGATCTGGCTCAGCAGGATCCGGAGGTCAAGACCTTCTTCGATCTGGATCCCCAGGGCATTAGCTTTGTATTTAATTTGAACTTTTTAGGCACCCTGATCCCCACACAGATCTTTGCCAAGGATATGGCAGAGAAGGGCAAGGGCTGCATTGTGATGGTTACCTCTATGAATGCGTTTCGTCCGCTGACCAAAATTCCGGCGTACAGCGCTGCTAAGGCTGCGGTAAAGAACTTTACCGAGTGGATGGCCGTGCACTTTGCGGATATGGGTATTCGTGTTAACGCCATTGCGCCGGGCTTTTTCTCCACCAAGCAGAACGCGACTCTGCTGTGGAACCCGGACGGCACCCCCACCGCCCGCACCGGCAAAATTTTGGCTGCTACGCCGATGGATCGCTTTGGCGAGCCGGAGGAGCTGGCCGGCACGCTGCTGTTCCTTTGCGATGAGGCGTACAGCGGCTTTATTACCGGCGTGAACATTCCGGTGGACGGCGGCTTTAACGCCTATTCCGGTGTGTGATTGAAAAAAGTCCCCGAGTATTCGGGGATTTTTTGGGTGTGTGCACCCCTTTTGCGCAGACTATTTGTATAGAAAAGAGTGTTAAGATGAAGCCTTTTATGGACAAGGACTTTTTGCTGGATACCCCAACGGCCCGGCACCTGTACCACGACTACTGTGAGGCGCTGCCCATTTGTGACTATCACTGCCATTTAAGTCCCAAGGAGATTTATGAGAACGCCCAGCCTACGGATATTTCCGCCCTGTGGCTGTCCGGCGATCATTATAAGTGGCGGGCCATGCGCTCCTGCGGTGTGGACGAGCGGTACTGCACCGGCGACGCCAGCCCCAGAGAGAAGTTCCAAAAATTTGCCTACACCCTGCAATACGCCATCGGCAACCCGCTGTATCACTGGGCGCATATGGAATTGCAGATGTATTTTGGCATTGATACCCCTTTGTCTGCCGCCACGGCAGATGACATTTACGACCGAGCCAATGGGGCTATCGCTGCCGGGGATTTTCGCCCCCGCACACTGATTGAAAAGAGCAAGGTCAAGGTGCTGTGCACCACCGACGACCCGGCGGACGACCTGGTGTATCACAAGAAGATCGCCGCCCTGCCGGACTTTGACTGCAAGGTGCTGCCCACCTTCCGCCCGGATAAGGCACTGCATATTCAGGCACCGGACTTTGCGGACTATATGGACACTTTGGCTGCCGCTGCGGGTATGGAAATTCATACGGTGGACGATGTGATCGCCGCCCTGCGCAGTCGGGCAGAATACTTCCATTCTGTGGGCTGCCGGGTGTCTGATCAGGCCTTTGATGTGCCGCCCTACGCCCCCGCTGCACCGGAGCAGGTGCAGGCTGTCTTTGCCAAGGCACTGGCCGGGGCGCCGGTGACGGAGCAGGAGGCGCAGATCTATAAAACCCCGGTGCTGCTGGCACTGGGCAAGCTGTACCATGAGCTGCACTGGACGATGGAAGTGCACATCGGTGCCATGCGTAACAACAACAGCCGAATGTTCCGTGCCCTGGGGCCGGACACCGGTTTTGACTCAGTGGATGACGGTCGGGTGGCACGGCCCCTGTCTCGCCTGCTGGACGCCATGGACAGCACGGACAGCCTGCCTAAGACCATTCTGTTCAACCTGAACGACAAGGACAACACGGTGCTGGCTACCATGCTGGGTAACTTCCAGTCCACGGAGGCGGCGTCTAAAATTCAGTATGGACCGGCTTGGTGGTTCCTGGACACCATGGACGGTATGACCGCCCAGCTAAAGAGTCTGGGTAATCTGGGCGTGCTGGGCAAGTTTGTGGGTATGGAGACGGACTCCCGCTCCTTTACTTCCTACGGTCGCCACGCCTACTTCCGCCGCATTCTTTGCGCCCTGATCGGTCGCTGGGTGGAGCAAGGCTGGTACGCCAATGACGACGCGGTGCTGAAAGAGATCGTACAGGGCATTAGCTACAACAACGCCATTGCCTATTTTGATTTTGCATAAGGAGAGATAAAAATGGATTTGAAATTAAGACCCAAGGAAGAATGTAAGTTCGACGAGATTTCGTTGGGCGAGATCATGCTGCGCCTGGACCCGGGCGAGGGACGGATCAAGACTTCCCGCACCTTCCGTGCCTGGGAGGGCGGCGGCGAGTATAATGTGGCCCGCGGGCTGCGCCGCTGCTTTGGAATGCGCACCGGCGTGGTCACTGCTTTTGCAGAGAACGAGGTGGGTTACCTGCTGGAGGATCTGATTCTCCAAGGCGGGGTAGATACCTCCCTGATCCGCTGGGTGCCCTTTGACGGCATCGGCCGCAGTGTGCGCAACGGACTGAACTTTGTGGAGCGGGGCTACGGCATTCGCGGCGCTGTCAGCACCTCTGACCGGGGCAATACCGCCATTTCTCAGCTGAAGCCCGGCGATGTGGACTGGGATTATATCTTTGGCACTCTGGGTGTGCGCTGGCTGCACACCGGCGGGATTTACGCCGCTTTGTCGGAGAATTCCGCTGCCGTGGTGCTGGAGGCAGTAAAGGCTGCCAAGAAGTACGGCACCGTGGTGTCTTACGACTTGAATTACCGTGCCTCTCTGTGGAAGGGCATCGGCGGCCAGGAAAAGGCCCAGGAAGTGAACAAGGAGATCGCCAAGTATATTGATGTAATGATCGGCAATGAAGAGGACTTTACCGCTTGCCTTGGTTTGGAGGTTGAGGGCAACGACAAGGACTTGAAGAGCCTGAATATGGACGGCTATTACAAGATGATCCAGGCCGCCACCAAGGCGTACCCCAACTTTAAGGTGATCGCCACCACTCTGCGTACTGTAAAGACCGCCACCGTCAATGATTGGAAAGCCATTTGCTGGGCAGACGGCCAGATCTACAAGTCCATGGAGTTCCCGGGATTGGAAGTTCTGGATCGTGTTGGCGGCGGCGATAGCTTTGCCTCCGGCTTGATCTACGGTTTGATGACCTTTGGCGACGCCCAGCAGGCGGTGAACTACGGCGTGGTGCACGGTGCATTGGCTATGACTACCCCCGGGGATACCAGCATGGCATCCCTCAAAGAGGTAGAAGCTAAAGTCCATGGTGCAGGCGCCAGAGTGCAGAGATAAGTAACGATAACGTACCGGCGAGCAGCGCGCTTTGAGGGATGCACGAGTGTCCAAATCTGCACGGCAGATTTGGCAGCAAGGCTCCGGGGGAGCCTTGCGCAACTGAGTGGGTGTATTGTCTGACCTTAACAGCAGCGTGACCGTCCGTAGGTCATGGTGCAGGCGCCAGAGTGCAGAGATAAGTAAAGATAACCCCCGGCGAGCAGCGCGCTTTGAGGGATGCCGCCGAAAGGGTTAGCGTATAAAAGTGAAAAAATAAGCCCCGCAGCGGGCTTTGGAGGTATTGTATGTCTAAAGAAGCAGTTTTGAACAAAATTAAAGATGTTGGGATCGTGGCTGTGATCCGTGCGGAGTCTGTGGAGCAGGCTGCCAAGATTACAGACGCTTGCGTGGCCGGTGGCGTGACCACCGTGGAGCTGTGCTTCACCGTGCCCAATGCGGACCAGCTGATTTCCCAGATGGTGAAAAAATACGAGGGCACGGATGTGACCATCGGCGCCGGTACGGTGCTGGATCCTGCCACTGCCCGGATCGCCATTCTCAACGGCGCCCAGTATATTGTGTCGCCCCACTTTGACCCGGAGATCATCGCTGTGTGCAACATTTATGATGTGCCGGCTATGGCAGGTGTGGGTACGGCGACCGAGGCCATTGCCGCTATGCGCTGCGGTGCCAGCGTGCTGAAGGTGTTCCCCGGCGATGTGCTTGGTCCCAAGTTCATTAAGTCCCTGCGCGGCCCGGTGCCCTATGCCCAGTGCATGCCCTCCGGCGGCGTGGATGTGGACAATGTAGGCGATTGGATTAAGGCAGGCGCCATTGCCGTTGGTGCCGGTTCTTCCCTGACCGCCGGTGCCAAGACCGGGGATTATGCCAAGATCACTGAGACCGGCAAAAAGTTTATTGAGAACATTAAAAAAGCCAGAGCGTAAGCGATAACAAACAGAAAATACCCCCGACTGGGTACAGATTTCGTACACAGTTGGGGGCTTTTTTATAACCGATTTGCCTCCCTTGCAAAGGGAGGTGGCAATGCCGTAGGCATTGACGGAGGGATTGCACTGTTATTCGTTTGCCGCAAGGAGGAAACCTTACTTCTTCCGCACCAGGGTCACGCAGAAGTCGTTATAATTCTTTACGGCGTATTCTTGCTGTCGGGTTTTATCCAGCTGGGGCACGGTGCCAAAGAAAATGTAGCAGTCGTCGGTCAGGTCGCGATTTTCCTCCACCTGCACATAGTGCCAGCTGCCGTCCTTGGTTACCGGGCGCAGGCGGGGCGCCACATCCGGGTTACCGGCACTCAGCCCGCCACGGGCGCGCAGCTCCGGCTCCAGTGGGGTCATTTGGTTGATTTTGTCGTCCGCATAAAAGCGCAGGAATACGCTCTCTCGCTCTCTAAAGTACGGGTCCTGGCTGTCTACCAGCAGAATTTCGCTGCTGCCGCTGTCTCTGGCGGCGGTCAGCGCCTGTTCAAAGCTTTTGCCGTACAGGGCACTGTTGTGGGTGGCAAAGTTGCCAAAGGCAAAGCCGGTGAGTGCCAGGGACACTACGGCCAGCCCGGCCAGCAGGCGGGGCACCGCCGGGGAGGAAAAGCTCTCCAGCAGCCAGCACACCCCAAAGGCGGCCAAAATATGCAGCAGCGGATAAAAGGCTGCGTAGCGGTACATGGCGTTGGAGGCGTAGCTGACCACAATGGCGTACACCAAAAAGGCGCCTAAAAAGCTGCCGATCACCACACGGGCGGTGGTGGTTTTGGCAAAGTCCGTGGCGGCCTTGCGGTGCTTTTTGGGCCACAAAAACAGCAGCAGCCCCGCCAGTGCCAGCAGCCCCGCCACTGTGTGGCCAAAGGGATAGTTGCTTACATTGCCGCTGAGGGTGGGATAGCGGGCGCTTTGGAGCAGCATTAAATCCGGCACCAGGCTATTGTACAGCACGCCGCCCAGGTTGGAGAATGCTCGCTGAAAGACAGCACCGGCAGTCCCGGCAGTGCCAAAGATGGTGGTGCTGTTGCCCCTGGCGTAGCTGTCCATAGCCGTGATGGACAGCCCCAGGAAGTTGCAGTCCTTCAGCAGACCTGCCTGCACCAGTCCTAAGAGCAGAAACGGCAGAGCACACACAGCCAATACGGCCACGGACCACAGGGCGTAACGGAATTTCATTTTCTTTTTGATCAGCAGAGATAGATACAGGATCACCAGCAGCACCGGGATCAGAATAGCTGCTGCCATATAGGCGTACAGCCCCAGGGCGAAGCAGGCCATGGATAGGGTGTAAAACAGCAGCCGTGCCTTAGGCTTTTCCACCGCGTGCACCAAAAAGTACAGGGCAAATAGCAGCACAAAGGGCAGATAGGCGCAGTCCAGGGTCCAGGCGGACTGGTACAGCCGCCACGGCTCAATTATAGACAGCAGCAAAACAGTGTTTTGCACCGTGTATTGGCCGGGAAACAGCAGTCGCGTCAGCCCCTTTAAGGCGAACAGGCTGGCAAAGGCGGTCAGCGCCAAGGGCAGCCGAGCAATCCAAATCTGATTGCCGAACAGGCGGATAAAAACCGCTGCCAGGTAGGTGGCCAGGGAGGATTGACCGCCGTACAGCCAGGTGTCAAAATACACCGGCATACGCTGGCCGAAAATGTCTGTGCCCTCCCGCGCCAAACTGCGGGCGTTGAGTACCAGCATAGCCTCGTCCACATGCACATCGCCGTTGATCAGGTAAAGTATAAAAAAGAGGACCTGCAACACGGCGCCCAGCAGGATCAGCCCATTGGCTGTGCCGGGCGCAGACAGTGCGCGGGTCAACGCCCCCTTGCGAGGGGCAGAAGAAGCGGTTTGCATAAGCGTTCGTTCCTTAGGATTTGGTGTGTTCGTCCAGGGTCAGGTAGTAGGCGGGCATGAATTCTTTCCGGAAGTAGGCCACCTCCGGCAGGTCAATGACCTCCACCTTGGCCTCCTGGGCACGCAGAGCCATCTCAAACTCCCGGTTGCCCATACGGTCCTCCTCAATGCACTTGATCAGTGCACTGATTTTGTCCGCCGCCTTCACCAGCTGCCACAGTTCTTTGTCCGCCGGGTCGGGGTGAAAGCAAGGATCGTAATCCGGTCGGAATTCCTCCGGCAGCATCGCCAGCAGACGATCCCCCGCCGTGGCCTCGATCTCTTTATAGGCACGGCGAATGGTGTCGTTATAATATTTTACCGGGGTCGGCATATCGCCGGTGATCACCTCGGTGGTGTCGTGGTACAGCGCCAGCAGCGCGCACCGCTCCGCGTTGTAGCTACGGCCGAATTTCTTGTTGCCGATCAGCGCCAGTGCATGGGCGATCACCGCTACGGTGTGAGAGTGCTCGGCAATGTTTTCTTTGCCGGTATTGTTCATCAGTGCCCAACGGTCAATCAGCTTCATGCGCTCTACCATGGCAAAGAAGTTGCTGCTCATGCGTCCGCCTCCGGCAGGGGCATACCCAGCTCCTCCAGCTGTACGGCGTCGATCTCTGCCGGGCAGCCGCTCATCAGCTCGCTGGCGTTCTGCACCTTGGGGAATGCGGTCACATCCCGCAGGGAGTCTGCACCGCAGATGAGCATAGCCAGTCGATCCAGCCCAATGCCCATACCGCCGTGGGGCGGTGCGGCGTATTGATAGGCTTCTACCAGGAAGCCGAATTTGGCGTCGATCTCCTCCTTGCTCAGCCCCAGAAGTTCAAACATTTTGTTTTGCAGCTGGCAGTCGGTGATACGCATGGAGCCGGAGGACAGCTCAATGCCGTTGAGAACCAGGTCAAAGGCCTTGGCACGCACCCGAGCCTTGTCCGTATCCAGGTACGGCAGGCACTCCTCCATAGGCATGGTGAAGGGGTGGTGCATGGCGATCCATTCGCCGGTTTCCTCGTCCTGTTCAAAGAAGGGCATTTCCGTGATCCACAGGAAGTTCCATTTGCCCTTGGGAATGATGTCCAGCTCCTTGGCCACCATCAGGCGCAGAGCGCCCAGAATAGGCAGCGCCTTGGAGGTTTTGTCAGAGATGATAAAGACGCAGTCGCCTTTTTCTGCCCCCAGGTGGGTGAGCAGAGCGTCCAGCTCGCCCGCTTTTAAGAATTTGTTAAAGGAGCAGGTGGGGGTCTCGTCTGCCCAGCGCACATAGGCCAGGCCACCGGCGCCGATCCCGCGGGCGTGCTCTGTTAATTTGTCAATCTTCTTACGGGTATAGGCAGCGGCGGCGTTCTTTGCTACAATGCAACGCACGGTGCCACCGGCGGCAATGGCGTTTTGGAACACCACAAAGTCCGTCCCCTTGGCCCAGTCGGTGATGTCCTCAATGCACATATCGAATCGGGTGTCCGGCTTATCGGAACCGTAGCGGGCCATGGCGTCCGCGTAAGTCATGCGAGGCAGGGGAGCGGCAATATCCACGCCTACGGTCTGTGCCATCAGGGTCTGAATAAAGCCTTCGGCCATCTGCATAATGTCCTCGCAGTCCACAAAGCTCATTTCCAAGTCGATTTGGGTAAACTCCGGCTGCCGGTCGGCGCGCAGGTCCTCATCTCTAAAGCAGCGGGCCAGCTGAATGTAACGGTCCAGCCCGGCGATCATGCACAGCTGTTTGTAGATCTGGGGGCTTTGGGGCAGGGCATAGAACTTGCCCTTGTGTACCCGGGACGGCACCACATAGTCCCGGGCGCCCTCCGGGGTGGATTTGATCAGCATGGGGGTCTCGATCTCTACAAAATCGTGGCCGTAGAAGTATTCCCGGGCAATCTTGGCGATTTTGTGGCGCATGAGCAGGTTCTGGGTGAGCCGCTCGTTGCGCAGGTGCAGGTAGCGGTATTTCAGCGTGGTCTCGTCGCCGACTTTATCTGCGTTGGCGATTTCAAAGGGCGGGGTCTGCGCCTTGGAAAGCACGCGCAGATCTGTGACCGCCAGCTCAATCTCGCCGGTTTTCAACTCTTTGTTGACGCTCTCTCGCTTTTGCAGGGTGCCGGTGGCAGCCAGCACATACTCGCTGCGTACGCTCTGCGCTTTGGCAAAAATCTCTCGATCGGTGGCGTCGTTAAAGCTCAGCTGCAAAATACCGGTGCGGTCCCGCAGGTCAATAAAGATCAGGTTGCCCAGGTCCCGCTGGCGCTGTGCCCAGCCGTAGACGGTCACTTCCTGCCCGATCTGCTCGGTGGTGAAGTTGCCGCAGTAGTCTGTTCGTTTCATTCCCGTTAAAGTATCCATTATTCCGTTTCTCCTGTTTGAAAAAGGCTTGTAAAGTCAAAGGCTTCGCCGTTGATCTCCAGATCTGCCAACTGCGCCTGCATGCTGACACTGTAAAATCCGTTGACAAAGGTAGAAAGCGCTATTTCTGTTTCCTCCCCGGTGTCCATAGCTTTCAGCTGCACCCGGTCGGTATCCACTTCGTTGTCGCCCAGCACCACGGTGTAGCGGGCGCCCAGCTTGTTGGCATATTTCATTTGGGCACGCAGGGAGCGCTGGTTCAGATCCATCAGCACCGCAAAGCCCTCGCCGCGCATATCCCCGGCCAGCTCCAGCGCCTTGCCGGTGGCCTTGTCGCCCAGGGCGATGATAAACAGGTCTGCTTTTTCCGGCTCCGGGTAAGCGCAGCCCTGTGCCTCCATCAGCAGTTGCAGCCGCTCCAGTCCAAGGGCGAAGCCCAGGGACGGGGTCTTTTGGCCGCCCAGTTCGTCAATCAGGCCGTCGTAGCGCCCGCCGCCGCACACGGTGCCCTGGGCACCAATGGAGTCGGACACGAATTCAAATACTGTCTTGGTGTAATAGTCCAGCCCGCGGACAATGCGGGAGTTTACGATGTAGTCGATATTTTGCGCTTTTAAGTAAGACTGTACTTTATCAAAGTGTTCCCGGCACTCGTCGCACAGATAGTCGGTCACTGCCGGAGCGTCCTTGGCGATCTCCTGACATACCGGGCTTTTGCAGTCCAAAATGCGCATGGGGTTGCGCTCCAAGCGGCCCCGGCAGGTGTCGCACAGTTCGTCTTTGCGGGCAGAAAAGTAGCTGCGCAGGGCGTCATAATACTTGGCACGGCAAGTGGGGCAGCCAATGGAGTTGATCTCCAATCGCAGTCCGGTGACCCCCAGCCGGTCAAAGACCACGGAAGCCAAGGCGATGAGTTCAGCGTCTGCCAGGGGGGATTGGGTGCCGAAGCACTCCACACCGAATTGGTGGAACTCCCGCAGGCGACCGGCCTGAGGCTTCTCGTACCGGTAGCAGCTGACCAGATAATAGACCTTTTGGGGCAGAGCCTCGTTGCACAGCCCGTTCTCCAGGAATGCCCGGGCAGCACCGGCAGTGCCCTCCGGGCGCAGGGTAATGGAGCGGCCGCCCTTGTCGTCAAAGGTGTACATCTCTTTTTGCACCACATCGGTGGTGTCACCCACGCCTCGCTGGAACAGCTCCGTGTGCTCAAACACAGGGGTACGGATCTCTTTGTATCCAAAGTCGTCGGCCGTTTCCCGAGCCGTGGCTTCAATATACTGGATTTTGTAGGCGTCCTGGGGCAGCACGTCCTTGGTGCCCTTAATCGCTTTGGTAATCAGTGCCATAGTTCTTTCTCCGTTCGTGTAATACCAGCAAAATCGGGTGAGCTGGCTCACCCGTTGCGTTTTTAGTGATTGTATTTGGGGTTGACGATCTCTCGCCATTCAAAGTCGCCCCGCTCCACGCCGCGGATCAGCGCCTCTGCCGTGGCAATGTTGGTGGCAAAGGGAATGTTGTGCACATCACACAGCCGCAGCAGGTCGTTGTCATTGGGTTCATGGGGTTTGGCGGTCAGCGGATCTCTAAAGAAGATCAGCAGGTCAATTTCGTTGCAGGCAATGCGGCTGGCGATCTGCTGGCCGCCGCCTTGGCTGCCGCCTAAAAAGCAGTTGATCTTCAGACCGGTGGCCTCTGCCACCAGCTTGCCGGTGGTGCCGGTGGCACACACCTCGTGGCGGCTGATAATGCCGCAGTAGGCAATGCAAAACTGCACCAGCAGTTCTTTTTTGGCGTCATGTGCAATCAGCGCAATGTTCATAATACTTCTCCGTTTCTCTTAGGGTGGTCAGGTGGTTAGGTGCGCGCGGGGCGCTGTAGGTTCAGCCGTTTCTATATAAACGGCGGTTGTTTTTTGTTTTACGGTTCATCATACCATATTTTGGCGTTTTATTCAACAAAAAATACAGGTCAGTTCAGCAGGGCTCCGGTTTTTTGATTGGTTTTTTCGTCCGTATTGTTCTGATACCAGTATTTGATGATGGAAGAGGTGATCTCTGCGGTGGAAGTACCGCTGCCTGCCAGCTCTACCACGGAGGCCACGGAGATCTCCGGATTGTCATAGGGGGCAAAGGTGATCAGAAAGCCGTTGTTCTTCTTTACACCGTTGACGAACACCTGCGATGTACCGGTTTTGGCGGCGACTTCGGTGCGCAGCTGGTTGAAGATTAGCGAGGGTGCACCTTGCGTTGCCACCAGGCGCATACCGCTCTTAACGGCAGTAAGGGTGGATTTGTGCAGATCCAGGCTCTCCTCTATCTTGGGCTGGGTCTCGGTGACAGTGCCGCTGCTGTTGTCAATCAGGCTCTGTACCAGGTGCAGCTGGTAGCGGGTGCCGCCGTTGGCCACAGTGGCGCAGTAGTTGCTCAACTGTAAGGGAGTAAACAGGTTGTCAGACTGGCCGATACCTGCCTGAATGGTATCACCGCTTTGCCACACGCCGCCGGCAGCTTCGCGCTCCTCCGGCCCGGCCAGGGTACCGGCAGACTCGGCAATCTCCACGCCGGTCTTTTGTCCCAGGCCAAAGGCACTGGCGTACTCGTTCATCTTGGTAATGCCCAGGCGCTTGGCACAATTGTAAAAGAAGATGTTACAGCTGTCGCGCAGGGCGGTCTCCACATTCTCGCCGCCGTGGGCGTTTTTGTTCAGGCACTGGAAGGTCTGGTCATAATAGCGGAACAGACCGCCGCAGTTGAAGATGGTGCTGCGGGTGATGGCGCTCTCCTCCAGGGAGGCCACTGCCATCATGGGCTTAAAGGTAGAGCCGGGGGCGTAGGTGCCCAGGGCAAAGCGGCTCCACAAGGGCCGTCGCCGGTTGGTGGCCAGCTGCTCGTATTTGTCATAGTAATCCGCCAGGTCAAAGGTGGGATAACTGGCGGATGCCAGTACCGCACCGGTGTTTACATCCTGCACCACCACGGCGCCGGCGGAATTGTAAAGATCCGTTTTGTCGCAGACCTTTTTCAGCTCTTTTTGGGCCAGGGCTTGCAGGTCACGGTCAATGGTCAGTACCACCGTGTTGCCCTGTACCGGGGCTTTGGTAATCTCCTCGGTCACATGGCCGTCCTTGTCTACGGTAATGGTCTTTTCGCCGGGGGTGCCCCGCAGAGCACTCTCCATGGCGCTTTCAATCCCGCTTTCGCCGATCTGGTCGTGAATGCCGTAGCCTTTGTCCTTCAGCTGGGCGTACTCCTCTGCGTTGATCTTGCGCACGGTGCCCAGAATGTGGGGCGCCAGGGTGGAGTCCGTATATTCCCGGTGGGTCACCACCTGTACATCGGCACCCAGGTAACGGTCCTTGTCCTCTTTAATGGCGGCTACCGTCTCGCTGCTCACCTCGTCGGCGATCACTACCGGGGTGCTGATGGAGAATTGCAGCCGGGTCAGCTCGTAGCGCAGGTTGCCGATTTGCAGGGCAGTCTTGGTGTCGTATTGCTCCAGACCGTACTTCTCCACCATGGCGTCATAGCAGTTTTGTGCTGTGGCGTAGGGTTGCAGGTTGAACATATCCGCACTTTTCATAGTGGCAATGTCTGTCTTTTTACCGGAAAAGACGATTTTGCCGCTTTTTAGCTTTAAGGGCAAATTTTGCGTGTATTCCTCGCCGTTTTTCTGAAACAGCGCAATGAGATTTTGCAAAATGGCGTTGCGCTTGTCGTTCTCCGTAGCGGCAGGAAAATAGGCAGCGTCCAGAATAATGGAGTTAGTCTCTCGGTTGGTGACCAGGGCGTTGCCGTTGCGGTCCACGATCTCGCCTCGGGCGGCCTCAATGGCGACCTTGTAGGTCTTGACCGTATTGTTTTGGGCGGCGTAGTATTCGTGATCCTGAACCTGGATTTTATATAGCGTGGCGGAGAAGCCGATGATCATCACTGCCACCAGCAGCAGGGCAATGACCGAACGTGTGCTTTTGTATCGACTTTGCATCGGCTTTTCTCCTTTCGTTTTTTTATAGGATGCCCGTTATTGCAGGGCCTTGCGGTTCAGCCGCTGGCGCAAGGGGCGCAGCAGGAACCAAAGAATGGGGGCAACCACCGCTGTGTACAGGGCACAGGGTAGGTAAAAGGTGAACAGGGTGTTTGTGCCGCTGTCCACGCCCTTAATGAGAATAAAGCACAGCCAGTACAGCAGACCGTACAGAAAGGGCGCCGGCAGAGCAAACAGCATGTGGGTCACAAAGGTGCTGCGAATATAGCGCTCCATCACCGCGGACACGCCAAAGCACAGCAGCATAAAGAACAGGGCGTTGAACCCGGCGGATTTGGCCGCGTGCAGGTCCCACACGCACCCGGCAAACAGTCCCAGCAGTGCGGCGGGCAGTTCCCGCTCGCCCATGACCAGCAACAGGGTCACCGGCAGCAGCAAAAAGCAGCGGGCGCTGCCGATTTGCCAAAACAAGCCGGGGGTATTCTGCAACAGGCCGGCGACGGCGATTACCAAACAGTAGACCGTGTATTTTACCGTCTTTTGATGTGTTGTCAGTTCCATTACTTGCCTCCCTTAGCGGGGGTAAAGCCGGTGAGCACCAGGCAGTCGGTAATATTGGCAATATCTGTGCCGGGCTTGACAATGGCGTAGGTACTGATGTTGGTGGTCTCGTCCGCCACCTCCTCCACCGTGCCAATGATCAGGCCCTTGGGCAGTTTAGAGCTGATGCCTGCGCTGGCAATGATGGAGCCGTAGGTAATGTCCGTAGAGGTGCTCAGGTTCTCAAACTTGCAGCAGCCGTCCGCCGCCAGCTTGGCGTCGCCGGTTACATAGCTGACCTCGCCGGAGTTGATGTCATAGGCAGAGACGGAAAAGTCCGGATCCAGCACCGTGGTGACAATGCTGTATGTGGGATAGGCTTTCTTCACAATGCCGATTAGGTAGCGACCGTAAAGCACCGCATCGTTCTCCTTGACGCCGCTGACGGTGCCTTTGCTGATGGTAAAGCTGAGATACGGATCTGCGCTGTCCCGGCCTACCACATCGGCAGCCACATACTGAAAACCGCTGTTCTCGTCTTTCAGCTCCAGCGCCTCTTTGTACTCCTCATTTTGGCTCTTGATATTTTTATAATCCGCCAGCTGCTCCTGCATTTCGCCCAGTTGGCGTTGCAGCTCGTCAATCTTCTTTTCGTATTCGGTATTGCCCTTGGCGTTGCCGGAGAGGGTGGCCAGCCCGTCGCTGATCTTCTCCGCAGCCCAGTGGGCGGGGGCAAAGACGGTACCCAGTACGCCGCTTTGGGCGGTCTCGCCGTGGCCGGTGGCTGCCGCAATGAGCATACCCAGCACCAGGAGTGCTGCCAGTATGCCTACGGTCTTCACCGGGCGGCTTTTCCAAAATGCTTTCATTATCTCGCCCTTCTCAGTTTGATGGAGGTGCCGATAGCCACGCAGTCGGTGGGGGCGTCCGGAATGTGAATTTTGATTTTCGTTTCCTGCTCTATCAGGTCCGCCAGCCCCCGCAGGGTGCTGGAGCCGCCGGTCAGGTAAATGCCCCGGTCCATAATGTCCGCTGCCAGCTCCGGCAGGGTCACCTCCAGGGTCTCCTTAATGGCACGGATGATCTCCTGCACCGGCTCGGTCAAGATTTCCCGTACCTGGGCGCTGGTGATCTCCATGGCGCCGGGCAAGCCGTCCGTCAGGTTGCGTCCCCGCACTTCCATAGCGCCCTCGCCGTCATAGGGTGCGGCAGAGCCGATCTTCAGCTTGATCTCCTCCGCCATGGGCTCGCCGATGAGCAGGTTGTGATGCTTTTTAATATAGTCGATGATGGCCTCGTCCATGGCCTCGCCGCCTACTTTAATGCTCTTGCAGGCTGCAATGCCGCCCAGGCTCAGCACCGCCACATCGGTGGTACCGCCGCCGATGTCTACGATCATGGAGCCGGTAGGCTCATATACCGGCAGACCGGCGCCCAGCGCTGCGGCCATGGGCTCGTCGATCAGCTCCACATCCTGCGCACCGGCGCTGCGTACTGCGTCCTCCACGGCACGGCGCTCTACCTCGGTGACCCCGGAGGGCACGCTGATGACCACCCGGGTCTTGGAAAACATGGAGCGCTTGTCCGAGCGGAAAATAAAGCTGTGGAGCATATCCGCGGTCATATCAAAGTCGGCGATGACGCCGTTTTTCAGCGGCCGCACGGCCACAATGGAGCCGGGGGTGCGGCCGATCATCTGCTTGGCCTGGGTGCCGGTGGCAACCACCCGCTTGGTCTTTACATCTACGGCTACCACGCTGGGCTCCCGCACAATAATGCGGCCCTTGCGGTCGCAGATCATGGTGGTGGCAGTACCCAAGTCGATACCGATATCTCTTGACAAAATCATATGTATTCTCTCACTTTCAAAAACAGGGGGCAGTGCCGCCGCCCGCTGTATAAACTTTCAGCGATAATATTATATATTAAATATAAAGGGAACACAACACCCAAACGCCAAAAAATCGAAAATTCATAACTTGGTCATTTTTCGGGTCGGTGTCGGTGGGTGCTGCCGCATTTTTGGCAAAAAAAGACCGCCGCTCCGGCGTACCGGGGCGACGGTTTTTCACTTGTTTTTATACCTGCTCTCGGGCGACCAGATTGATCTGGTTGGAGTAGACAGTTTGCAGCTTGCCGTTTTGGTCGTAGTAATTTACATACCCTCTGGCCGCCCAGTTGTAGCGGTTGGAGAGTTTCTTTATATTCACTACATAGGTCTCCTCCAGGCTGTCAGTATTGAAGTTGCTGGCCAGCATTTTGTTGTTTAGCAGCAGGGTAAAGTCGGTGGGGTCAAAGTCGGCGGCGTCTTTGTAGTAGAACGCTACACCCACGGACTGAATATCCAGGTAATCCGGCCACCCGGCAGCCATCACAAAGGAGCCAACATTGTTCTTTTCGTCCAGTTTGTAGTACAGATCCAGCACCGGTACCCCGTCCTTAGCCGGGGAGGGGGTGGGCAGAGAGGCACTGTCCGCCGTGTAGGTGGGCAGCAGGGTCACATTTTGGCCGCTGCGCAGTTTTTCCAGCACGGTACGCTCGTCACAATCCCAGCCGGTGGCGGTGTAGCCGTAGCGATAGGGCACCTCCGGCAGTAGATCTGCCAGACTGTCCGTTGCCGCCCATTCCGCCGTGGTGCGTGTAACGGTGGCGCTGATCCAGCCGCTTTCGGTGGCAAAGGTCAGGGTGGAGCTGCCGGTCTTTACGCATACCGCTTGCAGCTGCGCATTGGTGGTGGCGGTAAAGTGGTAGGTGGTGTTGCGGCTCATATAGCGGTGGTTGATCTTGTCGTACCAACCCACAAAGGTGTAGCCGTCATAGGGCAGTGCCACCAGGGTTACGTCGGCACCCTTTAAGGGTTTGTAGCCGCCACAGCCGCCGGTTTGATCGCCTACTGTGGCGGTGCAGGTGCCGTTCAGAGCGGTGATGAACAGGTCAAAGTACGGCGCCAGGTTATAAATGGCAGTAAGCACCGCCGTGGTGCCTGCGTCGATCTGTGCTTGGGTCACATCGCCAGTCAGGTAGGGGGTGTAGGTGTCCACTTCCTTTTGCAAGGCGGCTAGGCTCTCGGCCGAATACTGCGCCTCTTTGCAGGCGGCAGCCAGGGACAACGCCGCTTCCAGCGCACTGCGGTCCACCTCTGCTTTGGGCGGAATCACGGTTTTGCTCTTAAAGGTGATTTTTTGGTCCGCGCCCCGCACATAGCTTAGGTACACGGTATTGTTCACCGGGCAGGCGGTGAGGGTAGACACCGGGCTGTCAATGCGTTCGCCCTCCTGGGTAAAGGTGCCGTTGTCGTAGCGGTACAGCAGCAGGTTGCCGCTCTCCGTATTGGGGCTGGCCACCAGGTACAGGGCGCCGTCCAAGGTGGTCCATGCGGTTTCGCCGCAGGTGATGCCGCTGTCCGGGCCGAGTGTCCAGTTGCTACCGTCATAGATGGCGGTTTGCAGGGTGGAGCCGCCCAAAGACAGGTACAGCTTGCCGCCGCTGCTGATCACATCGTAAAAGTTGCCCTTTACCGTATCATCAGAGAATTTTTCAAAAGCGGTGCCGTTCCATTTGAGTGCGGTGATCACGCTGTTACCGGAGCGATACAGCAGGCAGGGACCGCCGTAGTCCACCAGCTTGGGCTGGCCGATAAAAGTGCCGGTTACATAGGTGCCAAGGTCAGTGGCGGTGGTGCCGTCCACCTGCATCAGCAGCAGGTCGTTGTAGTACATATAGCCCACCTGCCGGTTGGTGATGCAGGCCATATACAGCTTGCCGCCGATCACCCGCAGGCTGACCCCGGTGCCGGCGTTATCCACTGTGCGTACCGCTTGCCAGCTGCCCCCGGCGGTTAGGTCGTAGCGCATCAGTCGGGCGGCACCGTTGGTGTCGTTAAAGGCCATATACAGGTTGCTGCCCTGCCGTGCCAGTTGGAATTCGCTGGCAAAGCTCTCGCTGATCTCCGGCGCAAAGTCCGTCCAGGCACCGTTTTCATACTTGCGGGAGCGGATCTTTTTGTTCTCTGCCGCTACGGTGTACAGGGCGCCGTCTACCTCTGTCATGGTTACGCCGTAGGTCATGTTTCCGGTGGCGGCATAGTTCAGATCCTGCCACAGGTCATAGTCGCTTTTTTGCGGAATTTCCACTTCCAGGGTGGTCTGCTGTTTGTCTGCGGATACGGCAATGTTCTTCAGCACAATGCCGGAGTTGCTGCCGTCGCTGAAGGTCAGCGCCCCGTCTGTCAGGGTGGCGCTCATATCCGCAGAGCCGATGGTGCTGCGGGTTTTGCCGGTGCTGTCATCCTTGTAGGGCAGGTAGGCGTGGCTTACATCCAGTATCTCGTTGCCGGTGTAGCCCGGTTGGCCGGACTGGGGCCGGAACACATAAATGCCTGTGTATCCCCGCAGGTTGGTCAGCCCATCCACATTTAGGTTCACTCGGTAAACGATCACCCCGGTGCCGCCGATGCGGCAGTCCAGGGAGTCCTGCTCCGTGTAGTTAATGGGGGGCTTTTTGCGGTATTCTACCACAAAGATTTCGTGGTCGTTTAAGGGCGATTTTAGGATAAAGGCCTGGTTTCCGTCAGCGTTGGCCTGGTCATCCAGGGTTAGGGTGCTGTTTTGGGTTACCGTATCTATGTCGATCCAGTGGGTAAAATACATCCGCTCGTAGGCCAAGGGGTACTGGGGCGAGCCTGGGATCACTCCGCCCATTACGGACCAGCTGTACACCGGCCGGTCGTCACCGGAATTGCGGTACAGGTCTGGGTAGCCAAAGGTGTGCAGGTACTCGTGGGCCAGCAGACTGCTGCCCTCGGAGCGCAGTCGGTCGGTGCCAAACACATTGTAGCCGACCACTGGCTTGTTATTGATCTTGGCAGAGCCGGAGTAGTCGCTTTTGTGGGCTACCAGTGTGGCAGAGGAGGAGGCCTTGCTGGACTGGCTGGCCTTTAGAATCACCATCACATTGTCCACATAGCCGTCCCCGTCCAGATCCACGGCTTTGTCTGCAATAGAGGGCATTTGACGGATCAGACTCTCTATGATTTGGGTGTCCAAATTTTGAACCAGGGCGTCGCTTTCCTTCACCGGTACTTGCAGGGCGTGCACCGTGGTGCCGTCGTACTGGGGAATGGTGTTTTTCATTTGCAGCTGACCGTAGGAAATGCTGCTCAGATAGTTCTTCAGCGAGCGGCCAAAGCTGCCGTCGATGTAGCCTACCAGTTCCCCGGCGTATTGGTCAAAATAGGCATCTGCCGCCGTCTGCGTGTCGTCTGCAAAGTAGCCGAACAGCACAATGTTGGCCTTGTTGACCGTTTTGTTGCCGGTGGTCTTGGCCTGGGCACTGATGGGTAGTGCCGTGCATAGCAAAATCATGGTCAGCAGCAGCGCCAAACCCCGCTTGATCTTGTTCATTTTTTTGCACCCCTTCGCGCCAAAAAATGGCGTAATTCCTACCCGAATCATACCATATTTTCTATTGTCAAGTCAATGCGCTTTTCGCGTTGACAATAAAAAAGGCACCGAGCCTGCCGGTGCCTTTTGTGTATAGCGAATTTTACAGAATATGTGGAAATATTTGCAGGGCAGTTATCCGGCCAAATGTTTTACAATTGCTTCTGGAGAACAATACATACCATAGATGACTTGAACTAAGTAGTCAAATGAAATATCCTGGTCTAAGCATACGGATCTAAAAGATAGGTTGTCATCATCATCGATAAAAAAGCGATGAACGGGTAGTATACGCCCATTGAAGCGATTTATGGCAAACATCATGTGACCATACTGATCTTCGCTGATATGTCCAATGCCTCTAACGCTAATATCTGTAAAGTCGGCCAAAGCGGTAATGAATGTAGTTGCGCCGTCGGTAGTGTCGTATACAATGGTGTTGCCGTTTTTTAGGACGTTGTATTTCCAATTTTTCAAGTCGAGTTCGTGTTTCCACAATTCAATTCTTTCTGTTGCTGTCATGATTGCTTACTCCTTTTGGCAGTTTTATTCCCAGTGTTACTGTGGGCGGTTATGCTTGCTGGTAGATAGCACAGTTTTTGTAGCTATCGCCGTATTCGGCGTCGCAAGTATTTTTAATTTTTGTATCTGTCGCATACATGTGCTGGTAGCAAAGTTTGCAAACATACTCGCACTCAGAAGCAAAGCCTCCGGTTCCTTGGATATACTCAAGATATGGACACCGTGACAATCATATTTCCCCCTTTCATAATTACGTTAATGTAACGTAATTATACACGATTGTTGTGGTATTGTCAATACGTTAGTATGACGTGGAGATGATGGAATGAAACAAATCACATTCGGTGAATATAAAAATGTTATTGGAAAAGTTCTTGCACGCATTCGGACGGAGCGTGGGCTTTCTCAAAGTGAATTGGCAGCAAAAATGCAGGTTTTGGGCGTAAATATTGACCAGCAGATGATTAGTAAAATTGAACGAAATCAAAGACAAGTTACAGATTATGAATTTGCTTGTTTTAGTTTGTGCTTGAAAGTAGATACATCCGAATTTTTACAAGACTTTTACACAAACCTTAAAGGAAAGGGTAGCAGGTAGAAACGGTGTACAAATATAAAGGGTGGCGCTAATGAGCGCTGCCTTTTTAGAATGTTTACGTAGATAAACGGCGGGAGCAAGTCCTCGTCCTACGGCGTTGCAATAGAGTGTACTGCAACCTGTACTGCAACGCCACAAGGTTTTTATTTTCTCTCGTTTTTACGCAAGCGGAAATTTGGCTTATTTAAGCCAAAAACAAAAACAGAAAGAAAAAAGACGGCGTAAACAAACGCCGTCTTGGTGGTTGCGGAGGTAGGACCGAGATTGCGCACTCGCTACGAAACAGTCCACCGGACTGTTCCTCCCAAATGCTTACGCATTTGGAGCCACGTGTCGTAGGTTCGAGTCCAAATAAATAATAAAAAACAGACACCGTTTGGTGTCTGTTTTGGTGGTTGCGGAGGTAGGACTCGAACCTACGACCTCCGGGTTATGAGCCCGACGAGCTTCCAACTGCTCTACTCCGCGATATGGTTGGTGCACTTCCTCAGTGCTATATCATTATAGCAGATATTTTCATTTTGTCAACACCTAAATTTTGGCAAAGAAAAAATCAATGGCGGCCCGGGCAATGAAAAAGCAGCGGGCCACTGAAAACCCACTGCTCTCCCATCATCTGCCGATGATAACCTTAACCTGTGCTTAAGCACAAAAATATAATACTATATTCCGGCCAAAAAGGCAAGCGAATTGCAGATATTTAACGAATTTATTTATGGTGTATCATTACAGCGGGTATAAATTTAGCTGTGCAGCGGTAGCAAAAGGCACAAAATGCCCCAATAAAATCCAAAAATAGGCAAAAAACAACCCTGCCGCGCGGCAGGGTTGCAAGCGATTTTAACTTATTTTACGCGGCTGATCTCGCCATGCTTTGCCAGATACTCGTCGCTGGCCGGGAAGTGGTTCTTGTAAGTGATGCTTACCACGGCGCTCTTGTCGCGCAGAACGGCTACATTCGCATGGGACACATCTACGGTAACTTCCATATCATAGTCGGCCTCTACGATCATGCCGGTCTTGGTGTCGATTTTCACAACGCCGGTGCCATTCTTATAATGTACCTTGCAGTTATCGGCAGTGGTGCCCTCAGACCAGGTCAGCGGCTTGATGCTATTAACAACGGAGTCGATGCCGCCCAGTGTATTGAAGAACCGACCCTGAGAGTCCTGACCCTTGTGGCTCATTTCAGCCATCTTAGGCTGGATCTTCATGGTGATGGTGCCGTCGCCATTGTCCTCAACTACAACAGCCAGCACATCATCGGCAGTCAGAGAAGAGGTGACTAAGCTGTTGCCCTTCTCGTCTACATCGTCCTTCTGCACTTTGCCGGCGGTGGGAGGCAGGGCAGAGGTGCCTGCGTGAAAAATGCCGCCTACGATACCGGGTACCATGCTGTTGATGGTTTTGTTCTCATTACCGTCGATGATGACGCTGTTAATCTTTAAGTCCTCATCGCCGATGAAGGCGCTCCAAGTCTGCTTGCCCTCCGGGGTATTGAACTCGGCGGTCTCAGCCTTGGTCTTGTTGTAGGCCTCTACATAGTACTTGACTGCGTCCTCGGCGGTGTCCATCTTAATACCGCCGTATGTACCGGCCTGAAACTCGCCGATTACGGACTTGTCCTCAGTAGCGGCGGCGTCGGCAGCTACGGGTGCGGTCTTGGCGGCAGAAAATACCACCTTAACGGCAAAGATAACTGCAACGGCAACCAGTGCGATTAACAAAATGCGGATGATCACATCCAGTGCGGATTTGCGTTTCACATTATAGCTCATAATAAATCCCCTTTCTACAGTATAATAACCGATAGGAACATAATTTTCAACTGCTTTTTTCAAATCTGTCCAAAAAAAATAGAAAATTCCGTTTTCGGTTGATTTTTTACAGGGAATCCAGTACACTTACAATTAGCAAGTAGTATCTAAAAATACAAAATCCAGGGATACTACCTTGCAGAAGGGGGATTTTAATTATGGCGGAGACGCTGCAAAAAACCAAGAAGAAAGCCGGGCGGAAAAAACACCGTGCCGGTCGCATTGTGCTGGCGGTACTGGGGGTACTGATCCTGGCCATTGTGATTACGGATGTGGTGGTGTGCCACCATCGGTCGGACCCGGACCACATTCAAACGTACGACACCCAAAACCCGTATGTTTTGGAACAGACAGACATTTCCGGCCACCGCAGCGGCGGCGGGATCGAACCGGAGGAGACTCTGCGTGCCTTTAAGAATTGCGCCGAGAACCCGGACTTCTCCATTGATGTGTTTGAGTTTGATCTGCATGTCACCAAGGACGATGTGCTGGTGCTGCTTCATGACGACACGGTGGACCGCACCTCGGACAGCCAGCAGGTGTTTGGCGAGAAAGATGTGCGCCCGGAGAACAAGACTTATGACGAACTGCGCCAGTTGAATATGGGCGCTCAGTTTGAGACGGAAAGCGGCGAAAAGCCCTATGCGAACCTGCATGGGGATCAGGTGCCGGACGATCTGCGTATTTTGCGGGTGGAGGACGCGTTGGATTACCTGATCGCACAGGGCAAGGGCGAATATAAGTATATTATCGAGATTAAAAACAGCGGCGATTTGGGCACCCACGGTGTGGACCTGCTCTATAATATTATGAAAGAGCGCGGAATTATCGACCGGGTGATCTTCGGCACCTTCCATAAGGAAGTGAGCGCCTATGTGGACGCCACTTATAAGGATATGACCCGCAGCACTTCCATTGCCGAGGTGGCGGAATTCTGGGCTGCAGCCCTGCGCAATGACGAGAATTACACGCCGCCCTGCAAGGTGCTGCAAATTCCCTATTGCGCGCCGTACAAGAACCTGGGCTTCAACCTGGGCACAGCCACGGTAATCAATTATGCCCACGCCCACGATATGGCCGTGCAGTATTGGACAGTGAACGACCCGGAGGACATGGCCTACCTGGTGGATTTGGGCGCCGATTGCATTATGTCCGATTACCCGGATAAGCTTTATGATACCATGCAGGATAAGGCGTAAATATCCGGCGATGGTGAAAACAGAATAGAATCAGTGTGTACCGGCCGGCATTTGTCGGCCGGTATTTTGTGCGGTAATGTGTGCCCGGTATAAGCGGGCGGGGATTTGCTCCCGTTGTAATTGAAAAAAAGAAAAGGAACGGCGAGGCCGTTCCTTTTTGCTATACATGATAGATTTATAGTACCTTATCCAGGAAAGTGGTCAGGCGCTCGGCCTTGGGGTGGTCGAAGATGTCCGTGGGGGTGCCTTCTTCCAGCACCTTGCCGTCGTCCATAAACAGCACCCGGCTGGCAACCTCCTTGGCAAAGCCCATCTCGTGGGTGACCACCACCATGGTCATACCATCGTTGGCCAGTTCTTTCATCAGATCCAGCACCTCGCCCACCATTTCCGGGTCCAGGGCGGAGGTGGGCTCGTCAAAGAGCATCACCTTAGGGTTCATGGCCAGAGAACGCACAATGGCGATTCGCTGCTTTTGGCCGCCGGAAAGCATGGAGGGATAGGCGTCTGCCTTATCCCGCAGGCCGATCCGATCCAGCAGGCGCAGGGCGTTCTCGTTGGCCTCCTCCTTGTTCATCAGCTTTAGCTGAATGGGGGCCAGGGTAATGTTGCCCAGCACGGTCTTGTTGTTAAACAGGTTAAAGTGCTGAAACACCATGCCCATACTGCGGCGCACCCGGTTGATGTCCGTCTTTTTATCCGTAATGCACTGGCCGTCAAACCAGATTTGACCGGAGGTGGGGGTTTCCAGCAAATTCAGGCACCGCAAAAAGGTGCTCTTGCCGGAGCCGGAGGGGCCGATCACAACGATCTTTTCGCCCTTTTCGATGTTTTCGTCTATGCCTTTCAGCACTTCCAGCTTACCAAAGCTTTTGTGCAGGTCAGATACCTTTATCACTTTTTCTCAGGCTCCTTTCCATCAACTTAATGCCCAGGGTGATTACCAGTACGATCACAATGTAGATCAGAGCCATCACCAGGTAGGGGATCATAAATTCGTAGCTGTTGGAGCCAATGCGGTTAAACGCAACATACAGGTCCATAGCGCCTACGAAGCTGACCACCGAGGTCTCTTTAATCAGCGAGATAAACTCATTGCCCAGCGTGGGCAGAATGTTTTTGACTGCCTGGGGGATCACGATCTTCATCATGGTGGTGGCGTAGCTCAGACCAATGGCCCGGCCGCCCTCCATCTGCCCACTGTCTACGGACAGAATACCGGCGCGCATGATTTCGGAGATATAGGCGGCGGAGTTCATACCGAAGACCACCACGGCTACGGCCACGGAGTTCATGTGCAGGTTCATCAGCGGCATCAGCACATAGTAGAATACCAGCAGCTGTACCACAATGGGGGTGCCTCGGAACAGGCCCACATACAGCCCGGACAGACCGTTAAAGAACTTAGCCACCGGATTGGTGCGGGGAATAACCCGGGTGGTGGCGATCACGGTGCCGAAAACGATACCGATCAGCAAGCCCAGCATGGCGATCTCCGCCGTATTGCGCAGGCCAAGCAGTACCGTCTTGTAGCCGTCGTGATGAATAAAGTAGTCAAGGAAAACCTGAACTTTGTTGCTAAAATTATCCATAAGTTGCGTCCCTGCCGCCAAGGCGGCTTCTTGTCAAAAAATGCCCCACCCCCGTGCGGGGGTGAGGTGCGGATTCGTCTTTGTTTATTGGACCTGATTATGCCACATTGTTGATGGCGGTGGTGATGGCAGCTGCCGGTGCGGCATCTACGATCACATAATTCAGGTTGCCGTTGATCAGGTCCTGCATAGCCAGAGAGGCGTTGTCATAGCCAACGAACTGAGCCTTCAAACCGGCAAAGCCCATGTCCTTGCTGCCCTGCACATAGGACTGACCGGTGGTGCCGTTCTGGCCGCCGATCTTCACGCTGCTGTCCAGGCCGTTCAGGATCTTCTCCACATCTTCCTTGGTCTTGCAAGCATCAAAGGTGGTGTCGTCGCCCTTTACAACCACTTTCTGAGAAGCGGAATAATAAGAGTCGGTAAAGTCTACCTGCTTTGCGCGGGTCTCGTTGACGGTTAAGCCGGCCATAGCGATGTCGCACTTCTGCTGCTGCACGGAGGTAACCACGGCCTCAAACTTCATGTCCTTGATTACCAGTTCTTTGCCCAGGCTGTCTGCCAGTGCTTTGGCAATCTCCATGTCAATGCCGTAGAAGGTGTCGCCCTTCTTGTACTCAAAAGGCTCAAACTCGGCGTTGGTGGCAACCACCAGCTGATCCTTGGTGCTGTCCTCGGTGGCGCTGGTCACGCCTGCCGGCTCACCGCCGCCAAAGTAGTGATTGCAGATTTCGTCCAGCTTGCCGCTTTTTTTGAGCTCTTTGATGAAAGCGTTGGCCTTCTCTTTCAGCTCCGGCTGCTTTTTGTCCACGCCAAAGGCGTATTCCTCGTCAGACAGTGCAATGTCGATCACCTTGACCTTCTGGGTCTTGGCGGCCTCTGTGGTGCCCTTGCCATCGTTGCCGCTGTTAGAGGAGCAAGCGGCGAAAGACGCAGCCACAAACAGGACAGCCAGTACCAGGGCAATGACTTTGTTAAACTTCTTCATTGTTTTGTACCTATCCTTTCAAAAAATTGCCGTACAGATACTTATAAATATACGGTTCATCGTGGTTCACTGTAGCACATTCCCGGGAAAAATGCAAGAGCTTTCCATAGATTATACGCATAAATATGCAGTCTTTGCATAGCGAATGTATAGGCGCACAAAAAGGGGCGAAAAACAATACGCTTTTTTGTGCAATGTAGCATAAATCCGTCCCCGTTGACGAACGCCCCCCGGGGCGCTATAATAAGTAATAAATCACGCCCGCCCGGCAAGGGGGGCAAGATAAGAGAGGTACAGTGTGATGATGACAAATATTCCTGAGCTGAAGCTGGGACTGGTGAGCGTGTCTCGAGACTGCTTCCCCATGGCGCTGTCCGTTGGACGGCGAGACGCATTGGCGGCAGCCTATGCCAAGTACGGCATGCTGCACAACTGCCCGGTGTGTATAGAGAGCGAGACGGATGTGGCGCCGGCTTTAGCAGACTTAAAGGCTGCCGGGGTCAACGCCTTGGTGATCTTCCTTGGCAACTTCGGTCCGGAGACGGCAGAGACCACTCTGGCCAAGCAGTTTGACGGCCCGGTGATGTTTTGCGCAGCGGCGGAGGAGAGCGGCGACAGCCTGCTGGACGGCCGCGGCGACGCCTACTGCGGTATGCTCAATGCGTCCTATAATTTGAACTTGCGTGGCGTGCAGGCGTATATTCCCCAGTACCCGGTGGGTACGGCAGCGGACTGTGCCGCCATGATCCGGGACTTTGTGCCGGTGGCAACGGCGCTGCTGGCACTGTCTGATTTGAAGATCATTTCCTTTGGCCCCCGTCCCCAGGACTTTTTGGCCTGCAACGCGCCTATCGCGCCCCTGCACCGGCTGGGCATTGAGATTGAGGAGAACAGCGAGCTGGATCTGTACGCTGCGTTCCACGCCCACGCCGGGGACGCCCGCATTCCCGATGTGGTAGCGGAGATGGAGGAAGAGCTGGGCGAGGGTAATAAGAAGCCGGAGATCCTGGCCAAGCTGGCTCAGTACGAGCTGACTCTGCTGGACTGGGTGGAGACCCACAAGGGCGCGCGCAAGTATGTGGCCATTGCCGGCAAGTGCTGGCCTGCATTCCAGACGGAGTTCCAGTTTGTGCCCTGTTATGTAAACAGCCGCCTGACCGCCAAGGGCATTCCCGTGTCCTGCGAGGTGGATATTTACGGCGTGCTGTCCGAGTTTATCGGCACCTGCGTCAGTCGGGACGCGGTGACCCTGCTGGATATTAACAACAGCGTGCCGGCCGATCTGTATGCGGAGAAGATCAAGAATGCGTATCCGTACAGCCTAACCGATACTTTTATGGGCTTCCACTGCGGCAACACCCCGGTTTGCAAGTTGTCCACCTGCGAGATGAAGTACCAGAAAATCATGGCGCGCACCCTGCCGGTGGAGTACACCAACGGCACCCTGGAGGGGGATATTGCCCCCGGTCCCATCACCTTCTTCCGGCTTCAGTCCACGGCGGATTGCCGGCTGCGGGGCTATGTGGCAGAGGGCGAGGTGCTGCCGGTACCTACCCGCTCCTTTGGCGGCATCGGCGTGTTTGCCATTCCTCAAATGGGTCGGTTCTATCGCCATGTGCTCATTGAAAAGAACTTCCCCCACCATGGGGCAGTGGCTTTTGGCCATTACGGCAAGGCCATCTTTGATGTGCTGCGGTGCCTGGGCGTTACCGATGTTGGCTTTAATCAGCCCCAGGGTATGCTCTATCCTACGGAAAATCCTTTTGCGTAAATCCGGATCACCTATTGCCCGGCTCTGCGGAGCCGGGCTTTTTTGCGCCTTTTTGGGGTCAAAATGTGGATTTTTGCCCCTGGGGTTGACAAATGGAAAAATTGGATTATAATAACAATTAGCACTCAAAGCCAAAGAGTGCTAATTCTGAAATAACAAAGGTGATTTGAATGAGAAAAAAGCAATTCAAGGCAGAGTCTAAAAAGCTGCTGGATATGATGATCAACTCCATTTATACCCATAAGGAGATCTTTTTGCGGGAGCTGATCTCCAACGCCTCCGACGCGCTGGACAAGCTGTACTTCCGCTCTTTGACGGACGACACGGTGGGTATGAACCGCAGCGATTTTCACATTCGCCTGGCGGTGGACAAGGACGCCCGCACCCTGACCGTGACAGATAACGGCATCGGTATGACCGGCGAAGAACTGGAGCAGAACCTGGGCACCATCGCCAAGTCCGGCTCTCTGAACTTTAAGCAGGAGAACGACACCAAGGCTACCGACGATGTAGAAGTGATCGGCCAGTTCGGTGTTGGGTTCTACTCCGCCTTTATGGTGGCGGACAAGGTGACCGTGGAGTCTAAGGCCTTTGGGGCAGATACAGCCAACTGCTGGACCTCTACCGGCGCAGACGGCTACACCTTAGAGCCTTGCGACAAGGCAGATTGCGGTACGGTGATCACCCTGCACTTGAAAGAGAACACCGAGGAAGAAAATTACGACGAGTTCCTGGAGCCGTACCGGATTCAGGGCCTGGTGAAGAAATATAGCGATTATATCCGCTATCCCATTATCATGCAGATGAGCCACCAGGTGCCGAACCCGGACAAAGAGGGCGAGACCGTGACAGAGGTGGCGGACGAGACCTTAAATTCTATGGTGCCTCTGTGGCGTAAGGCCAAAAGCGAGCTAAAGCCGGAGGACTACAACGAATTTTACAAGCAGCGCTTTGGCGACTATGAGGATCCGGTGGATGTGATGCACTTTAAGACCGAGGGTCAAGCCACCTTTGACGCCCTGCTGTATATCCCTAAGAACCCGCCTTTTGACTACTACACCAAGGAATTTGAAAAAGGGCTGGCGCTATACTCCAACGGTGTGTTGATCATGGAGAAGTGCCCGGATCTGCTGCCGGATCACTTTAGCTTTGTGCGCGGGCTCATTGACAGTGCAGACCTGAGCCTGAACATCTCCCGTGAGATGCTCCAGCACGATCATCAGCTGAAGATCATTGCCAAGGCCATTAACCGCAAGATCAAGAATGAGCTGACCCGCATGCTGAAGAATGAGCGGGAGAGGTACGAGGCATTCTTTAAGACCTTTGGCGTGCAGCTGAAATTCGGCGTGTATGCAAACTACGGCGCCGAAAAGGACGACCTGAAAGACCTGCTGCTGTTCAGATCCTCTGCCGGGGAGGGTATGATGACCCTGAAAGAGTATGTGGACGGTATGGCCGAGGGGCAGGATACCATTTACTATGCCTGTGGCGACACGGCGGAGAAGATCGCTTTGCTGCCCCAGACGGACGCGGTGCTGAGCAAGGGTTACCAAGTGCTGTACCTGACGGATGATGTAGATGAGTTTGCCCTGCAAATGCTCATGGAGTACGATGGCAAGAAGTTCGCTAACATTACGAAGGACGACCTGAATTTGGAAAGCGAAGATGAAAAGAAAGCCATGGAGCAAAAGAATGCCGACGCCAAGGGTTTGCTGGACACGATGAAAGAGGCGTTGGGCGAGGAAGTCAGCGCCGTGAAATTCTCCGGCAACTTAGGCAGCCACGCAGTGTGCCTGTCGGCAGAGGGTTACCTATCCATGGAGATGGAAAAAGTGCTCAGCAGTATGCCCGGCGGCGGCCAGGGCGCCAAGGCCCAGCTGGTGCTGGAGATCAACGATAAGCACCCGCTGGCAGAGAAGTTGTTCGCCCTGTTAAAAGACGATCCGGAAACGCTGAAGAAATACACCAAGATCTTGTACGATCAGGCGCGGCTCATCAGCGGGCTGGATGTGCAGAACCCCACAGCGCTGGCAGACAGCATTGTGGATATGATGTTATAATTCTTGTAAAATCAAAAAAACGGCACCGCTTGCAGTTGCAGGCAGTGCCGTTCTTTTTTGTTCAGTCTGCTGTGCGTACCCACACGGCCATTTGCTCCTCCTGACCGTTTAGTCTGCGGCAGAAGGGGATGAAACGAAGGGTGCGGGGCACGGCCTTTGGCGGTGATGTGGTGTACAGATGATCGCCGCCTTGCAGACAGGTGCCTGCAGCCAGTAGGCAGCCGTCCTGATAGACGATAGGTGATTTGGAGTCCAAAGTAAGGGCGTGGATAGAGGGAGCACCTTGGGTCTCCAGCGCATAGATCAGACCGCCACGGCTGAGCGCTACTCGCCCGGCATTGGCGCCTACCCGAGCGTTGCTGTACAGCAGCCGTACCGTGGGGGCAAAGCAAAAGCGCAGGGTGGTGGGGGCAGTGATTTGTTGCACATAGTAGCCGTCCTTTGCCGTAACAGGTTGGCCGTCCAGGGTAGGACATTTGCACCAGTCCGGCAGACGCAGCCGTAGAGTAAAGGGTCGCTTTAGCCGGGTGATCTTTACGGTGAAGTCACCGCTTTCCGGTAGGGCAGAGATGATTTGCAGATGCCCAAAAGGCGTGTCTACCTGCGTACCCAAGGGCAGTTCAATAGCCAGGGTGCTGTCGTCTGCATAAAACCCGTATTGTCCGATCCCGGCAGTGACCCGCGCCACATTGGGTGGACAGCAGGCGCAGTCAAACCAGTTTTGGCGGCGCAACGCCTGGCGTTTGCGCTCCGGTACGGTATCGTTCAGCACACCCTCCGCCTCCAGTGGATTGGCGTAGTAGAAGTGGCAGCCGTCGGCGCTCATGGCTCCGGCAATTGTGTTCCACAGGGCAAGCTCCGCTACGGCGCCGTACGCAGCGTGCGGGTGGCAACGGTACAGCCGCTGCGCAAAGAATACCAGCCCGGCAGAGGCGCAGCTTTCCCCATACGCCAGGTCGTTCGGCAGATAATAGGCCGGGCCAAAAGCCTCGCCCACAGCCGTCTGGCCCAGCGCACCGGTCACATACAGTTTGGTGCGACACAGATCTTGCCACAGCGTTTCGCAGGCGGCTTGCAGTGCCCGGTTCCCGGTATGCTCTGCCACGGCGGCTGCCCCGGCATATAGGTACACGCCTCGCACCGCATGGCCCACGGCAGTTGTCTGCGCTGTCAGCGGGCAGTGGGCCTGGTTATAAATATAGTCGCTGCCGTCGGTGTCAACGCCTCGTTCCCTGTCAAAAAACAGCGGTCGGGTGCCTCGCGTGCGGATAAAAAAGTCGGCTGTTTGCAAATAGTCCGCCTTGCCGGTGACCTCATACAGTTGTACCAGTGCCAGCTCTGCCAGCGGGTGGCCGGGATAGCCGGGGCGCTTTCCTCTGCCAAAGGTGCGGCAAATGCAGTCCGCTGCTCGGCAGGCAATATCCAATAGGTCCCGCTCTCCCTGCATGGTCCACCGGGCACAGGCAGCTTGGGCCAGATGGCCGAAGCAGTACAGCTCATGGTAGTCCTTTAAGTTGGTGAATCGGTTTTGCAGGCCGTTGATGGAATACAGGGTGTCCAAATAGCCGTCCGTCTCCTGGGCGGCGGCAATGATCTCCACCGCTTCCCGGCTCTTTTCAGTCAGGTACGCTCGGTTGCCGTAGGGTATGGCATAGGCGGCGGCCTCCAGCCATTTGTACAGGTCGCTGTCCTGAAACACCCATCCCATAAAGGCATTCTCTTGGCTGTTCTTGTCATCATAATACCATTTGTCCGTGGGATAGGTGGGTCGGGGGCGACCGGCTTTTGCTGCGGCAATGGCATGAGCGGCCTTTTGGAAGTTGGCGATGCAGCTGCTCTTTGGCGCACCGGGCACCTGATCGTGCAGCACCTGCCATTGGTAGGGCAGTACGATGTCAGCCACTGTGCGGATCCGGGGCGCCCAAAAGGGGTCGGTTACGGTGATGTGTTTGGGGCTGATAGGTTCCATAAGCCTGCTCCTTGGGCAAAAAAATAGACCTGTTTTTGTACAGGCCTATTATAGCATATTTTGTTTTAAGCGGCAATGTGGCCGGCGTCCGCAGTGGTGGTGGAAACTAGGCAGCGGGCGGTGGCGTCTTGCCGTGCCAGCCGGGCGCGGCGGCGCTGTCTGCGGGCATAGGCGGCTTTTTTGGCAGCCAATTTCTTTTCCCTGCGGGTGATCACCAGCCCCAGCACGGTGATATACAGCACAAATTCGGCGGCGAACACCAGCTTCATTTGGGTGGGGTCCAGCCAGTCCATCAGTCGGAAGGGCAGGCTCAGCAGGGCGTAGCCCACTACCAGGGCGGTCAGGCTCAGCAGGGCGGATGTGATCAGGTGTTTTACAGTGTATTTTTTCATGGTGTTGTACCTCCTTCAAATTGCAACTTCATTGTAGCAATTCCCAAGGGTAGGCACAATGGGACTGGCAGCCAGAGTACCAAACTTGTCCCTGTTAGTAAATATCTTTACTTCACTTTGCTTTCGCCGCTTCTTCCGCTTTGTATAGGGCGGCAGCCACGGCGTGGGCGGCTTCTTCCAGCCGATCGGCAGGCACAGCGGAGGGAGAGACCACCACTATATTTTTGCCGCTTTTCTCTTTTACAATATACAAGGCAAGCCCCGCCTGCTCAAAAGGGGCGCTGTCCGGTAGCATCGGCGTTTCAATCTGCACCTGCAGGCCGTTTTCGCCCACGCGCACCGGATGGTCCGGCAGGGCCTTTGCCAGCAGGGCACACAGGGTCTTGGCTTTGCCGGTGTACAGACGGCGGATTTTTTTGGTGCGGGACTTCATATTCCCGTCCCGCAGGTAGGCGCACAGGGCAATCTGCTCCGTCTTGGACGCGGTTTGGGCAAAGGTGTCTTTCATTTGATGGTAGGCGGCGGCCAGCGCCGGGCTGAGCACCATAAAGCTGATGCGAATGCCCGGCAGCAGCAGGGCGGAGAAGGCGCCCATATACACCACATTGCCGCTGCCCAGGGCGTACAGCGAGGGAGTGGGGGTGCTGCTGTACAGAAAGTCGTTTTCAAAGTCGTCCTCGATCACCACCGCGCCGGTATCTGCCGAGTGGGCGCACAGCTCCAGCCGCCGCTGAATGGGCATCACATCTCCCTGCCGGTTCATGTGGGAGGGAGATACATAGATAATGTCTGCGTCCTTGTACCGGGTGCGCACGGTGTAGCCGTGGGCGGCAAACACGGTGCTGCCCTGTACAAAGCTGCTGTCCGGGAAGGACACGGTGCGTCGCCCTTTCAGCAGCACGCAGAGGATCTCCAGCAGCATTTGCACCCCGGCGCCTACCACAATATGTTCCGGCGCAGTGACCACATTGCGCCGCTCCCGCACATAGTCTGCCAAGGCGCACCGCAAGTCGTACTCTCCCTGCGGCTCGCTGTAAGTGAGCAGCCGCTGCCGCTGGCGCAAGGCACTCTTAATGTAGCGCTGCCATAGAGAGAAGTCAAAGCTGGACAGATCGGCGCTGTTGCCGGTGAGATCCAGCCGAGGCGGTGTCTGCACCTGCGGGCGGGGCATGGGAGTCGCCGGTGCCTTAGGACCTCCCGCCACAAAGTAGCCGCTTTGGGGCTTGGCGTAAATATAGCCTTCCGCCGCCAATTGAAAGTAAGCATTCTGCACGGTGGTGCGGCTGATCCGGTAAAGCTCGGCCGCCCGGCGAATAGAGGGCATCCGTTCCCCCCGGCGCAGTCGCCCGTCGGCAATCATTTCCTTAAACATGGTGTAGGCTTGGGTGTATTTTAGCATAACTGTACCTTAAAAAATCAGTGGTTTTGTGTCTTTTATTCCTGTCAAAATTAGTATATACTATAGATAACAGAAAAGCAAGGGGGCGAGAACTTGAAAAACTGCGTGGTCTTTAACGACCTTTCCGGCTACGGCAACTGCTCGCTGATGGCGGCCGTTCCGGTGCTGACTGTTATGGGCGTGCGGGTGCACCCGGTGCCTACGGCGGTACTTACCCGCCAAACCGGCTATGACCGTTACTCTATGGAGGATTTGACCGGCTTTATGCCCCAATTTACTGCGGACTGGCAAGAGGTACAGCCGGACGGCATCATCACCGGCTTTCTCAGCAATCCGGCCCAGGGGGACTGCATTGCGGACTTTCTGGCTGTCCACCGCACGGCGGATACGCTCCTGGTGGTGGACCCGGTAATGGCGGACGACGGCAGCCTGTACGATGGATTTGATGAAGCACGGTGTAATGCGGTGCGCCGCCTGGCAGCACAGGCAGATGTGCTCACGCCCAATGTAAACGAACTGGCGCTGCTGTGCGGGGCGGAGTATACCGAGGATCCGGCGGCGGTGCGGCAAATGGGCGCCCGCTTGGCAGAGGATCACCGGGTGGTGGCGGTCACCGGCTATCGGCAGGAAACGGAGATCCACACCCTGGTGTTTGCAGGCGGGGACTGCACAGACTTGGCAGCACCCTTGCGCCCCGGTTCCTTTAGCGGCACCGGCGATCTGTTTGTTTCTGTATTCACCGGCGGCTTGCTTCGTGGCCGGGCGCCGGCACAGGCCGCCAAACAGGCGGTGGATTTTCTCAGCCACGCCATCGCCGTTACCCACGGTACAGACCCCCGGGACGGCGTAGATTTTGAAAAGATTATGGAGGATCTGTTATGAACAAGACGGTAAAAAAGATTTCATTCACGGCGCTGTTCGCCGCCATGGTGTTCGGCCTGACTATGCTGCACATTCCCATCGGTGCCGGCGGCTATATTCATGTGGGCGACGCCATGATTTATCTCAGTGGGCTGCTGCTGGGGCCTTGGGCGTTCCTGGCTGCTTCCATCGGCGCTGCGTTTTCTGATCTTGCCAGCGGGTTTGCCACCTATGCCATTCCCTCTGCCATCATCAAATTCCTTATTGCAATTCCCTTTGTTGCATTATATAATAAGAGCAATAAATTGCTGACGGTGTGGACGGCGCTATGCACCATTCTGTCCGGTGCCATTACTGTTGGCGGCTACTATGTGGCGGATCTGGTGCTGTACCGGGAGGGCGCCATCGCAGATATACCGGCCAATGCCATTCAGGCGGTAGGCAGCGCAGTGGTGTTTATTGTACTGGCGCTGGCGCTGGACAAGGCCGGAATTTATAAAAGATTGAAGGGTTATCTCAATGGCTGATATTGTTTATCGCTATTACGACGGTGTGTATCTGAATATTACAAATCAGTGCCCCTGCAACTGCGCGTTTTGCATTCGCTCTAAGGGCGACGCTGTGGGCGATGCGAAGGAAATGTGGTTTGACACGGAGCCTACCTGGGAGGAAATCAAGGCGGCGATTGACGCTTACGATTTTGCCCACACGGACGAGGCGGTGTTTTGTGGCTACGGTGAGCCCACCAATGCGCTGGACCACCTGCTGCAAGCGGCGGATTATCTGCGCACGGTGAACCCAAAGATTCGCCTGCGGCTGAATACCAACGGCCTGTCGGACTTAATCAACGGCAAGCCCACCGCAGAGCTGCTGTGCCGTCATTTTGACAGCATTTCCGTGTCTCTCAACGAGCCTACGGCAGAGAAGTATGATAAGATTACCCGCAACTGCTACGGCGGCAAGGCGTTTGACGCCATGCTGCAGTTCACTCGGGAATGTGTGGCGCACTGCCCGGATGTGCGTATGACGGTGGTGGATGTGATTTCGCCGGAGGATATTGAGAAGTCTCGCCAAGTGTGCGAAAGCACCGGCGCCAAGTTCCGTGTGCGTAGCTTCGCCGCCGGGCGATAAACAAAGCGAATAATGAGTGCTCCCGAGGGTATTGCCCGCTGTGGTGTGCAAAAGAAGTCAGTAAGGCAGGTTTGCCTTGCTGATTTTTTATGCCCGGTTTTGTGGCTGCTTTTGCCCGACCCGGCGCTGTCCGGCATATATGGTGTGACAATGCGTTGGTACGCCGCCGGTTGCATTGCCCGGTATATATGAACTGCCGGTGTGTGGATATGCACGCCTGGTTCGCTGCGCACATAGTATAGTCTGACGGCTCCCGGTGACAGCTTCCTATTTTCACCTTTGAAAAAAAGGGATTGCGTCCGGGACAAAAATTTGATGAACTGTAAGAGGTTGGTTGCAACTAACTTGAAACGCAGAAAAAAGGAGAACACGCAATGACCCCTGTTTTACAGACTGCCGTAGGGCTGGCCATTCCGTTTGTGGGCACGGCGCTGGGCGCAGCCGCAGTGTTTCTTTTCAAATCCAATATTCCGCCACGGGTGCAAAAGATTTTGTTGGGCTTTGCTTCCGGCGTGATGCTGGCAGCCTCCGTTTGGTCGTTGTTGCTGCCTGCTTTGGAGCTGTCCGGCAGCTGGCTGCCGGTTGTGGTCGGTTTTCTCGTGGGGATCGGGTTTCTTTTGGGACTGGATCAGCTTACGGCTCGGCTGCATTTAGAGCCAAAGCCGGGCACGGCAGGTGGCAATTCTTTTTTGTTGGTGCTGGCGGTGACCCTCCACAATGTGCCGGAGGGTATGGCGGTGGGTGTGGCGTTTGCCGGTATGCTGGCAGGTGACGGGGCCATTACGCCGGCGGACGCGTTTGCCCTTGCAGTCGGAATCGCATTGCAAAATATTCCGGAGGGCACCATTGTGGCGGCGCCGCTGCGCAGCGACGGTTGCTCCCGCAGCCGTTCCTTTGTGTATGGGGTACTGTCCGGTGCCGTAGAGCCGGTGGGCGCAGTGCTGACCATACTGCTCACCGCCCTGCTGCGTCCGGTGCTGCCGTTTTTGTTAGCTTTTGCTGCCGGTGCTATGGTGTATGTGGTATTGGAAGAGCTGAATCCGCAGGCGCAAGCCGGGGACACCGGGCATACGGGAACTTTAGGTGCCGCCGCAGGCTTTGCCCTGATGATGGCCATGGATGTGGCGTTGGGCTGAGTCGCCCTGGGGATAAAAAAGGCCGTCCGCTGCTTTGTGCAGCGGGCGGTTTAGCAATGGAAGTGAGCATTATGTAAGCTCACGGTGACGTATTAAACTCTTATTTTGAAGTACACATTTGGTTAATACTAATTCAATTTTACCTCCGGGTATTCTGTTTAAAATGAATTTTTGAGGAAAATGCTCAATGCAATCTTCTTCAACATCAAAATAATCATCGGTACAACAAACATACAGTCGAGTGGTATCCAGAGCACGAAAACTATCAATTGAAAGTATAGAAGTTGTTATACCTGACCATGGAAATAAAAGACGATCAAAAGATTTGGTTGTATTCCAATGCTGTTGGATACGCCTTTTTATATCTTTTGAAATCCCAATATAGACTTGGTTGTATTCGTCTAAAACCATTAAATAGCAGCCGGACATTTTGTCACAATCGTGTAAGTCGTAAATTCTTTTGAAATGTCCGTTTGTTGAAACGAAATCGCTAAGAGCGTTGTCGAATTCGTCGTGATCTAAAGAGGAAAAGTATTTCATGTTTAGATCAAAATTGTATAAACAATCCGCACGAAATTTTTCGCACCATTCATCAGAATAGAATTGCCCGGTTTCGTCATAAATATCACTTTGGCCGATGGGTAAAGTGGGCTTCTTGTTGATTATTGCATATTCTTCACGAATTAATTTTGGTTGGTATTTACGTGGGCAGAGAACTACACCAAGGTGTTTCATGTATATACCTCAATCTTTCAATTACAATTGAAAAAATCAAAATGATTGAACTAATGTACGATGTTTTTCAATTGATATAGTTTAATCCCTTACAAATCAGATTTGATGGCCGTTTTATGCTTGGCTCTATCAAAATTGATTTTGACCCAGCCTTTCGGCAATTTTTTGTCCGGTGGGGGTGGTGGCCAGTCCGGCCTGTGAGGTCTCGCGCAGGCAGGCGGGCAGCTGGCAGCCGATCTCGTACATGGCGTCAATTATTTCGTCCGGGGGGATCACGCTTTGGATCCCCGCCAGGGCCATTTGGGCGGCCACCACTGCATTGGCGGCACCGGCGGCGTTGCGCTTAATGCAGGGGGTCTCTACCAGCCCGGCTACCGGGTCGCACACCAGTCCCAGCATATTTTTCAGCGCCATAGCGGCGCCCTGGGCAATGGCGTCGTTGTCGCCCCCTGCCAAATATACCAGGCCACCGGCGGCCATGGCGGCTGCAGAGCCGATCTCTGCCTGGCAGCCCCCTTGGGCACCGCTGATGGAGGCGTTCTCGGCGATTACACTACCAATCCCGGCACTGACCAGCAGGGCACGCAGCAGTTCTCGGCGGGGCAGACCCTGTTGTTTCTGATAGGTGATGAGCACCGCAGGGATCACCCCGCAGCTGCCGGCAGTGGGGGCGGCTACAATGCGCTTCATACAGGCGTTGCTCTCTGCTACCTGCACCGCTGCGGCGATCACCGCGGACAGGTAGTCCCCCAACAGGGTATCGCCCTTTTGGTTATATTCTACCAGCCGGGCACCGTTTTGGCCGCCCATTTTGCCGGTGGTCACCGCTGCCGGGTCGTACTGGGTGATGGAGTCCTCCATGGCCTTTGCCATTTGGTCCATTTGGTCCAGCACGGCACTCTCCGGTACTTGGGTTTCCTTGGCCTGGGTGGTGAGCACTACCTGCCAAAAGGGGCACGCCCGGTCCCGGCAGCGGCGTAGGATCTCGTCTATTGAATGGTACGGCATGGCGTTTCCTCCAAACTCAGATAACTGACTTTTTTAATACCCTCCAGGGCGCGAATGGCGGCAATGGTGGCGGCGGGTATCTCTTGGTCGCATTCGGCAATAAAGGCGGCCCGCTTGCCCCGCCCGGAGCGGTACAGGCGCATTTCCGCAATATTCACCTTTGCCTGTGCCAGTAAGGCACTGATTTTGGCCACCATGCCGGGCACGTCGGTGTTGCTGACAATCAGGGTGGGGTAGTCGCCGCTTACGTTGGCCTCCAGCCCGTCGATCTCTGCAATATTGATGATGGAGCCGCCCAGGGACTGGCCGATCAGATCCAGCACCTTGCCGCTTTCGCCCACCAGGTGCAACTGCACGGAGTTGGGGTGGGCGTTCTTTAGCTTGGCCTGCTCCAGCCGAAAGGTCATGCCCCGGGCCTTGGCAACGGCAAAAGCCCGGGGGATCCGGGCGTCGTCCGGGTGCATACCGCACAGCCCGGCGATCAGTGCCAGGGGCGTGCCGTGGCCGCTGCCGGTGAGCCAAAAGGAGCCGTACAGCCCCAGGGTGGCGTCCTTAACCGGCTCCCCCAGCAGTTGGCGGGAAATGTAGCCGATCCGCACTGCACCGGCGGTGTGGGAACTGGACGGCCCCACCATCACCGGGCCTAAAATCTCAAAAATATTCATACACTTCTCCTCCCTTGCGGAGTGGATAAAAAAACAGGCAACGGAGCTTTGTGCACCGTTGCCCTTTCTTATTATATCCGTCTTTGCCCCAACAGGCAAGCGCTTTTTTTATTCCTCCGTGTGCTTACGCTTGGCGGCGGTCAGCGCCAGCAGCGCAGCACCGCACAGCACTGCTCCGGTAGCAGCGCCGGTGTGGCCGGTGGAGGGGGATTTGGCCGTGTTCTTTTTGGCGGCGGTCTTTGTGGTGGTCTCCGCCTGTTTGGTGGTGGTTTCTTCCGTTGTAGTAGGCTGTGTGGGGTTCACCGGATCGGTGGGCGCCGCGGGGTCCGTAGGCTGTACCGGGTCGGTGGGACCTTCCGGGTCCGTAGGTGGCTGGGGATCAGTGGGGCCTTCCGGATCAGTGGGCGGCTCCGGCTCGCCGGTCCCAGGCACGGTGAGGGTCACCGTTTGCAGGCTTTGGTTGTCGCCCAAGGGGCCTGGATCAAAGAGAAAACCGGCTTCTTCCAGTTGGGCGGCGGTGTAAAAGGCCTTGACCGTCAGGGTGACGGTGGTATCTGCCTTGGCGGGCGTCACGGCGCCGGTGGCGGGGTCGATCACCTCCGGGTGGTCGCTGGTCCAGCCGGTAACAATGCCGTAGTAGCTAAAGTCGTCGTCGCCGGTAGGCAGGTTTACCGGTGCGGTCACCCGGTCGGCGGCGGTGTTGTCGCCCAGCAGGGTTTGCAGATCGGCAGCCTTTTTGGCAGCCGCGTCCAGTCGCTCCTGGCGGCTGTAGGTGTGCATGGGCACCAGCACGGTCACTTCGCTCTCCTTCGTGCTTTGCAGGCAGGTGAGGGTCACGGAGACGGTCAGCTCTGCGCCGGTCTCGTCAAAGTTCAGCATATCCTCGGTAACGGCTTCGTAGTGGATTTTGCCGTTCTTGTCGATCACGGTGTAGTCCTCGTCCCACTCGTCGTTCTCTACCTTGTCCACCGTAACGGTAATGGGGTAGTCGGACTTCACTTTCTTGGCCAGGTACGCTTCAATGGCGCTCTGCACATTTACATCCTGATAATCGGAGTCAATGTCTGCATAGTGGCCAAAGTCCGGGTCGCTGTGCACGCCGCTGTACTCGGTCATCGCCAGCCCGTCGCCGGAGACGCTAAATAGTGCATTATCCGCGTTGGTCAGAATTTTATCTGTCGGGCTTTCCAGCTTAACGGTGATCACATAGTTGTTGTTCTTCAGCGATGTATCGGTGGCGTTAAAGGTATTGTTGACGGGGGTGTAGCCCTCGGCGCTGACGATGTAGCGGTACTGACCGAAGATGATGGTGTAGTACCCCTGTTCGTCCGGCAGGATCGGGTCGCCATAGGCGCCGGAAGCGCCGTTTTTGTACAGCGCCACCGTGGCGTTTTGCGGGGTGGTGTTGAACCGCACCTTGTATTGGGTGTAGGTCAGCTGCACCGGGATCTGGCGGCTTTCGCCGGCTGTGACGGTAAAGCTGCCGCTGGCGGTCTGGCTGCCGCTTTGGTAAGTGGCGGTGTAGGTGTAGTCACCGGCGGGCAGCAGGTAGTCGTAGGTGTCGTAGCCGTATTCGTCCTGTTGGCAGGGCATGGCCTTGCCGTCCTTGTCCAGCACCTTCAGGGTGGCGTAGTCGGTGGCCTTGCCGGTGGCCAGGGTCACGGTAAAGGACACCTGGGCCTGGTCGTCCTGGGCTGCCGGGGTGTAGATGGCGCTGCCCAGGCAAAGCAGCAGGGCCAGCAGGCAGCAAAGGCTGCGGGTGATTTGTTTTTTCATTTTTCTCCTCCTTTTGCGGCACAAAAAAGCCGTGCCGATCTGGCGGCACGGATAGTATGGGTACGCAAAAAGAGCCTTAGAATGATCCCGTTCTAAAGCAAAACTGCACTTCCAACCTAAAGCACCGCAAACAACACTTCGTGCGCGGCAGGTCTCCTGACTTATGCTTCATTCGCAAAAGCGGCCTTCTCACTCCCGGGGGAGCAATGGCTGCCGTTACCCAAACGGCGGTGCTTTCTTGTCGGCAAATACAGTAGAGGTTCGGGCTGCTCCGGATTCCCACCGGATTCCCTTTTCAGCCTTTGGCGGGGCGCGCAAAGGCACCAAACGCACGCTAAATTGTCTTTATGAGTATAGCATTTGGCGCCGGGCGTGTCAATGCTAATCTACCGGTGTTTCCCAGTGGATGGCAGCGCAGCGATCGGTAAAGCGGGCGGGGGTTGACAAGGCAGACGGACTTTGTTTATACTGAACCTGTGATTCAGTAATGAAAAGAGGAAGTCGGATGGATAAGCAGTCAAAAGCACCGGGCGTGTACCGGGCGATCTTATGCGTATTGACTTTGACGCTGGCGCCGGTATTTTATGCCATTTGGCAGCCCTACAATACCTGCCTGTTACAGCTGCCGGCAGCTGGCGGGGTGTGGCAGCTGCTGACCCGCCTGCTTTTCTCTACGGCGGGGCAACTGGACGACCGGCTTTCGGGGCCTTTACATATTTGTCTTGCGCTTTGAGGCGGTGCTGCTCGTTGCCGTTTTTCTGTGCGTTGCCAAGGTGATGGTTCTGCCCCAGGGCGCGGTGCAGTCTGTGAATATGGTAGACAGTAGCGTGACCCGGGTGGAGCGTATGGCCGGGTATGCGGATTTGTTGACCGCATTTCGTGAGTCAAACGGGGTAGAGGATCTATTTTGACTACATAAATTTGCCAGTGTTCCGAAAAATGTATGTTTTGTGCCGGATCGTGGGTTTTTCCCGCCGGGATTTGGGTATATAATTTATAGTACAGAATAGAGCGCCGGTGGGGCGCGAGGGGGAGAACCAGATGGATAAGCAAGCATATTTGGCGCAGATCGACCGGGTGATCGCCGCCGGTCCGTACAAGGCGGACTGGGGTAGCCTGAGCCGTCACGCTACGCCCGGCTGGTATCAGGACGCCAAGCTGGGCATTTTTATTCACTGGGGGATTTACAGTGTGCCCGGCTACCACAACGAGTGGTATTCCAGAGAGATGTATGACCCAAAGACTCCCAGCTACCGCTACCATGTGGCTCATTACGGCAAGCCGGATCAATTCGGCTACAAGGATTTTATCCCCATGTTCAAGGGAGAGAAGTTTGACCCGGCAGCCTGGGCCAAGCTCTTTTGCGCGGCAGGGGCGCAATATGTGATGCCGGTAGCGGAGCACCACGATGGATTTGCTATGTATCAAACGGATTTTAACCGCTGGAACAGTGTGGAGATGGGGCCCCATCAAGATGTGCTGGGCCGGCTGAAAAGCGCCTGCCAAGCGGAGAAATTGGTGTTTTGTGCCTCCAACCACCGGGCGGAGCATTATTTCTTTATGAACAACGGGCGGCGGATCCCCAGCGATGTGAGCGACCCGGCCTATGGGGATTTTTACGGCCCGGCCAAGGACAGCAATGCCCTGCTCTCTTACAAAATGAGCGCCACGGCCAATGACTGCCGCACCGAGGGCCCCACAGAGGACTACCTGGAGGACTGGCTGGTGCGCTGCTGCGAGATGGTGGATCGCTACCGTCCCCAGGTGGTGTACTTTGACTGGTGGATCCACAATTTGGCGTTCAAGCCCTACTTAAAGCGCTTTGCCGCTTACTATTATAATCAGGCGGAGACCTGGGGCGTGCAGGTGGATATTAACTACAAATTGCAGGCCTTTGCCCCCGGCTGTGCCATGCCGGATGTGGAGCGAGGCACGCTGACGGAGATCTCGCCGGTGCCCTGGCAGACCTGTACCGCCATTGGCAAGCGCTCTTGGGGATATACAAAGGACAATCGATTCAAAAGCCCCTACCATGTGATCACGGATCTCATTGATATTGTCAGCAAAAACGGACGAATGCTGCTGAATGTGGGACCAAAGCCGGACGGTACCATTACGAAGGAGGAAACCCGGGTGCTGCAATCGTTGGGCGACTGGTTGGCGGTGAACGGCAAAGGCATTTACGGCACCATGCCTTGGCGCTGCTACGGCGAGGGCAAGGTGCGGGCCAAGGCGGGCTTCTTCCAGGACAACAAGGCCAAGAAGTACACGCCTCGGGACTTCCGCTTTACTTACAAGGACGGGCGGATCTACGCCTTTCAAATGCTGCCGGGCAAGAACAAAACGGTGCGGCTGCGCACCTTTTGCACCATGGCGCAGGATCTGGACATTCGCCGGGTAACCTGGTTGGGAGTGGGTGAGGTGCCCTTTACCCGCAGCGCTAAGTACCTGGAATTGCAGTTGCCAAAGACCCCGGACACCCTGCTGCCCCTGTGTTTTGAACTGGAGATCGGATAATGCGCGTGAAACGTGTAAAAGCGCGCGTTAAATTATAGAAAAATGAACAACAAGAGGAAAAAAGAATATGAGCAAAACAGCGAAGCTGGTGATTTCTACCGTAACGGCGGTAGCAGCGGCGATGGGGGCAGCCATAGGCATGCATTTTGGTTACAGTCGAAAGACGGCGCCGGAAAAAACCTACCGGATAAGAACAGAGAACGGCGCCCTGCGGGTGGGAGTCATCAGCGACTTGCAGCTGCCGGACAATACGGACAAGACCACCCATCAGTACCAATCTTTTGAAAAGACCTTGACCATGCTGAAAGAGAAGGGCTTGGATGTGTTGGTGATCGGCGGCGATTTTACCGATGTGGGCACAAAAAAAGCTTGGACCGCATTTAAGGAGATTTACGACTGTGTGATGGGCGACGACAAGCAGCCTGTTAAGGTGTTTATCATGGGCAATCACGATTACTGGTTGCCTGCGTTTGCAGACTGCGGCGAAATTCCCACGCCTGCGAAGCAGCAGCGCCGCTTTACCAAGTACACCGGCGAGTTGCCTTACAGCCATAAGATTATTAACGGCTATCATTTTATCGGCTGGAGCTCCTCGGACGGCACCTACGACCAATCGTATCGGCACAAGACCCGGATCCGTGCGGAGCTGGATAAGGCGGTGCTGGATGATCCCACCAAGCCGATCTTTGTGATCACCCATCTGAACCCGATAGACACGGTGTACGGTTCGGACGCCTGGGGCAACGCGGATATTCACGATGTGCTGCAGGATTATCCCCAGGTAATCAGCCTGTCCGGTCACTCCCATTATACCGTGGCGGACGAGCGCTCCATTTGGCAGGGCAGCTACACGGCCATGAGCACGCAAAGTCTGGATTATATTGAGCTGGAGGCGGGCAAATTTAACGGTTCCATCCCGGTTGACGCCTACGGCAACCGCATTGCGGAGAGTACCCCCGCCTGCCTGTATATGCTTGTATCTGCCGACCGGGTAGAGGTGCAGCGGTTGGAGGCCAACACCGGCACGCCGTTGAAAGCCCCTTGGGTGATCTCTGCCCCCTTTGGCAAGAACTTTACTTATACGGACGATCGCAAGGCGCAAAATGCAGCGCCCACTCTGCCCGGTGATTTGCACCTGACGGTACAGAACATCACCGATGTGAACGGTAAGGGGCAGAAGATGCTGTCCTTTGCAGCCGGGACGGACGATGATTTCGTCCATTCTTACACCTTGCAGTTTTTGGACAAGAACGAGCAGCCCATTGCCTTTGACGAATGTGCCTATGACGGTACGGTAAAGCGGTACGACAAGGACGGCACTGCCCTGTCTCCAGACAGTAAGGATTACAAAAACGGCAGCACTAAATCTATCGACGCTGTCAGTTACTTTAGCGATTTTGTCCTTGGCTCGGCCCGTATGAGCAGCACCGTGGAGCTGCGTATACCCGCCACTGTGCCGGACAGCGCCCGGTATGTGTCCATAAAAGCGATAGACTCCTGGAGCGCAGAGAGCGCGGCCGTAGTAGTGCCGCTGGAGGCGGTAAAATGAACGTAAAACGCATACTCTCCCTGGCCCTGGCCGGGAGCCTGCTCACCGGTACCGCCCTGTTGGTCGCCGGGTGCAGCAAGGGAAAGCAGGATGAAAGCTGGAAAGAGAATACTGACTATGATCTGTCCGTGCCCACTCTGGGGCAGGATGGCTGGTACTTGGTGTTCCAAGATGATTTTGAAGGCGACGGACTGAACCAAAACATTCAGTTTGGCGACAATTATGCCGGCAGCAAGGAAATTTGGACTACCTCGCCTCACGCCGTTCGCTGGCAGAGCCAAGACAAAAAGCACCCGGACAAAGCCTGCTACTGGTGCCCCACTATGGTGGAGGTGAAGGATTCCAATTTGATTATCCATTCCCGCCACGAGACCAACCACTCCTGCGACGGGGACTGCCCGGCAGCCGGGCGGTTTACCGGCGGCATTGAGACCCGCCGCATCAACGGCGACAACAATAACAACAAGGGCACAGCGGACGAACTGCTCTTTTCCCAGGCATTCGGCTACTTTGAGTGCCGGGTAAAACTCCCGGATTCCCCGGGGCTTTGGTCCGCCTTTTGGCTGCAGTCCTCCAATATGCGAAAGGTGGGCAATGCCGGCAAGGACGGCACGGAGATCGATGTGTACGAGAGCGCCTTCCGGGATAGCAAGACCTCCAAAATGGGCCACGCTCTGCTGTGGGACGGCTACGGCAAAAGTGCCAAGAGCTCGCCGTATGTGACCGATCTGGAGCAGAATTTGTATGACGGTTACCACACCTTTGCCCTCAAGTGGACGCCGGACTACTATGTGTTTTACATTGACGGCAAGGCCACTTGGGCCACCAAGGACGGCGATGTGTCCCGGGTCAAGGAATTTCTGCGCCTGACGGTGGAGATCGATGCCGGCGACGGCTGGGGACCTCACGGCCAAAAGATCGGCCGGTTCAACGATGACGCAGCGGCAGATGACTTTTGTGTAGACTATGTAAAGGTGTACCAAAACGAGAACTACCTGTCCGCCGTGCAGCCGGACAGTGACTTTACCGGCAGCTTTGATTTAGATTAAATGGCGTAAAGAGCGGTATGCTGTGCCCAGTGTGCCGCTTTTTTGTTGCGCTTTTCTATGGGTTATGCTACAATACAATTGATTATGTCGGCCCAAAAGAAATAGGTTGACAAGTATGTGCCGATTGGCACAATCTGGAGGGAAAATAAGATGAAGCAATGTGTGTGGACGCGTTTGAAAAAGGGGCTGTGCCTGCTGCTGACGGCAGGGCTGCTGGCCTCGCTGTCTGCCTGCGCCGGACAAACGGACACAGCGGTGGTAAAAGACCTGTTTAGCGACCTGCAAAAGGTCAGTTACAGCAGCACCTACACATCGCTGAAGGACAATAAGACCAACAAGACAAACAGCTGGCGGCAGGGTATGGTCTCCGGCAACGGACTGCAAGGGTTCGTCACCAGCGGCGACCCGTATAGCGATACCTTTATTTTCCAAAATATGCACTTCCTGCTGCCGAACAAAAACGCCCGCACCTGCCCGGACACGGCAAATGAGCTGGAGACGGTGCGCCAGCAGATCGTTAAAGGGCAGGATATTACAGACAACGCCAGTTATGACGATGTGTACCGGTATCACCCGGGCGGCCAATTACGGTTGGCGCAGACCAAGGCTCACGCCAAGGATTATGTGCGCTACACCGATTACGCCACCGGCCAAGTGGGCGTGCGCTATACGGACAAGAACGGCACCTGGCTGCGCCGCTCAATCACCTCCATGGCGGACGGCGTGGTGATCACCCGACTGGATCCGTCCACGGCAGGTACGGCGCTGGATCTGACTCTCAGCTACGACGATTTGTCCACCCTGGCCAACTTTGGCAAAAGTGAAGAGGTGGACCTGCAATACAAAAAGGTCACGGCCCAGGACGGCAGCACCCTGGGGCTGATCGCCCATTACCCGGATTACGAGAACAGCGAGCGCAAGGACGGCGGCTATGCCACTTTGACCTATGTGCTGCCGGTGGGCGGCACCCGGGAGCGGGTTGCACTGGACAAGCAAACCAAAGAGAGCCAGTTTGTTGGCGACAATACCGGGGTGCGCATTACCGGTGCTGCCGGACTGGTGCTGTTGACCGTTAGCGACTACACTCTGGAGATGGGCAAACTATCGGACTTTGCCGGGCAGACGGAGTATCCGCTGCTGGCAGATCTGCGCGCGCAGCTGGAGAAGATGGCCGCCCGGTACAGCACCGACGGTGCCTTTGATTATGACGCCGCGCTGGCGGCGCATTTGAAGGTGTACCGGCCCCAATTTGACGCGGTGACTTTGACCCTGAGTGATGAGAATCTCCAGCCTAACGAGGCGCTGCTGAAAGCGCAAAAGGGCAAGAAAAAGATCAACGCGGCGCTGGCCCAGCGTACTTACTATGCCGGGCGGTACGCAGCCCTGTGCTGCGCCGGGTATTCTACCGGGCGGCTTTACGGTATGTGGACCGGGGAGTGGAACACCGGCTGGGGCAGCAAGTACACCATGGACGCCAATGTAAATCTGCAAACGGCGGCACTGAACAGCTCCAATATGAGCCGCGGTCCCCAAGGCTATGTGTACTTTTTGCTGCGCCAGATGCCGGATTGGGAGGAAAATGCCCGGGCCACCCACGGCTTTACAGACGCTATTCAGGCACCGGTGAATACGGACGGGGACAAGGCGGTGCTGACGGAGACCTGCTATCCCTACCCCTTCCGGTACTGGAACGCCGGGGCGTCCTGGATGCTGCGCCCGCTGTATGAGACCCTGCAAAGCTACGGCAATATTCAGATCCCTCTCAGCGACGAATTCAACTTGCAGGCGCTGCGCTCCGTTCTGTCTGTCACGGAAAAGGATCTGACCGATGCCCAGGTGGCAGCCATAGAGAGGCGGGGCTATTTGCGGCTGGAGGAGGATATTCTCTACCCGCTGCTGACCAAGGCCGCCAACTACTGGGCGCAGCTGCTGACCCCGGAATATTACACTTCGGCGGACGGCTCCATTCATTATGAAAAGGGAAAGACGGCGCTGGGCAAGGGCGAAAGTTACTGCATTGTGCCCAGCTATTCGCCGGAAAATAATCCGGATAATTACGCCAGCCCGTCAGACGCCAACTGCGCCATTGATATTGCTGCTTGCCGGGATAATATGGAAATGCTGCTTTCCGTGATGAACGATGTGGCTCCCGGTGCGGACCAAAGTCGGTGGAAGCAGTTGGAAACGAACCTGCCGCCTTATCTGTATGACGATACCGGGGCGCTGAAGGAATGGGCTACGACTGCTTTTGATGAGAATAACGAGCACCGGCACCTGAGCCACCTGTACTGTGCCTGGCCGCTGATGGAGACCCGGGGCAATGCCCGTCTGACCGCTGCCTGCAAGCAGGCGGTAGAGAACCGGAAAAGCGAGAATGAGGCATCTCACGCCCTGGTGCACCGCAGCCTGATCGCTGCCCGGTTGCAAGACCGCGCTGCCTTAACGGACGCACTGGTGAATTTGATGAACCATAAGATCCGGTACAACTCCCTGATGACCAACCATGACTACGACCGGGGCAGCTGCTACTGTACGGATTTTGCCATCGGCTATTTGGGCATTGTGCACGAGGCACTGGTGTACTCCAATGACGATGAGATCGAACTGCTGCCGGCGCTGCCGGAGAGCGGATTTGACAGGGGCACCCTCACCGGACTAAAGACCCGCAACCGGGCCACCGTTACCCGGCTGCAATGGGATCTGGCGGCCGGTACGGTGCAGGCGGTGCTCACCGCCGATGTGGACCGCACGCTGACCGTGCGCTGCGGCCAAACGGTACGCACCCTGCACTGCAAGGCCGGTGAGCCGGTGGAGGTGCAGTTCACCCTGAGGGATTGACACCGGGCGGTTGTTACTGCCAACACGACTCTGTAAATAGACAAAAACAAAAAGAGCACGCAGTGCGAACTGCGTGCTCTTTTTGTGTGTATCAAGTGTTTTGGCTGTCCGTCGCTGCCCGGCGGGCTTTCAGCTCCTGCTCCACCTGCGCCCGTTGGGCGGGGGTGTAGCGGATAAACAGCAGCGGGACAATATACAGCAGACTGGCAATGGCCGGGGTCAGAATCACCAGCGGCCAGATCCAGCGGTCAAAGGCGGCACTTTGGGTGCCCAGGTAGGTGGACGCCCCCTCAATGGGCTTGTAGTGCAGCAGGTGCAGCGCCAGGGTCGCCAGGCCGGCGGTAATACCGCTGGAGATCTTTGTAAATGAGGTCTGCATGGAGAAGGTGATGCCCTCGGTGCGCTTGCCGGTTTTCCACTCCATATAGTCGATGCTGTCGCAGAAGATGGCGGTTTGGGCAATGGAGGCGGCGCCCAGGGGAATACCGCCCAGGCCGATCACCGCCATGGCAAACCACAAATTCTTGCCCTCAAAGCCAATAAAGTACGCGGCAATGCGCGCTAAAATATTGCAGGCCTGCATCACGATCAGGGCGTTTACATAGCCGTGGCACCATTTTTTGATCTTGTCTGCCACCAGCATACCTAAAAAGCCCGGCAGCCCGGTCATAATGTAGTAGATGGTGGACAGCCCCAGCGCGCCGATCAGGCTGTTCTCGCCCAAAAAGTCCGCGGCAATCTCGTACTTGAAGAAGTAGGTCACCAAATTGGCGCCAAAGCCCAGAGCCCCCAGCAGGTTGGCAAGGGTCACAAGCAGCAGCATTTTGTTCTTAAACAGCAAGGAAAAGCTCTCCCACAGGCTTTGCTGCTGTACCTCCTGCACCACATGGATCCGCTCCTGTGCCGCATAGCAGCGGTAGCTGAGCATGGAGCCGCCTAGCCCGAAAATCAGGGCAAACACCAGCGCCATCAGCGCCATACTTGCCCCGGTGGCGTTGGCGATCATCTCCAGCGCCATGGGAATGACGGTGCTGAATGCGCTATATACGCAGGAGCCGATGGTGCGCGCCCATTGGACGAACCGGTCCCGCTCATTGGAATTGGGCGATACGGCGGCGGTAATGCCCCAGATGGACACATCCTGCACCGTGTAGGCCAGATCCCAACAAATATACATAATCACAAAGTAGCTGACCCGCAGCCACAACAGCTCTTCTTTGGTAGAGAACACCACAAACAGCAGCACGGTAAAGATCCCTACCGGCAGCGGGGTGTAGCGTAAAAACGGCCGCAGCTTTTCGCCGTTTTTGAAGGTGTGTTTATCAATAAAGGAGCCAACAATGGGATCGTTGACCCCGTCCCACACTTTCATTACGATCAGCAGCACACTGACCACCAGTGCCGGGAACAGGGCAATATCCGTCATAAAATAAGTAAAGAATGACGCTCCAATTAGGGAATAGACCATATTTTGGCCGCTGAGACCCACCAAAAAGCCGGTTTGTTCCCGGCGGCCGATATACTTCTTTTCTTCCATATTGCTTCCCCCTATATGTTCCGGTTGCGTTTTCGATTTTTGGCAACACGATCCTAAGATATAGAGTAGCCTATCCCGGGTAAAAAAGAAAGCCTTTTTTGCAACTTCCATTGCAGAAAAGGCTTTTTGTCTGTATTTATGCGACAATTTGGCGCGACTGCCGTTTAATCAGTGGCGGATCAGCCCCAGCACCAGGATTACGGCCACCAGTACCGGCAGCACATAGCACATATAGCCACGCATCCAGCGCTGCACTTTCAGTCCCTTGCCGGCGTTGGCCTCTTTGGTAAAGTTCTTCCAGCCCCAGCCGTAGCGGGAGGTGCAGAAGAAAATAAAGATGAGAGAGCCCAGCGGCAGCAGCAGATTGCTCACCACAAAGTCCTCCAGATCCAGCACGCCGGTGCCCGGGCCTAAAGGCTGGAACTTGGAGAGCACATTGAACCCTAATACGCAGGGCATACTTAGCAGGAGCATGAGAATGCCGTTGAACAGGCAGGCTTTTTTGCGGCTCCAGCCGGACAGATCCATGGTGCAGGACACAATGTTTTCAAACACGCCCAGCACGGTGGAAAAGGCGGCAAAGCTCATAAACACAAAGAACAGGCTGCCCCACACGCGCCCCAGGGGCATGTGGTTAAAGATATTAGGCAAGGTAATGAAGATCAGGCTGGGACCGCTGTCCGGTTGCACACCGTAGGCAAAGCAGGCGGGGAAAATGATCAGTCCAGAGCACAGAGCCACCAGCGTGTCTAGCGCCGCCACCCGGGCAGACTCGCCCATCAGTGCTCGTTCCTTGCCGATATAGCTGCCGAAGATGGCCATAGCGCCGATGCCCAAACTCAGGGTAAAGAACGCTTGGTTCATGGCCCCGGCCACCACATTGCCGATGCCCACTTTCTTCATCCGCGCCAAATCCGGCACCAGGTAAAAGCGCAGCCCCTGGCTGCCCCCGGCGGTGCACACACTGTTGATCGCCAGCACCACCATAATGACCAGTAGTGCCACCATCATCCACTTGGTAATGCGCTCCAGCCCCTTTTGCAGGCTAAAGGAGCACACCAAGAAGCCCACCACGACGATAATGCCCATAAACAGGGTCATGCGTAGCGGGTCGCCCAGCATTTGGCTGAATTGTGCCGCCACACCGTCGGTGTCGGCGCCTACGAACTGGCCGCCGGCGGTGCGGACAAAGTAGTCCAGCATCCACCCGGCCACGCTGGTGTAAAACATCATCAGAATATAGTTGCCGGCCATGGCCACATAGCCGTGCAGGTGCCACTTGCTGCCCTTCGGCTCCAGCTGCTGGTACAGCCGGGCAGGGCTGCGCTGGCCGGCGCGACCCATGGCAAATTCCATGGTCATCACCGGTATGCCCAGGATCACTAAGAAAAACAGATAGATCAGTACAAAGGCACCGCCGCCGTATTGCCCCACCATGTATGGAAATTTCCACACATTGCCAATGCCGATGGCGCACCCGGCGCTCAGCAGAATAAAGCCCAGACGGCTGCCCAGTTGTTCGCGTTGTTCCATAATTTTCATTTTCGGCAGATGTCTGCCGCCCTCTCGTTGATTTGCCGTACCATTTTACACGATTATGCGTCCGTTTGCAAGAGGGCTTCTTCTACAGCCCGGCGCACGTTGCCCGGCAGGCGGGTGCGCTTTAGCGCCCGGCGCAGTTCATCCTTGGTTTTGGCGATTTTGAACAAACGGTAGCACTGGGTTTTGTGCACATTGCTGCCCTGCCAGCGGCAAAAGATGTTCAGCACCCGCGCTTTGACCGGTACTGCCTTGCGGTAGGTAGCCCCTTGCAGGTGCAGTTGTGTCCCCACAGTAGGGTCATAGTCGGCAAGAATTACGGTAGCTTCGCCTGCGGCATTTTGGGTCACTTCCGCTTCTGCGCAGGTGAGAACGGACGGCTCTAGATCCTTGAATACCAAGGTTAGCTGTCGCTTTTTCGGCAGCACGGTGCAGTCGCCGGCGGTGGGCGCCACAGTCACCGTCAGTGTACTGCCTTGCAGCTGCTGGGTGATTTGGGTCTCGGCCTTGTGGGTGTCAAAATCCGTTTGGCCGTTGTCCTCATATAAGGTAAAGTCGCCGTCCCCGGCATAGAGCCACAGGGTCAGCGCCGCCGGGTTGCCACAGGCGTTGCCCGGGTCGTCGCTTAGCGGTAGGATTGTTCCGGCCTTGGCCAGCACCGGCATTTCCGTCAATTCCCGGTGAAGGGTCAGGCGCAAGGGACCGGTGTAGACCGCCCCGGTGAACAGATCTGTCCACCGTCCCGGCGGGATCCAGGCGTCCACAGCACCCATACCCAGCTGCTTTTTTTGCGGAGAGGTGATGGGGTATACCAACAGCTGGCTGCCAAACAGATAGCCGTTGCGGTAGGCTTTGTCGTAGGCTTCTTCCGCTTCCGGGTAGGCATAGTACAGCGGCTCGCATAGAGCCAATCCCTCCCGGTGGGTGCGGGCGTCCATTGTGTAGAGGTAGGGAATTAGCCGATGGCGCAGGCGCAGCCAGCCCTTGGCAGCGGCGCACACATCCGGCCGATAGCGCCAAGGCTCCTTGCCCATCAGGTCGTTAGAGGTGGAGTGCAGCCGCAGAATGGGGCTGAATACCCCCAGTTGCAGCCAGCGCAGGTACAGCTCTTCGTTGCGCTCGCCCAAGTGATGGCCGCCGATGTCGTGGCTCCACCAGGTGTAGCCCACATTGGCTGCCGTAGCTGTAAAGTAGGGCTGAAAGTGCAGCACCCGCCAGCTTTGGGCGGTGTCGCCGGAAAAGCCCAGGGGATAGCGGTGGGCGCCGGGACCGCTGTAGCGGGACAGGATCAGCGGCAGCCTGCCGTTCTCTGCGTTATCCAAATAATGATAGTGGTTCAGCGCCACCAGCGGGTCCAGCCCGGGCACATCGCTTTTTTTGCCCTGTTGCCAGTCCAACCACCAAAAGTCCACGCCCTCTTTTTCATAGGGCTTGTGAAGCACATCAAAGTAGGCATTCCAAAAGGTATCGTTGCCGCACCGGAACGGAATATCCTGCTTGGTTTTCGGGTCCAGCCCCATCGCCTTAGCCATGGCCGGGTACGGATCTTCAAAGGCGCGCACTCCGTCCGCCGGGTGCAGGTTGACGGTGGTGTGCAGCCCCATTTGGTGCAGATCCTGCAAAAAGGCCTTGTAGTCCGGGAACAGTTCCGTATTCCAGGAATAGCCTGTCCAGCCGTCTTTGCCCTTATAGTGGGTGCCAAATCGTTTGTTAGGGTCTGTCCAGTGCCAGTCCATATCCACGGTGGCTACCGTCAGCGGCACATTTTCCGCCGCAAAGCGCTTGATCAGCCCTAAGTATTCCTCCTGCGTGTAGGCGTGGTAGCGGCTCCACCACACGCCCAGGGCAAACCGGGGGATCAGGGGCACCAATCCGCTGATTTTATAAAAATCCTGTATCGCCGCCCGGTAGTCGTGGCCGTAGGCAAACACATACACATCTTTGCCCTTTCTCTTGCGGGGGCAGAAACGGCCATCCGCATCCAGCAAAAAGCTGCGGCTGTCGTCTAAGAGGCTCACCCCGTCCCGGGACACCAGGCCGTCCTGCAAAGGTACCGGCCCAAAGGTAGCGTCCAGGGTGCGGCAGGTGCCGTGCAGGTTGCCGAAGTTCAGGCAGTCCACCGTTTTACCGTTTGAAAAAGTTACCGTCTGCGGCGTGCCGGTGCGGGCGTGGACGGTGAGGGTGATCTCCGATGTGGTTAGGGTGATCGTTCCCCGGTGCAGTGTCGCCTTGCACGGTGGCACATCAAAGGCTCGGAACCACACGGCAGTGCTGGCCCGGTCTTCAAATGCGCCGTCGGGGCAGTGCTCCACCCGGATCAGTCGCGGAGTCAGTACCGTCAGCCGACAGTGACCGAAAATAAAAATCTGCTTCTCTTTGGCCGTACCCGCTGTGTGGGCACGCAGTGCTTCTTTTAACACAAAAAATCCCCCTGTCTTTCAAGCCTATTGTACCATATTCAGCGCCTAAAGCAATACCCGATTGTCCCCGGTTGACTTGCCGGGGAAAAACAGGTACAATGAGAGGGAGAAAAAGCCAAAACCGTACAGGGGGGAACAGTATGGGATTTTTGGAAGATACGCTGGGGGACAGCCCCATTGTGGCAGCTGTAAAGGACGAGCCGGGGTTGGAGCGGTGTCTGAACAGTCCGTGCCGGGTGGTATTTGTGTTGTTTGGAGATTTGAATTCCGTGCCGCGGATTGTGGCCGAGCTGAAGACGGCGGGCAAAACGGTATTTGTGCACGCAGACCTGATCGAGGGTCTGTCTGCCCGGGAGGCGGCAGTGGATTATCTTATTCACGCAGCCCGGCCGGATGGGATTATTTCTACCCGGCTGCCGCTGTTGCGCTTTGCCAAGGCCAAGGGACTGCGCACCATTTTGCGCTTTTTTCTGATTGATTCCATTGCGATGGAAAATATAGCCAAAATGAAGAACGAGCGCTGTGTGGATTTGATCGAGGTGCTGCCCGGGCTCATGCCAAAGGTGATTCATCGGGTGGCAGCCACCTGTGGCAAGCCCATTATCGCCGGGGGATTGGTGACGGAAAAGGCCGATGTGGTCAACGCCCTGGAGGCGGGCGCACTGGCGGTGTCCTCCACCAATCCGGGGGTTTGGCAGATGTAAGATAATGCACGGATGTTCATTATCTTTTTTGCGTATTGCCAGCGGCAGTTCTTTGTGTTATACTAAAATTACTTCAAGTGCATAACAGCCGAGAGATTTGAGCAACGGTAAAAGCACGGAGCAGAGCGCTCCGTCTTTTTTCGTTGCTTTTTTTTGCCTGTTTTGCAAGAATAAGGGGGATATACAAATGTATGATGTAGCGATCATCGGCGGCGGTATTGCCGGGTGTGCCTGTGCTTATCGGCTGGCGCGCTGCCGGGTGCGGGTCATTCTGTTGGAGAAGGAGAACGACATCTGTATGGGTGCCACCCGCGCCAACAGCGCCATTATGCACGCCGGGTACGATCCGCACCCGGGCACGCTGATGGCCAAGCTGAATGTAAAAGGCAATGCCATGAGCCGGGAGATTTGCAAAAAGCTCCATGTGTCTTGGAAAGACACCGGCTCCCTGGTGGTGGCCTTGAACGATGAAGACATGGATACCTTGCAGGACCTGCTGGAGCGGGGGCGCGAGAACGGTGTGCCGGGGCTGGAGCTTTGGGACGCTGCGCAGGTGCGAGCCAAGGAGCCCAATGTAACGGAGACGGCCAAGGGCGCTTTGTGGGCGCCTACGGCAGCCATTGTCAATCCTTGGGAGTTTGGTTTGGCTATGGCCGAGGTGGCGGTGCAAAACGGTTGTGAACTGCGCCGTCGGTTCCCAGTGGAGAAGATTGAAAAGACAGCGGAGGGCTATGCCCTGTCCGACGGCAAAGACACGGTGGAGGCACGGTATGTGATCAACGCTGCCGGCGTGTACGCCGATCGGGTGAACAACCTGGTGGCGGCGCCGTCCTTTACCGTAGAGCCTACGGTAGGCGAGTATTACCTGCTGGATAAGTGCGAGGGTAACCGGGTTTCCACGGTAATCTTCCAGTGCCCGGGCAAAGAGGGCAAGGGCGTGCTGGTGGCGCCTACGGTGCACGGCAATTTGATCGTGGGGCCAAATGCGGTGGTGCGCCGGGATCCGGACGATACTTCCGATACCGCAGCGGGCCTGGCTGAGGTGCGCCAAAAAGCGGTGCGCACGGTGCCCGGCGTGGATTTTCGCCAGAATATCCGCAACTTTGCCGGTATGCGGGCCAATTCCACCGTGGATGATTTTATCATTGATTTTGCGGCGGCGCATTTCCTGAATGTGGCGGGCATTCGCTCTCCCGGGCTGACTTCTGCGCCGGCCATTGCCGATTATGCGGCGGAGCTGCTGGCCGCAGACGGACTGGATCTGACGGAGAAAGACAGCTACATAGACAGTCGGGAGAAAGTGCATTTCAACCGGTTGAGCGCTGCGGAACGCAAGGCGCTGATCGAGAAAAACCCTGCTTATGGGCGGGTGATCTGCCGATGTGAGACGGTGACGGAGGGCGAGATTTTAGACGCCATTCATTCGCCTATTCCGCCGGTATCCGTAGACGGCATTAAGCGCCGCGCCGGCGCCGGTATGGGGCGCTGCCAGGGCGGCTTTTGCGGGCCGCGGGTGGTAGACCTGCTGGCGCGGGAGCTGGGTGTGTCGCCGTTGACGATTTTGCAGGATCGGGACGGCAGCGAAATTCTTACTGACTATACAAAAGGGGAGGTGCGTGCGTAATGTATGATCTGATCGTAATTGGCGGCGGACCTGCCGGTTTAGCAGCTGCCTATGCAGCCTGGAACAAAGGGCTGAAACACATTGCCATCTTAGAGCGGGACAAAGAGCTGGGCGGTATTCTCAACCAGTGTATCCATAACGGCTTTGGCCTGCATTACTTCAAAGAGCAGCTTACCGGTCCGGAGTACGCCTCTCGCTTTGCCGCTATGGTGGCGGACACCGGCGTGGAGGTATTCCTGGACACCATGGTGCTCCAGGTGACCCCGGAGAAGCAGGTGCACGCGGTAAGCAAGAAAGAGGGCTACCGGGTGCTGGAGGCCAAGAGCATTGTGCTGGCCATGGGGTGCAGAGAACGCACCCGCGGCGCCATCTCCATTCCCGGCACGCGCCCGGCCGGTGTGCTCACTGCCGGTGCTGCCCAGCGGTATGTGAATATGGAGGGCTACATGGTGGGCAAGCGTGTGGTCATTCTCGGCTCCGGTGACATTGGGCTGATTATGGCTCGGCGTATGACCCTGGAGGGCGCCAAGGTGCTGGCCTGCGTAGAGGTAATGCCTTATTCCGGCGGGTTGCAGCGCAACATTGTGCAGTGCCTGGAGGATTTTGATATTCCGCTGTATCTGTCCCACACCATTACGGACATTCGGGGCAAAGCCCGGGTGGAGCAGGTGGTAGTGTCCCAGGTGGATGACCAGCGCCGTCCCATTCCCGGTACGGAGATGACCTTTGACTGCGACACGGTGCTGTTGTCCGTGGGGCTGATCCCGGAGAATGAATTGACCCGGGATGCCGGAATCGTTATGGATCCACGAACCAACGGCGCGTTGGTGTATGAGAACCGGGAGACCTCGGTGCCCGGCATTTTTGCCTGCGGCAATGCGCTGCATGTGCATGATTTGGTAGACTTTGTGACCGCAGAGAGTATGGCTGCCGGCGCGGCGGCTGCGGATTATGTGCAGGCCGGCGAGCTGGATCGGGAGCGCACAGTGCAGGTGACCACCAATGCCCATATCGGCTATACGGTGCCCCAGCGTTTCCGTGCAGACAGTGACGGTGTGGAGTTCTACTTCCGGGTGCGGCGCGTGTTTAAGGAGAGCCGCATTCAGGTGACCTGCGGCGATCAGGTCATTGCGTCCTTTAAGCGGGAGCATATGGCTCCCGGCGAGATGGAGACCATTAAGATTCCTAAGGCGCTGCTGGCACGGATTGACGGCGACACCTTGCATATTGCAGCAGAGGAGGTACAGGCATGAAGGATTTGATTTGCATTATGTGCCCCAAGGGCTGCCACTTAAAGGTAGATGAGGAGCACGGTTATACGGTGACCGGCAATCGCTGTCCTCGGGGTGCGGAGTACGGTCACAATGAGCTGAAGAACCCCACCCGGGTAATCACCTCCACCGTGCGGCTGCGCAGCAAAAGCGCTTGCCGCCTGCCGGTAAAGACGGACGGCCAGATCCCCAAGTATATGATGGAGGAGGCCATGCGGCTTCTGGATAAAGTGGAGGTCACGGCGCCGGTGCATGTGGGCGATGTGGTGGTAGACAATATCTTCCGCACCGGGGTGCACTTTGTGGCCACCAAAACGGTAGAAGAATAAGCGTATTCCCTTGGCCCGCTTGCTCCGGTAAGCGGGCTGTTTTAATAGACAGGCGCTGCCGAGTGCCGTGTAAATTTCCAAAGTTGAAAACCCTGTCGTTTTTTGGTAAAATAGGGACAGAAGCAGGTGTGCCGCTTGTGGCTGCCGGCGGATAAGGGGGATTTTTTATGAAGTTGAAAACAGTGGCATTAGGCGCCGCCGCAGCGGGCTTGGTTGCGGCAGAAGCGGTCAATCTGTATAAGCAGGTGATGGGCCGTGGGGATCGCCCCAAGCGCCCCATGACCCGCCTGATGGAGATGAAGGACAAGGACGATTACGCTATGGCGGACGCCTGGCGCCAAAAGTACACCGATTGGGTCAACACCCAGCCGGTGGAGAACTGCACCATCACCTCTGACCGAGGTGACCTGCTGCGGGGGTATTATCTGCCGCCGAAGGGTGACTCCAAGGTGATTGTGTTCGGCTCCCACGGGTTCCATGCGGACCACACGGTGGACCCGCATACTTTTATTAAGCACTACCACGACCTGGGCTACGGTTTCTTTTGCTGCGACCATGTGGGCGCCGGTGCCTCCGGTGGCGAGTATGTGGGCTTTGATTACTATGAGAGCCAAGATATGCTCCGCTGGATCGAGTACCTGACTGCCCGCTTTGGGCAGGATATTACCGTGATTCTCCACGGGGTGTCTATGGGCGCTGCTACCGTGTTGCAGCTGGCAGGCAGCCGCTGCCCGGATTGTGTCAAGCTGATTATCTCCGACTGCGCCTATACCAGTGCCAAGGACGAGTTTTCCTATGTGGCTCGGAATGCCGGGCTGCGCCACCCCCAGCCGGTGCTGTGGCTGTTAAATGAGATGAACAAGCGCCTGGCCGGGTTCGATTTGGAAAAGACAGATGTGCGCCAAAGCGTGCGAGAGGCCAAGGTGCCCATTCTCTTTATCCACGGTGCGCTGGACGACTTTGTACCCCCGGAGATGGTGTACGAACTCTATAACCTGTGTCCGGCGGATAAAAAGGAACTGAAAATTTTTGACAATGCCAAGCACGCCCAAAGCTGCCTGCTCAATGAGGAAGAATATCATCGGACCGTGGATGATTTTATCCGCCGACGGTTGCCCGCTACGATATAAAATAATATTCCGGGAGGAAATGTTGTGTCTGTAAAAAAAATAACCGTTACCGCGTTGGAGACGGCGCTGAAGGACATTATGCGCCAAACGCCCTTTGAGAAGATCACCGTGTCCGATATTACGAACCGGTGCCAGCTCAATCGTCAAACCTTTTATTATCATTTTGCAGACAAGTACGCCCTGCTGGGTCAGATTTATAAACAGGAGATTTTTGATCCCTTTACCGACGGTCTGACCTTTGAAAACTGGAATACCCATTTGTTGCAAATGTTTGAGACAATGGCGGCGGACGCGGCGCTTTATAAGAATGCGGTGCTCCACGCAGACGATGAGTTTCGTCGATTCTTGTTCCAGAGTGCAGCGACGCTGTTTCGGGACGCAGTTGCTAAGTTGAACTTGCGCTCCGGTTTGCAGATCGGTGAGGAGGAGCAACACTTTATTGCGGACTTTTTTGCCTACGGCATTACAGGCACGGTGCTGGATTGGGTGCGCGGCGGAATGCGCAAGACCCCGGACCAGTTGGCGGCGCAGCTGCGTCACTTGGCTGCCGATTGCCAAAAGGTGGCGGTGGAGCGGGCCAGCGGTACGCTGTAACAATCGCATAAAACAGAAAGGACCCCGGCGGTGTAGCACCGTCGGGGCTTTGTTTATGCCGTAAAAAAGGAGTCTGCAATTGCTTGCAGGCTCCTTGAAAGGGGTTTGAGTATTTATTTATTCAGCACAGCTTCCGGTCCGTTTGCCATCATCTCTTTGATTTTATGACGATCACGGTAGGCACTCAGCAGGGTGGTTGCCAGGGTGAATACCACCATAATGGCCACCAGGATCAGCACATCCTTGGTAACGCTGCCGTTCCATGTGCCGGCCAGTGCTTCCTTAAACAGGCGCACGGAGTAGGTCATGGGCATGAACGGATACAGCTTCTGGAAGAAGGTGGGGCAGGTCTCGATGGGGAAGGTGCCTGCGCAGGAGGTCAGCTGCAAGATCAGCAGCAGCAGCGCAACGAACTTGCCTGCATCGCCCAAGTGTACCAGGCAGAACTGAATGATCGAGATAAAGGTCAGCGATACCAAACAGCAAGACAGGTACAGCATACCTAAATTGGCGACTTTAATGCCAAGCGCGTGGCGGATTACGAATGCCAGCAGCACCGCCTGGAGCAGACCCAGCAGCATGAACACGAATGCACGCAGTACCACATGGTCGCTGTCTTTAGACAGAATACGAATTTTCTTTTGATAATCCAGGTAGATACCGAAGAAGATCATCAAACCGCCGACCCACATAGACAGACTCATAAAGTAAGGGGCGAATGCGGAGCCGTAGTTGTCTACCGGCTGCACATGCTGGGTGTCGGTGGATACCGGCTCCTCACTGTAATCGGCCAAGCCGTCCAGAGCCTTTAGCTGGTCGTTGGTGGTGGTCAGGTTTTCCTCCACACCGTCCTTGGCGGTGTCTGTGCCGGCCTTTAATGCGGCGGCACCGGTGTTCAGCTTGGCAGCACCGTTTTCCAGTTGAGAGGCACCGCCGTTCAGCTGGTTGATCCCGCTTTGCAGCTGGGAGGCACCGTTTTGAATGGTCGTCGTCTTGGTGTTGATTTGGTCAGAACCGTCTGCCAGCTGGGCAGTGGCAATTTTCAGTGCCTTTACGCCTGCCAGCAGATCGCCTGCGCCGCTGTCCAGTGCGGTTACGCCCTTGGCCAGGGTGCCGGAGGAGGACAGCAGTGTGTCGGTGCCGTCTGCCAACTGACTTGCGCCGGTGGCTACGGCGGCTGCGCCTGCGTTCAGCGCATCATTGTTCTTTTCCAGGGTTTGCAGACCCTTTTGCAGTTTTGCTGTGCCGGTGTTTAGAGCCACGGCACCGTCGTCTAACATTTTGACACCGGCCTGTACCTGGCCGATACCCGCTTGCAGTTTGGCCATACTCTTGGCAGAGTCGGTCTCCAGCAGCTGCAAGCCCTGCTTCATGGAGGCCAAACCGGTATTGATCTGGCTCTTGCCCAGCTTCAGCTTGGCAAGCTTCTCTCGATTCTCTGCAGTGTTGCACTGTTGCAGATACTGACCCACCTGCTGCTGTACAGCGGCGTTGCTAATGTAGGGATAAGCCCCGGTGAGCAGCTTTACGCTGGTCTCAAAGTTGGTGATCAGGCTGTCTACACCGGTGGTGTAGGCGCTCAGCTGGGTGGTCATCTGGTCCACGCCAGTCTCCAGCTTCTTCTCCGCGGCAGCCAGGTCGGTGGCGCCGTCTGCGGACTGGGTCTTCAGGTCGGCCAAGCCGCTTTCCAGACCGGTAATGCCAGACTGGAGCTTGGCGATACCGTCCATTACATCGTCGCTGCCGGCAGAGGCGTCAGCCACGCCGTCGGTATATGCTTTCAGGTTGGTGCTTAGGGCAGCGGAACCGTCTGCCAACGCGGTGGCACCGTCGTTCAGCTTCTTTACGCCGCTTTTCAGGGCGGGTACATTGTTGTTTAACTGCTGGGTGCCGGCTTTCAAGGAGGCAGCGCCCTTTTGCAGCTTGGCGGCGCCGGTGTCTACCTGGGTGGCGCCGTCTGCCAGCTTGGCGGTACCGGCCTTAAATACAGACAGGCCGCTGACCAGGTCTTTGCTGCCCTTTGCCAGCTTTTCCGTGCCTACATTCAGGCTGATGGTGGCGGTGGACAGCTGCTGGGTGCCGCCTTTTACGGAACCGGCGCCGTCAGACAGCTGCTGTAAGCCGTCTTTTAGGATCTCCAGCGCGTCCGGCACGGAGTAAAGCTTATCTGTCAGGGTGGCGGTGATTTCTTTGTTTACCGCACCGTTGACGGTTTCTTTAATGGTGGGCATCATGCCGCTTTCCAAAATCTGGGAGGCCAGGTAGTTGCGCTTTTGGTTGGCAACATATTGGATTTGGGCGTGTTGCTTCTTGGTATTCTTGGAGGCCGTGGAGATGGAATCGGTCAAGTCTGCCGGAATCAGAACCTCGGCATAATACTTGTCGTTCATCAGACCGTCTTTTGCGTCTGCCTCACTGACAAAGTGAAAGTTCAGTGAGCCGTCTTCCTCTAAATTGTCACAAATCTCTTTACCTACATTGCGGTCTTTGCCGTTGATTTTAGCGCCTTTGTCCAGGTTGACCACCGCCACAGATACATCTTGCAAGCGGGAATACGGATCCCAGAACGCGCTCAGATAGAAGTAACTGTACATCAGCGGAATGATCAGCACGCCGATAATTACGGCGGCCTTGATGATGGTCTTTGCCATCGGCTTTTTTTGCTTCGTAGCCACAACTAAAACTCCTTTTCTAAAAATTCTACACATAGTATATGACTGCGATAACGATTTGTAATTAGTTATTTATAACGAAGTGTCTGAAAATTTGACAAGTGCCGTAAAATGTACAAAAACTATAAAAAGCGCAAAAAACGGACAGCTGCCACGGCTGTCCGTTTTTTATATAAATATATATACCATATTATTCCGGGAAGTGCACGGTAATGGTTGTGCCTTGCCCCTCCACGCTGTCCAGCTCCACCGGTGCGTGGTGCACCTGGGCAATATGCTTGACGATGGCCAGCCCCAGCCCGGTGCCGCCGGTCTCTTTGCTGCGGCTTTTGTCCACTCGAAAGAAGCGTTCAAAGATACGCTCCCGGTATTTCTCCGGTATGCCGATGCCGGTGTCGGCCACCTGCAAGGCGGTGCCGCCTTGCTCCGGGTGCAGGGTTACCGTGACACTGCCTTGGGGCTTGTTGTAACGAATGGCGTTGTCGCACAGGTTGTAGAGCAGTTCCTCCAGCAGGCTTTTGTTGCCCTTAATGTAAATGGGCGCTTCCGGGGCCGCCAGGTGCAGGTCTACCGTTCGGCTTTGGGCGTTGATTTGCAGGGACTGCACGCAGTCCGACGCCAATTCCGTTAAATTCACTTCTTCAAAGAGGATCTCGCCGTCGTTCTCCTCTAGCTGGGACAGTTGAATAATATCCTCTGCCAAAGACACCAGCCGCAGCGCCTGCTTGCGAATGGTGTGGGCAAAGGGCTTTATGTCCTCCGGTCGAGCCATTCCGTTTTCGATCAGTTCAGCATAACCGGCAATGGAGGTCAGTGGGGTTTTCAGTTCGTGGGACACATTGGCGGTAAATTGCTTTTTTTGTTTTTCCAGCTGACGCTTTTTTTCATTATTGGCCTGGATCTTCTCCACAAAGGGGCGCAGTTCTTTTTCGGTTTGTACCCGGTCAATGTGGTCGATGTGTTCGCCCAACTGTTCCAGCGGTTGAATAATTGCGCCGGTGATGGCGTAGCTGACCGGCACGGAAGCCCCCAGCACCGCCGCTAAAATGCCCAGTACATAGGGCAGCTCCTTGCGGATGATGGCGCCGGTCAAGGCACCGGTGTCGCCGTGTGCCACTGTCAGCGCCAGGGTGATGAGCACCACGGTGGCGATCACTGCCAGAGCGGTAAAGCAAAATACACGGGAAAAGACTTTCTTACGCATGATCAGTCACCGATCTTGTAGCCCACATTGCGAATGGTTTTAATGGCGTCCCCGGCGGTGCCCAGCTTTTTGCGCAGGGACTGGATATGCACATCCACCGTGCGGTTGCCGTGTTCGAAATCGTAGCCCCAAATTTTTTCCATCAGGGAGTCTCTGGTGAGCACAATGCCCCGGTTCTTCATCAGGTACTTGAGAATTTCGTATTCTTTATAGGTCAGCTCCACTTCGTTGCCGTCTACCTGCACGGTGTGTCGGCTCACGTCTATGCGAATGGTGCCGTAGTTCAGATCCTCTTTCTTCACCCGGTCGATGCGGCGCAGCAGCGCCTTTACCCGAGAGATCAGCTCCATCACCCCAAAGGGCTTGGTTATATAGTCGTCGGCGCCGGAGTCCAGCCCCTTAACTGCGTCGATCTCGCCGGTTTTGGCAGTCACCAGGATCACCGGCAGTTTGCTGTAAGCGGGGGTGGAGCGAATGGTCTCCAGCACTTTCAGTCCGTCTGTGCCCGGCAGCATAATGTCCAGCAGGATCAGATCCGGCAAGTGGCTCTCCATTTGGGCGAAGAAATCCCGACTGTTCTCAAATCCCAGCGTTTCAAATCCGGCGCTCTTTAGCGCATAGCTTTCCAGCTCTCGAATACTGGCATCGTCCTCTACAATATAGATCTTTTGGCTCACACCGTCACCTCCTACTCCTTTTAGCATAGCAAAAATTCACCGTTAGTGCAATGCGTATTTGCGCAAATAATCCTCAAAGCTTTCCATAAACCGGGCGTTCTCTTGGCTCTTTACGCTCTTTAAGTAGCGATGGGTCTGGTAACTGCCCTGGCTCAGCTCAATAATGCACACAGCCAGATTGGAGCAGTGGTCCGCAATGCGCTCAAAGCTGTTGATGATGTCAAAGAACAGCATACCGTTCTCAATGGTGCATTCCCCGGCCTGCAAGCGCTTGGTGTGGCGGGCGCGCAGCTCTGCCTTTAAGTTGTCAATCACCTGCTCCAGCGGCTCAATGGTTTGGGCGGCAGCCACATCGTTCTCAATAAAGGCGTTGGTGGCCTTGGTGATGATCTCCTGCACGGCGCTGCTCATTACTTCCAGCTCCTTGGAGGCTTCCTTGGAGAAGTGGATCTTGTCCTCGTGCATGGTGCGCTTGGTTTTTAGAATATTCACTGCGTAGTCGCCGATTCGTTCAAAGTTGCCGATGGCGTGGGACAGCTTGCTCACCTGCATACTGTTCTCCAGACTCAGCTGCATACTGCTGATCTTGACCAGGTAGGTCTCCAGTTCGTCCTCAAAGGCATCCAGCGCCTTTTCATTTTGGTGAATAGCCTCGCTGTCTTTCTTATTGTAGACCCGGATGAAGCCCAGGGACAGCAGGGTGTTTTTCTGGGCCAGGCGGGCCATATCGTTGGTGCGCTCCCGGCACTTCTCAATGGCAAAGGACGGGGACATCAAAAAGCGCTCCTCTACCAGTGCGTCGCTGTCTGCGGCAGCGGGCTGCGTCTTGTCTGCCTTGTCCCGCACGATCAGGCAGGACAGCTTTTCCAGCTGCTTGCCAAAGGGGAACAGCAGCACAGTGCAAAATGCATTGAATGCGGTGTGAATGGCGGCAATGTCTGCGCCGTTCACTGCTTTGTCCAAAAAGGCAAAGTGGAAGATGGCATTGGCACCGTAGAACAGCGCCATACCGCACACCACGCCGATGATGTTAAAGGTTAGGTGAATGACAGCGGTGCGCTTGGCGTTTTTGTTGGTGCCGATACTGGAGATCAGCGCCGTGATGCAGGTGCCAATATTCTGCCCCAAAATAATGGGAAATGCGGCGCCCACGGAGATGGCACCGGTGGCGGACAGTGCTTGCAAAATACCCACGGAAGCGGAAGAACTTTGAATGATGGCGGTGAGGATCATACCCACCAGCACGCCCAGAATGGGATTAGAGAACATGGTGAACACGCCGGTAAAGGCCGGATCGCTCTCCAGCGGTGCCACAGCTCCGCTCATAGCCTCCATGCCGAACATCAGGGTAGAGAAGCCCAGGAGAATGGAACCCAGTTCCTTCTTTTTCTCGCTTTTGCAGAACATATAGAGTACAATGCCGATCAGCGCCAGTATCGGAGAGAAGGTGCTGGGTTTCAGCATGGTCAAGAATACATTGCTGCTCTCAATGCCGGTGAGCGACAGCAGCCAGGAGGTGATACAGGTGCCGATATTGGCGCCCATAATAATGCCCACCACTTGGTTCAGTGCCATAATGCCGGAATTTACAAAGCCCACGGCCATCACGGTCACGGCGCTGGAGGACTGGATCACGGCGGTCACGCCGGCGCCCAGCAGCACGCCCTTAATGCGGTTGTTGGTCATTTTTTCCAGTACGGACTCGAATTTGCCGCCGCCCATTTTTTCCAGGCCGCTGCCCATCACATTCATACCAAAAAGGAAGAGAGCCAGACCGCCGATCAGGCTTAAGAAGTTGAAAATTGTCATCGGATATACCCCGCTGTTTTCTGTTTTGTCTTGTTTTTTATTTTGTTCCCACTTAGCATATAGGAAGTCTGTTAAGTTTGAATTCGGCCAATGTTAAATTTGGGTTAAATGTTCTGCGACAAAAGACCGGATATTTTGTCGGAAAGTGCGCGAATTTGGCTGTAAACGGTGGTTGACGATTGGCGATGAGTATGGTATAGTCATAGTGTACTACTATGTATAGTACAGAGAACGAGAAAAAGGAGCGTGCACGGTTGTTTCATATAGATAATCGCAGTCGGGTGCCCATTCACCAGCAGCTGCAAGCGCAGATCGTGCGGTATGTGTCCCTGGGGCTGTTGCTGCCGGACCAGCAGCTGCCGTCGGTGCGTGCCATGGCACAGCAACTGGGCATTAACCCCAACACGGTACAAAAGGCCTATGCCGCTCTGGAGATGAACGGCGTGCTTTATACAGTAGCCGGGCGGGGCGCCTTTATTTCGCCGGAGAAGGATCAGTTGTCCCAGTTTAAGAAGCTGGCGGCAGATCGTTTTGCCGCAGCGGTACAGGCAGCGGCAGACGCCGGCCTGACCCGGCAGGCGCTGGAGCAGATTGTAGAAGAACAGATGGAGAGGAGGGACCGAGATGATTGAAATTCAAGATGTGAGCAAGCAGTTTGACTGCGTTACCGCCTTGCGCCACTTGACGCTGAAGGTGCAGGACGGCTCCGTTTTTGGGCTGGTAGGTTCTAACGGCGCCGGTAAGTCCACGCTGCTGCGCATTTTGGCCGGTGTGTATCGGCCGGACAGCGGGAGGGTGCTCATTAACGGCCAGGCGCCTTTTGAGAATGAGCAGGTCAAGCGCAGCACTGTGTTTATCTCGGACTATCCGTATTTAGCTCCCACCGCCACCGTGCGGCGGCTGGCACGGCTGTACCGCAGCGTGTATCCCGGGTGGAGCGAGGACTACTTTGCCCGGATGGAAAAGCTGTTCCCCATTTCCTTTGACGCTCGGCTGGGCAAGATGAGTAAGGGTATGCAGCGCCAGGCGGCGATTCTGCTGGGGTTGTCCACCCAGCCTCGCTGTATCTTGTTTGACGAGATTTTTGACGGCCTGGACCCGGTGGTGCGGGAACTGGTGAAGAAACTGCTGGTGGACTTTGTGGCAGAGAACGGCGCGTCTGTGATGATCGCCAGTCACAATTTGCGAGAGCTGGAGGATGTGTGCGACCATGTGGGGCTGCTCCATCGGGGTGGTGCCTTGTGCGAGGACGACCTGGATCGGCTGAAGCTGGGGATCACCCGCGTGCAGTTTGCATTGGCGGATCCGGCGGATTTTGAAACGGTGCGCGCCGGGCTGAATTTGCTCAAATGCAGCCAGCAGGGCAAGCTGTTTGAGATGACGGTGCGGGGCACGGAGACAGAGACTTTGGCGCTGGTGCAGCGGCTGCATCCGCTGTTTTGCGAGACCCTACCGATTACTCTGGAAGAATTATTTATCAGCGAAATGGAGGTGGCCGGTTATGACATCAACAAGGTCATCTAAGTGGGTGCTGTTTTCCGCTTTGCAGCGGGAGGGGCGCCGTATGTCTGTTTGGCTGGCATTGTTTCCGTTTTTAGGCTTCTTGTATGCGCTGTGCCACGGCCTTTTGCAGGCACTTATGAATCAGGATACCGACACTGTCGCCGCGCAGGATCAGACGGTGCGCATTTTTGGCAGTATAGCGCTGTTTTTGTCCGCCGCCACAATCATGGCGGGGGCGTTCTTTGCCATATCTGCTTTTCGCTTTCTGTACAGTCGGCGGCAAAGCGATTTCTATTTATCCCTGCCGGTGACTCGGCGCACTTTTTACTTTGTCAAGTGGGTGATAGGGGAATTGGTGCTTTTGCTGGCCTTTTGCGGCGCCGGGATCGGATGCTGGTTGGTGCCGCAGCTGATTCCTCGCAAGTGGCATGTTCAACTGGATGCCGGTTACGGCCTGCGGCTGCTGGCAGTTGCCTTTGCAGCGGCGGCGGCCTTCTACTGTATTTGTTTGCTATGCGCCGTTACGGCAGGCAAGGTGTGGCAATACTGGACCCTGCTTATCGGTATCGGCGGCTGTTTGCCCCTGGGACTGATTTCTTATGCAGAGTTGTTTCCCGCTTTCCTGTCCGGGCTGAACCAGCAGCCGGTACGGATCGTGGCACTGGTCAGCCCTATCGCGTATGTGCCCTTTGGGGTGCAGGGGGTGTTTGATTTTCGCTATTTGCTGCTGGCGGCTTTGTTGGTGGGGGCAGTCAGCTTCTTTGCCGGACTGTTCTTTTATCGGCGGCGCTCCGGCGAGTGCGCGGAGCAGACCCTGTCCACACCGGTGGTCTATGTGCTGGCCACCACCGGGGCGGCGCTGAGCCTGGTGTGTTTGCCTATGCTGCTAACCTTGCAGGCGAATCAGTATGGCGTGTATGCGCTGCTGTGTGGTGCCGGTGTGGGCGTGATGACCCTGGTGTGTACCTTGGTGTACACCCACAAGGTCGTTAATCCCACTGCCGCGGTGCTGTGCAGTACCTTAGTGGTGGTGACCGTTGGCACCGTGTGCCTTTTAGGCGTGCAAGGCAGCGACTACCGCAACAAGGTGCCGGCAGCAGAGGATGTGGCACAGGTGACGGTGCAGCCTATGGTGGAGGACCCGCTGGTGGATCTGCCGGATTATATGTTGGAGCCGGGCACGCACTTGGTTTCTACCGATACGACAGAGTCGCAAGAGCTGGAATCCAGCTATACTTTTACGGATCCGGCTTCTGTGGCTGCCATTGTGCAGCTGCATCGGGATTGCATTACCGCAGCAGAGACTGAGGTGCTGGGCGGCAGCGGCTTTAAGTCCAGTTTTCGATATAAATTAAAGAACGGCAAGGTTCTGACCCGGATCTATACCGCTTACGGGGATAAAGGCGCCAATGTGATCCGCTCCACCAAGGAATATAAGCAGCAACAGCCCTTTGTGAAGAACAGCGCCAAGGAGAACCTGCTGCTGGTGTCCTTAATCAGCACGGAGCGGGACGATTTGTACTGGAACCAGACCATGGAGGACAATCGGGGCGAGGTGCAGGTGGATCAGACCGCCTACTACGCTGCCATTCGGGCGGATTTTATGGAGCTGACCCGGACGGACTGGACCTATATGAATATGCAAGACGCGTCCTGGAGCACCGTGTCCTTTGCCATTTACCAGGTGCGCCCGGGCACGGACAGCAAGACCTGCCGCCAACTGCAAAAGATGGACCCGGAGGCCTTGCGTACCTATTATAACCGCTTTTACAGCACCCATACAGACAGCGATCCGCCGTGCCCGGTGGTGCGCTCGGTGGTGTATCTGCCCAATCAGTCCGGCGGGGCGAATCGCACCTTAAAGCTGCTGCAAAAAGACGGCTTTATCTATGGGGCGCAGACCACGCTGCCGTCTGCCGATCAGGTGGAGACTATGCTGGTATCGCCGATTTGTACGGTGACAGCTGATTATACCGAAGGGGACGGCTGCCTGCTGGGCGAGCCGGACAGTGAGGACGGCTATTACCTAACCCGCCCGGAGAGTCTGTTGGGCGGCCAGGTGGTGCGCAAGAATTTTGCGTCCCTTTATACCGATCCGTTCCGTACGGTAACGGACCGAAAAGCCATTGCCCGCACTCTTGCCGGTGTACAGCCGGGCGCTGACCAAATGGAACGGCTGAAGAAAGCAAAGCAGGGCTATGCCGTTAGCTTGATCACCAAGGACGGCAAGGCCACCAAGATGTATTTTGTGCCTACTGCCTATGGGTATGAGCAGGGGAAGCGTACAACGGACGCTGCAAGCGATCTGGCCTATGCGCTGGGATAATCCGTGCTTATAAAGCAAAGAGGAAAGGACCGTATCTCTCAGATACGGTCCTTTTTGCATTCTATGTATATCAGGTCAGGCCAAGGCGATCATTAAAGTGCCTGCCACCACCAGTGCCAGCGCCAATAGGCTGCGGCGGGTCTGCTTCTCTTTTAAGAAGATGGCGGACAGTGCCACGGCAAAGAGCATGGAGCACTTGTCAATAGGCACCACCACGCTGGCACGGCCGGTTTGCAGCGCCCGGTAGTAGCACAACCAGCTGGCGCCGGTGGTGATCCCGGACAGAACCAGAAGCACGGCGTCCCGGCGGGTCATCTTTTTCCAGTCGCCGCCCTCTTTCTTGCCCAGCACAATGGCCCAGGCAAAGATCAGCACCACCACGGTGCGCAGGGCGGTGGCCAGGGTGGAGTCTATATCCTGCACGCCCACTTTGCCCAGTATGGACTGCAGCGCGGCAAAGACGGCGCTGCCCGCGGCGTAAAACAGCCAGCCTTTTTCGCCCTTTTTGGCGTCGCCCTTTTCCAGCATTAGGGCTGTGCCGGCGATCATCACGGCGATCCCCAGCCCGGTGAGCCAGTGAAACGGCTCGTGGAAGAAGATCAGCGCCAGCAGAATGGTCAAAAAAGTGGAGGATTTGTCCACCGCCACCACCTTGCTCAGGTTGCCGATGGATAGGGCCTTAAAGTAGCACAGCCAGGACAGTCCGGTGGCGGCGCCGGACAGGGCCAGGAACACCAGTGCCCGTGGGGTAATGGTGGAGACGGCGTTTTGGCACCCTACCACAAAGACCATCAGCCAGGAGAAGATCAGCACCACGCCGGTGCGAAAGGCAGTGGCAAAGTCCGAGGACACGGATTTGATCCCCGCCTTGGCCAGTACAGAGGTAGCGCCGGCAAAAAAGGCGCTGCCTACGGCAAATAAGATCCACATAAAGGGCCCACCTCTTTCCATCAAAAAAAGCCCCGTCGCCCGGTAAAGTACCGCAGCGCCGGAGCGTGCTTTTTGTTAAGATACAAAGGCGTAAATGCCAACGCCCAGTCCGCTGCAAGCCATCAGCAGCGCCAGAATAATGGCGGTCACCTTGACCCATTTTTGCTGCATATTCTCTCTACTTCCTTTCTGTTACGCCATCCAGGCGGCGCTTTCGTCTATGAGCTGCTGCCCCATTTTCTGGGCAACGGCTTTGTCTGCGGCTACGGCGGTCACATAGGTTTTGATCTTCGGCTCCGTGCCGGAGGGGCGCACGATCAGCTTGCAGCCGTTCTCCGCCTTGTATTCCAGCACATTGGATTTGGGCAGGCCAATGGGGGTGGACTCGCCGCTAACCAAGTCGGTGGATAGGGAGCTTTGGTAGTCGCTGTGTTCCACCACCGGGCTGTCGCCCAGAGATTTTGGCGGATTTTGGCGCAGGTGGTTCATGATTCCGGCCATCTTTTCCATACCGGCCTCGCCCTCAAAGGTGTAGCTGACCACTGCGTTGTCATAGTAGCCGTAGTCGGCGTAAATTTTGTCCATCACATCGCCCAAACTCAGCCCTTGCAGCTTGTAGTAGGCGGCCATTTCGCAAATGAGCATACTGGCCACCACGGCGTCCTTATCCCGGGCATGGGTGCCGGCCAGATAGCCGTAGCTTTCTTCAAAGCCCATCACAAAGTCGTCTGCACGGCCCTGGGACTCCAGCTGCGTCACCACCTCGCCGATGTACTTAAATCCGGTGAGCAGATTCTTAAAGGTGCAGCCGTAGCGGGCAGCAATGGCCTGGGCCAGATCGGTGGATACAAAGGACTTCACCGCCACGCTGTTTTGGCTCAGGGTGCCTTTTTGCTTTCGCATTTCCAGCAGGTAATTCAGCAGCATAGCGCCCACTTCGTTGCCGCTCATCAGCCGTGCTTTGTCCCCTTGCATCACCGCAATGCCTACCCGGTCGCAGTCCGGGTCGGTTGCCAGCAGCAGATCGGCGTGGATATTTTCGTTCATTTTCAGTGCCAGTTCAAAGGCCTGCTTAATCTCCGGGTTAGGGTAGGGGCAGGTGGGGAAGTTGCCGTCCGGCAGCTCCTGCTCCGGCACCACATACACATGGGGCACGCCGATCCGGTCAAGGATCGCCCGTACCGGCTTATTGCCGGTGCCGTTTAGGGGGGTGTAGATCACTTTCAGGTCTGCCTTTTGGCACACGCCCCGGTTCATACACTGGGTCTCTACCGCGTCCAAAAAGGCGGTCATCATCTTTTCGCCAATGTATTCCACGGTGCCGTCTGCCACAGCGGCATCAAAGTTCGCTTTCTTAATGCCGGTGAAGTAGTCCACCTTTTCAATATAATGGTAAGTCTCCGCCGCCTCGTCGTCGGTCATTTGGTAGCCGTTTTTGTTGTAGCACTTGTAGCCGTTATACTTGGCTGGGTTGTGGGAGGCGGTGAGAATAATGCCGCTCTTGGCGCCCAGCTGCCGCACCGCAAAGGACAGGCAGGGGGTGGGCTCCAACTCTTTATAAAGATATACCTTAATGCCGTTGCCCGCCAGCACAGCAGCCGCCTCTTTGGAGAACAGGTCGCTCTTGATCCGGGAGTCATAGCCGATGGCCACGGACGGGTGGTCGTATTTGGCGTTCAGATAATCGGCCAGCCCTTGGGTGGCACGGCCTACGGTGTACACATTCATACGGTTTGTACCGGCGCCGATCACGCCTCGCAGCCCGGCGGTGCCGAACTCCAGTGAGCGGTAGAACCGATCGCGAATTTCCTCATCCTGTCCGGCGATGGCTTGCAGCTCTGCCTGCAGGTCCGGATCAGCAGTGGCCTTTTCCAGCCACTGGGTATAGAGTTCTGTGGTATTCATACTGTCACCTTTGCCTTTCTTTGACGATGGGTCTGTCTCTTTCCACTCCTCATCACGCTATTATTTTAATCCCAATTTGCACCGGTGTCAATAAGCATTGTCAAACGGCTGTCGGTCGTGTATAATAAAAGCAGAAAATCAGGAGAAGAGGTCGTTATTATGTATGCGAAGGTGGAGAGCTTGGGCCTGAACGGGCTGGACGCTTTTTCCGTTACGGTAGAGGCGGATATCAGCACCGGTCTGCCCCGGTTTGACATTGTGGGTCTGCCGGATATGGCGGTGAGAGAGAGTCGGGAGCGGGTGCGGGCTACCATTAAGAACGGGGGCTACCAGTTCCCGGTGTCCCGTATGACGGTAAATATTGCCCCGGCAGATGTAAAGAAAGAGGGCGCCGTTTACGACCTGCCGGTGTTTGTGGCACTGATGAAAGCCAGCGGCCAAATTCACGGCAGCACCGACGGCTGTGCCTTTTTAGGCGAGCTGTCTCTGGACGGCGAAATCCGGCCCTGCACCGGGGTACTGCCCATGGTGCTGTGCGCCCGGGAAAAAGGGCTGCACGCGGTGTTTGTTCCCGTTGCCAATAGGGACGAGGGCAGTATTGTGGAGGGCATAGATGTGTTGCCGGTGGCCCATGTGCGCCAGGTGCTGGATCACTTGCAGGGCAAGGCACTGGTAGAGCCTTGCTACCGGGCATTTTCCCCGGAGGAGGACACGCTGGAGTACCTGGACTTTGCAGATGTAAAGGGGCAGCAAAACGCCAAGCGAGCGCTGGAGATCGCAGCTGCCGGGGGACACAATTGCCTGATGATCGGCCCGCCGGGCACCGGCAAGTCTATGCTGGCCAAGCGGCTACCGTCTATTTTGCCGGAAATGACCTTTGAGGAGCAGATCGAGACCACCAAGATCTATTCCATTGCCGGGGCACTGCCCAGTGGCACTCGGCTGATCAGCCACCGCCCTTTTCGCAGTCCACACCACACGGTATCGCCCCAGGGACTTACCGGCGGCGGTGCGGTGCCCAAGCCCGGCGAGATTAGCCTGGCCCATAACGGAGTGCTGTTTATGGACGAGTTCCCGGAGTTTGATCGGCGCACGAAGGAGTCCCTGCGCCAGCCGTTGGAGGACGGTGTGATCACCATTTCCCGCGCCGGGGGCAGCCTAACCTATCCCTCTAATATTATGGTGGTGGCGGCGATGAACCCTTGCCCCTGCGGATTTTTGGGTCATCCCACCAAGGACTGCACTTGCAGCCAGGCGGCGGTGAACCGCTACCGGGACAAGGTCAGTGGTCCCATTTTGGATCGGATTGACCTGCATGTGGAGGTGCAGAGTGTGGACTATGCCCAGTTGGCAGATACCACCCGGGGCGAACCAAGCAGCGCCATTCGGCAGCGGGTGAACCGGGCACGCCAAATGCAGGCGCGGCGCTTTGCAGGCACCGGCATTACCTGCAATGCCAAAATGCCGCCCCAAATGACCAAGGACTGTTGCCGCCTGACGGAGGATGCCTCCGCTTTGCTGCAAATCAGCTTTGATAAATTAGGGTTGTCTGCCCGGGCGTATGACAAAATCCTGCGCATTGCCCGCACCATTGCGGACCTGGAGCAGACAGAGGAAATTAACGGCGCCCACATCTCGGAGGCGCTGCAATACCGGGCGCTGGACCGGAAATACTGGAACCGATAAGAAAGGAGCGACTGGGATGGACGCAAGAATAGAAGAAACCATCAAGAACTTAAAAAGACGAGGCTTTGAGCCGTATTATTTGGAGAGCCGGGCACAGGTGCTGCCCCTGGTGCAAAAGCTGGTGCCTGCGGGCAGCAGCGTGTCCCACGGCGGGTCGGAGACCTTAAAGGAAGTGGGCGTGATCGACCTGCTCTCCGGTGGGGATTATCAATATATCAACCGGGCCGGACTGGAGGGCGAGGCGCTGCGCCAATGCTACCAGGATGCCTTTGGCTGTGACGCCTATTTCACTTCATCCAACGCCATTACCACCGACGGCGTACTTTATAATGTGGACGGCAACTCCAACCGGGTGGCCTGCATTGTGTTTGGTCCCCGCCAGGTGATTATGATCGTGGGGCGCAACAAGATCGTAGATACCTTTGACCAGGCGGTAGAGCGGGTAAAGCGCATTGCTGCTCCCCGCAACACCCGGCGGCTCCATTGCAAGACCCCTTGCGCCGCTACCGGCCACTGCATCAGCTTGGATCAGGAAGACCCCGCTCTGTGCGACGGCTGCTTTAGCCCCCAGCGGGTGTGCTGCAACTATGTGACCACCGCCTTTGACCGCCATATCGGCCGCATTAAGGTGCTGATCGTGGACGAGGAACTGGGTTATTGATTTATTGTATTGCCCGATTACCTATGTGTACATGAAAGGTGCCCCATACGATGGAATACCCATCGTATGGGGCACCTTTTTAGATTTAACTGGCGATAGACTCGATATTGTCTAATGTTAAGATCATATCACTATCATCAGAAGACTTGGTTTTGCTGTTTTTGTATTTTTTCAAAGTACGCTCATATTTTGATTTACTGACTGCTTTATCATTCACTTTATATGTTGGTGTGTCTGGTGTGGCCGCCTCATCGCTATACATAGAAATAATCTTTTTACACATATCTGCATTTACGCTGTATATTGTTAATGATAAATGACCTTGATACCCCCAGTCCACATATATTAACCCACCTTTTTCGACATATTGAATTATGCCATATGTGCCACTGAAATCACCGGCTAATTCAACTACTTTTGAATTTATACAGGTGTAAACATGTGCTGCGGAAGAATGCGCATTACCATCGCGTACCACAAGTTCTGGGGCATCGTCATTATCTATGTACACAAGGCTAAAACCGCACGCTTCAGGATTGTCTGCTTCAGCCAAATACTTTTTTAAAAAGTTGGTATATGCCTTGCGCCAGTTGCCGACCGTTGGGTGCTTTTCTGCTTGTGTAGTGGCCGGCTTTGTGGTTGTTGGTTTGGGGGTGGTACATTTAGCCACAATTTTTCCTGACTCAATATGCCATTGTTTTTTTATTTTGCTGCTTTTACTGTCCCAGATTTTCCAGGATATTTTTATTTTTAACTTGCCCAAGACGCTATCTTGCGAATTTATAAATAGGTCGAGCGGTACATAGGCTTTGATGTCTAAACAGCCGTATTTGTTTGTGGACGCCTCGGCATTAAATACACCTATGGTCCCGCCAAAGTCAAACATATCTACATTAAATACTTCGCCTGCGATACAGATTTCCGGATTTACATAGCCCTTTACTTTTAATTCCAAATCGGTTTGTGGTGGTGTGTTGGTTTGCCGGAATATGGGCAGTGCGCCTTGCTTGTATTTCATGGTTTCCGTTACCGTGGTTGAAGAAATGACAGACACACTTCCGTCTATGCCAATCTTTACGGTTATCTTTATTGCCGCGCCCAGCACGCCAAAAAGCTTTGCGTCCACGCGCACCGGTATTTTAGTTTCGGTTTTACCGGATACGGATATTTTGGATTCCAGGTCATAGGAGAGGTGTGCGTTACAGTTTTTGACAGTAATACCTACTGCATTGAATTCATCAACTCGCATGATTAACTTTTTGAGCGATATAGTACCGCTGATTTTTACATTGCCCACCTTTTTTGAGAGTTTTATGTCGTAGTTGAATGGGCTGGTGCTTGTGCTTGTGCTTGTTGGAATTTCGTTCCCTGCTAAGGCCAATGGCGTAATCGCGGCGGGAGTAACGGTTGGTGTAGTATCGGCATTTCCTGTTTCAATTTTCACAGTTGTATCTTTGTCGGAGGATGAAACAGCTGTTACTACCGGCGACGCTTCACCTGAAAATGTGTATGCGCCCAAAAATTCGTCCAGGCCGGGCGTGGTGAATTCTATGTTTTCTCCTTTTACCTTCTTAATCTTGAGTGCTTTTCCCGATGGATATGCGTCGCAAGGCTCTATTACCAATATGTCGCCAACTTTTACTGGTAGTAGCGTTGTGGCCTGATTCCCATGTATTTTTATGGAGCTTGTGTCAATTTTCTTGACATTATCTTTGTATTCTACGCTGCCGCTATTCTTGAGTTTGATGCCCTCTTTGATTTGCTTGGTGTTATTTAATATTTTTGTTGCATAATCGGCGTCAATATACGACTGATTATCAAAACGATCTCCTGTTTTTTCTTTGTAGAAATGAATGATTTCACTATCCGTGCGAATGGGTTTGTCATTAGCCGATATAAATTGCAGTCCGATGGATTTTACTGCAGTAATTACGGCAAATTCAGTCGTAGCTTTGTCATTTGGTAAAAACGATCCACCTTTGTCTAGGATTTCCCATTCGACGCAGGCTTGTATTTTTTTGAAATTATCATTGCTTTGGTTTATGTCGTCAAAATAGCTTTTGTCATTCTTGCAGTCGGTATAGCCCTCCTGGTCAGCCAGCATTGCAATCCACTCTGTTCTGGTGATGGCATTTTCAGAAGATACGGCCGGTACACTGTGGTTGTTGTTTGCGGTATGCAGTAATAAGGCAACTGCTCCGGCAATGATAGCCGTTAGGAGCAGAAAGATACTTATTACGAGAATGAGTATCTTTGTGCCTTTATTAAGGGCTCGACTTTTTGCCCGGTTTTGGTTTGAGATGGATGGATTGTTGCTTTGATTATATGTATTCAAGGTCCTTTTGCAATAAGGGCAAGTATGATAGCCGACAGGTATTTCTCTATGACAGTTAGGACACTTCATTATATATCTCCCCTTAATCAATACTATATTTTGTATTGTAGTAAATGGGTAGATCTTTTTCAATACGCTGCCAGCGTACTCTTCATGTCAAATTCGGCTTTATATACAGAAAAACGCACTTGCATACTTGCAAGTGCGTTTGCTTATGTACGATTATTTGCTTTCCGCGCGGCTCATAGCCAGCTGGAAGTCTTTCTGATGGGTGAAGATCTCGTGACGATAGGGGTTGGTCTTGGTCTCCTTGGCTTTCTTCATAATGAAACCGAATACCACCACATTGACGGCCAGCGCCAGTACAGAGATTACGCCTTGCGCTGTGGGGTTGGCAGCGGTGGGGTGCACCGCCGGGTTCATAAACCCGTCAGCATACACACTGGTGATCACGGCGAACTTGCCTTGATCCTGGAACAGCGGGAACACCTGGGCAAACATACACCAAATGGCCAGCGTGTAGGCACGGTTCTGGATCCAGCCGCCCTTGTTCCACAGTGCGTTGGCAAAGGTGGGCGCCAGCAGCAGAGCCAGGCCGCAGTACCAGGAGTGGGTGGGCAGGTTGTTGTAGGTGTACTCAAAGTTCCATATATCGTAGGCCAGAATGTAGCACCAAGTCATATCCGGCCACAGCATATCTTGGTGGTTCTTAGAGGAGTAAATACCCCACCAGCCGGTCATACACAGAATGTTGATGATACCGGCCAGGCCGTTGAGGATATTCCACCAGCCGCCGAACAGCCACACATTTTCGCTGGAGAGCCACCAACCACCGGCAGCACCGCCGGCGCTGATGCCCTTAATGGCAGACTCAAAGTCGCTGGCCACGGCGATGAGAATGTTAATGGCCACGATCACAAAGGGGAACACCTTGAACCATTGGGTCTTGCCGATGCTCCACTTGTACTTAAGCATCATAAAGCCAATGCACCCTGCGGTGGCAGCATACAGCTTGGCATAATGGAACCAGCTGTTCATGTGGACCACCGTATCGTTATTAACCGCCCAGTCAACACCCTTTGCGGCCGCCACATTGATGACGATAAAGTACACGCTCAGTGCAGCTGGAAGCACCAGGAAAAAGAAAATGCCGCCTGCCTTGGAGCGGCGGGCGATTTCGTTAGCCAGCACCAACCCGGTGAAGACCAATGCCCAGCCCAGCAGCTGCCACAGCGAAGTATCGCCGTAGATTTGGAATAACATAGTTATCTCCTCCTAAAAATAAATCATCTTGCGCCGCAGCGCAACCCTTCCGTGGGCGGTTTTCCGCCCGCTTCAATGTTCAGTTTAGTCCTGTTTTTGCAGATTGTCAATCTTTTAACAAGCCCGGCTGCACATTTCTACATATTGGCAAAAACCGGGGCGGTTTTTTGTTGAAATTGAGTATCAAAGATGATACAATGTCACTGGTATTACCAAGAACCACAGGAGGAGAGCCTATGGAATTTGAAAAGCTGCAGACCGCCAGTTTGAAGGAATTGTTTATTTCGTCTGTGGAGGACAAGATTTTGTCCGGCGAGCTGCCCATCGGCGCGCAGCTGCCCACGGAGCGGGAGTTGGCGGAGATGATGGATGTAAGCCGGGGCGTGGTGAATAGCGGCATTGCGGAGATGGCACACAAGGGCTTCTTAGAGGTGCGACCCCGGGTGGGCACCTTTGTGGCAGATTATCGCCGGGTAGGCAAGTCAGATATTTTTCTGTCCATTATGCACTATAACGGTGGTATTCTTCCGGAGCAGGAAATTCGCTCCCTGCTGGAGTTTAAGATCCTGATCGACTGTTTTTCCGTGCGCAAGCTCACTGCCCGCGCCATTACGGAGGCAGAGGTGCAAAAGCTGGAGGATTTTGTGGACCAAATGGCCGAGACGGATGACCCGCAGCAGGTGTCAGAGCTGGCTTATGCGTATAATCAGGAACTGAGTTTCCTTAGCGGCAACACCTTTGCGCCGCTGATCTATAATTCTTTTAAGACCGCCAATGTGCAGTTGGGCGCTCGTTATGTGCAGCGTTATGGCAAGGCGTCCCTGTACCATTACCTGCAGCAACTGCTGGTGCAGCTGCTCAACGGCGATACCGCCCGGGCGGTGGCGCTGGTGGAGACGCACTTAACGGATATGATGACCGGCGAGCACCAGATTTACGAATAAGCATACACCAATACAGACGCAAAAAACAGGCTAAGCAATCTACATTGCTTAGCCTGTTTTGTATGTTGTTAGGAATTATGAATACGATAGACTTTTACGCCGTGGTGGGGTACGGTGGCGTTAATGGTGTTGTCGTTGAACCACTCGTCGCTCCACAGCTCATGCACCTCGTACTTGCCCGGCGTTTTGCGGAAGTTCAGGTACGCATCGTCCGCCAGAGCGTTAATGTCGTAGGTGACCGTGCGGCGGGAGGTGCCCTTGTTAAACAGGCACAGCGCCACATCGCCGTTTTGCAGCGGGCGGGCCAGAATATCCAGCCCGGCCTGGCGGCGAATGCGCTTGCAGGGCTTGCACAGCGGGTCCTGGTCAATGTTGATCAGGTTTTTGTTGGTGACAATTTTTAAGGTGGGGTTCTCCCGCACCTGCTCGTTGTTGCCGTCCACAAACTTGCGCACATCGTTGCCAAGAATCAGCGGCGCGGCCATCATGCACCACAGGGAGAAGTGAGCCCTGTTCTCGTTCTCTGTCAGCTTGCCGTTGCCAACTTCCAGCATATCCGGGTCATTCCAGGCCCCGGGACCGGCGTGCTCATACAGGCGTACATTGTGCTCATAAATCGTCTTAATGCTTAGCCACTTGGGCATGATATCCGGCGTGGTGCGCCACATATTGCCTGCCTTGGCTCCCCATTTGTAGGGATAAGCAAAGCCCCATTCGCAGATGGAATAGATGATGGGGCGCTCCTCCTCGCCGGTGATGACAGCCCATTCCTTGGTGGCCTCTTGCAGTTCTCGACCCATGCGGGCGTATTGCAGGTAAGAGGAGTCAGCCCGGGTAACCACCGGGTTGTAGAGCAACAGGTGGTTCTCGCCCGATTGCAGCTCAACTGTCAGCTGGATACGGCCGGTGGGGCTGGCACCCTTGGTGGTGGGGAACAGCAACTCATGTTCCTTGCCGTTGTTGACTCGAATGCGCAGGTAGCGCTGGTGGAGGCACAGAGATTTGTTATAGGCCAGGGTCAGGGCATAGGTGCCGCCTGCTTCTACGCTAAAGCGGAATCCGGCGGTGCCGGAGCCGTAACCGATCATACCGATGCCTTGACCGGAGGGCAGATCGCTGCACTTGACTACCCGGCCTTTGCCGGTAAATTCTGCTTCGCCGGGCAGCAGGATCAGTGCCGGTTCTGTGGTACCCGGCAGGTTCAGTTGCAGGTTTTCAATAATGGGCACATCACCCTTTAATACATGGTGATGACAAAAGTCATACTTGAAGAATTCGCAGCCCCAGCTGGCCAAGGTTTTGGCATCCAGCCGTTCGTGACCCAAACTGGCCGGTAGATCCTCGCAGGTGAGGGTCCCGTTAGAGGAGTACAGACCCACCTTAAAGCCCCGGCTGTTCAGTTGCTTGATCAGCGCCGGGATCCCCATAGAGAAGGTGCCCAGATCCCCTTGCAGGCGACCCATTTCGTCTCGCACGGAGCTGTGCCAGCAGTCGTCCAGGTTGATATAGTTGTAGCCCGCTTCCGCCAGACCGCTGGCCTCCATGGCCTCTGCCACCTCCTGAATCAGATCCTGGTTGATGTTTTGGCGAAAGGTGTTCCAGCTGGACCAGCCCATAGGGGGCACGGTAGCGCCGCCGTAATTCGGTGCGTCCGTGGTGTCTATGGTCAGCTTAGAGGGGCGTGCAATCTTTTCCATGGCGCACAGCGGGCAGTTGCCGTTGACGCGGGTGATAATAAACCAGGCTACAAACCACACCAGTAAAATGGCTGCGATAGCCAGCAAAATGATACCAAAAATCATAACAATCCCATCTCCTTAAAGAATTTCAGTTCTTCCTTGGCAGCGGCGTAGGCATCGTCGCTGTCCAGTCCCCGGGCGGTGCGCACCATAAAGTCCTTGCGGTGCCGGGTGTTGTAAATCAGACGGTAGCACCAGGCATACGGGGTCAGCCAAGGGTGACCGTCTAAAAATCGAATATAGGGTATGCGGCGCATTTGGCTGTATGCCGGAAACGCCAGGCGCAGCTTGCTGCGCAGGGGGCTTGCTTTCTCGCCCTGCTCCATTTGGCGGCGGGCAATGACGGCGCTTTTGTTCCGGTCCGCGTTACCAAAGGCACCGTAGCTGACCAAAAACGATTCACAGTCCGCTGTGTCATCCACATAAGGCGTACCCACGCCGTACCAGTGATAACACACGGTGAGCACAATCTTGGCGAATTGTGCCAAACCGGCTTTTTCACACAAGGTCAGCACCGTTTTTTCGTCGATCCGGCACCTTTGCAGCATCACGGCAAGATCCAGGATCAGCTTGATTCCGGCGCCGTAAAAGCGAAAGTGGTGGGCCAAGTGGGCGATTAGATAGGCAAAGTGGTAATTGTCCTCCAATTTGCCGCAGCAGCCTTCAAATTGGGCTTGATCCATGGCGTCTGCAAAGGCAGTCTCACACCGGGGATCATCGCTGATCAGTGCTGTGTGCACCTCCAGCAACACATCGCCCTTGCGGTAGTCGTATACCGGGCCGTTCTGGGCAGTGCAGGCAAAGCCGCTGCTCATTAGCGCTTTTTTGGCTGTCTGGCGGTTCGCCGGGTTAATGAGCAGGTCAATGTCGCCCATTAGGCGGCACTCCGGCACCGGGTACAGTTCTTTTAAGATCGCGCCCTTAAAAAATACATGGGGGATGCCGGCGTCGCTGAGGACGCGGTACACCCGCTCCACACCCTGCTTTTGGTGCTCGTACAGGAACACGCTGCTAAAGAAGTGCTCGCTGAGTGCCAGTCGGCAGTCCTCCGGGATCACCTCGGTATTGGGTGCTTTGTTGCACACTGCGTACACCACAGCGATCAGATTATGCGCCTTGGCAATGCCGCACAGCTTGTGATAATCAATATCCGGGCGCAAGGTTACCGGCTCGTCCCGCAAAAAGGCGGCGGTCAGTTCAATTAAATAGGCAGTTTCAGCACACATGGATTTCATCGTTAAATAATGTTGTTTTGGTCCAAAAAATCGTGGGCGGCAATGAGAATACTCTTGTCATTGTCAAACCGCAGCAGCGACAGCGCCCGGTCATAGGTGAGCCAAATGTAGTCCTCAATTTCTTCCTTTTGCATGTGGATCACCGTGCTCGGGGTGGTGGCGGCAAAGATGGTTACCGTCTTTTCAACCCGATCCCGAATCCGATACTTGGACAGGCAGGAGAACCCCTCAATCAGCTTAACCCGCAAGCCCGTTTCCTCCTGTACCTCCCGTAGGGCGGTCTGCTCCTTGGTCTCGCCCCTTTCAATATGCCCTTTGGGGAAGCCCCAGTGGGCGGAGCGCTTGTTCTTGATCAGCAGGTAGCGCACCTCCCCCTTAATATCATGGAAGATTACCGCGCCGCAGCTACTCTCGTAAAGGCATTCCAGCCGGTAGCTGGGAAAGTCCCGCTCCGGGTCCAGATATTCCAAAATGTCGTTGACAATGAATCGTGTGCTCTTGGGCGCCACAATCCAAATGGATTTCTTTTCTTTTTTGTTTCGGAGGACGGCTATCACACGCCCGTCAAAGTTACGCACAGGGTGGTGGATGCCCATAATGTAGGCAGTCTGGTCCTTTTCACCGTATACTGTGCCGTAGTTCAGCGGATACCGATAGCCCGTACCGTCCGTAGAGCCAATAGGCATAACGACCTTGACTCTGGCGTATTTACCGAGCAATTTGTATTCACCACCGAGATAAAAGTTACTATGCACTTATTATATATAAATTGCAAAAGCAATACAAGGCTTTCGCAAAGAAAATTCAAAAAGCCGTAAAACTTGGCGAAAAAAAGCAGCCCTCCGGGGCAGGTGAGAGCCTGCACCCAAAGGGCGCTCTATATTATATACATTATATACAGGATATACAGGAGCCTGTCCGGCGGCGGGTAACAAAAATGGCGTACCCGAAGGTACGCCATTTTCATTTAGGAATGGGGGATTAACCACCCAACTGCTGAAGCAGGTTACACAGTTCGCCGATTACATCGTCGGTGTCGCCTTTCAGCATATTCAGCACGGTGCCTACCACATCGGTAATGGAGCTGTTGTCAGATCCACCGATCAGGGAGCCTACCAAGCTGGTTACAGTGCTGTAGTTATCCTTGTAGTTGACAACTTCAACCAGGTACCGCAGCACGGCAATCAAGGTCTCAGAGGCGTCGCCCTTTACAAACACGCGTGTGCCGTAAGTGGCAGCCTGAGAAGCATCGGTCATCACCTTGCCGTGGCTTGCCAGCTGGAACCAGTCAATATCCATCAGTTCCAGACCCAGGGGTTTACCCTTGATCTTGATCATGCCAAGCACCTGATTCAGCAGGGGAACAATGTTGTCCACGCCGATGATGGGCTTCAGCATAGCGGTCAGATCGTACAGGTCAATGTTCAGATCCAACTTCAGGCCAACCTTAGCCAGTAAGCCATTCAGATCAACTTTGAAGGCCTTGAATACCTGAGTCAGTACGGTGTTCACATTCACGATGGGCTTCAAAGCATCCAGCAGAGCGGAAACCGGTGTAAACAGGTTCTCGATCAGCTGCAGCAGGCCGTCGTTGGCAATGAACAGTGCCAGGTTGGGCAGCATGGACATCAGGGTCTGCAGCGGTGCATTCAGGATGTCCTCTACCTTATCCCACAGGGAGTTGACAATATCCAACAGGATGTTGTCATAGGCCTTGCTGATGTCCTCTCTGTACTGATACTGGGTCTTAATGTTGTAGCAGCCGAATGCCTCCAGCAGCGGAACGACCACGGAAGAGTAGCCGTTGGAGCCGGGGATATGAACGATGTTGAAGATGCCCAGAGAAGCATCATTCAGCAGTACATCCAATACGCCGTAGAACGGACGCATTACAGCAGCCAGTGCATTAAAGAAGCTATCCTTATCCTTTACGCCCCACTTAAGAGCGGAGGTGTTGACCTTGGACCAGGAGGAGGCGGAGCCGATTACGGCAGCCGCATTCGCGTAGGTCTTGCCATAGGACTCATCGGTGAGCAGCTTGGCAACGGTCTTGGTAGAATAGTCAATGCCGGTCTGGGACAGCAGGGCGGTCAGGTTGGTGGAGTCGTTGATCTTCACACCGTCCAGTGCCTTGCCGATGCCGGTGATCATGCCATTGATGGTGCTGTCCTTAAAGGCAGCGTCAGAGATCAGCTTGTTCAGATCAGCAAAGCTACCGATCAGGCCATCCAGCATAGGCGGAATGTTCTTCAAGAAGTCTTGATCCACAGTGGAGGGATAAGAGAACTTGTAGTCCTTGGTCTGGTATTCGCTGTAATTCCAGAACGCGTTGGTGGGATTCTCCTGGAGCAGATAGAACAGCGCACGGATGATCTGGTCTGCGGAGGAGGTGCCGATCTGGTCAAGTACCGCGTTGATGATGGACTTGTAATCCTTGATCGCGTCGATACCGCCCAAAATGGACTTCAAACCGCTGATGTTCTTAGTCAGCAGGTTGGCTACATAGCGGAGCACGGCGATCAGCGTTTCGCCCTGGTTTGCAGTAACGTGCTTTCTATTATAATAGCCTTCGCTGTTCTTTGCAGCGCTCTTGACCGTGCTGACTGTGCCGTGGCTTGCCAGGGCGCCCCAGTCGATCTTGGGCAACTGAATGTTGATTTTCTTAGACTTAAGCAGCTTGTTCACCAGCGGAACGATGGCGTTTTGGATCTCGCACTTGTTCAGGTTGTTCAGATTCAGGTGAATGTTCACACCCAGTGCGTCCTTAACCAGGTCGTTCAGTGACTTGCCGGCCAGAGCCTTGATAATGACCTCAACATCTACGCCGTTCTTCTTCAGTACCGGAAGGAGAGATGTTACCGGCGACAGAAGATTGTTGACGAGCTGTGCCAGGCCATTATTATCAATGTAGTATGCCACATTGGGCAGTACTGCGGTGAGGGTATCGAACGGAGCGTCCAGTACCTTGTTCAGGAAGCCTACGATGGGATTCAACACATCCGTCAGTACGCTGTCGGTAGACTTCTTAATGTCTGCCTTGTACTGCTTGTAGGTCTTCACGTTGGGGCACTCCAGTGCCTCCAGCAGCGGAACGATGGCACTTTCGTAACCATTGCCGCCATAGATGCTCAGGGACTTCACATCCTCGATCACTTTGTACAGGTTGATCTCCAGTACAGAGGTCTTGGAATACTTGTCAGAGCCCTTGATGCGAATGCGCAGTTTGCCATTCTTCAGCTGTACGGTGTCCTTAGAGGAACCGAAGTTCAGGTTCTTCACCAAATCGGTAAGAATCTGGCCAACGGCCAAGTCGTCGCCTGCCAGCAGCAGAGACAGCACGCCGTCCAGCGGACGCAGGATCGCAGCCAGGCCGTTTACAAAGCCCTGCTGTGCCTTTGCGGAGCCATCGGTGAAGCCCCAGTTGATGTTGCCCAGCTTCTTCCAGCTCTTGGCGTTTTTGATCGCCTTAGCTGCGGAGGAGTAGGTCTTGCCGTAGCTGCCGTCCGTCAGGAGCTTTGCTACGCCCTTCTTGCTCACATCAATGCCGGCATAGCCCAGGTAATCCTTGTAAGGATCAATGGCGCCGTACAGTGTGGAAGCCAGCTTGGTCAGGTTGGCGTTGGTGAAGATCAGGGAGCTAACCAGGTCTTTCAGGTTATCCTGCTTCACCACATCCAGGCCGGCCAGCAGGCCGATCACGGAGGTGACCATGGTGTCCAGATCGCCAACAGCGTCGCTGGCGTCCTGTGCGGTCACACCGGCGGGATAATAGAAGCCGGTGGTCTTTTCCTGTACATACTGGAGGAAAGTCCAGTAAGCAGTGGTGGGATCCGTGGTCTTGGCGATCACAGCGTTAATGATGTTCAGCAGATCCTTCTTGGTCAGGCGGCTGAGCATATCCAGCAACTGGCTCATGGAAGGATTGTTGATCACGACTTTCAGCAAATCAATGATCTGGCGAATTTGCAGTACATCGACCACCAGGGTGATCAGATACTTCAGAACAGCCTCTGCATTCTTGCAGTTTGCAATGTCCTTAAACAGGGTGGTGGGCAGCTTAAAGCCAAAGTTAGCCAGCTGGCTGTTTACAGCGTTGATCACGGTCACATCGTTGATGCCCAAGCCAGCCTTGGTTGCGCTCTTCTTCAGCAGGCCGGTTACAAGAGCAATCGTCTGCTTATTCTGCGCGTTTTGATCCTTGTCGTCCGTATTGGTCTTAAAGATCAGGCCCAGTATCGCGGAGAACCATGCGTCGTTCTTTGCCATAGAGGGCATCAGGTTGGACACCTTTGCGCTCAGAATGGTGGATACGCCGTGGATCTCTTTGTACAGCGGGTAGATGGCGGCAGTCGCCACATTGTTCAGGTCCTTGTTCATCACAATGGACAGGCCCTTAAGCAGGTTGGTCAGCACGGAGACGGGCTTGCTGTAGAAGCCGTCCAGCAGCTTGCTGATGGGAGTGAGAATGGCAAGCAGGCCGGTTGCGCCGTCCTTTACGCTGCCCTTTGCATACACGCCCAGGCTAAAGCCCTGTGCTTTTTCCAGATCCTTAAAGATGGGGTACAGTACACCGTCATAGTAACCGGCATCCTTGGTCAGCACGCCGATCAGATCGGTGATGATGCCCAGGCTTTCGCCGAAGTTCTGGAAGAACTTGGTGTTGTTGCCTGCGCGGAAGCCCCAGTTGATCTTAATGTTGGTGGCGCCGGTCCAGCCGCTGGTGCTCTTGTCCAAGCGAATGGCGTTGTGCCAGGTAGGCAGGCTTGCCAGCTTCTTGGCGGCGGACTTGTTGGTCAGGTGATTGCTCACTGCGTGGGGAGAAATCAAGCCCTTCAGCGCAGCAGCCAAAATGTTGTAGTGGTAAGCACCGGTCTTGCTGGTGTAGTACACCGGCTTGCCGGCCTTATCCTTCTTCTTGTACAGCTTCTGGTTGCCGTCGTAGAAAACATTCAGACCCAGAGCGTCCTCATTCACCAGATAGTAATCAATTACATTCTCCAGTGCAACATACATCTGAACCACCAGATTGGTCAGATGATCCTCAGTGTAAACCTTCTTGTCTGAGGTATCGGTGGACTTCTTGTCCCCGTCGTTCAGGAAGTTTAAGGTCTTATTGAGCATCTTCAGCATCGGGTTGGTGTTGTCGCTGCCCAGGATGTAAGAACCAAGGCTCACCAGACCGCACAGGATGCCGGGGGTGGTGTTCAGGTTGAAGTTGTTCAGTGTGGAGTTCTCCAGCACCTTGGACAGTGCGGAGTCCAGATTGGACAGCAGAGAAGCGCCGCTCTTACTGGAGGTCTTGGGTACCTTTGCCCACTTGGGCTGGGTCTCGATCTTTGCCATCTTGCCGTTCACTTTCGGGAAGCTCACGTCGATGGTGTTCTTGGTCTTGGTGTCCATGGCCTGGATCACATTTACCAGCTGACCGATGTTAGACAGCAGGAAGTAAGCACTTTCGGTGCTCAGACCAACAAACTTGGATTCCTTGTTGTATACGCCCATTACGAAAGAGGCCTTGTCGTTGTGCTTCAGCTGGAATACACCGTTGAGTACATCGCTGATGGTGCTCTTTTCGCCCAGACCGCCCATAGCGCGGATCAGACCGGTGATGATGGGCAGGTTGGTGGTGATCTTGTTGTCGGTGGCGGTCACATCATTGAGCAGGTCAATGATGGCGTTGAACCAGTCGTTCACAAAGATGTTTACAAAGCAGTCCAGAATCTTGGCCGGCTTGCCGCCGTCTGCCAGGTTCTTAAAGTTAACCAAAGACTGGTTGTAGAAGAACGCTTTGTCGCCAACGGTATCGCTCTTAATCTTATAATCGCTATAAGACCAGTCGGAAGCCTTCTTGGTGTTGTCAGCGCTCTTTACATCATATTTTTTAATGAAGTTCTTGCCCATGATGTCCAGAATTTTGGGCAGGGCAACGAAGAGGTTGTTGACGCCGTGGTTGTAAACGGTGCCCTCTTCCTTGGTCATGGCGCCACTCTTGGCGTCTTTTTCACCATAGGCAGCCACATACTGATCCACAGCAGCGGTGAAGAAGGTGGCCAGCTCGGACACAGCCTCATTCACGGCAGTGGCAGCGTCGCCGGTGAGCTTCAGTGCATCGGCAATGCCGGATGCCTTGGCACCCTGCAGCGCCTTATCGGCTGCATAGATGTTCAGGATTACCGGGGTCTTGGTGTCATCGTACTTGCCGGTGGTGGGGTCACCATACACCTGGCTGACGATCACATCTTTGCCGTCGGCATCCTTGCCATACTCAACACCGCTGATGTTGTAGTATGTAAAGTCATAGTTGGTGTCGCCGATCAGCCAGTGCATCAGGGTGGGCAGAACCTCGTTCAAATCCCAGCTCAGGCCGCCGCCCAAACCGACGGGGCTGCCAACGCTCTGGCCGTATTGATCCATCAGACCGCTCAGCAAACCGCCCAGGAAACCATTAAAGGGATCACCCTCCTGGTTGAATACCATGGGGATCAGCACTTCGTCAATCACAACGGTCAAAACAGGCAGCAACTGCATAATGGTTTCAACCGGGTGCTCGTACAGGTTCATCCATATATCGGTGAGCGCACCCTTCAGGTCAACCTTGGACTCTACCAGTTTGTAGACCACTTCGTTCATAACCGCATTACCGGTGAGGTGCAAGCCTGCGATGGTTACGCCTTCCTGATCCTCAGGATCCAGCAGTACCATGTACTGATTGATGGCGTTGTTTACAGCAGCAACAGCAAAGGAATCCTTAAAGCCGTATTTCGCGAAAGAATACTTTCTGCAAGAATTAGAGATAACCTTGGCGTCGGTAATCTCAAAGTAGAAATCAACGGCCTCGTCAACGCTCTCTTTCAGTTCACCACTGTAGAAGGTCTTTAACAGATCTTGGTTGATGGTGGCGATCACTTCTTCGGGGGACATGCCGCCGACAGTTCTGTTCTCCATCAACGCTCTGCGGTAAATACCCTCGGTACGCGTATCCAGATCCTCACTGCTCCAGTAAGTGGCCATTGCCGGCTTGGTTACAGGAGCGATGCCCTTGTCTGCATAGTCGCCGTTCAGGTAAGCCTGGAAGGTGTCACGGCTGGAACCGATTTTTGCGTTGCCGTCGGGCACATTCTTGTTCATGTCCGCACGCAGGGCAGCTACGGTAGCGTCATCCAGCTGCGCAGCATAGTACTCGCTAACAAAGGCGTCATCGCCGTTGTTGGCCAGTACGGCAGCACCGATCTTGCAAGCGGCTGCCAGTGCAGCATCGTCATCCTTGATGGTGTTGTAGTCCTTTTTGGCCAGCTTGCACAGATAAGCCTTGGCGGCCTCTGCCAGTTCACTGCTTGCCTTGTCGGACTGATACTGGAGCAGCACATACCAAATCGCTTCGCTCATGGTGCTGACTTTCTTCTTGCTGCCGGCTTCTTCGAAGTAGGCGGTGAAGGTGCCAAAGCACTTAGCTACATCCTTGAAATCGTCCAGAGCAATCAAGTCGTCTACTTTGTACGATTTGTCTTTGTAGGTAACGGTAGCTTTCTGGATGTCTTCCAGGGTGTCCAGGCTGCCTTCAGCAGTACCCAGCACCTCGAGCACTTTGTTCAGTGCGTCATAGGCAGCGCTCAGGTCTTCCTGCTGCTTAGCCTGTTTCTCGGGGAACTGCTCCAGCAGGGCGGACAGATCGCTCAGCGTGTCCTCGCACCATTTGGCCAGTTCTGCGTCGCTGGACGAAATGTTGTTGACGCAAAAAGAAAACAGCTGATAAAAGCTCATCTTCGCATCTTTCTCGTCCAGGTAGGCATACGCCACATCGGAATACCCTTTCCGGTAACCGTCAATGATGTCTGCCTTATTCATGGGGCTGCTCAAAAGATTAAGCAGCGTGGGAGACACACCCATGATCAGATCACTGATCGAGGTGGTGTCGGTGACGGTCATCCCCAACTTCTCCTCAAGCGCCTTTTTGATATTCGGCTGATTGAGCAGTACCGGAACATAGGTGTCTACCAGTTCCGTCAGTGCGTCAAAGGTGGAATCGGCACTTGTGGAGTTTTTCCAGATGCCCTTGTCTTTGTCCGCTGCAAATGCAGTGAACCCGACAGAGCAGGTGGTGACCATCATTACTACAGCCAAAAATAGGCTGAGTAACTTTTTGCCCGTCTTCATAATTCATCTCTCCTTCTGATATGTTGACGAACTTGTCGTTTTGGATTCGCCTGGGCAGCGCACCCTTTTAGCGGAGGATGTGCTTACAAGTTGCGTTCACAATTTGTTCACAATTCCTCTGCTAAAAGGGCGCAGGATACCCACGCGTACAACAAATACAGTATATTTATACCAAATATAGAACGGCAAGTCAATAGGTTTCCGAAAACTTTTTAACAAAATGTGAACGGGTGGGCAAAATTTCCCGATTTATAGCGAAATTCCGGCGCAATATTTTTTTGTGTACTTATATATCAAGCCATGTTTGGTCCGGCCGATGGATCTGCGCTGCATTCTTATTTTGGATTTGCGTGGAGGATCAGGGCGCATTTATCGTTATTGCTGCATTCGACAACTGCTGACAGAAATTCCACCGGTTTTGGAGGAAAAAATGTGGAAAATCCTGTGGAACTTGTGAAAGTTTCCCGCCGTTACGCCAAAAAATCGATGGTGTAAAGGGGCGCGCCTTTGCGTGTGAAAATCTCGCGTAAAGCACATGACCTTTACAAGTCGAAACTTGCAAAATAATGGACATTGTCTTTTAACTAAGCAATAAAATATGAACAAATTGTTAATTTCGTGTAAATTAAATTTGTCCGTTCGCACAAAAAACGACCGCTCAAATTGTGCAACATTCCGAAAATCAGAAAAATCACGGCTCTTTATTGATTTTTGGTGACCATCGTGTTTTAATAAGAATGCGATAAATGTGTTTCTATGCGCATTTTCATAATGTATGGCGTCCGGCTGCAATGCCTTCATCCTGAATATCGGATTGCCCGATGGTCAGAGGATGGGACGGCGCGTACACGCAACCATTTATTCGTAAGAATTACAAATTACTATGGAGGTAAAAATTAGTGAAAGCTAAAAAGTTTTCCCGCAAGTTGCTTGCGCTCTTTTTGGCGGTCTTGATGGCGATGAGCTGTTTCTCCGGTGCTATGGTCGCTTCCGCGGCTAATGCTTCGGCAAACACCAAGTACCATGACCAGGACTTGGACTTCAACTCACTGGGTTGGCCCATCCTGAATGATGAGCAGGCCTGCACAGCCCTTTTGGACTTTGTGGATCTGACTCTTGCCCAGGCAAACATCGCACCGATGAATATCGACCTGAGCGTTCTTGGTAGCATCACCATCAAACTGGGCAGCGTGGATGAGGTGCTTAAAACTGTTCAAGATCTGGATTCTTTCCTGAACAGCAAGTCCGCACTGCTTCTGCTGGCCGGCGATGCCCGCTATGTAGATTTGAGCGCAGTTGACGGAATGTCCCGCAGCAAAACTTCCTCTACCGATATTGTACGCGGTATTGTGAAGCTGGTTCGGAACATTTCTTCCGACGCGGGTCCTGAAGGCGCCAACGGCAATATCGTAAAGAAGTTGCTGCGCGGCGATCTTGGCCTTGGTATCGTAAACAGCTTCTTGAATGTTTACAAGACCATCGGCGACCTGATTGGTATGCCCAACGGCTATCAGAGCAATATGGTATATAATATTGTTCAGCAGCTGGTTCTGGAGAATACCGGTTGGTTTACTGCGGAAGAGAAGGCTCAGATCCGGAACAATCCCAGTCTGGAGACCAGCAAGCTGGATTCCGTCCTGCTTGATAAGCTCTCCACCCAGTTGCTCAGCAACATTACCGCACAGATTACATACGCCGACGGTACCAATTCTCGAGACAGATACGCACAGTATATGGAGAATGGTTCCGCACCGTATATTGACACGACCAACCTGCATTATGTAACGCAGGAGGATCATGACAAGAACGGCGAGGCCATCGGTAATGTATATCTGTTCCGCTACAAGGATCAGAAGCTGGTGCTGAAGCCCACAGATACGCTGTTTGACTTTGGCTTCCAAGCCTTTGAGATGGTGTGGAACACCGCCTTGAAGGATACGCTGGGCCAGTTGAATTCCGGTGTGGGCGGTTACGACTACAATTACTATATGTGGTACACCGGTGCCACGACCCACAACACGGCTTGGGACTACAGCAATGTTGCCAACAACTACGGCGCTGCCGATGTGCAGGCTTGGGCCGCATATGAGTGCCAGAAGGCTGCAAAGAACCTGAAACCCGGCCAGACCCTTGGCGAAGAGTACAAGGATGCGGCTTCCTATCTGGATTACATCAAGGCGGATCTGGAGAAGTACAACAGCCGTGACCTGGTGAAGGATCCTACCTACACCTGGAGAGATATTGACTCCACCACCCTGTTCAACAAACTGCGTTACAGCCCCATGTCTGTTTACTACTTTAAGCAGGCCACCGGTCCCCTGAACTGCAGCTTTGCTGAGACCGGTATGAAGAACATTGAGGCATTCATGGCAAATGATTACAGCAGCTACAGCTCCATGCTGGCAGCGCTGAATGATTTCCTGGTTGCCGCAGTAAAGGACTTCCTGCCGAGTTATGATGCCAGCGGTCTGACGAAAGTAAATTCCGAGGATCCCGGCAATGTAGCGCAGACCCTGGTTGGCAATATGCTGAAGGTGCTGCAGTACATCTGTGATCAAACGGATGCGAACATTCTCGGCGCCTTCTATAATAAGAACGGCGAGGGCACTGCTCTGACCGAGGCCAATTTGGAGAGCGCGATGATTCCGTTTGCAATTTCTGCACTGCGGAATATCCCCGACTTCAAGAAGGGCATCCACAATGAGGACCTGGACGCTTGCGACGATGCAGAGGGCGTAGCTGCTCTGGCGTTGCAGCTGTATCTGGGCTATGTGCTGCCGGATCACGACTACTCTTCTCTGGTGCAGAAGGGCGCAGACGGTAAGTACGATGTAACCATCGACAATCTGCTGCTGATGGCTCGTGATGCTGTGGGTTATGTAATGAGCCCCTACATTATCATGCACGACAAGGACGGCAACCTGTGGAATCCGGAGACCGCTACTCTGAATGACGGCGTTTCTCTGTTTGATCTGCTGAATTCCGTTGTTGTTTACTATGCCGGCACTGACACCTTTAAGGACGGCGAGCATGGCAAGGGCCTTGCCAATCTTCTGGGCGTTTGCGACACCAACGGCAATTGCCTGGTGAAGCTGTCCAACTCCCTGTGGGAGAACATCAATGTGATCGCCAACAAGCTGTTGCCTGTTGCAGGCGTGCTGCAGTATGGCGATTCTGCAAAGAAAGGCGCTTTGAATTCCGAAGAGCTGATCTACACCGATGTGATCCAGGGTATGCTGAATATTGGTGTGGCAGATGCGAACGGCCAGTATGGCGCAACCGGGTTTGTAACCCGTCTGCTGACCATGGTTTCCGCACCGCCCATTAAGAGCGAAGGCATTATCCGCACCGTTTACAATGTATTGGCTGATCTGGTGAACGTTGTATTCGGCGGCCGCTACGGCACAGCCCGTAATGTGGTTCCCGCTGCTGCGACCAACGATCATCCCTTCGACGATCTGCTGCAGAAGGATACCTTTGCCGGTACTTCCAGCGACAGCAGTTACGGCGTACTGGGTACCCTGGTATACAATGTGTATGAAGCCTCCGGCGGTGTAGGCGGCGACAGCGGCAAGACCGATACGATCCTGCCCGGCGCTATGTACACCGTACAGGCTGTGAATAGTCTGATCGGCGGCCTGATCACCACCTTGGCGGATCATAACATGAAGCTGGCTTCCGCTCGTGTGGCAGACAGCAACTTGACCCTCAGCTATGGCGGTAACACCACCACAACAACGCTGACGGTTACCAATAACTGCTACGGTTTGAACCGTGCGGTGAAGAACGCCGATGGTAACTTCGTTGCTCGTGGCCGTTACAACATTGAGATCACGAATGTGGTTTCCGATAACAGTACTTGCACCGTAGACTTCTCCAGCAAGACAGTTGTTCCTGAGAAGTCCGCTTCCTTCACTGTTACCAACGGCGGTTTTGATGAAGATACTGTAGTAACTTACACCGTTACTTACAACATTATCGACACCAACACCAACCAGGCCCTCTACACCGGCCTGACCTGCAAGACTTATCAGTTTGTGACTCCGCTGAAGAACTGGTCCGATTCTGTGTATCCGGGCGGTTCTCAGGACAGCAGATTCTCCAATGGTTCTTCCGGTAAGACCGCCGATGGTCAGGCTACCGTGAACAACACCGGTTACTTTGGTAACGCTTACCTGAACCAGAAGCCGTTCCGTGTAAGCTATCCTACCGATATTGTTCTGGCAAGCTCTAACCTGGATGCAGTGAAGAACTACAAGATTCGTCTTGGCTATGACCGTACCCTTGCCGGTTCTCCCGACAAGACTTTGGACGGCGTTTTTGCTTACAGCACCAGTTCTGTTAAGGATTCCTTTAGCAACAAGACCGTAACTGTAAACAATTCCAACATGATGGCCGCGTTTGATAAGTTCACCGGTGATGTGCTGAACTACGAAAAGGTAGACTACACCACCGATGGCGGTCAGACTTGGGTCAAGGGTGTTGCCGCAAGCCAGGTTCCCTCCAACGGCGTATCTCGTGTGAACCACGCTTACACGCTGAGCGAGCTGAACGGCGGCAAAGCGTTGGCTGCAGCTGTTAAGGATAGCAATGGTTATTACACCGCTGTTTATCTGAAGAGCGGCTCCGGCGACTTCGCTTACAGCAACTTGCTGGGCAAGGTTTCCGGCGCAACCGGCATTGACGGTCTGTACATCCAGACCGGTTCTGTGACTCTGTCTAAGGACAGCTCCTCTTCCCTGGATCTGTTCAAGTATGATGGTTCTACGGATATTTCTCAGGTATCCAAGAAAGAAGTGAAGTTGAGCTTCTTCTGCGACAAGAACCCGGCAACCGGTAGCTTGAAAGTAACTGTTGCTGACGATGGTAACCGTGGCCAGTTCAATAGTGCATACGATTCTTTGAACAGCTACATTAAGAACTACAGACCTTCTGACTTTAAGGATTACGATAAGGCCAGCGGCTCTTCCGCAACCTATGATGCAGCAACCGCTGCTTTGGCTGCCGGCTTTGAGGCCCGCCAGTCTCCGCTGAATCTGTCCACTGCCGGCACTCTGTCCAGTGCGTTCACGAAGACGCCTGTTACCTCTGAGGTAAAGACCGTGATCGGCGAGCCTGCAACCAAGCCCGTAACTTCCTTGGATCAGCTGCCTGCAGCTCTGGCCGCTTATGCAACGACTGACGGCAATTATTACTATGCTGACAGCGCTATGAGCCAGCCTTATTACACCACAGAGGCTCTGACCGATGCTGATGTAACGGTTCAGACTTCCACCAATGTTGGTGGTCAGGCTTACACCGTGGGTATGGATAAGACCGGCCAGGTTGTTGTGAAGAGCGATTCTTCCTGGTACTTCCTGAACACCCCGGCTTATGCCACCGCATGGGATACCACCACTTATAAGGATGCTCCCTATGCGATCAACGGTGCTGAAAAGGAAGGCACCTTCAATCAGGCGAAGTTCGCTTACTACAATGCCAACGGCGTTGCCGTGAGCAAGGACTTCACTGTGAAGCACATGGTTACCGAGAAGTCCATTGTCAACAATGGCGAGGAGACCCGTGCACTTGCCATGCAGGCAAGAGACAAGATGCGCTATGCTGTGGATCAGTGTGCGCAGATGCTGAGCGTTACCGTTGCCGGTCAGATCTTCACGGATGTTTCTTCCATTCGTGACGGTATGACGGACGCCAACTTCGATCTGCCCGAGTACCAGAAGATGGTATCCGTGGCGAAGGATGCTGAAGAGATGTACGCTGCAGATATTTACCTGAAGAGTGACGAGTCCAAGACGGTGCTTGCCACCTGCGGTTGGAACCAGATCGACAAGACCATTGCTGACCTGGCGAACACCAACGGTAATGACGCTGCGGATTATACCTATGCATTCTCCACCAGCACTTCTTCTTTGCTGATTGAAGAGGCTGTTCGTATGTTTAACCTGTACATGGGCACTGTGACCGAGCGCGGCTATATCGGCGACAAGGTGGAGGCTGAGGTTTCTCACGCCAGCGGCAGCGCTTACAGCGCAATGACCACCACCTGGACAGATTCCGGTAAGGTCGATGCAGACGGCAATGCCATCAAGAATGCTGCAATCGCCACCACCGCGACTTCCGCGAAGTACGGTGCTGTTGAGGGCGGCAAGCTGGTTAACAAGGGCGAGAAGGTTTACACCGACGAGTCCTGGACCAACTATGTGAACGCACTGGCTGCTGCTGTAGATGTTGCGACCACCGGTAATGGCGACTACGCCCATAAGGACGCTGCCACCTATGTTCCGGCTGATAAGGACAACTACACCGCCAACCTGTCTGCTTGCTTCACCGCTTACAAGAACCTGATTGATGCAGAGAACTCTCTTGAAGAGGGCACAACTGCTCCTTCTGAGGGCTACGCTGTAACCGGTAAGGTGCTTGCTCTGGCGAACACCAGCGGTAAGGTGGCTGGTGACAAGTTTACAGTCATTGGTTGTAATGTGATCATCAATGGCGAGACTGTGGCTACCACCGGTCAGGATGGTACCTTTACCATTCCGTCTTTGGCTGCCGGTAAGTACACGGCAACGCTCAGCTACCAGTATGGCTATGATCGTAACATCACCATTGAGGTGAAGGACGGCAATGTGAATCTGGGCAGCTACGGTATGGTTGTATGCAATTTCAAGAAAGATGCAGCAATCAACGGTACTGACTACAACACATACAAGAAGTCAACAGGTAAATCTAAGGGTAGTGCTTCCTATAACGAAGCATGCGACTTTAACCATGATGGCGCTGTAAATGGTACAGACTACAATATCTATAAGGCATTTACAGGCAAGACACTGAGCAACGCAATCTACGGCTAAATCCTAACTTAAAGTACCCGGGCGGTGCTTCGGCGCCGCTTGGGTTACACGGATTATGATTATGAAATTGAACAAACTGAAGAGAACACTTGCTGCTTTCTTATCGTTTGTATTGATTTTGACCTTAACCTCTATAACCCCGCTGGCTGCCCAGGGTACCTTGGGCACCGAGAAGCCCCACCTCTCCTGTACCTTTACGGACAGCGAGGGCAAGGCTGCAGACGGCAATGCACTGTCTGCCGGGGATTACACCGTATCCTTTACGCTTTCCGGTATGCAGTCCTTTGCCGTGATGCAGTACACCATGTCTTATGACGCGGCTGTGCTGACGGTCAACGGTCACAGTGATCTGCTGTCGGACAGCAAGCCGGATCAACTGCGGGGCCTTGGCGCCGCCGGTGTGCTGGTGCAGAATGGGACCATCAACTTTGGTTTTATTACCAGGGTGGACCAGACTGCAACCACCACCGCCATTGATGCGGCGGGTCAGCTCCTTTTGAAGTTGCAGGTCACCGTTGCTACGGAAGCGCCTGTGGACTTTGCAAAGATCGTGACCTTGGATACGGACCCGAACCAAACCTTCATTGAGGCAGATTATGCGGATTACGCCGATTATGGCACGGCTGACCAAGACTGCTATGCACTGGTCACCGCCTTTGACGGCTATACCGCAACGTTGTATCCGATGACAGCGGATCTGTCACCGGCCACCGGCCATGCCGTTACCGGCAGGGTGCTGGCGCTGGCCAATACCAGCGGCAAGGTCGCCGGCAGTGCATTTACCGTCATCGGTTGTGATGTGCTGATCAATGGGGAAGTTGTGGCTACCACCGGCGCAGATGGCGTATTTACCATTCCGTCTTTGGCAGCCGGTACTTATACCGCTACGCTGAGCTATGCCTACGGCTATGACCGTGACATTCAGATCACGGTTGCTGACACTGATGTGGATCTGGGCACCTACGGTATGGTTGTATGCAACTTCAAGAAAGATGCGGCTATAAATGGCACAGACTTCAATGTTTATAAGAGATGTACAGGTAAGAGTAAGAGTGACAGTACATACAATTCAGCCTGTGATTTTAATCATGACGGTGCTGTGAATGGTACTGATTACAACATTTACAAGGCATTCTCTGGTAAAATGTTGAGTGCTGAGATTTACAATTGATTATTTTAGGAGGAAACACACATGCGCAAAAGCGTAAAGAAAGTGCTTTCCGGTATTATGGCAGGTATGATGATCCTGACTGCTGCGCCCGTTTCTGCGTTGGCAGCGAATTATACGCCTGGCCAGGTTATCGAAAAGGCTGACTTGCCTGCTGCTAAGAGCCTGAGCCCGAAATTGGATGTAGTATGGACTGCCTACACCGGTAAAGATCAGGCTTTTTATAAGAATGGCGATGAGAACTGGATTACCGATGGCGCGACCGTTACTGATTTGAGTAAAGTTTCTGTGGAAGGTCAGACCGTTGGTAGCGATGATTGCACCCTGAAAGCAAACTCTAAGGGCGAGTATTTCGTTGCTGCATCGTTCATTCTGCATGATACAGCTGGCCAATTTGGCAATGTACAGTTTAAATATGAAGTTAATTCAGCTTTGACACCAGGTGTGCGTAGCAATCCTACTACCGGCTGGAGCAAGACTGCAAAGTTACTTGCAATGGCTGATGAGGCTATGGTCGATGCTAACGGCGAAGCTTATATGACTGATAATGCAAGTGATGTAAACGGAACCGAGCAGTACATCTGCTATGGTACTCGTTTGGTTAACGATGAAGTTCCGGATGCTACATGGCAGGGCGATACTTCTACTTTGTACAACAGTGACGAGGATACAAATGTTGTTATTGATGGTATTTACATTGCAACTGTTGGCTTTAAGGTAGCTGCTGGCACAAAAATTGAAGATAGCTTGTTGACTTTCAACACCGATCCGCTGATGACCAAGTACAGTTCTATTGCATTTGGTAACGAAAACGAGATCGCTTGCAGTTACACCATGACAGGTATCTCCGAAGAAGGCGATGCTGAGGTTGGACTTTTTGAAGTACCCATGAAGGCATCTGCTCCGGAGACCAAGTCTTACACCGTTAACTATGTGACCGAGGACGGCGCTTCTCTGGGCTCTGAGAAAGTGGAAGAGGGCAAGAGCCCCGCTTCTGTACCGACTCTGCCCACGAAGGCTCCCGATGCTGCCGGCCACTACAGCTATGCTTGGGATACCGATCCCACCACAGCGACCATCTCCGCAGACACCACCTTCACTGCTAAGCTGACCACCACGCCGCATAATCCGCAGACTCTGGAAAGCAACATTGTGGATGCCACCTGCGATAAGGCTGGTTCTAAGACCGTGACCACCAGCTGCTCTGATTGCGGCTATGTGATCAGCGAGAATAACGTGGTTATCCCCGCTACCGGTCATGCTTGGGGCGAGTGGAAGCATGACGCTGCAACTGCTGAGGCTGATGCCACCCATACCCGCGTTTGCGGCAAGGACGCTTCTCACACGGAGACCAAGGCCTGTGACTTTACTTCTCAGGTAACGCAGAACCAGACTTCTGATCTGCCTGAGATCACCACTTACACCTGTAAGGACTGCGGCTACTCCTACGCTAAGGAGACCAAGCCCGCTCTGGGTCATACCCACAACTACGGCGCTCCCGTTGCTGATTACACCAGCGGTGAGGCCTTCGTTGAGGGTAAGGATTACACCCACACTGCAACCTGCACCGGCGAGGGTACCTGCAGCCAGCCTACTAAGACTGACAAGTGCACCTTCAACAATGGTGTGGAGACCAAGGCTGCTACCTGCACCGAGCCCGGCGTGAAGACCTTCACCTGCACCGAGTGCGGCGGCACCTACACTGTAGCTATCCCGGCTACCGATCATAACTGGGGTGACTGGAAGCATGTTGAGGGCACCGAGGGTGCTGATGCACAGCACAGCCGTGTATGCGCCAATGACGCTTCTCACAAGGATACCAAGGCCTGCGACTTCACCGCTAAGGTGACCCAGGAGGCCACTCTGGATCAGCCCGAGATCACCACTTACACCTGTAAGGACTGCGGCTACTTCTACACCAAGGAGACTGCTCCGGCTCTGGCTGGTGTGACCGTAACTGTAAATGCTGTGGAGAACGGCTCTGTAACCCTGGCTGGTCAGGATGTGACCGCCGGCGGTTCCAAGAAGTTCGCTGAGAACGGCACTTACACCCTGGTTGCGACTCCCAATGCGGACTGCACCTTCGTAGGCTGGCAGACCGGTAACAAGATCGTTTCCACCGATGCTAGCTACACCACCGTGGCTATCGCTGACATCACCTACACGCCTGTGTTCGCTGAGTCCGCTAAGCCCGTTCAGTTCACCTTTGTTGATATGTTCAACAACGTGATCTCTTCTCAGTCTGTTGCTTCCGGCGCAGATGTGAAGATCCCGCAGGCGCCCACCTACACCGGCTACACCTTCACCGGTTGGTCCGTAGATGAGGCTACCATTAAGGCCGCTACCTCCTCCATGACTGTTTATGCACAGTATGAGAAGGACGCTGCCGCTACCTACACTGTAACCACTGACGCTGATGCTACCGTTGCTTACGGCAGCAACTCCGCACAGGGCACTCTGGCTGGCATTCCTTACGGCACGCAGGTAACCGTGTCTAAGGACGGCGCTACCGCTTGGGCTATCGACGGCAAGATCGTTGCTTACGGCGACAGCTACACCTTCTATGTTGCTTCTGATGTAACTGTGAAGGCTGCTTCCGCTACCACCCAGGCTCCCGTTGTGGCTGCTGTTTCTGCCAACCAGGTTGCCGGTTCTTACAAGGTTGAGTTCGTTGCTACCCGCGCTATGGTGGATGGCTGCACTTACCTGAAGTCCGGTTTCGTGTATGGTAAGAACCTGACTGACGCTGACCTGACTCTGGCCAACGTTGGCAAGAAGGGTTCCGCTGATAACTCCGGCGTTGTGAAGGCTGCTTATGCCAACAGCACCGAGGGCAGCACCCAGTTCATCCTGAGCTATGGTATCTCCGCTCAGACCGGCACTGCCTCCGCTAAGGCATTCTTGACCTACAAGGATCAGAATGGCAAAGTGCAGACCGTGTACTCTGATGTGATGAACCACACTTACGCTTAATCGCGTAAACACCTATTTATCGCTCCTGCCGGCGGGCAACTGCCGGCAGCGATATAAGGCAATTTAGGAATAGGAGGAATGTCTTCATGAAAGAAGCTTATTCTAAGCCTGTTGTCGACGTCAAGGAATTTCAGCAGATCGATGTGATGACCGCAAGCGGTCCTGAAATTATTGGTGGCGAAGACGACTAATTGCAATTAGTAAAATAATTGCTCGAGCGAAAAGAGCCGAGGGAGCAATCCCTCGGCTCGATTTTTTTTTGCTTTATCGGTGCGGCCGGTTGGGTGCACCGGGTCGGCATTGTACGGATCGGCGGGATGACCGTCGGCTTTTTTTGTTTTTCTATGGCAATGGAGCGGCACTTATGGTACAATGAAAGCAGACGAAACGAATTGGAGGCGGCGGTATGAAAAAAATGACAAAGCGCTTGGCGTGCCTGGTGCTGGTGTTGGTAATGGCCTGCTGTGCCCTGCCGGGGGTCACTTACGGTGCCACCACCTCGGTAGATCTGAACCAGAACTACCTGTTCCGTACCCGGACGAATGCCTTTTCCTTTGGCGCCGGTGAGACGGCAAACCTGACCTTTACGCCCCAGTACACAGCGGAATACACTTTAAAGCTGTACGGCCATTTGACAGGCGGGCGGAATATCCGTGCCAGCCTGACGAACCCGGACGGCACGGTCACGGCCTTTGAATATCCTAACCGTACCGGCTCTACCGTTAAGGATTACAGCCATCCGTACCTGACCGCTACCTTGGAGCAGGGCAAAACCTATACCTACTCGGTTTGGGGCTGGACGGCAACCAGTACCGGCGCAACGGTAGACGTGGACTTTACCAGCGGCGAAAGCGGCACCCTTTCCAAGGAGGTAGGGCTGCGGCTGTATCTGGACCAAACGGAATTTACTGCCTACAGCCAGCAGGCGGTGCTGAATGCAATGAAGCTGCTGATTGTGGATCGCTCCGGCGCCCACTTGGAATGGAAGTATAAGGATGCGATGGGCAGCCTGTTGGTGGGCGGCGCCGATGTGATCGTGGATCTGTCCGCTTGCGGTGCCTGCGGCAAGAACACGGTGCAGGTGCACTATATGGGCTACACCGCCACGGCGGATTTTAATTTGGCCCACGACTATTCTGTGCTGCTGGAGCGGGTGGCGGCTACACCCACTGCCCGCGGTTATGACCTACTGGGATGCAGCCGGTGCAGCGCTACCACACGGGCGAATTTTGTAGATTACGACGGCTTTTGCATTGCTACCCCCGGCGCGGATATGGGCGCACTTCTGTTTAACGATACGGACGTGACCGCCGGCGGCCGGATTTATGTAGATCGGGGCAAGGACTGCACGCTGCTGGCTCTGCCCAATAGCGGCTGCCGTTTTGCCGGTTGGCAGCAGGGGAATAAGATTCTGTCCGGCGATGCCAGCTATACCTTTACCCCGGTGGCCAGCGCCACCTACACGCCGCTGTTTTTGGACGACAGCGACCGGCTGACCTTTTTGTTTATTGACCCGTTTTCCAATGTGCTGTCTTATCAACAGGTGGACAGTGCCGCGGAGGTAAAGATCCCCACGCCGCCTACCTACACCGGCTATACTTTTGTTGGCTGGTCCTACACGCCGACGCAGATCCACAGCGCCACCGGCTCCCTGACTGTGCAGGCGCTGTACCGCGCCGGTGGAGCCAAGCAGCTGACCATCACCGCCCCCGGCTGCACCTTGCAGTGCGGCAGCCAAACTGCCCGGAACAGTCTGACTGTTGCCTATGGGGCGCGGGTTACTGTGTCTGCGGCAGACGCCAAGGGCTTTTCAGCCGATGGGCGGGTGCTGGGTTATGGCAGCCGGTACAGCTTCTACGCCGTTGCCGATTTGGCGCTGGAGAAGTGCACCGATGATCAGACTCCGGTACCCTCTGTGTCGCTGCTTTCCGCCCAGTTGCAGTCGGATACCGGGCGGGTGATGTTTGCTGCCACCCGGTCCATGGCCGGGGAGGGAAACCGGCTGGTGACCTCCGGCTTCCTGTACGGCAAGAATTTGGCAGACGATGACCTGGTGCTGGAGATGGCCGGTAAGCCTGGCACCGGTACGGACGCCGGCACGGTGCGCTGCGCTCAAAACCGCTCTACGGAGCCGGAAGGCCAGTTTGTGCTGTACTACGGCATTTCCGCCCATGTGGGCACTGCCGCCGCGCGGGCGTACCTGACTTATGCAGACGCAGACGGTGTCCTGCACACGGTGTATTCCGCCGTGCTGCGCTATACCTATTGACAGACCTTTCCTATTTACAATCTGCTCGACCTGTGCTACAATAAGGGCAGCAAAGGAGTGCGATTATGAAAAAAACTATACGCCTGGGCAGTTTTCTGCTGGCGTTTCTACTGCTGGTGTGCACCCTGCCGGTGACGGCATGGGCGGCGTCAACGTCATATGATTTAAGCCATGCCTTGTTTCGTTCTGCTGAGACCCAAAAAAACGTAGTTTCCTATGCAAAAGGCGAAAAGGCCACGCTGACCTTTACTCCCCAGTACACGGCGGAGTATACTCTGAGTTTTTTTGTACACAATCCGAACGGCGAAAGCGGACGCAATGCGCACGCAAGTTTGACTTTCCCGGGCGGAAAGGTGCAGGAAGGGGAGTATCCATACCGTCCCAACGCCAAGGATTATAGCAGACCTTATATAACCGCCACCTTGGAAAAGGGGAAAACCTATACCTACCATGTTTGGGGCTGGTTGCCTTTCAGTGAGGGTTCCGATGTAGATATTACATTTATCAGTGGTGCAAGCGGTGCGCTGACGGAGGAACTGGGGCTGCGTGCCTATTTGCAGGGCAAGACGGTGTTTAACGGCTACAATCCCCAGGCGGTGCTCAATGAATTGAAACTGCTGGTGGGATTTAAGAACGCCACCACGCCTTTGGAATGGTATTATAAAAATGCCGGCGGTGTGCTGAGCATTAACGGCGTCGATGTGATCGTGGATATGTCCGGCTGCGGCGCCGAGGGTATGAATACCATGGCGGTGTACTACCAAGGCTATCGAGCCGAGGCGAAATTTGAAATCCGCAGTCACGAGCATAATTACGAGGCGGGGGATTCGGTACTGCCCACCTGCACCACCGCGGGCTACACGCCCTACTTCTGCACCATTTGCGCAGATGAGGTGCACCGGGATGTTGTCCCGGCACTGGGTCATAATTATAAAGAAAAAAGCCGTGCCTTGACCCGGGCCACCACCACGAAGGACGGCAAACGGGTGTATACTTATCGCTGTTCCGTGTGCGGTAAGCAGTATACCAAGACAGCGCAGACCTACTACAAGGTCAGCAATATTAAGCTGAGCAAAACCGCCTATACCTATAACGGCAAGGTGCAGCGCCCCGGCGTGACCGTGAAAGACAGCAAGGGCAAGACCTTAAAGAAAGGCACGGATTATACCGTCAGCTATTCTTCCGGTTGTAAGAATGTAGGCCGGTATACGGTGAAAGTGACCCTCAAGGGCAATTACAGCGGTGCAAAGAGCCTGACCTACAACATTAATCCTAAGGGCACTAGCGTATCTAAAGTCACCGCTGCCAAGAAAGGCTTTAAGGCGACCTGGAAAAAGCAGACGACGCAAACCACCGGCTATCAGGTGCAGTATAGTACCAGCAGCAAGTTTAAGAAAGCCAAAACGGTGACGATCAGCAAGAATAAGACGACTTCTAAGAGTGTCGGTAAGCTGTCCGCCAAGAAGAAGTATTATGTGCGGGTACGCACCTATAAAACCGTAAAAATCGGTGGCAAGAGTGTAAAACTCTATTCCGGGTGGAGTAAGGCCAAGAGCGTGACCACCAAGAAGTAAGTTTATTTTGGATAGAGAGAACCGTAGGGCGGGGGCTTGCTCCCGCCGAACAATCCCTCCGAATTTGCCTACGGCAAATCCACCTCCCTTTACACAAGGGAGGCTGATTATACACAAAAAGGCTCCCCTTATTGTAAGGGGAGCTGTCGCATTTATGCGACTGAGGGGTTAAAAGCGGGCAGATACGATCCGCCCCTGCCGGTTTAATCGCATTTTCATAAAATAAATAAGCACCCACATTCGTAAAGAATGTGGGTGCTGTTTTTGATGTATTATTTGGTCTGGCCATAGCGGTGGGCGTAATCCTCAATGCGGGCGAAAAGCTCGTGGGCAAAGGCCTCCTGATTTTCTACGGAAACACAGATTTGCTTGCCGTTTACCAGGCGGATCTCCGTATAATACTGATAATCGCCAAAGTCCACCAGCATACTCCACTTTTGCCGCATACCCTGGCTGCGCAGGTTCAGGCGGCTGTTGTACACACTGGCAATGTCCTTGTACATAATGGACACGGTGGGACGAAATCGCTTTGTAAACAGAGAGTGCATAGTGATCTCTAAATGATCCTTATACAGTGTGACGCCCTTAAAGCCGGTGGTGTATTTGATGGATAACACAAGGCCGATAATACCGCAGACAAACAAAACCCATAGCAGTGGCTCAAAGGATATGTATTTATCCAAATCCGCCATAAACATAATGCTGATTATGATGTGGAGAAACAAAAAAGGCGTGATAAAATTAGCCACCACATAAGAGCAATGCTGATACCCGGCAGCGGCTTTGTTGGCGTACCGAAAGGCATAGAACGAGGGGATCGGGAATTGACTTTCTTCCATTTCTTTTCCTCAAAGGTTAAATCTCGATGAATTCGTTAAACACGGCGGTCATTTTTTTGCTGACCTCCAGGTCGGTGTGCAGGCTGCCAAAGTACCAGTGCATATACTCCACCTGCTTCATCAGCTCTTGCAAGTAGGTGTTCAGCGGGGTAATGTGCACGCCCTTGTTGGTGTGCAGCTTTAAGAAGTCCTTGGCAATGGCCGGTGCCTCGTAGGTGAGCACATAGTTGACGGCGTATTTGTAGTCACGCAGATTGTCCTGGCCGTTTTTCAGGTCCTCGGCCGTGGGCAGCTCCGCTTTCCACCAGCTGACCCCGTCCTCTCGCATATCCTTGTCCTCGCTTTCGCCGCCGCCCATCACAAAGAAGGTCTTGTTCTCAAACATAAACATCTCGCCCCGCATTAAGTGGTAAATGTTGTCGGCGATCTTGTGGGTGTTGCCGCCTTTCCAGCGGTAGGGGGTATAGCTGTCCAGCATATCAAAATTCTCATGCGCGCCGTCTAAAAAGCAGATGGTATACTTGCGCTTTTTCAGCCACTCCAGGTTGCGCTTTTCCTTGGGGTCGTTGGGGTTCCAAAGAAAGCCAAAGTCACCGCAGACGATGACAATATCTTTCTCCCCCAGGCGCTTGAGTTTAGGGTCTTTGAAGTGGGACAGATCCCCGTGGGTGTCGCCGGTAATGTAAATCATAATTCGCTCCGAAAAATTCAAAAAGTTTTTACGCATTTGGGCTTTTCAATTGGGCCCAAAGATGATAGACTAAGTATTATAATATCTTTAATTGGTTCAGGTGTCAAGTTCCATGAAAAAAACTGTCTCTTTCTTTTTATCTTTCGTTTTGCTGCTGTCCGCCGTGTTCTGCGTGCCAGGCTTTTCTGCCTCTGCCGCAGTGTATAAGCCGGACCGCAAGCTGTATTCCCAGGCCTATATGCTCCTTAGCCTGGATGATCCGTCCTTCCCTGTGGTGGCGGAGAAAAATCAGGACAAGCGGATGTACCCGGCTTCTCTGACCAAGATCGTCACCACCATGGTGGTGCTGAATAAAGTGAAGGACCTGAGCCAAAAGACCAAGGTGAGCCAAAGTGCCTACGACGCTATGCTGGGCACCGGAGCACAGACGGCCGGGCTGAAAGTGGGGGAGAGCCTGACCATTGAACAGCTGCTATATCTTACTATGGTCCATTCAGCATGTGACGCCTGCCATGTGCTGGCGGAGTTTGTTTCCGGTTCTACGGACGCCTTTGTGGCGGAGATGAACAGCTGGGTTCAGTCCCTGGGGTGCAAGAATACCCATTTTGTGAACCCGGACGGCCTCCACGACCCCAACCACTATTCCACCGCTGCCGATCTGGCGAAGATTACCTTAAAGGCGCTGCAAAACGACACCTTTGAGGAAGTCAGCACCACCGTGCAGTACAAGTACAAGAATACTACCTTTACCCACACCAACTTAATGCTGCAAAGCGGCTATGTGTCTTACTATTACGAGTACGCCAGCGGCATCAAGACCGGCTCCACCGAGGAGGCGGGCTACTGCGTGATCACTAAGGCGTCCAAGGACGGCTACAACTATTTGGCTGTGGTGCTGGGCGCGCCGGTGATCGATTATAACAGCGACGGCTATAAGGAGAAATGCTCGTTTATTGACGCCGCGTCCCTGTTTGACTGGGCCTTTGACTCGCTGAAATATACCACCCTGGTCAGCGCAAATGATGTGATCGACGAAGTGCCGGTAGAGAACGGCAAGGACGCAGACGCTGTGCAGCTGATGGCAGAGAAAGATGTAAACACCATCGTGCCCGCCGGGCTGGACAAATCCGCCGTGATCATTCGGGCGGTGGATAAGCCGGAGAGCGTGCAGGCCCCGGTGGAAAAAGGACAGAAGATCTGCAAGGCGGAGATCGTCTACGCAGACCAGGTGGTGGCAACGGTGCAGCTGGTGGCTGCCAACCGGGTGGAGCTGTCCACTTTCTTAAAGATTTTGAACGCCGTTAAAGCGTTTTTCTCCTTGACGGTGGTGCGGATCGTGCTGGGCGCTGCCGTGCTGTTTGTGCTGGTGTATCTGTACCTGTTTATCCGTAATGCCCGGCTGAAGAAAAAGCGCCGGGCAGAGAAAATGCGCCAGTACGAGGAAATGCAGACCTCCGGCAATCGGGATCAGGACGGCCCGCCGGACCTGCCGCCCCCGGTGCATAGATAAAGAAAAATACGGCGTAGCCATACGCAACATACCCGGCGCTGGAGCGCTTTATCCTCCAGCATACCCCGGTGATGTGAGAAAAGGTTGTTTCGTTTTTTATCCCCTCAGTCAGCTGCGCTGACAGCTCCCCTTTATTGCATAAAAGGGGAGCCAAGTTGATTTTTGCCTTTCTTGTGTGAACGGTGGCGGGATCGTCCTGTCCAATAACCCTCAACATACAAAAAAAGAGTTCCCTTTGATTAGGGAACTCTTTTTTTATATTTGCTATTCGGTGTTAGCCCTCGTATTCGTCCTCGTTCTCCCAGTTGTGCCAAATGTTTTGCACATCGTCGTTGTCCTCGAACATCTCGATCATCCGGGCCATCTTCATCATATCGTCCTGGCTTTCCAGGCGGGTGTAGGTGGTAGGGATATATGCCGGCTCAGAGGAAAGGATCTTGTAGCCCTTGCCCTCCAGCTCGTCCCGCACGGCACCCACATCGTTGGGCTCGGTGCGAATTTCAAAAATATCCGTATCATCAGTCAAGAAGTCGGCAGCACCTGCCTCCAGTGCATCCTCCATCAGCTGGTCCTCGTCCACATCCTCGCGCTCAATGACGATAACCCCCTGACGGCTGAACATAAAGGTCACGGAACCCTGGGTGCCCATATTGCCGCCGGCCTTATCAAAGTAATGGCGAACCTCACCGGCGGTGCGGTTGCGGTTGTCGGTCAGGGCCTCTACCACCACGGCCACGCCGCTGGGACCGTAGCCCTCATACACGATCTCTTCATAGTTGGCGGTGTCCGTCTCGCCGGCCGCCTTCTTGAGCATACGATCAATATTGTCGCCGGGCACATTATTCTGCTTGGCCTTGGCGATAATGTCCTTTAACTTGGTGTTTACACTGGGGTCCGGGCCGCCCTGCTTTACGGCAACGGCCAGTTCGCGCCCGATCTTGGTAAAGACCTTGGCTCTGGCGGCGTCGTTGGCGCCCTTTTTGCGCTTAATGGTGCTCCATTTGGAATGTCCGCTCATCCAATCACTCCTTCAGTCTTAGTCTAAAATACCCGTCAATTTTACCACAAAGCCCCGCCAATATCAAGTGCAAAATCCGTATTCAGCCGCCGAGCGGGTCACTTCCCGGTCAAAATCGCAACTTTCTGTTGTATATGCTGCTAAAATATGGTATGATAATGCGTATAAGTTCTAAGCAAAAACAAAGAACGGAGGACGATTATATGTATTCGGATTACTATGATTCCATTGCCCAGGTGGCAGGTGCGGACCCGGAAGTTGCTGCGGCAATGAATCAGGAGCTGCAACGCCAGCGGGATAATATTGAGCTGATCGCATCGGAGAACCTGGTGTCTCCTGCTGTGATGGCGGCCATGGGCTCTGTGCTCACCAACAAATATGCCGAAGGTCTGCCCGGCAAGCGCTACTACGGCGGCTGCCAGTATGTGGATGTGGTGGAGAAGATCGCCATTGAGCGCGCCTGCAAACTGTTTGGTGCCAAGTATGCCAATGTGCAGCCCCACTCCGGTGCCCAGGCCAACACGGCTGTCTATTTTGCTTTGCTGAAGCCGGGTGACACGGTGATGGGTATGGCGCTGGACAACGGCGGCCACCTGACACACGGCTCTCCTGTGAACATTAGCGGCAAGTATTTTAACTTTGTACCCTACGGCGTCAATGACGAGGGCTTTATTGACTATGCGGCATTTGCCAAGCAGGTGAATAAAGTGAAGCCCAAGTTGATTGTGGCCGGTGCCTCCGCCTATCCTCGGGAGATTGACTTCCAGACTATGGCGGATATTGCCCATGCCAACGGCGCTATGTTCATGGTGGATATGGCCCACATTGCCGGCTTGGTGGCAGCGGGCCTGCACCAAAGCCCGGTGCCTTGCGCCGATGTGGTGACTACCACTACCCATAAGACCCTGCGCGGTCCTCGGGGCGGCCTGATCCTGTGCAACAATCCCTATTTGATCAAAAAGCTGAATTCCGCCGTGTTCCCCGGTACCCAGGGCGGCCCGCTGATGCACATTATTGCCGCCAAGGCCGTGTGCTTTGGCGAGGCGCTGAAGCCGGAATTCAAAGCCTACCAGCAGCGGGTGATCGACAACGCCAAAGCACTGGCGAAGGGACTTACCGACCGTGGGCTGAACCTGGTGTCCGGCGGCACGGATAACCATCTGTGTCTGCTGAGCCTGATTGGCACCGATGTGACCGGCAAGGAGCTGGAGCACCGGCTGGACGAGGTGCATATCACCCTGAACAAGAACACCGTGCCCAACGAGCCCCTGTCTCCCTTTATCACCTCCGGTGTGCGGATCGGTACCCCGGCAGCCACCACTCGTGGACTGAATACGGAGGATATGGACAAGATCGCCGAGTATATTTACCTGGCCATCACGGACTTCGATAATCAAAAAGAGAACATTGCAGCGGGCGTGGCGGAAATCTGCAAAAAATACCCGCTCTATGCGTAAAATTTTATGAAAATTTTGTTTGTTTATCTGTTTCAGGCGCTGCTGCAGCTGATTTATCTGCCGCTGAAAGCCTTTTGTAAGGTGCAGGATCAGGTGGTCTATCTCTCTCGCCAAAGCAACGAGAAGAGTCTGGATATGCAGCTGCTGGAACAGGCCATAGAGGAGAAAGCCCCCGGCACCCGCCAGGTGTTTCGGCTGCAAATGATGGAGGACGGCTTTGCCGGCAAGCTTCGCTATTTCGGCCATTTGGTAGGGGATATGAAAGCTCTGGCTTCTTCCAAAGTGGTGATCGTAGACACTTACTCCATCGCCGTGTCCTGCCTGCGGCATAAAGCCGGCGTGCAGGTGGTGCAGATGTGGCACGCACTGGGGGCCGTTAAGAAATTCGGCTTGCAATCCCTGGGCACCAAGGAGGGGCGGGACGCCCGCTTGAGCCACGCCATGCATATGCACCGAGGCTACGACTATGTGTTGTGCCCCTCGGCAGCCACCGCTCGGTTTTATATGGAAGCCTTTGGCTGCCCGGCGGAGAAGATCAAAATTTGCTCTCTGCCTCGGGTGGACGATATTGTGACTCCCAAAGAGGGGCTGGCTCAGCGCTTTTATGCAGAGAACCCGGGACTCAGTGACCGGCGGCTGGTGCTGTATCTACCCACTTTCCGAGATCGAGAGGCCTATGTGGCCCAGGAGCTGAAATTGGCCTTTGCGGAGCAGGAGACCTACCGGTTGGTGGTGCGTACCCACCCGCTGAGCAAGGTAAAGCCGGATCCGGAATTCAGTATCCACGGCAACTACTCCACCTATGAATTGATGCAGTTGGCAGACGCCATCGTGACGGACTATTCCGCCTGCGCCTTTGAGGCGTCCCTCTTAATGAAACCCCTGTATTTCTTTGTGCCGGATTATGATCTGTATATGCGGGATCGGGGTCTGAATGTGGACTTGCGGCAGGAGATGCCTGCTGCCACCTTTACAGACGCGGATGCGCTGGCAGACAGCCTGCGCGCATCGGCTTATGATTATGACGCTCTTTATGCGTTTCAGTCCAAATATGTGGAGAATACCAAGAATAATAACGCAGCCATCTTAGCCAACTTTGTACTGACTTTGCTGCAAAAGAAGGACAGCGATTCTTAATGGAATACACATTTTCAAACAAGATCTCCGCACTGCAACCCAGCGCCATTCGAGAGATCTTAAAGGCTACCGCTGACCCGGCCATTATTCCGCTGGCAGCGGGCAACCCGGCGCCGGACGCTTTTCCGGTGGACGAGGTACGGGCCATTACCGCCGATATTCTGCAAAAAACGCCCATTGACGCCTTGCAGTACGGCGTGTCCGAGGGGTATCAGCCCCTGCGGGACACGGTGCGGGACTGGCTTGCCCGGAGAGAAAAGATCGGTACCGATGGGGACGATCTGCTGATCGTCAGCGGCGCGACCCAAATTATGGACCTGGTTACCAAGGTGCTGTGCAACGAGGGCGACACGGTGATCTGCGAGGAACCGTCCTTTATCGGCTCGCTGAACTGCTTCCGCTCCTACGGTTGTAAGCTGGCCGGTGTGCCTATGGAGGCAGACGGTATGGACACCGCCGCTTTGGAGCGGGTGTTGCAGGAGAACCCGGGCGCCCGATTTATCTACACCATTCCCAATTTCCAAAACCCCTCCGGCGCCACCATGAGCCTGGAGAAACGGCAGCAGGTGTACGCCCTTGCCAAGCAGTATGGTGTGCTGATCCTGGAGGACAACCCTTATGGCGACCTGCGGGTGGCCGGTGAGCCGCTGCCCACCATTAAGAGTATGGATGCGGACGGCATTGTGATCTATGCCGGTTCCTTCTCCAAGATTTTGTCCCCCGGTTTGCGGGTAGCCTACTGCGTAGGCCCCAAGCCGGTGCTGGCCAAGATGACCGTGGGCAAGCAGGCGGAGGATGTGCATACCGCTATGCTGAATCAGATGATCGTGTATCAGTGGTTCCGGCAGTATGATGTGGACGCCCATATTGAGAAGATCCGCGGCATTTATCGCAAGAAGCTGGAGCTGATGTGCAACTGCATTGACAGCGATCTGGGCGATTTTGTGGAGTATGTGCGGCCCCAGGGCGGTCTGTTCATTTGGTGCAAGCTGCCCGGCGATGTGGATATGTTGGACTTTTGTAAGCGTGCCATTGCCAAACAGGTGGCTGTGGTGCCCGGCAACGCCTTTATGATGGACGACAAGGCAGTCAGCCACCATATTCGGCTGAATTTTTCCACCCCGTCCGACCAGGCCATTGTGGCCGGTGTGCACCGATTGGGTGAAGTGGCTGCCGATCTGCGCAGCAAATAAAGGAGCAAAGATTGTGTCTGAAGAAGTAAAAGTAGAACGGAAAAAGCGCAGCCTGTCGCTGATTCAGCCCACCTCCATTCCCACCTTGGGCAATTACCTGGGGGCTATGAAGGGCTGGAGCGCCTTTCAAGAAGAATATGACACCATTTACGGCGTGGCAGACCTGCATTCCATTACCGTGCGCCAGGACCCGCAAAAGCTGCGGCGACAGACCACGGAGCTGTACGCTATGTTGCTGGCTTTGGGTTTGGATCCGGACAAGGGTATTGTGTTTATTCAGTCCCATGTGCCCACCCATTCCCAGTTGGGCTGGCTGCTGAACTGCTACACCCAGTTTGGCGAGCTGTCCCGTATGACCCAGTTTAAGGATAAGTCCAAGCAGCACGCAGACAATGTGAATGCCGGGCTGTTTACCTATCCCTGCCTGATGGCGGCGGATATTCTGCTGTATCAGTCGGATATTGTGCCGGTAGGTGCGGACCAAAAGCAGCACCTGGAAATCGCCCGGGATATTGCCGAGCGATTCAACGGTATTTACGGCAAGGTGTTTACCGTGCCGGAAGCCTACATTCCCAAGAGCGGCGCCCGGGTAATGAGCCTGCAAGATCCCACCCGCAAGATGAGTAAGTCCGACCCCAACCCTAAGGGCACAGTATACCTGACGGACGAGCCCGGCGTTATTATGAAAAAGTTCCGTTCTGCGGTGACAGACAGCGAGATGAGTGTGCACTACGGTGAGGGTAAGGATGGCATCAACAACCTGATGACCATTTACGCCGCCGTGACCGGCAAGACGATGGAGACCATCGAACAGGAGTTTGCCGGTAAGGGCTACGGCGACTTTAAGACCGCTGTGGGCGAGGCGGTGATCGCTGAGTTGGAGCCGGTGCAGCAGCGCTTTAATCAGTTTATGCAGGATAAGTCCTATTTGCAGGCATGTTGGACCAAAGGCGCGGACCTGGCCCAGCGGGTCAGCCAGCGCACACTGGATAAGGCCATGAAGAAGATCGGCTTTTTGCTGAAATAAAAATGTGCAAGGGCGCACACCGGCAGCACCGGCGCGCGCTCTTTTATTTTTTCATTTGGAAATATGGTCAATTTCACCAATTTGTAAACATATTTTTGGGTGGTTTGCCGTTGACCTGCCTATAAAATGTGTGTTATAATAAACTTGCATTGTATATATGTATGTAATAAGTGCGTATATACCGGATTGCCGATACGCCCTGAGAGGGCGGGCGGCGTGTCATTTTTTGTACAAATGATCTCTGTCACCCGGCGGGTGCCCTGTGCAACCCCTGCAAGAACTCTGCCTATCGCAGGCAAAACACGAGGAGGAATTATTTTGAAAGAAGCAAAAGCAATGGCTTATGTGAACATGTACGGCGTGCTCGCTACGCTGGAGAACTTGTGCCAGATCGATGACGAGGCCAAGGCCGTGCTCCGTGAGCTGAAAAAGCCGGTGTCCATCTGCTTTGATGTGACGGACGGCCCCTGCTGCACATTCAACTTCACCCAGGACGGCTGCAAAATGAGCGAGGGCACTTACGGCTGCACTTGCAAAATGAATTTTGCAAGCCCGGAGAAGTTTAATGCACTGATCGACGATTCTAAGCCCGGCGTGCCGGTAAAGGGTGCCGTACAGGTGCTCTCTTTCCTGCTGGGTCCGTTTACCAAGCTCACCAATCGGCTGACTCAGCTGCTGATGCCCAGTGAGGCGGACTTAAAGGACAGAGCGTTTTTTGAGGAGTCCACCGTTTTGACTTTCTACACCATTGCCGGAGCCATCTCTGCCCTTGCCAATACGGACAGCGTGTCCAAGCAGTCCGCTCTTTATACGGTAGACGGTGATGTGTCTATGGGCATTAAGGATGTGTGCTACGCCACCATTCGGGTCAATAACCACACGTTCCGCACCATCAAAGAAAAGGCCCAGTCTCCCCGGGCGGTGATGGAGTTTGCCACCATTGATTTGGCAAACGGTCTGTTTAACGGCACCGCCTCCACCATGGCAGAGCTGTGCGCCGGTCATATTTATATGGCGGGTATGATTTCTATGGTGGATAATATCAACCGCGTTTTGGACAGAGTTGCGGTATATCTGGGTTAAGGAGGTCTTTTAGAATGAGTAAATTTCCTGAATATAAGCATGAAAAAAGCCAGGAGTGGTTTAATCGGGCGCTGAACGCCATTCCCTCCGGTGTGTACGGACACTTGGGCCCCAGCGAGGGCCTGTTCCTGCCCATTACCAAGTGGCCGCTGATGTCCCAAAAGGCCAAGGGCACCTATTTTTGGGATGTAGACGGCAACAAGTATTTGGACTTTATGTGCGCTTACGGCCCCAATGTGCTGGGCTATTGCGATGACGATGTGGACGCCGCTGCCATGGAGCAGTTAAAGACCGGCAACTGCACCACTTCTCCTTCTTACAAAATGGTAGAGTGCGCCGAGTTGCTGATCGACACCGTGAACACCGCTGATTGGGCGTTCTTTATGAAGAACGGCTCCGACGCCACCACTTTCTCCGTGATGTGCGCCCGTGCGCACACCGGCAAAAAGAAGATGATGTTCTTTAAGGGCTATTACCACGGCGATTTCCAGTGGGCCCAAAAGGTGGACTACCCGGGCATTTTGCCGGAGGAAGTAGAGAACAATGTGGTGGTGCCCTGGTTTGACCTGGACGCTATGCAGAAGGCCTATGACGAGGCAGGCGGCGACTTTGCCGGCTTGATTGCCCAGCCCTATGACCACGGCAACTTTAAGGACAATGTGTGCGCCACGCCGGAGCAGTGGAAAGCGGTTCGCAAGTTCTGCGACGATCACGGTATGGTGCTGATTTTTGACGATGTGCGTACCGGCTTCCGCCTGGATCTGGCCGGTTCCGACCATTACTACGGCATTAAGGCAGACTTGATCTGCTTCTGTAAAGCTCTGGCCAACGGCTACAATATGTCTGCTGTTTGCGGTCAGGAGCATATGAAGAACACCGCTTCTTCCGTGGTATATACCGGCTCTTACTGGATGAGCGCCGAGCCGTTCGCTGCCTGCCTGGCTTGTATTCCTAAGATGAAGAAGCTCAACACGCCTAAGATGTTCCGGGAAATGGGCACCCAGCTGACGGACGGCCTTGTGGCTGCCGGTAAGCAGCACGGCTTCGACCTGGTGGTGTCCGGCGAGCCGGCGCTGTTCTATCTGCGCGTTGCCAACGATGAAAGCCTGATGCTCCACCAGGAGTGGATTGCCGAGTGCGTCAGCCGCGGGCTGTTCCTGGCGTCTCACCACAATCACTTTATGAATGCCGCGGTTACCCAGGATGATATTAAGCTGGCCATCGACATTGCCGAGGACGCCTTCGGCGTTGTGGCTGCCAATCATCCGGAGATCCCGGGATTAGTGAAATAAACCAATCATTTTTGCCGGGTCTGTGCAAGGGGGCACGGCCCCGGCAACAACAGAAAGGGAGGACTTTGAATGCCTGCTGATTTTAAGCCATTTGACAAAGCCGAGTGGCTCCGCCTGGAGAAAAAGGCGGACGAGTTAAGACGACTGACCGTGCAGACCACCATTTGGGGCGGCTCCGGCCACATCGGCGGCGCCATGAGTGCCATGGACGCCATGACCATTCTCTATCACCGCTTTATGAAGCTGGATGTAAACAACCCGGACATGGAGGACAGAGATCGCTTTGTGCTCTCCAAGGGGCATGTGGCTGTGGGTTACGGCCCGGTGATCTGTGACTACGGCTTTATGCCGGTAGAGGGGCTGCACAACTTTAACTTGACCGGTTCCAAGTTTGGTATGCACCTGGATAAGAACAAGATCAAGGGCATCGATTGCTCTTCCGGCTCTTTGGGTCACGGCCTTTCCCTGGCAGATGGCTTTGCCCTGGCAGGCCGCGTAAAGGGTCAGGACTATATGGTCTATTGCCTTACCGGCGACGGCGAACTGAATGAGGGCTCCAACTGGGAGGCTGCCATGACCGCTGCCCAGTTTAAGCTGTCCAATGTGGTGGTGCTTGTGGATAACAACAAGTGCATGATTGACGGCCGTGTGGACGATGAGATGAAAGTGGAGCCGCTGGATAAGAAGTTCGAGGCCTTTGGCTTTAAGGTAAAGCGCGTAGACGGCCAGAATATGAAGGAACTTAACGATGCCATTGAGGACGCCATCGCCAATCATAAAAACGGCGGCGACCAGCCCTATTGTATCGTGATGGATACCTTTAAGGGCGCCGGTATCGACTTTATGGAGGACGATTACCACTGGCATTACGGCGCACTGGACGAGGCAAAAGAGAAGGCTTGCTACGAAAGCCTGGATAAGTATTACAAGAAACGCTGCGAGCGTGCGGAAAAGGAGGGCTAAGCCATGGCAAGCGGAATGACTTATACAATGACGGAGACCACCGCCCTCTCTACGGCGGAATATTACGGCAAGGCGCTGTGCGAGCTGGGTGCGGAGCACCCGGAAGTGGTGGCACTGACCGCTGACCTGGGCAAATCCACCAAGATCGGTATGTTTGGCGAGAAGTTCCCGGATCGTTTCTTCAATGTGGGTATTGCAGAGCAGAATATGTTTGGCGTGGCAGCCGGGCTGGCGCAGAACGGGCTGATCCCCTTTGCCTCTACCTTTGCTATTTTTGCTTCTGCCCGCTCCTTGGATCAGGTGCATACGGATATTTGCTATCAGAATGTACCGGTTAAGATTATTGCTACCCATGCGGGTACTTCATTCGGTCAGGCGGGCTCTACCCACCATGCTTTGATCGATATGGCGTGCATGCGCTCTCTGCCCCACATGACCGTGATCTGCCCCTGCGACGGCGCAGAGACTTATCACGCGGTTAAGGCAGCGTACAGCTATCCCGGTCCGGTTTATATTCGTATCAACCGCGGCTTTGACCAGATCGTTTATCCCAAGTTGGAGGAGTGCACCTTTGAGGTGGGCAAGGCCAAGGTAATGAACGAGGGCACAGATATTACCGTGATTGCCTGCGGTTCCTGCGTGTATCAGGCCATGCAGGCTGCCCAGATGGCAGCGGCAGACGCCGGGCTGAAGGTGCGTGTGCTGAATATGCATACCATTAAGCCTCTGGATGAAGAAGCTGTCATGTCCGCCATTATGGACACGCGCCGGATTATCACCGTAGAGGATCACACCGTGATGGGCGGTTTGGGTACCGCTGTTGCTGAGGTGGTTGCCAAGAGCGGCAAGGCCTGCGTCATGCGGATGCTGGGCCATCAGGATGAATTCTCCACCATCGGTCTGCACGAGGACCTGATGTCTCTTGCAAAGATCGACGCCAACGGCATTGCCGACACCATTGCCGAAGTGATGCACGCCGATTTTGAAGCGGACGACGCTTGGGACGACGAATTCTAATTCGCGCACAGATGTTAAAACTTCAAAATCAAGAAAGGATGTGCCAGTATGGCAAGTGATACCACACGCTACACCAACAAGGTGTTTATGACCGGCGCCTTGCCGCTGCTGAAGACCATCGCCAACGATGTGCCGGAGCTGAAGAAGAAATTTGAGGGCGTCAACGCCGTGTACCAGGTTTCTGCTATGGCTAACGCACAGGACAAAGAGGCGATCCACTTTATCATCGAGGATGGAGAGTGGACGGTCAAACTGGGTGAGTACTTGGGGCAGCAGAAGATTGACGCCGAATTGCAGTTCGCTTCTATGGAGAAGATGAATGCGTTTTTTAAGGGCAATATGAGCGCCCTGCCCAAGATGAAGATCAAGAGCTTTGGCAAGTTTATCAAGTTTATGATGGTACTGCTGAAGATGAGTTCTCTGCTGGGTATTAAAGAACCGCCGGAAGATGAGCAGCTATGTCTGCTGCTGACCAAGCTGTATTTTTATTTGCTGTCCTCCGGCATCAGCCAGTTGAACAAAATGGGTCACCCGGCCATTCGGGAATGGACTTCCAAGAGCCCGGACCGGGTGTACCAGTGGGCTGTGGAGGGTCACCCGGAGTGCACCGCTTACCTGCGCATTAAGGCAGGCAAGTCCCGTGCCGGCCGTGGGGAGTATAAGCGCTCCAAGCCGTTCTTCTGCATGAAGTTCGACACCGCCCAGCACGCGCTGATGATCCTGCTTGGCACCGGCGATATGCTCCAGATGACCAAGGATAAGCAGCTCATCATGGAGGGCGCGCCGGAGTTCGGCGCCATGATCGGCGATTACATGATGATCGTGGGCGACCTGGCCTCTTAATTTTCTAAACGCCTTGCGGCACCTCTTTACGGGGTGCCGCTTTTTTTGTTTTGATTGCGCTTTATAAGGTGTGAAAAGGCGGATAAAACAAAACCGCCCCTATGCTACGTGATAGCAACAGGGGCGGCGCTTGATATTCTTAATTTTTCTTTTCGTTTTCCAGTTCCTGCTGTTCTTTATAGAACATGTTGGCCTTAACATACACTTGAATATAGCCGTTGATCACCTGGGCCAGTTCGCCGGCAGAGTAGGGGTTGGGCAAAATGTGCTCGTCGTCGTCGATCACCACCGGCCCCCGCTCAAAGTCGTTAAAGGTGGGCATTAGACTATAATTCTCCGCGGTCTTTACAATAGAGATCAGGGTGTAGTCCGCTGTGGCGTTAACAAAACCCTTTTTCTTGGTATATTTCTCAATGGTGGACAGGTCGCTCTGGTCATTGTGCTTCTTGGAGTAGCAGGAGTCGATCACTTCCTCAATAAACTGCTCCAGCTGTTCCTCGCTGTACGGCGCTTTCAGTAGATGCACCTTATCAATATCCGCTATGCCGTACTTGTCGCTCTCGCCGCAGGGAATGCCGATCAGGTTCTCGTCCTCGTCCACATAAAGGGAGATGGTATAAAATGCTTTTTCCATATACAAAAATCACCTTTTCCGTTGGGTCTCCCCCTTATTATATCGGATTGCGTTGAAAAATACAACCGTTTGTGCTAAACTGGGGACGGTGATTGTATGAAACAAGTTTTAATAACCGGCGGCGCTACCGGCATTGGTGCGGCTACGGCGCAGGTGTTTTTGGAACGGGGCTACCGCGTGTTTGTGACGGTGCACCAAACGGCGGCGGAGCTGCCGGGAGTGACGGCGATCCCTTGCGATATTACGGACCCGGCGGACGTGGAACGGTTGTTTGCCGCGGTGGGCACGGTGGATGTGCTGGTGAATAACGCCGGGATCAGTCTGATCCGCCAAATTCAGGATACCACGCCGGAGGATTATGACGCCCTGATGGGGGTCAACTGCAAGGGCGTGTTCCTGTGTAGCCGGGCGGCAGCGGTGGATATGCTGCGCCGCCACAGCGGCGCCATTGTGAATGTGTCCTCCATGTGGGGGCAGGTGGGCGCCTCTTGTGAAACGGTGTATTCCATGAGCAAGGCCGGGGTTATCGGCTTCACCCGGGCGCTGGCCCAGGAACTGGCGCCGGAGGGCATTGCCGTCAACTGTGTGGCGCCGGGAATCATTGACACCCGTATGAATGCCTGCTTTGACCGAGCAGAACTGGAGGCCGAGGTGCCTATGGGTCGACTGGGCACACCCCGGGAGGTGGCAGAGGCTGTGCTGTACCTGGCAGAGAGTCCGTATGTGACCGGCCAGGTGTTGGGGGTCAACGGCGGTATTGTATAATATAATAATATGAGCGTAGGGCGCAGAGGCACCGCGTAGGGAATGTGCGCGGCTTTTCTGCGCCCTCTGTCACACCTTTTGCCGTCTTTCATAGTATGGTTTAGAAAGGCGAAAGGAGGTACTACGGTTATGGGTTGTGGTTGCAATAACGGTTGCGGCTGCGGATCTTCCTGGATCGTGATTTTGATTATCATCCTGTTGCTCTGCGGCGGTTTCGGTAACTGCGGCTGCGGTAATGACTGTGGCTGCGGCTGCTGATTATCCGGTCGGCGCAAGGTGTGCACGGCATGCCTTGCCGTACATAATAAGATCAAAAAATAGGGGAGTGCCCATAGCGCCGATGGTCAAAGATCGGCGCTTTTTTGTACGAATTTTTGCCAAAGACAGTGAAAGTCAAAAAATATTTATGCTAAAATTCCGCATAACCAAGCCGAAAATCGGGCATACTCTCCGGGAAGGTCAAAAAAAGTCAAAAAAGTTCTTGACTTTCTCTGACCTTTGTGCTACTATGATGACAGAAGGTCAAAGAAAGTCAAAGTCAGAGTGTGAACGAGCGCAAGATCAACAACGGCTCCTGTATCCCTCTCGCCGGGCTTTCCACCTTCATTAGATAGGAAGTGATTGGAAAATGAAGATCAGTGATGTGATCGCAGATATGATTCTTGATATGTTTGATGACAACAAATCCACCGTTCAGATCCAGCGCAACGACCTGGCGGCGCGGGTGGGCTGTGTGCCCAGCCAAATCAATTATGTGATCACCTCCCGGTTTACACCGGAGCAGGGCTACCGCATTGAGTCCAGGCGTGGCGGCGGCGGGTGTATTCTCATTACCCGTGCCGACAGCAAGAACCAGGCGCTGATGGCGCTGATCAATTCCATTGGTCCTGCCATAGATGAAAAGACGGCCAAGGCCCACCTGTACAACCTGCACTACCAGGGCTTGATGGACACCCGCAGCGCCAAGATCATGGAGTCGGCGCTCACCGGGTGGAACCAGCACGGCGTAGACGAGCAGGTGCTGGACCAGATACGCGCCCGTCAATTTAAACAAATGCTGCTTGCATACATCAATTAGGAGGTTATTTGTTATGCGTTGTGAACATTGCAATCAAAACGAGGCAACCACTTATATTAAACAGAATATCAACGGCAAGGTGACCGAGATGCACCTGTGTCGGGATTGTGCCGAGAAGTTAGGCGTCTTGGAGCCCATGCACAGCAATATGGGTCTTGGCTCTATGTTTGAGGGCAGTTTCTTCGGCAACTTCCTGGGAGCCGGACTGGCGGCCATGAACGCCTTGACAGGCGTGGATCGCTGCGACTACTGCGGCTCCACCTTTAACGATATTATCAACACCGGCAATGTGGGTTGTGCCCACTGCTACGACCGGTTTGCAGACAAACTGGAACCCAGCATTCGCAAAATCCACGGTGCCACCCGCCATATTGGCAAGAATATTTCTTACACGGAGGAAAAGGAACCGGTGAACAACGCCAAGGCGAAAGAACCGGCAGCAGAGAAGCCCCAAAGTGAGCGGGAGCGCTTGCAGGCGGAGTTGGACAAGGCGGTGCAGGAGCAGCGCTATGAGGACGCGGCGGTGCTGCGTGACCAAATCAAAGAGTTAAAGCCGGAGGAATAAAGATGAATAAGTGGTACAGCGGCGAGGGCAAAAATTCAGATGTCGTGGTGGGTGCTACCGTGCGCCTGGCCCGCAATTTGGCAGACGCCCCCTTTCCCATTCGTATGAACAACGAGATCCGCAGAAACACGGTGAAGAAAATCTTTGCCGCCGTGAAGAATTCTCCCTATGCCGGGGAGTTCGATCTGGTGGATCTGAGCGCCGTGTCTTCGGCGCAGGCGTATGCCTACGCGGAGCAACAGCTGATCAGCCGTCGCTTTGCCCGGCAAAAGGATCAAAGCGCCTTTTTGCTCAGCAAGGACGGTAGCGCCAGCGTGATGCTTTGCGAGGAGGATCATATTCGCTTACAGGTGCGTGCCGCCGGGCAGGACCTGGAGGGCGCTTACGCCAAGGCGGATAAACTGGACGACGCCCTGCTGGAGCGGTTACCCATTGCTTTTGATGAGCGGCTGGGCTTTTTAACAGCAGTGCCCACCAATTTGGGCACCGGTATGCAGGCTATGCTGGATCTGCACCTGCCGGCACTGGCAGGTCAAGGGCTCATTGACCAGCTGACGGTGATGATCGGCAAGCTGGGACTGTCGCTGCAACCTCTTTATGACGGCCACGGCAGCTTTTATCGGCTGACGAACCAGGTAACACTGGGCATTACCGAGAAAGCGGCCATTGATAATGTAAATGCCATTTGCGACCAAATCGTGCGCCAGGAGCGCAATCTGCGTCAGCAGCTGCAACAGCAAGACGCCTTTTTGGATCGTATTTACCGAGCTATGGGCACGCTGCAAATGGCTCGTACTTTGAACCAGGACGAATTTTTTGACCTGGTGTCGCTGCTGCGCCTGGGTATTTCTCTTGGCGAGAGCAGCAAAACATACAGCGATGTAGGCGAACTGATCCAAAAGGTGCAGAACGCCACCATTGCAGCCGCTGCCGGGGCAGAAGTAACTGCCGACGCAGTGGATAAGATCCGCGCCGGACTGGTGCGGCAGGCTTTGGCGTAAAAAGGAGAGCGGAATTTCCTCTTGCACCAAGGCAATAAGGAGGATTTACCATGTATAGATTTAACTACTTTACCGAAAAAGCAAACCATGTGATCAACCTGGCCATTACCTCCGCAGAGGAGTTGGGCCATAACTATATCGGCAGCGAGCACTTGCTGCTGGGTATCTTAAAAGAAGACGCCGGCTTAGGCGCCCAGGCGCTGCGTGAAAGCGGTGTGCAGACCGAAGATGTGGAAAAGCTCATCAAGGAGAATATCGGCGTAGGGGAGCCTACCCGGTTGACCCCGGACGACTTTACCCCACGGTTTAAACGGATGCTGGAGTTGGCGTTCCAGATTGCCCGCGGTATGATGCATTCCTTTGTAGGCACAGAGCACCTGTTGCTGGCACTGCTTAAGGAGACGGATTCTTACGGCTACAAGTTCCTGCTGGCACTGGGTGTGCGCCCGGAAGTGCTGGTGGAGCAACTGTTTTCCGGTCAGGAGACGCAGCCGGACGGCAAGACCGACGGTAAAAAGGGCAAGACCAAGACGCCTACGCTGGACGAGTTTGGTCGTGACCTGACCGCGCTGGCCGAGGGCGGCAAGATCGATCCGGTGATCGGTCGTGAAAAGGAAATTGAGCGGGTCATTCAAATTTTGTCCCGCCGCAGCAAGAACAATCCCTGCCTCATCGGTGAGCCGGGCGTTGGTAAAACCGCCATTGCAGAGGGACTGGCGCTGAAGATCGTCAAGCACGAGGTGCCAGAACTGCTGGAAGGCAAAAAGATCGTGGCGCTGGATCTGACCTCTATGGTGGCCGGTACAAAGTACCGTGGCGACTTTGAGGAGCGGATTCAAAAAGCCATGGACGAGGTAAAGCAAGCCGGTAACATTATTTTGTTTATCGACGAGGTGCACACCTTGATGGGCGCCGGTTCTGCCGAGGGCGCAACGGACGCCGCCAATATCTTAAAGCCCGCTTTGGCTCGTGGTGAGATCCAGGTGATCGGTGCCACCACCATTGACGAGTACCGCAAGAATATTGAAAAGGACGCCGCTTTGGAGCGCCGGTTCCAGCCGGTGACCGTGGGCGAGCCTACCGAGGAGCAGACCGTAGAGATTTTGAAAGGCCTGCGGGATAAGTACGAGGCCCACCATAAAGTGAAAATTACCGACGCCGCTATTGAAAACGCGGTGAAGATGAGCAGCCGATACATTGCCGATCGGTTCCAGCCGGATAAGGCCATTGACCTGATTGACGAGGCCTGCTCTAAAGTACGCCTGGCCGCTTATACTGCCCCGCCGAACCTGAAAGAGATGGAAACGGAGATCAAGCGCCTGGCGGCAGAAAAGACCGCTGCCGTGCGCAGCCAGAACTTTGAGCAGGCGGCAGAGTTGCGAGACAAGGAAAAGAGCTTGCAAGACCTGCTGGATCAGGAAAAGGAGAAGTGGAAGAACACTTCTTCCCACGATGTGAAGGAAGTGACCCCTGCGGATATTGCCGCCGTGGTGTCCGGCTGGACGGGTATCCCGGTACAGCAGATCACCAAGGAGGAGTCCCAGCGGCTGTTGCAACTGGAAAAGATCCTGCACCAGCGGATCGTGGGTCAGGATAAGGCCGTATCGGCGGTGGCGCGCGCCATTCGTCGCGGTCGTGCCGGGCTGAAAAACCCCAAGCGTCCGATGGGCTCCTTTATCTTCCTTGGCCCTACCGGCGTGGGTAAGACGGAGCTTTGTAAGACTTTGGCCGAGGCGATGTTTGGGGACGAGAACGCCATCATCAAGCTGGATATGAGCGAGTATATGGAGAAGCACACGGTCTCTAAGCTGATCGGTGCGCCTCCCGGGTATGTGGGCTTTGACGAAGGCGGCCAGCTGACGGAGAAAGTCCGCAGAAAGCCCTACTGCGTGGTTCTGTTTGATGAGATCGAAAAGGCCCACCCGGATGTGTTTAATATGCTGCTGCAAATCCTGGAGGACGGTGTGCTTACCGACTCCCAAGGCCGCAAGGTCAGCTTTAAGCACGCAGTGATCATTATGACCTCCAATGTGGGTGCGTCTAAGATTACCGACAGTCGTCAGGCCTTGGGCTTTGGCGATGACAAGGACGCCGCCAAGACCATTGAGGATCTGGTGATGGAGGAACTGAAAAAGACCTTTAAGCCGGAGTTCCTGAACCGTGTGGATGAGATTGTGGTGTTCAACCAGCTGGAGAAGCAGGACATTCAGGAGATCGCCCGCCGGATGTTGAAGGCTCTGAATAAGCGCCTGGCAGACCTGGATGTGCAAGCCACCTTTACGGACGCGGCGGTAGATGCGCTGGCAGATAAGGGCTTTGATAAGGTGTATGGCGCACGGCCTTTGCGCCGGGCCATTCAAACCCAAATTGAGGACCCGCTGTCCGAGCTGCTGCTGGAGGATAAGATCCACGGCACGGTGACAGTGGACTATAAGGACGGTGCGTTTACCTTTGATTCGCCGGCCGATAAAGACAAACAAGAACAGCCTGCGGCTCCTGCTGCGGACTGATCCGAGCAACACAAAAGCCCCTTGCGGCCAACGCCGTAAGGGGCAATTTTTTATATTGCGGTTTGTTTTTAATCCTGCGGCGGCGCAGGGGATCTGCGGTTGCATTTCTGCTGCAGCTTGAGAATATAATAGAACACCACAGCGGCTGCCACCATGCCGGTGACCATACCGAATGTGACCAAAATGGTGGTGGTGCCGTTCTTGATAAACAGGGCACGATCGCCGTCCACCAGCCCGGCCATGGTGTAGTACAGCGGGCCGCCGGGCAGCAAGGGAATGATGCCCGGGATCAGGTAGGTGTTGGACGGTGCCTTAAGCACCCGCGCCATGGCTACGGACCAGAAGTACACCACTGCCGCGGCCACCACATTGGCGGCAAACACATTGCCCCACAGGTGGAAGCACAGCAGATACACACCCCAGCCCAGGGCACCGCCAAAGGTGGCAGCCGCCACATTGCGTTCACTGACCCGGAAGTAAATGGAAAAGCCCAGGGTGCCGATGGCGCCCATGAGAATTTGAATGAGTGCTGCTTTCATACCGTTGCACCTCCCATCACCAGGAACGCCAGAGCGTAGCCTCCGGCAATGGCCAGCGCCACCAGCACCGCCTCAATCAGTCTGTACAGCCCGGTGACAATATCCCGGTTGAACATCTCCTTAATGGCGTTTACTAAAAGCAGACCGGGGATCAGCAACATAATGTCGCCGATCATAATTTTGTCTGCCTGGTGACCTAAGCCCAGGCGGGTGAGCCCCAGCGCCAGCAGCCCGGAGACGAACCCGGCCACAAAGGTGTAGATCACATTGTGGATCTGCCGCAGCTTCAAATGATAATCCATCAGGTAGATCACAATGGCAATGGCGGCTGCGGCCAGCCCGTCCTTCAGATCACCGCCGTAAAAGACGGAGAAACCGCCGGCTGCCAGCATATAGCCCAGGCACTTGATCACCGGTTTGGGTTTGCCTTTTTTGTACTGGCGGATCTGCCGGGTCAGGTCCTCTACATCCGGCACCTGGGCGCAAATGCGGCGGGAGAAGGCATTCAGCTCCTCTAACCGACCCAGGTCCGTGCCGTAACTTTGCACCCGCACAGATTGGGTGTAGTGATTGCCGTCCTTGTCCCGAATGGTGGCCACGATCAGGCTGGTGACGGCGTAGATTTCGCAGTCGGTAAAGCCGTAGGCAATGCAAATGCGCCGCACGGTGTCCTCCACCCGCTTGACCTCGGCACCGGTTTCTACCAGGCGGCGCCCAATCTCCAGTGCATCCTCTAAAAACAGCTCACAGCTGTGTTTGTCCATGGTATCGATCATACGAAGCCCCCTCTATGGGTATTATCGCAAAAATGCCCGCTCCGGTCAATAGATATTGGCAAAAAGGCGAAAATATGGCGCAACCAAGGGAAATGCAACCGCCAGTTGCGAAGATTTTTTCAAATGTAAAGCAGAGTATGTTGCCGCAACCGACCAAAATGGGTATGATGAGAGTGTCCTCAGGGGAAAGCCCGGGACACCAACACAGTCAGCAAGATCCCGCAGCGGATCTCCGCAATACAATTTGAAAACACCGTGACTAAAGGAGATGCACAAGTATGAAAATCACAAGAACCGAACACTTCGACATTCAAAGAAAGATTGTTGCCAATATGACCACCGAGAGCTGGGAGCAGATCCCCCATGTGGCTTATGTATACGAGGCGGATGTAACCGACCTGATGACCGAGTTTAAGAAACTGCGCTCTACCAGCAAAACCAAGATCACCCTGAATACGGTTTTGATGAAAGCCATCATTGAGGGGTTGAAAGCGGCGCCGGTGATGAACAGCCACCTGAGCTACAACCGCAAGCTGGTGCGCGGCGAGCTGAAGACCTTTGAGGACATTAACATTTCTATGCCCATGCTGCTGCCGGACGGCAGAATGATGACCGTCAACCTGCGGGACTTCCAGAATAAATCCCTGCTGGCTATGACCGATTACATTGCCGATGTGACCCGCAGAGCAGAGAACACCAACCTGAACGAGGTGATGTTTGATGTGTCCTTGGACAACACTATTACCGGACTGAAACAGGGGAAAGTAAAACAGACCGTTAGTCGGCTGATCGGCTCTAAGACCGGCAAGCACAAGGTGCACACGCTCCGCGGCGCTGCCAAGAAAGCTTATTACAGCATTCCGGAGAAAGACCGTCTGACTAAGAAAGATATTGAGCAGGGCACCGTCACCATTTCTAACCTGGGCTCTTTGTACAGAGGCCAGAGCGGTTACGGCACCTTGATCGAGATTGTGCCGCCCCAGGTGTGCGCATTCGCCCTGGGCGCTGTGCAGGATAAGCCGGTGGTGGTCACCGATAAGTTCGGCAACAAGACCATTGAGGCTCGCCAGATCTTGCCCATCACCGTGGTATTTGACCACCGTGCGCTGGACTTCGGCGATGTGATCCCCTTCCTGAAGAAGATGGACAGCATCTTTGCACACCCCCAGGTGATCCAGGCGTGGAAAGGCCAGGAGCGCGTAAAGGCCATTGTGGCTACCGAGGGCGAGGGCGTGGCCTAAGTGCGCTGAAAGTATAAAGAGCGGTTCTGCTGCGGCAGGACCGCTCTTGCACTTTTTGCCCGCCTTTGGTACAATGGCGGTAGAGGGGGTGTGGATATGAATAGAAAAGTAGATTTTTGGTGCGGTGTGTGCATCGCTTTGCTGGCAGTATGCACCGCTTGCTTTTCCCTGATTTATGTAAAAAGCCATAATGCGGTCTGTTTTTCGCTGGCGATTACATGCGGCACCTTTACTTATCACGCGGCTATGCGCTTTGCCATGGGCTGGGTCGTCGGCCGCCACCGGGTGCCGGTGAACCCGCAAGGGCGCTGGTTTCGCCCACATCCCTGGGAGCCGGGGTTGTATGCCCACCTGGGGGTCAAGCGGTGGAAGCACCGGGTGCCCTCCTATAAGCCCTACGATATGCACGGCGATCTGCAAGCGGTGGTGGTGCAGATGTGCCGCAACGAGCTGGCACACGAAGTGATGGCGGCACTGAGCTTTGTGCCCCTGTTGTTTTGTCTGTTTTGCGACGATCCGGTGGCAAACCTGCCGGTGTTTCTCATCACCTCTGTATTGGCGGCTGTGGCGGATTTGATACCGGTCATCCTCCAGCGTTACAACCGGCCGCGGCTGCAACGGCTGCTGCGGCGCCGCGAGCAAAAGGCGGGGAGCAAATAGAAAACATTACGGCAGACACTTTTTGTTGTCTGTCGTGTTTTTTATTTTGGCAACTGGTCATACCACGAACCAACTATCCAAAAACAAAAACATTTTATCTAAAAAATAACCGCCCAATGTGGGCAAAACGGCAAAAAAATACCGGGGCATTGTGAATGGATTGACAATCTTTGGCGTTCATATTATATTATACATAATATATGCGAAATATGGAGAGGTGTTTATGGAAGCGTATAAAGTTATTGAGATCAAAAAAAGCGTGTTTGAGAGTAACGACCGGGAGGCGGAGAAACTTCGGGCCGAGCTGAAAGCAGAAAAGACCTTTTTGGTGAATCTGATGTCCTCCCCGGGCAGCGGCAAGACCACCACTCTGCGGGGCATTATCGGCCGCTTGCAGCAGGAGATGCGCATCGGTGTAATGGAGGCGGACATTGACTCGGATGTGGACGCCAAAACCATTGCAGAGACCGGGGTGCGTGCCATTCAGCTGCATACCGGCGGTATGTGCCATCTGGACGCGGGCATGACCCGCCAGGGGGTGGAGAACCTGGGCACGGCGGATCTGGATCTGGTGTTCTTGGAGAATGTGGGCAATTTGGTGTGCCCTGCCGAGTTTGACACCGGCGCTGCCAAAAATATGATGATCCTGTCTGTGCCGGAGGGGGACGACAAGCCTCTAAAGTACCCGCTGATGTTTACCGTGTCCGATGTGGTGCTCATCAACAAGATGGACACAAAGAGCGTGTTTGACTTTGACGATCAGGCGGTACAGGAGCGGATCTTAAAGTTGAACCCGCAGGCCAAGATCTTTTTTATCTCTGCCAAGACCGGCGAGGGTATGGATGCAGTGTGTGATTGGCTGCGGCAGCAAGTCCGGGACTGGAACGCATAAGTACGGAGGGCGAAGACGATGGCTGAAGAGAGAGAATTGATCCTCAAATTAGGTCAAAAGATCACGGACCGGATCGGTCACAAGGTGACGGTAGAGGATCCGGAGTATTACGGCTTGGCCTGTGTGGTCACGGACGAGATGGCAGAGATCGCACTGAAGATGAAGGTACGCAAGCCCATGACCCTGGACCAGGTGGCAAAAGCCACCGGCAAGAGCGAGAAATATCTGGAGCCGCTGCTGCAAGAGATGAGCAGCATTGGCCTGTTGGAGTATAACTGGGAGAACCCCAGCCGCACCAAGCAGTATGTGCTGCCCATGTTCGTACCCGGCAGCGCCGAGTTCTTTAACATGAAAAAGGATCAGATCGACGCCCACCCGGAGTTGGCCAAGTTCTTTGAGCGTATGACCTTCTTACCGCTGGAGAAGATCACCGCTATGGTGCCCCCCGGCGGTGCCGGTATCGGTATGCATGTGATTCCGGTGGAAAAGGCCATTGAGACGGAAAATCAATCTGTCGATGTGGAGCATATTTCCCACTGGTTGAAGAAATATGAGGGCAAGTATGCCGCCGGTCCCTGCTCCTGCCGTATGAGCCGCGCCAAACTGGGCGAGGGCTGCGGCGATGATGCCGAGGACTGGTGCATCGGCGTAGGCGATATGGCGGACTATTTGGTAGAGACCAACAAAGGCCATTATGTGACCTACGATCAGGTGCTGGAGATCTTGCAGCGTGCCGAGGACAACGGCTTTGTGCACCAGATCACCAACATTGACGGTGAGAACAAGATCTTTGCCATCTGCAACTGCAATGTGAATATTTGCAATGCCTTGCGGACTTCTCAGTTGTTTAATACGCCCAATATGTCCCGCTCCGCGTACATTGCCAAGGTGGACAAGGCGCAGTGTGTGGCCTGCGGCCGCTGTGTGGAGTATTGCCCCGCCGGTGCGGTGAAGCTGGGTCAAAAGTTGTGCACCAAGGACGGCGGCACGGTGACCTATCCCCGACAGGAGTTGCCGGATAAAATCAAGTGGGGCCCGGAAAAGTGGAGCCCGGATTACCGGGACAAGAACCGGATCAACTGCTACGACGCCGGCACGGCGCCCTGTAAGACCGCTTGCCCGGCCCATATTGCCGTGCAGGGGTACTTAAAGCTGGCAGCCCAGGGGCGCTACAAGGACGCTTTGGCGCTGATCAAAAAAGAAAATCCGTTCCCTGCCGTTTGCGGCCATGTGTGCAATCGCCGGTGTGAGGACGCCTGCACCCGCGGCACCATTGACCGTGCGGTGGCGATTGATGAAGTGAAGAAGTTTATCGCCCATCAGGATCTGATTGCAGAGCACCGCTATGTGGCGCCCAAGGTGATCCCCTCTAACAAGGGCGGCTTTGATGAGAAGATCGCCATTATCGGCGGCGGCCCGGCCGGCCTGTCCTGCGCCTATTATTTGGCAGAGAAGGGCTATACCCCCACTGTGTTTGAGAAGAACGAGAAGCCCGGCGGTATGTTGGTGTACGGTATTCCGTCTTACAAGTTAGAAAAAGATGTAGTGGCTGCGGAGATTGATGTGATCCGTGAAATGGGTGTAGACATTCGCTGCGGCGTTGAAGTGGGCAAGGATATTACCTTGGACGAATTGCGCGCCCAGGGCTACAAGGCTTTTTATATCGCTATTGGTTGCCAGGGCGGCCGCAAGGCGGGTATTCCCGGTGAGGACGCCCAGGGCGTAATGACCGCTGTGGACTTTCTGCGCACCGTTGGCGGCAACCCGGATTACCCGGTAGAGGGTGAAGTGGTTGTAGTTGGCGGCGGCAATGTGGCGATTGATGTGGCCCGTTCCTCTGTGCGCTGCGGTGCAAACAGCGTGTCTATGTTCTGCCTGGAGAGCCGGGACGCTATGCCTGCCTCGGCTGAAGAGGTGGAAGAAGCCCGGGTTGAGGGCGTAGATGTGAACTGCGGCTGGGGTCCCAAGGAGATCTTGACGGAGAACGGCAAGGTCACCGGTATTGTGTTTAAGAAGTGTCTGTCCGTGCTGGACGAGAACGGCCGCTTTGCCCCGGTTTATGACGAGAACCAGACCAAGACCGTGGCGTGCAGCCATGTGTACCTGAGCATTGGCCAGGCGATTGAATGGGGTCACCTGCTGGACGGCTCCAAGGTGGAGCTGGGTCGCGGCAACGGCGCTGTGGCAGACAGCCTAACCTATCAGACGGCACAGGAAGATATTTTTGTGGGCGGCGATGTATACACCGGCCCCAAGTTTGCCATTGACGCCATTGCAGCGGGCAAGGAAGGCGCCGTGTCCATTCACCGATTCGTGCAGCCCAACACCAGCCTGACCATCGGCCGTAACCGCCGGGACTTTATTGCACTGGATAAGGAGAATATCTCCGTGGCCCAGTACGATACCGGCGACCGCCAGGTGCCCGGCGTGGACAAGAGCATTGACCAAAAGCATTCCTTTAGAGATGCCCACTTGACCTATACAGAGGCCCAGGTGAAGGCAGAGACCGCCCGTTGCTTAGGCTGCGGCGCCTCTGTGGTGGATCCCAATAAGTGCATCGGCTGCGGCGTGTGTACCACCAAGTGCGCCTTTGACGCCATTCACCTGCACCGGGAGCTGCCGGCAGCCAGCAAGATGGTGCGCTCGGAGGATAAGATGAAGAGCATTTTGCCTTATATGCTGAAGCGCGAGATCAAAATTCGCTTTAACAAGGAGTAAGTATGCACGAGTTGGGCATCGTATTCCATATTATTGATACTGTGGAGCAGGTGGGGCGCGAGAACGGGGTAACGCAGGTGCGCTGCGTTACGCTGGATGTGGGCCAGGTGTCCGGAATTGAGGACCCCTATTTGATGGACTGCTGGCGCTGGGCGGCGGATCGATCGGAGATGCTGCGGGGCGCCCGGTTGCAGATTGAGCCGGTGCATGCCGTCACCCTGTGCGACGCCTGCGGCAAGACCTATGATACTGTGCCCCAGGGGCGCACCTGCCCCTATTGTGGCAGCGGGGACACCCACTTGCTGCGGGGCAATGCATGCAGTATTCGAGAAATCGAGGCACGATAGAGAATGCACGAGTTGAGTATTGTGTATGAACTGTACCGCACGGTGACCCAGCTGGCCGCAGAGGCCGGGCTGCACCGGGTGGAAGCGGTGCGCCTGCAAGTCGGGGAGCTGTCCGGTGTGGAGGGTCCGTACCTGCGGGAGTGCTGGAATGCTGTGGTGCGAGATACGCCGCTTCGTTCTACCCGGTTGGAGCTGGAGCACCTGCCGGCTATTGCCATGTGTGCGCATTGTGCCCGCTTGTATGCCCATTTGGCCTGTGCCCGCACTTGCCCCCGTTGCGGTAGCCACGATCATCTCATTTTGTCCGGCCGCCAATTCCTCATCGACCGGATCGAGGGGTATTAAAAATCAGCCGACGACCGTGCGTCTGTTCGCCAAGTCGTCGGCACCGGTGTGCCGGAGCGGCAATACTTTATAAATAGGCAAATAAAAAAACAGATACACGCCGGTGTATCTGTTCTTTTATGCTTATTTGGGTGGGTTATTCTTCGTTTTCGCGGATTTCTTTCAATTGGGGTTGCAAAACGGCCAGCTTTTTCTTGGACAGGTTGTAGCCTAATCCCAGCAAAATCGCCAATAGAGTCAGAGTAATGGCCGGTACAAGGGTGGAAATGTCATAGAGCTTATTGAGCACATCCTCCGGCAGCGCCGTGTTGTTGGCAGAAGCGGTGCTATCGTAGTGGATCACCGCCAAAAGGGCGTTCAGTCCAACACCGGCCAGGGTTTGCCCCAGCTTTCTGGCAAAGGAGACAACCGCATAGGCGGTACCTTCCTCCCGACGATGGGTGCGAATCTCGTGGTAGTCAATCACGTCCATCACCAGCGCCCACACCTCCAGTACCAGGAAGGTCTGGCCCAGGCCGGAGAAGAAGGTGAACACCAAAAATACATAGGGATTGCTGGTTTTGATAAAGAACAGAATAAAGCTGACCAGTGCCGCAAAGCCCATACCAAAGGCGCAAAGCTCTTTTTTGCCGAACTTGTCGATCAGCTTGTTCATAATAGGAATTAAGATGGCCATGGGCAAGTAGGTGCAGATGGTCACCAGTGCGTACAGCTGGGCGCTGTGGTAGTAGTCCGCAAACAGGTACTGATAGGTGGCTTGATAATAGAACTGAAACGCGATCAGCAGCATGGACACCAGGCAAAGCATCACAAACGGTCTGTTCTTTGCCAGGTCGCCAATCGCCTTAAAGGCGTTGTAGTCGCCTTTTTTCTTTTGAATCGGTGCGATCCTCTCCTTGGTCAGCTTGTAGTGACCGAAGAAAATCACGACGGAAAGAATGGCCAGGATCAAAACGCCGATGGTCAGTTTGTTACCGTCCAGCGTTTGAATTTTGGTGCCGTCGGCGGCGATGGTGGTGTTGTATACCAGCATGGGAAAGAGAATGGTGCTCGGCAAGCCGCCGAGGCCGGCGCCGATGGAACGCCACATGGACAGGGAGGAGCGTTCTTTCTCGTCATCGGTGACCACTGAGGCCAGCGAGCCGTAAGGAATGTTGACGCAGGTGTACATCATACCGTACAGAATGTAGGTGATGTAGGCAAACAGCAGGTACTTGGCCTCGCTCAAATTGGAAATAACCGTAAACATCAGCACCGCAGACACCGCCAGCGGAATGGAAAACCAAAATACATACGGGCGGAATTTGCCTTGCTTGGTGGGCTTTCTGGAGTCAATGAACGCGCCCCAAATGGGGTCGTTGATGGCGTCCCAAAGCCGTGCCACCAAAATCAGAACCACGATCTTGGCAGGCTGAATGTGCAGCACATCGGTGTAAAACTTGTTTTGAAATGCACCGATCAGTGAGAAGGTCAAAAGGCCGCCCATATCGCCCATGGCGTAGCCGATCTTGTCCTTAAACTTTATGCCGTGTGTTAAACTCTTTTCGCTCATAAAAATCCCCCTTCATTTGTGAAAAGATATTGAATTAAAACCAATTTCAAGTCCGTGGGCAGCGCACAAAAATATAGCGCGTTTTCCCTTGTCGGCAGGGTACGCAAACGGGAAGTGCAAATCAGCGTGTTGTTTGCTAAGGAAATGGATCGTATATATGTTCCTTTCTATATGAATGAACACGGTTCATTATGTGACTATCATACAATGCACGCCCCCGGTTGTCAACAAAAACAGGGGATCCTGCATTGACATCCTCGGTGGGTTCGGGTAAAATAAAAACACAGACGGTTGTTGCCGCTCAAAAAGAGAAATCTGTTCCCATTCCGAACACAGTCATCCAGCCCTTGTATAAGTCTATGCAGGGGCGATTTTGGTTTTTAGGCAAGGAGGAGTTATGCGAGAAAACATAAAGTATATGCTGAAAAACTGGATCGCCTGGGACAAAAAAAGTCTGCTTTACTTTTTTATTCGTGTGCCGGCACTGGTGTTCCAGCCCATTGTCACCGCCTATATACCCAAGGCGATGATTGACTGCATCGAAAAGGGCGTTACCACCCGGCAACTGATTTTGGTGGTGGCGCTGCTGAGCCTGCTGCTGACCATTACCATTTGGCTGGATCCGTTTATGAAGGAGCTGATCTTGGGCGGTGCCCGGATCGTGCGCATGCGCTATGCGGTGGCTGCGTTTGAAAAAAATCTCAGTACCGACTATGCCAATATAGAAAATCTGGAAATGCGCGAGAAGCAAAAGCGCGCAGAGGTTTTTTATAACGGACGGTATGCAGGCGGTTCAAACTTTATAAGCACGCTGAATTTGTTTTTCGTTGCGGTGGTGGGTGTTGTTGCGTCCGGCGTACTCATCTACAAGATCAATATTTGGATGATTTTGCTGATTATTGCCACCTGCGGCGCCCAGTTTTGTTTGCAAAGAGCGCTGACGAAGAAGCAGCGGCAAAACTTGGATCAACGCACGGAGCCTGCGGCGAAGTTCGATTATTTTTATAAGCTGTGCAAGGATGGCACGGCGGTAAAGGATATTCAGCTTTACAATATGGGCGATTATTTTATTCGGGCGCTTGCCGCTTCCCTTTGCAGGATTGAAAAAATCTATGCCCGGTACATCCACACCTGCGTAGCGTTTAACGGCATTACCGCTTTGCTCAGCGCCGTGCGCCAGGCCATTGCCTACATTTACCTTGCGTATTTGACCGGCAAGGGTGCGCTCAGTGTGTCCGATTTTATCTTCTATTTCGGCATCATTACCGGCTTTTCTAACTGGGTGCTCCATTTGGGCTTTGCGGTCAATCAGATTGAGATGTGCTGCAAGGAGTGCCAGGCATACAGGGAGTATATTGCGTTTGAGGATCATGCAGAGGAGGGGGAGCGGCTGACCTCCAAATCCGTTGATCAGGTGGTGTTTGAGCATGTGTCCTTTCAGTACCCCTCTGCCGACGCACCTACGCTGAAGCATATTGACCTTACATTCAAAAAAGGCGAAAAGATTGCCATTGTCGGGGAGAACGGCGCAGGCAAAACCACGCTGATCAAGCTGCTGTGCGGTCTGTATGCGCCCACCGGCGGTCGCATTCTGCTAAACGGCAAAGATACTGCCACCATTGCAAAAACCAGCTATTTTGATTTGTTTTCGACCATTTTTCAGGACTATTATTTCTTACCCATGACCATTCAGCAAAACATAACGGCAAGCCTTGACTATGATCGGGAAAAATTTGACCTGGCGTTGCAGAAAGCGGAAATGTATGACAAGGTGTATGCCTTGCCAAAGGGCGCAGATACGCTGATGGACAGGAATGTGTATAAGGATGCGGTGGATTTTTCCGGCGGCGAAAAGCAAAAACTGCTGCTTGCCAAGGCCATGTACAAAGACGCGCCGATTTTGATTTTGGACGAGCCAACGGCGGCGCTGGACCCCATTGCCGAAAACCAGTTGTATTTAAAATACAGCGAACTGACCGATGGCAAACTCTCTTTCTTTATTTCCCACCGGCTGTCTTCCACCCGTTTTTGCGACCGGATTTTGTTTGTGTCCGGCGGCCAAATCACCGAGATGGGCACCCATGAGGAGCTGATGGCCAAAAAAGGCGCATATTACAAAATGTTTCAGGTGCAAAGCTACTATTACAGAGAACAGGGGGTGGCTGTGCATGCGTAACTTTAAGATGATATGCAAGATGTATCGCGAGATTGCCGGCCTGGACAAAGGTATTTTGCCTGTGGATTTCTTCTGCGCGATTTTGACCGGCGCCAAGCCCTTTGTGAACATTTGGTTCACTGCCAAGATCATCGGTATGATGACCGCCGGTGCGGACTTTAAGGGGCTTTTGGCTTATATTCTTGCGGCTGTGGCGCTTAATTTTGTGCTGGATTATGCAGGCGGGTTTTTATCTGACCTATACGATGTAAAATCCGATCTGCTGTTTAACAGAGAAAATTTCAAAATGGCGGAAAAGCTGTTTCGTATGGATTATGAAAAGCTGGAGGACAACACATTCAGAAAGACGATCCATAAGCACGAGGAGGCGGGCGCCAGCCGATGGGCGCGGTTTTCGTACTTTATGTGGACCAGCCAGGTGTTTGTTAAGGGCGTGTTTACGGTGGCGGTGTCTGTGGTGATGATCCTGCCGCTTTTGAAAATCGGCTTTACCAAAACCGGCAATTCATTTTTTGAAAGGCCTGTCTTTCTGATCCTGCTGATTGTCACTCTGATTGTTATGGCGGCGGTTATGGCGTTGATTGCCGTGCGGATGAACAAGTCGTACCTGGCTGCAAACGAGGCGTATGCCACGCTGGATCGTCTGTTCTATTCGCTGATTGACCTGTTTGCCGATTACAAAACCGGTAAGGAGATACGCCTATATAAAGAGCAGCACTTGATCGGCAAGATCGCAACGGAAAAGATTCTTACTGACGGCGAAAAAACGCTGAAGCAAATTTCCATGCGCACCGCAAAAACCAGCTCCATCGTTGCGGTGATGGGTGCCTTTGTTGCGTTTGGCGTGTATGTTTTTATCGGGGTCAAGGGCAATTTGGGGCTGTTTGATATTGGTGCGCTGGTGATGTACTGCGGCGCTTTTATGCAGATCGTAAACGGTGTTATGCTCATCGCTAACACGCTGGGCAAGCTGGCGGAGATCTTGCCGCTGGCTCGGATTTATTTTGAGATTATAGAGTGCACAGACAGCAAGCAATACGGTACCCGGACTCTGGACGGTGACCGATTTGAGATCGAGTTCAAAAATGTGTCGTTCAAATATCCGGGCGCAAATCAATATGCCCTGGAGAATGTGAGTATTAAAATTGAGAACGGCAGCCATCTGGCCGTGGTGGGCAGGAACGGCAGCGGCAAAACCACCTTTATCAAGCTGATGTGCCGCCTGTATGATGTGACCGACGGCGAAATTCTCATCAACGGCGAAAACATTCAGGCATACACCAAGGAGAGTATTACCGCACTGTATTCCGTAGTGTTCCAGGATTTCAAAATCTTCTCCGTGCCCCTGAGAGATACGGTTTGTGCCGGTTCCGCTTTTGACCGGGACAAGCTGTATACCTGCCTTGAAAATGCAAACATTAAGGAGCGAGTAGAGCGCCTACCGAATAAGGAAAACACCTATCTTTATCAGGATTTGGTTCAAAACGGTGTAGAGATCTCCGGCGGCGAGGCGCAAAAGCTGGCCCTTGCCAGAGCGCTCTATAAGGACGCGCCGGTGGTGGTGCTGGACGAACCTACGGCGGCGCTGGACCCGATTGCGGAGAACGAGATTTACAGCCGCTTCAATTCCTTTGTGCAAAGCAAAACGGCCATTTACATTTCGCATCGGCTGTCCAGCTGCGTCTTTTGCGATACCATCGCCGTGTTTGATCACGCAAGGCTGGTGGAAAGCGGTACGCACACAGCGCTTTTGGCTGCCGACGGCCAATATGCAGCGCTTTGGAATGCGCAGGCAAAGTATTATGTGTAGCCTGCAGCAGCACAACAATGCCGCTCCCGGCGAAAACGAAAAAATGAAGGAAAAAGCAAAAAAGCAGACATCCGTGTGGATGTCTGCTTTTTCTTGCAAAATGCGGCAGCGGTTTTATTGACATCCGTCCAAAAATGTGATTTGATATACACAGAGCGCTTTTGTATTGTGAAGACAGCCGGGGCGCGCACAAAACAGCTTCAGATTGCAAAATGACATTTTGCGACCATGTTATGCTTTTGACGGCAGGAGGAGATTTTTATGAATAGAAAGAATGTAGGTATAGCTTTCGGCGCGCTTTGTGGGCTGGCAGCTTTAACCGCAACGGCAGCGGAAATATTCTATGATATTTCAATCAACACGAAATCACCTATCCATATGAGCAAACTCAACAACTTGGTTCAAAAAGCCACGAATACTGCCGGCAATGAAGAGGAAGCAAGTGCAAAATACAGCGGTATGACAGGCACGCCGGAAATCAAAGAATGGTATGCTACACACGGCGAGGATGTGTATATTCTGTCTGATTCGCTGCGCCTGCACGGAAAACGGTTCAAAAATACCGGCACAAAATATGTTCTCGTATGCCACGGCTACACAAGCAAGGCCAAGCATATGGCCGGATTTGTTCATAAATTTTACACGCTTGGTTATAATGTTTTGGCAGTAGATGCAAGAGCCCACGGCGACAGCGAGGGAACAAAAATCGGTATGGGTTGGCCGGAGCGTATGGATATTATAAAGTGGATAAACCGGATCCTTTCATGGGAGCCGAACGCCCGGATCGTTCTGCACGGTGTATCCATGGGGGCGGCAACGGTTTTGATGGCGTCAGGTGAAGATTTACCCGGAAATGTGAAGGCTGTTATTGCAGATTGCGGCTACACGTCGGAATGGGATGAGTTCCAACGGGAGGCGGATACCCTGCATATTCCGTGGTTTCCTGTGCTCAACGCCACATCGGTGTTGTCCAAGGTGCGTGACGGGTATGATTTTAAGCAGGCCAGCGCCCTTGCACAGGTGAAAAAGAGCCGCATACCAACGCTGTTTATTCACGGCTCGTCGGATGAGCTTGTGCCGTACAGTATGCTGGGCGAATTATATGCGGCTGCAGCCTGCGAAAAAGAGGAACTTACCGTAGAAGGCGCAGGCCATGCGCTCTCGTCTTCTGTTGCGCCCGCGCTGTATTGGCGTACAGTCGAGGATTTTATCGCAAAGTATTTAGATAGGTAAGCTAAATTTATTTGCCATTTGTGCGGCAATATGCAAATATAAACGCCTGGGAGAAGCGGTTGGTGATGGAGGGTGCGCCGGCGTTTGGCGCTAGGATCGTCGCCGATTTGACAGGTAAATAGGACTCTACGCAGCGGCGCACCAAACGGTGCGTCGCTTTTGCATCCTACGCGCTAATGCCGTGTTGCAATAGGCAGTCGGGTGTGGTTGTTTGTGCCGGTGGGCGTTTTGATTTTGTTGGTGCTGACGAATGATCTGCACCAGTGGTTTTTTGCTTTTCAAAAGGATTTTGTAAACAGTGCATCCAACTATACCAGACAGGGGGTACAGTGCAATCATCGCGTGGTCTTGTGTGCTGATTACGGCAGCGTTAGCGGTGCTGTATCAGCGATGCAAAATTCCGGACAGTCGGCGGCAAGAGTGTGAAGCTGTATTCCGGTTGGAGCAAGGCTAAGAGCGTGACCACTAAGAAATAAGAAAAGCAGGCGGTATGAGGAATTGCGAACCTTACAATGAGGTGTCGAAAAAAACTCTAAATCCGTATTATTTACAGCAGGGTACTGCACCGTTTGATGACAAGGAATATAAGAGCTTATTATTCAATCGGATTCAAGCTGAATGCCGGTCTCATATATTCTATTGCTTCCTGTTATATACATTTATTGATAATATTAGCTATATCGTCATTTATACAGATGGATTTATGCCGTATTTCGGGCGGACAAATCGCTTGTCCGTTGTTAACACAAGCATATGTGGCAGTGGGATTTTTCGCCGTCATCTGCCAAAACGGATATTTGATAATAACCGGCGTGTTATAACCGACACCTAATTCAAGAAAAAGGATTTTTCCACCTGCTCGGGTGCGGAGGAAGTTCTCATACCGTTCTGCCGCACGATGCCAGCCCTCATCCTCAACGAATTTGTCGTCACTTCGCAAATTCATTATAAGCGGTTTTCCGCAATGCGGACAGACGGGCAAAAGTTCTGTCGGAATTTTCATATCCTTTTGTTGTTTGAGCATTTCAAGAACAATATCCTCATTGTCAAAGGTTTTCCGGTAGCACGGCTCACTGCACTGAAACAGACCGTAATCGCCCTGCGTGTAGAAAAGTCGCTTTTTATCAAAGCCTGCCTTTTGAAAGCAATGGTCAACATTTGTTGTGATTACAAAATAGTCCTTATCTGCCACGAGTTTCAGCAATTCCTCATAAATCGGCTTTGGTGCATCTTGATAGCGATTCACAAAAATGTATCTGCTCCAATATGCCCAATATTCCTCCAGGGTTTGATAAGGATAAAATCCGCCCGAATACATATCCTCAAACCCGTATTTTTGGAGAAAATCAGAAAAATATTTTTCAAACCTCTCTCCGCTGTAAATAAATCCGGCGGCGGTGGAAAGCCCTGCGCCTGCACCGATTACAACAGCGTCAGCCGTACGGATTTTTTCTCTTAATTTTTCTATATTATCCGAGATATTCTTGGTAGATTTCGTAGTCTGAATCCTTGAAAACATTAAATATCACCTTGATTTTACTGTTTGTCAGCCTTTTGTATTCGCTGACTGTTTCGATTGCGATTTTTGCGGCGGTTTCGTTTGGAAAATGAAATTCGCCTGTGGATATGCAACAAAACGAAACGCTGTTTAGTTTATATTCGTCTGCAAGTGCCAAGCAAGAACGATAGCAAGAACGCAGTAATTCGCAGTCCTTTTCTGTCAATTCGCCTGGAACAATAGGACCTACCGTGTGCAAAATATATTTGCAAGGAAGATTATACGCAGGCGTGATTTTCGCCTTTCCGGTTTCTTCGTCTTTGCCTTGCTTTTGCATCATTTCGGCGCATTTCAAGCGAAGCTGAACGCCTGAAAATGTGTGAATAGCATTGTCTATGCAACCGTGATTCGGGCAAAAACAACCGAGCATTTGGCTGTTCGCCGCATTGACAATTGCATCACATTTCAGCGTTGTAATATCGCCCTGCCATAAATAAATGTCAGGCTTAATTGACTCTAAATCATCAATACTTGTTATGCCCTTTTTAGCGATTTCCTCTTGCAAATATTCATCCTGCACCATAAGAAAATTATCGCTTATCGGCAAAGGCAAACGAACATTGAAAAGTGCTCGAAGCAACTTTTTCTGTTCGGCGCTGTCTTTCGGAATGGATACATCTGCGTATTCGGGTCGCTCGTCCAATAATTCTGTTATTAAGTATTCTCTTTTTTTATCTTGCGTCATAAACTTACCCTCTCTTGACAACAGCATTTTCGGGACAAATATTAAAACATCATTTGTGTCAATATCGCACACTCCACATTACAAACAGCAGAACGGGACTGTCGTTTGACAGCCCCGATACAATATTAAGCGTAGAAAAATCCTGCCGTCATATCAAGATAATTCTGACCGCTGTACTGCGGATACTGCTTATCGACCTCCGCCTTGAAGTCGTCAGCGTTCTGAGTACCTACGGCAATCTTCTTGAGGTTTTCCAGATAGTCGATCTTTGTCTGTGCATCCTTTAAATCCTCTGGGGTATAGTGCGAGGTGAGAATCAAGTCATAGCCCTTTTCAATGTAGCTATGAAGCTCCGCAATCATTGCATCGGCGTGATCTGCACCCGCAACAATAGAATGGCAATCGTGACCAAGCATATGAGTGTAAACAGCATTGATTTCAGGTATTTCAACATCAAACGCTTCTGCGGTCTGCTTGATTACAAAATCAATTCCACCGATATTCACTCTACCTTCATCGAGCACATTGGTAATTTGGTGAACAGAAGCATCGAAAATCTCTCCGAAAGTATTTGTAAACTTGGTAATCAATGCTTTACCGCCACCGTTTTCGGAATAATCCTTTGCGTTTTGTGTCGCATATTTCAGAGTTTCAGGCAAAAAAGTAGCGCCTGCACCGTGATAAGAGATGAGCACACCCTCGACTTGAACATCGTTCAGATATTCCGTAAGTTCTTTAATGTTGTCGAAGAAACAAGGGGACTCGATAATAACGGCTTTGCCGTTTTTCTCAACGATAAATACCTCGTCGCTGATGAAATCATTGGTCTTGTAGGCGTGCAGCTTAATTGTACCGAAATCGTAAATATTCATCTCGCCTTTTTCGAGTTTTACGGTTGAAAATGTGTTCTTGTTCATAAGTATAAGCCTCCTAAAGTAGTATTTTTGCTTTGAGTTACGAATCGGCCGTTCTTCGTAGCTCTTGACTTCATTATATTTGGCATGGTATCACTTGTAAAGTAAGCACAATATTGTGCCGTAGTTACCAAAAGGAAACTAATGAACGGTTACCTAATGGAAACGAATGCGTAAACACAAGGCTTTTCGCAATTTTTTAATTTGAAAAAATTTTTTCGCTTGACGAAAATAATTTCTGTATGGTATATTAAATCTGTAAGCAACCAAAAGATACTATTGCGGAGGTAGCATATGAACGAGAAAGCAAAAGAACTTCCGGCTTGCCCTGTGGAAACCACCTTGACATTGATCGGCGACAAGTGGAAGGTGCTGATATTAAGAGATTTGATGCCGGGAACAAAGCGTTTTGGCGAACTGAAAAAGTCCATCGGCACGGTGTCGCAAAAGGTGTTGACCGCACAGCTTCGTGATATGGAAGCAAACGGGCTTGTGCATAGAGAGGTATATGCCGAAGTTCCGCCGAGAGTGGAATATTCCCTGACAGAATTGGGTCAAAGCCTCAAACCGATACTTGACGCTATGCAGATTTGGGGCGAAGATTACAAAAACAGCGTAACCGGAAATTAAAACTTTTGTGTGACAACAAAATGACAAAATAAATAGGAGGACTTGGGCGATTTATTGCCTCAAGTCCTCTTTTTGATGTTGATGTATAGTGGTATTAAACTCATCTTTGAAAAATCTCTCAGAATTTTATTTTTGCTTCGCATAGTAAATTCGTATGAGGAATTGCGAACCTTACAATGAGGTGTCGAAAAAAACTCTAAATCCGTATTATTTACAGCAGGGTAGTGCATCATTTGATGACAAAGAATATAAGAGTTTATTATTCAATTTTATGCTGTCTTTACTTCTTCTGTTTTTATCACCTTTGCACTTGTGAGTGAGAGTGCGTTGGAATGAAGCGGAATTTCAATTTCGTTATACACATTTGACACGCCGAATTTTGTTTTTGGCGCTGTGCGAATAATCAGCGTAGAATCTTTTTCGATATATTCCTTGTAATCACGAAGATTCATAATGAATTTTCTGTCTATGTTAAAATAATCGTTGATTATCTGATTTCCGCTGAACACCTGCAAATTTAAGCCGTCAAAATCAAATTCAAGCACAATATCCTTATGCGCTTTCAAAATGTTTTCCGGCAGTTTTAATTCATAATAGCAACGCTTGCCTGTTGAAAGCAGATAGTGGTTGTACGGCAGTTTTCTTTTGCTTGTTTGAGTCAATGTGATTTCGTTTTTCAAATCCACATTCGACACTTGCTCGCAGAGGATTTTTTCGTTGTCGCAATAGACTGTGCCGTCGAGAAAATAGGGCTTGCCTTCAATGAAGTGAAAACGCTTTGCTTCTTCATAAGAGATAACATAAACCGTAACATCATCTATTGTGTTTTCTTCATCAAGAGTCAGAGCCTGCACCTTGCCGTTGATTGAACATTTTGGCGCAATGCCCTCACACTGAGCAAAATAGCAAACCGTTTTACCGTCCTTTTGCGTTTTTGCAACAGGCTGTGCAAGGATGTAATCAAACTGCACCGAACCTAATTGAATGTTAAACGGATAAAAGAACATTGCACCGGCCTTTACATCAATGCTCGGCAAGTTTATCGTTTTGCCCTGCATAGAAAACTCAACTTGAACATCCTTAAAGTCATTGTACTTCAAGCCTTTTTCATAGGCACCTGCAAAGAAGTATCCGCTGTCGTCATTGTCAGCTCTTACGGAACATTTCAAGAACGAAATATCCTTTGGGTCTGTGCTGTTCCATTTTGGAAAATATGCCTGCTTTGTGGATATTTCGGTGTCAAAATCGCTGATGAACAGGTGCATAAGACGAAGTCTGTCGCCGTGCGCACGGCAAGCGCCGTATCTGCTGATCGGTGCTTGAAAGTCGTAATCAATAATCGGATAGTCGTTTGGATAGCCTGTTAATTTACTTTCCTGCAACAGACGGTCATTCGGATTTGCACCGCCACAGAACATATAGTAGCCAATCCAGTTCATACCGCTTGCAAACTTTGCAAAGCTGACACCATAGCCGTCTTTTTCGCTGATGAATGGTCTGCGGTGCTGTGTCACCTGATTGCCCGGTCCTGTTTCACAAGTGCCGTAAGGAATGTAGTCGAACACACCGCTTTCTGCTTTTTGGCTTTTGAATAAATCTCCGCCGATTTCGTCCTCCGTTCTTGCCGAAGTGATGGCAAAGCGATTGTTTGGCTTGAGTTCTTTTTTACCGCCGTTCCAAGGACCGTCTGGATAACCTCCGGCTAATGGCAAAAGGCGATTGTCAGGCTTACTTAACGGCCAAGCGGTCATTGTGAAAAACGGCGCTTTGTATCCGATTTCTTCCGCCGATTTTCTCAAGGTCAAAAGGTGCTGGATAGGTCCTGTGTATTCGTTGTCAATCTGGATACCGATAACGGTTTTTCCGTCAAGATACGGCGCAACCTCTTTGTATAATCCTTGCCAGTATTCCTTAACTTCTGCAAGGTATTCGGGTGCGTCCGTTCTTTTCTTTCTCATTTTGTTTATGCGTTTTGGGAAGTCACCGTACACAACCTCTGCGTGACACCAAGGGCCGATACGCAAAATACAAGGCATATCAATCTCCTTGCACAGCCTCAAAAATCCTGCAATGTCCTTATTTCCACTAAAATCAAACTGTCCTTTGATTTCCTCGTGGTAATTCCAAAAAACATAGGATGATACTGTGTTTACGCCACATTCACGCATTTTTAAAAGCGTTTCTTTCCAACGCTCTTTTGGCAATCTTGCAAAGTGCATTTCGCCTGCAATGATGGAATAAGGCTTGCCGTTTTTTGTAAAATACAGCGTGTTGCAGCCGTATTCACTTTTCGTATTTGAATAGTCAAAGTGTCCGTCCTTAACTTCTTTGGGACTTGCTTTTATCTCGATTTTCATTGAAAATTCCCTCTCTTGGCAATATCGCTTTTACAAAATAGGTTTTGTCTTTTTAGCTTTATTGCGCGCGGTTATTATATCATCACGGTAATTTTTTGTAAACCACACTGTATATTATCGCTTTGTGTTTTCTATGTTGCTGTGCTATAATCAAAATTAAATAACACAAGGGTGTTGTAACCGAACTTGAAAAGCGGTTGAACACAAAGATTTTCATATCTGATAAGCCTGAATTTTGCGGTGCAATCGGTGCAGGACTGTTTGCCATTGACAGCGACAAATAAACCTTATTTTGGAGAAGCAGATGAACAAGAATATTCAGAAAAAGACGGCTTACGACCATGTAAAGCAAACGAAAAAAGAAAATTTTCGATTTTTGAATGAGAAGTACGCACAGCAGGGGCAAACGGTGCTGTTTGGCGACTCGATCACGGAAATATTCAACAGCTACGAATTGTTTTATGCCTTTTCGCAAACCACGGGGCAGGCAGTTTACAACCGTGGAATCAGCGGTGACACAAGCGACAGATTGTTGGAAAGGCTCGAATGTAACGCCTTGAACATAAACCCGAAAAATCTTGTGATTTTAATCGGAACGAATGACATCGGCATAGGAGTTCCGACCGAGAACACCTTGAAGAATATTCAAGAAATTTTGCAAAGAACGCAGACACTTTGCCCGAATACCAACATTGTGTTGCAGGCGATTTATCCCGTAAATTCGCATTTGTCAATCATTGCAAGGCAAATGGTCGGCAGACGCAGTAACAAAAAGATTTTGGCAATCAACAAAGAACTGCACAAAATCGCTCTTGAAAGCAAGGTGCAATGGCTCGACCTTACAAAAGTGCTGTCTGATGAAAAAGGCAGACTTGCAAAAGAATATTGCTATGACGGTCTGCACCTGAACGCTCAAGGCTTTGAGATTGTATCCGAAAATATTATTCCGCTGTTGAAATAAGCACAAAACGAAATAAGGACTTGAAACATTTTTGCTTCAAGTCCTTGTTTATATATTTTACTATTCGTTGTCAAATTCAAAGATGTGAAAAATGTCTGTCTTTCCGATTTTTACAGTTGTTTTTCCGTCTTTTATCTCTGTGTCGAAATGATACGAATCGTCTGAAACAAGGCGAACAAAATCAAATTCTCCGGGTATTGTAAACGCAATATCGCAAATCGGATATACCGGAGTTACAGTTTGCTGATTCACCAAGCTGACATAAGTTTTGCCGTCTTTTTCCCACTTCAAAAGCTCTACGAAATCGGGTGCGTTTGAAACAAATTCAGGAGTTTTGTCGCCCATCAAATATTTGATTATGTCTGCCAAGCATTGTCTGCAATCGTGCGCAAGGGTCAGCTCCGGCGTAGATGCAATCCAAATGATTTTTCCGTCTCCGTATTCTGTTTGCGTTACCGCAGGGAGGGTTGTGTGAATTCCCGGCGGGTTTGAGTGAATCGCAGAAAAGTCTAAGCTGTTTGGCAATGTGTAAGGATAAGAAAGTGTTGCCAAAGCCTTTGTTTTTGTGTTGTTGATAATCCTTGCTTCAAAGGCGTTGCTTTCAATGGGGTAGGGGCTTGATTTGTCAAAATGCTTGAAAAGATGCTTGTATTCTTCGGCAGGGTTTAAGTAACAATAGTTGTATTTGCTGGTGCCGTAAATGTCTACACCGACTAAGCTTTCCAGCTTTTTGTTGTTTGCAAGTTTTCCTGTGATGAATATCGAACCGCCGTTTTTCAGATAATTTCTAAGCTGTTCGATTTCATAATCGGAGATTTCCTGCACGCTGTTCATAACCAAAACTTTAGCCGTCAAATCCTTAAGGTTTTTACTGCCGACAACATCAAATGCAATGTTCTTTTCTCGCAGAATTTTTGCAATATTCAAAGGAGATTGAATAAAGTTTTTGTTCGTTTTCAAAGCGGTGTTGTACCAAATCGCAACATCGCTTTTTATGTTTCCCGAAACATATTTTTCAACGCTCTTTGTCGTTTCAAAAACCTTTTTGATATTGTTTTGATACACCGAATTTGTGATTGTGCCGTCCGGATTTATCGCATCGCATATAGCAAACGCTCCGCCATGCACCAAGGCGTTTAGATTGTGAATGAGCAAATCCTCATTGCTTCTTGAAACCGTGTGATAAAACAGGGTGTTGTCGCATTTTGAGGTGATGTAGCAAAACGGCTTGTTTTCCGTCATATTGTTATAATATTTGCACATAAATGTTTGCTCAAGATAACCGCCGTAGTAGTCACCGCTTGCATAATCGGAAGCGCTGAAGTTTGCTTCCGTATTGCCCTGTATCCAGTTGAGTCCGATTGCCGCCATATTGTGTTCAATGGTAATGTTGGGATTCACATCCTTGATGGCTTTTGTGTTTGAACGCATGAATTCGTCTATCCAAGCCTGTCTTCTGTGGAGATATTCAATCCATATTTTGCTGTTTGGATTATGTATGACAGGAAGAACTTTTCCCGTTTCTTTCAAAAACCTTTCTTGGCAATGCTTGCAAAAACATTCTCTCGGCCAAAACGGCATATCGAGAAAAATACTTTCAAAATCATAAGTCTGTGCAAGCTCGCTCAAAATGTTGTGGCAGTATTCTCTGTATTCCGGATTGTTCGGACAAACCAAGCCGTATCTTGTGTTTGCACCCGGCAGCTTCGTGCGGGATGTTACACCCGTAAAGTGTTTGATTCTCCAGCTTTTGTGATTTGCGTATGCGTAGTTATCATAAACCTGCGAAAAATACAAGATAACATTTATGTTGTTTTTGTGGCACTCTTCAATCATTTCTCCCACATAGTCGAGATTTCTGTTGTTGAGCGTTTCGTGCATTTTGCCGTATTTACTCGGCCAGTAATGCAATCCTACATGAGATTTCGCCTTAACCACAACGCTTGTGACCTCGGCTTCTTTCATTGTTTTTACAAAATCTTTTACATCAAGTTTGGACAAATATTCAGGATTTGTGTCGTTGATGTGCATATCCATAAATACTCGTCTGTAATCATTATCGTACCACAATTATATTTCCCCCTCATTTATAACTGTTACTTAATATGAAATAACGAACGATATTTTTTGCATAGTGTCGCAAAAATAATTATATCTTGGGAATCGTACAATAGCAAGAACAAAAACATCAAGCACACACAAAGATGAAAAGCCTCTCAGAATTTTATTTTTGCTTATAACAGCAAATTCGTATGAGGAATTGCGAACCTTATCTGTGGTTTTATTCTACCATGAATAAGCTGGCTTGTGTAAAAATAATTATTGTCTCATTAATAGGAGAAATCCGATAGAAAATCGGAACTGTTTTGTAAAACTTATAAATTTTAATTCCCCCGAATTCGGAGGAATTAACAGATAAAAGCTTCTTACATTCGAATCACTTGAAGTTTTCAAGTAGTTCAAATGTGACGATATCATGTTGTTTTTTAAGAAAATTTTTTCGATAACCGGAATTTTCAAATGTTTGAATTCATTATTTTTCAGATTATAGTGCTGTCCCTTTTGTGGGAATATAAAACCGGTTTATATCAACTCCTTCGTGTTGTAAAAGTTGCAGCTTCATTTCAATGCCACCAGAGAACCCGGTAAGATTGCCGTTAGCCCCAACAACTCTGTGACAGGGGATAATGATGGAGATCGGATTGTGCCCTACTGCTCCGCCAACAGCTTGGGCAGACATTCTTTCAATTCCTCGTTGCTTGGCGATTTTTTGAGCAAGCTCTCCGTATGTGATTACTTTCCCATAAGGAATTTCTGTCAGCATTTTCCACACAGTTTGGCGAAACTCTCCGCCAATAGGAGCTAATGGAAGCTCCGAAATTTGAGGCTTTTTCCCTTCAAAATATCTGTTCAACCAATCTTTCGTGATAGCAAATATATTCAAATTGTCATTTGGCAACATTTCATTTGGCACAGTGTCACCAAAGTACCTTTGACCATCTGTCCATAAACCAACTAAGCTTTCACCATCACTTCCAAGCGTGATTTCCCCAATTACCGATTCAATAGTTGTTTTATAGTATGGCTTCTTCTTAATGCTTATCATATATTTTTCACCACCAAATCCCAATTTATTTGAATTGTACCATTTTCTATTCAAAATCACAATTTCAAAAATAGAATTATTTATCAAAACTTATTAAATTAAAGCAAATTTATATAATCTCTTCTGCCATAAATAAAACGCATAATATAAATTATTTGTTTTTCTTCATCGACACGATAAAACATTATATAATTTTTTATAACTGCTTTTCTGTATTCTTACTTTTCAGTCTATCATTATCACAAAGTGCATACATCAAAGGATTCGACGAAATATTACCATAACATTTTAATATATCATCCAACAAATCATTTGCTGCCTTTGGAGCAGATAAATCTTTGGATATATATTGTAAAATATCTGCTAAATCTTTTTTCGCCGGTTGAGTTATTACAAGATTATAATTCATATTGTTTTCTTAAATCAGAAAGTGCTTTTCTTGCATTTCTGACTTGTCCTTTGCTTATTGCTTCCTCGGCTTCAGCCAACTTTTTCTCTACATCATGAATAAACATATTTTTCTCGTATGTTTCCATACTCATAACAACCATATCACCATAACCGTTTTTAGTTATAAAAACAGGTTCATTACTGCTATGGCACATAGCGGATATTTCACTCGTGTTTTTTAAATCTCTGATTGGAATAATCTGTGGCATAAAATCAGCTCCTTTATATTATGCCTTAATTATACCATAATTATCCCACGGTCTCGAGGACTTATTCAAACAAATAAACATCTATCTTTAAAGTTTTATTACTTTAAGTCCTCTTTATTTTTTGAATGTCTCTCAAATTTTTTTGCTCATTTCAATTCGTGTTACGATTTTGATTTGAGCGATGTCTCCAACAAGGATTTAGGCAAAGAAAAAGCCTCGGAACAAGAATGTTCCAAGGTATTGGCAGATTATAACAACCTGTCAAGTCACGGTCGTATTTGCTTCGCAAATCTCCACCTTAAAGACTTGACAGAACGATGTTACAGGTTTAATTGCATTATAAACCCGTAATAAGAACATCACCCATTTGCAAAATCACAGATTTTGAATGGGGCCCGATAACCTTGTTACTCAGCTTTGCCTCGTAATAAGGATTCGAACCTTAACTGACGGAGTCAGAGGCTCGCAATCTTTTTTCAAAACCGCCTATTTAAGCCATTTTTCAGACTTTGCGTCTCTCAAAAATCTCTCAGAATTTCATTTTTGATTAACATAGCAAATTCGTATGAGGAATTGCGAACCTTACACCGAGGTGTCAACGGAGTGCAACTTCTTTTTATCATCAAACATGCCTTAATATTCTTGATGTTATCTATACTATTCCGTTGGTAATTTCAATTGATGATGAAGCAGGTAAAGCGTTCGGATTCCAAGAAATGCCATAATTATAGTATTTGGCATCTAAAATATAGCATTTTCCATTTTGCACCATTATAGTATCTGGTTCTAATGCACTACTTTCAACAGTGTATCCATTGCCTTTTACAATATGCCATTTTGCATGAGGAAAAAATTCATCTTTGTTTTCTTCACCAAAGACATAATCTATCATGCCTTCCCAAACATACTCAAATCTATTCACACCAAATGCATCGTTAAAATTGTCTCCAAATTTATCATCTGTTTGTGAAATGATATTCAACATGCTTTGAAACAACATTCTTTTTCTGTCGTTAAAGGTATTTTCTAACTCTTGTTTTAATACTGAAATAAAAGTAGTTCTATTGAATTTTATTGTTGGCTTTTTTTGGTTTGATATCTTTTCCTATAAACAGCCACCCTAATTTAGTGAAACTTTCATATACACAAAATTCGTGAATTTTTGTTATAAGGTTATTTTCATTAATCTTATTAGTTTTGGTAATAAATTTTAAATAAACCATATTACCATTGTTGATTTTAGGCTGTTGCTTTTGAATTGTTCGCTCCCAGTTTATTTTGCCTTTAGTGTTTTCTATATAATTCACTTCGTTTTCGGTGTAATAACCATGAGCTAAAAAATCACAAATTACATATTGATATGATAGAAAAGGCATACTTAATGAGGTATCACCAGTGCTATTTTTTATAATAGTACCTTCATATCTTCCACTGAATTTTTGTATAGTAGCAATTAAACGAATAATATCGTGGCGAATAGTATCTTCATCATTTGATAATTCATAACCACGAGGAAAAATAACCAAAGGTTTACCATCAAAGAATTTCAGCCCAACAAAGTTATCATTTTACTCATCAACATTTGTTACCATATTCTTAAACGTTATTTACTTCATATAGTAACTTGTATTGTAAAATTATGAGTGTTATAAATTATTCCGCTAATTCGTTTGCTTTATCTGTAGCAGGATTATTATTCTCACTATTATTTATATCACTGTTATCAAATTCAAAGGAATCAACAAAAACATCAAAAGCGTTTTTTCAAATCTATCAATAAGCTGTTCGAGCATAGCCTTTTGTTGTTCTGTGAGAGTGGCTCTGAGCTTTGTTTCAAGCCGCACAACGGTTACAAACGATCCGCCTTTGTCTATGCCGTTTGCTATGCTCTGCGCTGTTTTTCTAAAGAATGAGCGCCTTAATGCAATCTTAATACAGAGTGCCGAATCATTACACCGTTTTTTTATATTTCACGGTATACTCTTTGTAAACAAGTAGAAACAGGAGAAGTATATATGCCTAAAATTACACATAGAAAAAAGCGGCTGTCATCCTTTAAGCTGATCGTTTTGGGCTT